>Ga0187845_1000047_pt1 | contig 61306 bp, 36 predicted proteins | sample SpaLakP09_SKY_68_FD_134515 | JGI IMG/M metagenome (GOLD analysis project Ga0187845, IMG submission 134515) | Oligotrophic lake water microbial communities from Sparkling Lake, Wisconsin, USA - SP09_SKY_68 | ecosystem: Environmental > Aquatic > Freshwater > Lake | place: USA: Sparkling Lake... | reverse complement strand
GATCAACGAGCCGGACGGGCTGTTCTCGGCGCACCGGCTCGCCCCCGAGAAACTGGCGCAGCTGCCCGACGACAGCGAACCCGACGATCGCACCCGCGGCGTCGCGATCCCGCGCCTCGCGCGGCTGCTGTGGCAGCTGATGGAAATGGCGCAGGTCAACGTCGTCGAGCCGCTTGAGGTCGGCGAGCCGCGCACCACGTCGATGGCGAGCGAATTCGCGGCGATGCGCGCCGCGGCCGAACGGGTCCAGATCGCACCGGGTATCCCGCTCGCGCGCCATCTCTACACCCACATCGACCCCTACGAACGCGGCATCGTATTCGCGAAACTGCGCGAGGCGGCGAAGAAATGGCCGAGCGAGCACGCGCCGCAGGCCTTCCTCCTCCTGTATGCGATCGACGTCTCCGGCTCGACCATCACGCTTGCCGAAGGGCGCGAGTTGATCGTCAAGAACCGCATCCGCCACATCGGCGTCCACCAGCGCCACATCGGACCGCCGTATCTGGTCCTGGCCGTCGTCGGCGAGCACAACCCGCGCGAGGGCTATGCGTGCCTGCGCGCCTATGCGCAGCCGATCGCGCGCCCCGCCAATTTCGTCGCGATCCACAATCTCGCCGAACGCAAGACGATCGTCGGCCTGCTCGATCTCCAGTACCGGCTTCGCCGGCGCGGCATCGGCGTCGGGTTCAAGCGGCTCCTGTTCGATATCGCGACGTCGATCGGCGAGATGCGTCCAGACCTCCTTCTCGACCTGCGTGATTTCACCACCGGCGAGGTGATCGAGGCGGCGCTCGAGGTCGTCACCGGCGACGACGCCGATGCGCTCGGGCTGAAGCTGCGCCAGGTCGAGAAACTTCGCGAGATCGCCCCCGTCGTGACGATCCATGCCGAGGATCTCGAAGGCGACAGTCTCGAAACCGCCGTGCTTGACCAGCTGCACATCGGATGACGTCGTTGGCAAGAATTTAATCCAGGGCCACCATTCTCGCATCATGGCATCGACCACCCAAGCCAGAAACCAGCGGCGGATCCTGCGCTGGGCGCAGTCGTCGCTGTGCGCCGGATGCGGGATGCCCCTGCCGAGCCCGCGGCGCCTCGCCCGCCATCATCCCGATTACCCGACGTTCGACCATGTCACGCTGCGCAGCGCGGGTGGACGGCGATCGCTGTCGAACGGCCTGCTGAAGCATCTGCGCTGCAATCAGGCGCGCGGCGCGAGGCCGTCCACGGGGTGCGATGCGATCTGGATGACCGTGGTCGCGGCACGGCTAGCCGAGCGCCCGCGCAGCCTCAAGTCGATCTTCAAAGGTGGCGCTCGAAATCCCGGATTCCCGGCGCGCAAGGAAAAGGCCGCCCCGGTTGCCCGAAGCGGCCCGATCGTGTCATCGAAGGTCGGGGGGGTCAGATATCGTCGCCGAGCGCGCCCTTGACCGATCCCTTGACGTCCTGACCGGCGCCCTTGACCTTCTGCGCCTTGCCCTCGGCTTCGAGACTGGCGTTATCGGTCGCCTTGCCGATGCTTTCCTTGACGTTGCCGGCCAGCTTGTTGCCTGCCGCCTTCAGCTTGTCGGTTGCTTCACCCATGATCGATCTCCTGTCGTGAAATATCAGGACTGAGAACACTTTGCGCGTGAGCGCGATCCGTGCGGCCAGTCACGGCTGCACCATGAACGACCCTGCCTGCCGCCATCATCCCGGTCTGCCGAGGGGGAGGAGAGAGAGAGGGAATCTGTCGAATCCATTGAGGGAGACGACAGATGACCCGGTTCCAGCCCAGCCCACGCCCTGAGACGACACCCTGGGACGCACCCGACCGCGCTGACCAGGTCCTGCCCGGCATCTGGCGCGTATCGACACCCAGTCATGGCGGATATGTCCTGTCGGACGAACGCCAGGCCGCGATGCCCGAGGCGCTGCGCCGCGACGATCCTTACTATGAGGAAGACGTCGATTACGCGCTGGTGCTCTACGCCTTCGGCAGCGAGTTTCGCCGCCTGCCCATTCCGGGCATCGCCCTGCAGGTCGAGAACGCGCGCCGTTCGGTGCGCTGCTGGCATCCCGACCGCTGGACCGCGCTGACCGGCGAGGAAGTGTCGATCCACGACAGCCACGTCGTCCGCCGCCGCGCCGCCTATCAGGTGATCATCGGCCAGTACGAGAGCGTCTCGGCGTCGGGTTCCTGGGCGGACTGGGTGCCCGAGGGCAAGGTCGGCTGCGTCTTCCGCCGTGTCGTCAGCGTCGATGCGCTCGGCTTCGCGCGCCACGAGGGCGCGCCGATCCACGGTCTCGTCGACAAGGACCGTTACGAACGCCGCCAGATGCCCGAGACGTTCGAGAGCCTCGACGCGGTCCGCGTCGAAAGCACCGCCCCGATCTCCAAACAGGTCGACGCGAGCGCGCTCGCGCACCTCCTCCCCAGCGCCTGAAAGGACCGCCACGATGAGCGTCTATCTCTATCTGTTCCACGGCCGCGCCACGCCCGACGAGGACGTCGAAGACTGGGGCTGCGAAGGCCCCGCGATCGGACCGCTCGACTATGTCCACACCACCTATGGCAGCGAGGTGAAGATCCGCGGCGCGAAGGCGGTCCTGGAAAAGTTCTTCCCGAATTCGGAAATTCATTTCCACGACGGCTACGGCGAACACGCCATTCAGCTCGCCGGCGACTGCTTGCCCTACGACGGCAAATTCTACGGTGACTGGTCGATCTGCACCGGGGATCGCTTGTGCTCGCCTGCCGCCTCCCGGGTCAAGCCGGTGTGCGACGACTGCGGCAGCGACAACGTCACCAAGGACGCCGTCGCGGCCTGGGATGAGCCCGAACAGGCCTGGGTGCTGCTCAGCACCTACGATTCCACCACCTGCCAGGACTGCGAGCGCGAAAGCGACGACATGCTCGAATGGCGGACGCTCGATGGTGCGCCCGCTCCCGATCCCGACGCTCCCGCCATCCCAGCCAACGATCCGGCGCCCCCTGATGCCGACGCCGCCTGACCCGGAGGACCACGCCATGACCTGTGTCACCCCGATTCGCGCGCCCGAGGCCGCGGACAATCGCGTACCGCTCGGCCATCATTCGACCGGCACGCTCAGCCTCGACCTCGATCGCCTGCTTGCCGGACGCCTGCTCATCCAGGGCAGCTCCGGGGCGGGCAAGAGCAGGACCTTGCGCCGGATCATCGAGGAGGCGTTCGACTATACGACGCTTGCGATCGTCGACCCCGAGGGGGAATTCGAGAACCTCGCCCGCCATATCGGCGCGACCACGATCCGCGCGGTCGAACTCACCGCCGACGGGCTGACGGCCGCGGCGACGCGCAGCCGGCGACATCGGCTGTCGATGCACATCGACCTCACCGACCTCGATCCCGACCAGCGGATCATCAAGGCAGCCGCGTTCTTTGCCGGCCTGGTCGGCGCACCGCGCGAGGACTGGGCGCATACCATGCTGGTGTGCATCGACGAGGGCCATCTGCTCGCACCGCATGTCGCCGGTTCCGCGCTCGATGCCGATGCCCGCCGGCTCGGCGTCGCCACCCTGACCGACCTGTGCGCGCGCGGCCGCAAGCGCGGTCTCGCCCCCGTCATCGCCACCCAGCGCCTCGCGAAGCTCTCCACCTCGGTCGTGTCCGAGCTGCAGAACGTGCTGGTCGGGCTCAACGTCTTCGACCGCGACATCGCGCGCGCGGCCGACCTGCTCGGCTTTCCCGCGCGTGACGCCGACCTGCTGCGCAACCTCGCCCCCGGCGATTTCTTCGCGATGGGTCCGGCGCTGTCGGCAACCCCGGTGCTGGCGCATATCGATCCCACCATCACCGAACATCTCGGCAAGACCCCGGAACTGCGTGCCGCCGCGTCCGTCGATGCCGACGAGGCGGCGAAGCTGCTCGATCTCGCGGGCCTGGCCGAGGTCGCGGACCACGGCCCCGCCATCGCCCTCAAGGGCACGCGCGCGCTCGACGCGTTCCTGCTCGATCCCGCTGCGACCGACGCGGCCGCGATCATGGACGCGCTGAAGCGCATCTCCCCCAACGCCAGCACCGCGCGCGACCTCGCACGGCACCTGTCGCTCGACGCCGAGCGCACCGACCGCGCGCTCAACCTCCTGTCGGCGATCGCCGCGGTCGACACCATGCCCAAGGGCGACGACCGCATCGCCCGCCTGCATGCACGGCTGCGCGCGCGGCTGAGCGACGTCGCCGTGGTGTCGCTGTGACCGACCTCGCGCCCGATATCGTCGAGCTGGTCGCGTGTCCGAAGCTGCCCGAGCCGTGCGGGCGCCTGCGCGAGATGCCGTTCCGGCACGATGCCTGGACCCCCGACGAGATCGCCACGGTCGAACGCATGTTCTGCGACGACGCCGCGATCGACGACATCGTCGCCGCGCTCGGTCGCGGCCGCGCCGGCGTGCGCGACAAGATCGCCAAACTGGGCCTGCGCCGCAATTCGTCGCGTCCGTGGTCGACCGACGAAGACGCATGGCTCACCCGCGAATATGGCCTTCGCCCCACGGCCGATCTCGCTGGAGATCTCGGCCGCGCCTGCACCAGCGTCTATGCCCGCGCGGGCGTGCTCGGGCTGACCGAAGGAAATCCTCCAAAATGGAGCGACTGGGAGGATGCCCAGCTGCGCGCCGGCTACGCGCAGGCGATCCCGATCGCACAGATCGCCACGCTGATCGGACGCCCGCTGTCCGGCACCGCGACCCGTGCCAACGCGCTCGGTTTGCGCCATCCCAACAAGCCCGCTGACTGGACCGAGGCCGAGGCGACGCGGGCGCTGACGCTGGCCGGGGAGGGGCTTCGTTATATCGCGATCATCGACATTCTCGCCACAGAGGGCTTTCCGCGCAGGACCAAGGCTGGCTTCGGGCCGCACCTGCGCAAGCTCGGCTATGGCCGGGGATGGGGCCGCAACTGGACCCCTGACGAAGACACACTGCTCATCCGCGCCTATGCCGACGGGGCAAGCCTGACCCCGCTCACGACCAGGCTCGGCCGCACGAAATGCTCTATCCGCTGGCGCGCCGACTATCTCGGGTTGCGCGGCACACATGCCAACCGCGACGGGTTCCGGGGCGGGCCGGTGTGGAGCGACAATGATCTGGAAAGGCTGCGCGACCTTTACGGCACGATGCCGATGGACGCCCTGGCGACGAAGATGGGTCGCACCAAGGCTTCGCTGTTCACGCGCGCGAACATCCTCGGCCTTGTCCACGGCTATCACCGGAAATGGACCGAAGAGGAGATCCGGGCGCTGCGCATCGCGCACGACTTCGGCGTCGCGCTGCCTGATGTTGCGGCAGCGATCGGCCGCAAATATCCAGCGGTCCACAAATATGCCGAAAAGCACGAGCTTCGCTTCTCGCGTCGCCCGCGCCGCGCAGCCCCCTGGACGCTCGCCGAAATTATCGCGCTCGATCCTTCGGGAACGGGCGTCACCGACCATGTTGCCATCCCCGGCACAATCGATGAGGAAAAGCCATGACGCCGCTTCGCCTCGCCCGCGATATCGCAACCGGCGCGCCGATCGACCGCGACACCCGGCGTGCCCGCCTCCTCGCGGCGCGGCGCTATGCGATCAACTCGGTCCCGCGTCGCGGTATCCTCAGCGGTCACTGGGACGCGGGCACCGTGGTCGGCGCGTTCCGCGACGGCAAGGCAGGCTGACCAGGGCTCGGCCCGATGCGCCGATGAAGGAGAGAGGGAGCGGGGAGGGAAGGCGTGACGGACGCCTGAGCCCTTTTCCAGGAGCGCACTCCCATGATTCCCGCCACCATCGCGACCGCGGTCGCCCCCGAGACGATCGCCAAGGTCACGCGCCTGTTCAACAATACCGCGTTCGACGTCATCTGCGAACTCCTCCAGAACGCGCGCCGCGCCGGTGCGACCGGCGTCGCGCTCGCGCTGAACGGCGCCGGCGCCGAGCACTTCCTGCACATCACCGATGACGGCCACGGCATCGCCGATCCGGTGAGCATCGTCACGCTCGGCCGCTCGGGCTGGTCCGACGAGACGCGCCGCGCCGAAGATCCCGCCGGCATGGGCGTGTTCAGCCTCGCAGGCCGCGACGTCATCATCCGCTCCTTCTCGAAACCCGACCGCCAGGGCTGGATGGCGCATATCCCGGCCTCGGCGTGGGAGACGAGCCGCCCGATCGCGATCGAACCCGATCCGATCATGCGCGGCACCGCGATCACCGTGCGCGTGCCCGACGAGTGGCTGAAGACGCTCGAGCGCGACGTGGCCCGCGCCGCCAAACATTATCCGGTTCCCGTGACCTGGAACGGCGCGGTCCTTCCGCAGGAGGACTGGCTGAAGGACGCGGTCCATGTCGAGGAATGGTACGGCGTGCGCATCGGCGTGTTCCAGAAACACCCCTCGCATTATTCCTCGCGCGACGGACGCCTCAACTTCCACGGGCTGACCATCCCGTGCGACCTGCCGTATGTTCAGGAAGTCGACCGGGGCGGCCACTGGATCGCGCGGGTCGACATCTTCGACGCGCCGCAAATCCAGCTCGTCCTCCCGGCGCGCAAGGAAGTGGTCGAGAACACCGGCATCGCCGCCCTGCGCGATGCGGTCCGGCTCGCGATCTACCGCGCGATCGAGGCCGCGGGGACGCACCGGCTGTCGGCGCATGACTGGCGCGAGGCGCGCTCGCTCGGTATCGCACTACCCGAAGCCGAGCCCTATCTGTTCGCATGGACCGCCTATGCGGCCGACAGCTCGCGCAACTACGAGAGCGGCGCACGCGTGACCGACACCGGCATGGTGCTGATGCCCGACTTCGATGCGCTGATCGGCCAACCCGCGCAGGCGGCGATCGCGAAGCATAATCCGTTCGGTGGTCCGCTGGTCGAGGCCCAGGACGCGTTCAAGGGCTATGGCTGGTACGATATCCTCGCCCGTGTCGAGGATATGCGGTTCCGCGTCACCCAGGGCGACCGCACCTTCATCGTCTCCGACAGCCGCGAAGCCCCCGCCGAGGCGGAAAACGGTTGGGTCGAGGCTATCACGCTCGAGGCGACGATGAGCCACGCCGGCGCATTCATCGAGGTATCGACCGACGCGGATGTCGCCTTCGCACCCGACCAATGGTCGTGCAACTCGGTCGACGAGACGTCCGTCTTCGTCCGCCGGGGCAGCGAAATCACCGCGCTCGGCGTCGCCGACATCCTCGAAAGCGCGATCTTCTATGCCAGCGACGACAGCGATGCCGACAGCTACGATACGCAGCTCGAGCGCTTCCAGGCCGATGCCGCCGAACGAATCATCGGCCTGCTCGAAGGCGACGATGCCGCGCTTGAGAACCGCATTCGCGACAAGCTGGCGGGGCATTATTTCCTCGTCCCCGAGGACCGGACGGTCACCGTCGTCATCAATCGCGACCGGCTCGACGTGACGATCACGCCCCGCGCGGTTCCCGCCGCGCCCAAGGCCGCGGCGGAGGACGCGTGACATGGCGCGCTACAACCACGCCTACACGCTCGCCTTCAGCCTCGTCTCGAACGACGACAAGGGCCACGACGTCGATGCGCGCCAGCTGAAGGCGGCGCTGCTCGCACGGATCGAGAATCTCGACGAGGAGGGTAGCTGGATCGAGTCTGCCGGTGCGCCCTATGACACCTATCTAGAACCGGAGGAGGCGCCATGACCGGCGCGCCAGTTCCGGTCGTGCCGCTGGCGCCGCCGCCACCAGTGGTGCTGGCCTACGGCATCGGCGTCGACAGCACCGCGCTGCTGATCGAGAAGCACGCGCGCGGCGAAGCGCCTGACCTCGTGCTGACCGCCGATACCTCGGTCGAGAAACCGGCGACCTACGAATATCTCGACGTGATCCGGCCCTGGATGCGCGACCGCGGTATCCGTTTCGAGCTGGTCAGCTATGTCCCGAAGCGATTCAAGCACTGGCCGCCCTATTACGGCATCCTCGAGATGTGCCTGACCAATGCCACGCTGCCGAGCAAGTCGCTCGGCGGGTCGAGTTGCAGCCTCAAATACAAGAAGGCGCCGCAGGACAAATTCCTGTCGACCTGGCAACCAGCGGTCGACGCTTGGGCGCGCGGGCAGCGCGTCGTTCGCCTGATCGGCTATGACGCCGGACCGCGCGACACCGCGCGCGCCAACCATGCGCTGTCGATCGACGATCCGCTGTACGACTGCGAGTACCCCTTGCGCGAATGGCGATGGGACCGGCCCGACTGCGTCGCCCGCATCCAGGCCGAGGGTCTGCCGGTGCCACCCAAATCGGCGTGCTGGCTGTGCATCGCCAACCATCCGAGCGAAATCCGCGGCCTCCCGCAATGGTGCCTGCGACTCATCGTGCTGGTCGAGGCACGCGCCGCCCCGCGACTGCACACGGTCGAGGGCCTGTGGCGCAGATCGACCCGCGCGCGCCCGGGATCGATGACCGCCTTCATCCGCGACGAGCACCTCCTGCCGGCTGACGAGATCGACCGGATCATCCGCGATGCGCCGCTCGACCTCATCCGGTTCCAGGATGTCGCGGCCGTCATCCCGCTCGGCGAGCGCCCGACGATGGGCGACTGGCTCGACCGCTTCCATGCGGCCTTTCCCGAACGAGGCCGGGGACGAAGCGACGCGCTCGCCGCCTGAAGTCCCCGCCACCATCGCTATCGACCAAACGGAGGATCATCACATGATTTCGACCGCCACCGAAACGCGCCTCGAAGCCGTGGCCAGGCTCAACGACCGTTGCCGCCAGGGGTTCGACCGCACCGCGAAGATCGTCATGACGCGCGCGTGCCTCGGCGCGCTGTCGAACGGCACGCTCGCCTCGGAAGCCGTCGCCCAGGCGCATGTCCTGCAGGCGCTGCGCCGCTACACTTTCCCCGCCGACTGTCCCGAGCGCGATCGCGGCCAGTTCGAGCTGTCAGGCGAGACGATACACTTCCGTATCGATTATTATGACGTGGCGCTGGAATGGGGATCGGAAGACCCCGCCGACGCCAGCATCACGCGCCGTGTTCTCACGCTCATGCTGCGCGAGGATCTGTGATGCGTATTGTCGGAATGGCCGACAGCTATCAGCTAGCTGGCCGCTAGACGATGACGATCGAGATCATCCTCGGCCTGCCGCATCTCGCAAACGGGCCTATCCTTCAGCGCGCGGTCGCGCTGCAAGCACCGGTGCTGATCTCGGCCAATTGTCTGTCGCGCTGGCGCAAGGCCGATGGCTGGCGCGAGTGGTCGGGATGGCGCACCGGAACGCTCGCCAACGCGCGACCGCTCGCCAGCGTCGACCTCGATTCCGCCGGTTACACCATGATGGTCCGCTATGGCGGGCTTCCCTGGAGCATCGCCGATTACATGGCGCTCGCCGCGTCATGGCCGTTCCGACGCATCTCGTCGGTCGATTACTGCTGCGAAGAGGGCGTTGCCCACGACCGCGAGGAAGTGCTCGACCGCATCGCGCGCACCACCGCCACCAACCGAGAATGCTTTGCCCGCGCCGACGACTTGGCCATCCGCGACCGGCTGATGCCCGTGCTGCAGGGCCGCGTGCCCGACGACTACGTCCGTTCACTCGACGCGATCGGCGGTCTGATCCTGCCCGGCACCGTCGTCGGCATCGGCAGCATGTGCCGGCGACCGATCCACGGTCCCGAAGGGCTGATCGCCGTCGTCGAGCGGCTGACCCGCATCCTGCCGATCGGCGTCAAGGCGCACCTCTTCGGGGTGAAAGGCGATGCCCTGCCGTACCTCACGCCGTTCGCACGCTGGATCGCCTCGATAGACAGCCAGGGATGGGGCGTAGGCGTGCGACAGCACGCGCTCAGGCATCGCATCGCCAAGACCGACGCGCTCGGCGCCGACTTCATGGAACGCTGGTATCGCACGCAATGCGCGCGAACGCTCGAAACACCGCGACACCTGCCCGAGGCCGCGGCGTCTGCTCCACCGCCACCAACCGCCGACCCCTGGGAACGCGCGATCGCGCAGGCTCGCGCCGAGATCCGCGCCCTGATCGAGAGCGGCGATCTCGATCACGATGAGATCACCACCGGATGGATCGAGACCTGGGCGGCCGAGATCTACGCCGACGCGGCCTGACGGAGGTAACCATGCTCACCGACCGCTCCCAGCGCTGGCGCGACCGGCGCAGCTTGTTCGTTGCCGGCGACAGCGTGATCGACCCGCGCCGCTACGCCGTCGATGTCGTCGCCCATGATACTGCCCGCGCATTCCTCGCCGACCATCATTACCTCCCGCGCTATCCCGCCGCCCAGCTCGCCTGCGGGCTGTTCGGTCCGGGCGACCCGGGCAGATCCACGTTGGTCGGTCTCATCGTGTTCGGCGTGCCGGCGACCGGCGCGGTCATCACCCGGCACACCGGCTATGCCGATCCCGCTCGGGGCTGCGTACTGCAACGGCTCATCTGCCTGCCCTCGGTCGCCGCGAACGGCGAAAGCTTCTTCACGTCGCGCGCCTTCCGCCTCCTGCGCCTCGCCAAGCCCCGGATCGACGCTGTCGTCAGCTTCTCCGATCCCGCCTTCGGCCATTGCGGCGTCGTCTATGCCGCGCTGTCGGGCGCCTATCGCGGCCGCACGAGGCCGCGGACGGTGCTGCGCATCGCCGGCGAGACGATCTCGGAGAGAACGCTGTCGAAGATCCGCAACCTCGAATCCGGCCATGCCGGGGCGATCGACCAGCTGGTGCGGCTCGGTGCGCCGAGGCCGGAGGCGCACGAACACCCCGCCGACTGGCTCGCGCGGCTCCGTGCCGACAATCTGCTCCGCCCGCACCGGCAAAGCCCGCTATTCACCTATTGCTTCGAGCTGACGCGCGACGCCCGGCGCACCGCGCGCGATCTGCCCCGGCTTGCCTATCCGCGCCGGAGCGACGCGATCCGCGAAATCCTCGCGGCATGATCCCCGCGCCAGCGGCGCGAGGGAAGGGGAGCGGGAGCGGGCGGCATGTCACCGACATGCCGGAAGGAGCACCGCCCGTGGATATCCATCTCGCCATCGCCAGCGTCCAGGCCGACGCTGCCCGCATCGCGCGCTACACCGATCGACGCGACCGTTTCCTCGATGCGCTGGACTGGTCCGCGCTCGACGAACAGACCGCGCGCGAGGCCGCGATGCTCGACGATCTGCTCGCCGGCGATCTCGCCGACGCCGCGCTCTACATCCTCTGGCTGGAAGAACGCCTCGCCAGCGGCGAAACCGATGTTCCAGGCGTTCTTCGCTTCTACCCGCACCCGCGCCCCTGGCACGGCGAGTGGATCTCGCTGCACTGACCCTGAAAGGATCGCCATGAGCCGCCACCAGTTTCCCGGTATCGAACCCGGCACCAGCGTCAGCATCGGGTGGGACCGCCCGCTTGGCACCTTCTTCGTCCAGGTGCTGCGCCCGCACCCGCATCTCACGGGTGAGGACGAAACCGTCGCATGGCATGGCGCGCACCCCGGCGAGCTGACCACAGCGGCCGCCGCGGTCACCATCGCCTCACGCTGGGCCGATCTTCCCGCCGATCTCGCGATCACGCTCGAGACCGACCGGCTGATGACCCTCGGCCAGTCCGATGGCGAGGCGCAGATCGCCATCAAGCGCCGCTTCTTCGGCGACTGAGTACCCGACAAGAAAGGGGAGGGGGATGGGGCGCGTCGATCAATGACGATCGACGGAGAGCCCCATGCCATATTTTATCGATCTCGGTGCCGGTCCCGCCGAGGAGGATTGCGCGCAACTCGGCCAGTCGCCCAACTTCGACAGCCTCAACCGCCTCGAAATCGCGGTCTACAAGTCCGCGCTGATCGCACGCTACGGCCCGCCGCCCCCGGGATGCCGCCTCGCCGGCCTGTCCAACCGACACGATTTCGGTCGCTATGTCGAACTCGTCCTCCATATCGAGAACGAGCTCGACGAGGCCGTCGCCGACTATGCGACACGCGTCGAGGAGGGACTCGCCACCTGGCGCGAGGCGGGCTTCACCGCGCCGGTCGAGTATAACGGCGAGACGCCCACCATCGTCCATGCCGATCCGGCCGATGCCGTCATCAGCGCGCTGCTGATTACCCGGCCCGGGCCGAACGGTCTTTTCCCGATCCCGGATTTCGCGGTCCTGCACGGCAATCTCACGCAGGCTTACCCCGCCGAGGCCGCGGCCGCCAACGCGCGTCTCGCCGAGGCCGCGGACGCCTGAGCGCGACCGCACAGAGCGATTTCCCATCATTTCGGAGCATTCCCATGGCGAACACCTACACCAAGGCCGCGTTCACGCTGACCATGAGCCACGCCGACGCGGCGTTGCTAACCATTGCCGAACAGGCAGTCGATATCCTCGACACCAACGGCGACGATGCCGACCTCGCCCACGAATATGACGCGCTCGATCCCGCGTTTCACGCCGTGTTCCCGGCGAAGGGGCCGATGAAGTTCGAAAGCTTCCTCGAGATATTCGACGATTGGCATTTCCCTTATCTCGACTGCGCGATCGACATCGACTGGAAAGGCGAAGACGGGAACGCGCGCGTATTCTTCAGCGGCGATCAATTCGGCGTCGAACAGGTCGCCCAGCTCATCTTCCGCGCTTGCAAGTCCGCGCTCCCCTGCGGGTTCGCATGGATCTCCGACTGCGACCGGCTGCGCCCCGGCGAGTTCGGAAGCGGCTGCGTCATCATTACCGACGCGGGGCTGACGTTCCACAGCACCCAGGACATCCTCGATCGCGCCGCGCGCAGCGCCGCAGCCGATCCCGACACCCATGGTCACGAGGGTCGCTTCGGTTTCGTGCTCGCCTCGCGCGACCAGGACGGCCACGCCGTCTTCTGGAACAACGACGACGGCTTCGGGGCACTCGCCAGCGCGACCGTGTTCTCGAAAGCCGAGGCCCGCGCACACGATCCGGTCATCGCCAACGACGAACCCGAGTGGCTGGCGCTGCCAGCGCCGCTCGCGGCCTGAACGGCCATGTTCATCGACATCGGACGCGGCCTGGTCGCCGGCCTTCCGGCCCTCGCCCTGCCGCCCGCCATCCTTGACGCGGTCGAACGCGGCGCATGGATCGTCTTCAACCTCTCGGGCGGCAAGGACAGCTCGGCCGCGATGTTCGCGGTCAACCTGATCCTCGATGCGCTCGGCCATCCGCGCGAGCGGCGTATCGCCATTCACGCCGACCTCGGCCGTGCCGAATGGGACGAAACGCCCGCGACGGTCGAGGATCTCGCGGCCCACGCCGGCGGCCCGCTGACGATCGTCCGGCGCAACGCCGGCGACCTGTTCGACCGCTGGGCCACGCGCTTTGCCAACGGCAAGGCGCGCTACGAGGCACTCGAAACCTATAATCTGATCGGTCCCTGGTCATCCTCGGCGCTGCGCTTCTGCACCTCAGAGATGAAGGCCCATGTCATCGGGCCGCACCTCGCCAGACTGCTGCGCGGCCAGACTATCATCAACGTGCTGGGACTGCGCCGCGACGAGAGCATCGCTCGGTCACGCACACCCGAATGGAAAGCAGACGCGCGCTACGCCGCTGCCGGCAATCCGCACGGCACCGCGATGATGCTGTGGAACCCGATCGCGCACTGGACGACACCACAGGTCTTCGCCGCGCACGATACGCTCGGCATCCCGCTGCACGTCGCCTACACCTGTTACCAGTCGTCACGACTGTCGTGCCGCTTTTGCGTCCTTCAATCGCTCGGCGACGCCCAGGCATCGGCTTCGGCACCGGCGAACCGTCCCGCGCTGCTCCACCTGGTCGGCCTCGAGGCGACCTCAACCTTCTCGTTCCAGCCCGCACGCTGGCTCGCCGACGTCGCACCGCGTCACATACCGGGTAATTTGAGGAACCGGATTTCCCTCGCCAAGGCCGATGCCGCCGAGCGGCGACGGCTCGAAGCCGCGATGCCGCCCGACCTGCGCTACGTCAAAGGCTGGCCGCCGCGCATTCCCACCATCGAGGAGGCCGGCATCATCGCCGCGTCCCGCGCACCGATCCTCTCGCGGCACGGTCTCGCCGATCTCTATCCCAATGCCGGCGCGGTGCGAGACCGCTTTTCCGACCTGATCGCGCTGAAGCGTGCCGCCTGATCCAGAGCAAGGAGCTTTCATCATGCCCGATATCACCGATCTCCCCGTCATGACGCGCGCCGACGCGATCGCCGCGGGCTTCGCCGGCTACAACGACGTGCCGCACAAACCAATCGACGTGCCCGACGGCGCGTTCACGATCACGGCGAAGACCAGCGAGGGTCGCCGCGTCACCTTCTGCTTTCTCGAATCCACTTATGGTGGCCCGCCCCGCTTCATCGACATCCAGTTCCACGACCGCGGCACCACGATCCCCAACGCCGATAACGGGGTATCACCCACCTTCAACGCGTTCGCGATCACGCGTGGCGGCAAGTTCGTCGCCGACAGTCGACCGCTCGACGAAGAGATCAAGCCCTCGATCCTCGTGCTGATGCTCGACAAGGCCGGGGAAGAACCCGCGCGATCCGCGACCAACCCGGCGCCGATGTCGGACATTGACCTCGCTGCGCTGCTGACACGCGCGGCCGAAGTCGTGGCTGCGCCCGACAGCCGGATCGCGTCGCATCGCAACACGCTTGCCGGCCAGCTCATCGCCGAGGCCGCGATCAGGCGGGCGCGCCCGTCATGACCACCCCCTCGCGCAGCGACGGGATGCACGTCGCCCATACCGCAACGGGCTGGGTCGTGTTCGACAACAGCTTGTCACACCCCTCTCGCCTCTCGGGCGCCTATCCGTCGCGCGCCGCGGCGACCGCCCGCAAGCGGGCGCTCGCGCGTGCGCTGCGCCACCAGCGTCCCGACGAAGCACCGGACGTCTGAGGAAGGGGAAGGGGGACCGGCTGTTATGAACCGGGAGGATCATCCGACCCGGTGACAACCGGAGCTGACCCCATGCGCAGCATCCTCGCCTTCTACGAAATCGACCGTGCCTGGGGCGGCCCCGAGGAAGGGGGATGGTGGTACGACACCGGCACCTTCGTCCGCGTGATCGCCCTCCATTACCACGACGAGGCCGCGGTCGCGGCGATGCGCCGCGCCAACCGGCTGCTCGAGCGCCTGCAGCGGCATCGCCCGCCGGTGGATTCGGCTGCCTACACCGGCGGACGCTTCCGCGCCTTCAGCTTCTCCGGCCTCCCGCCCACGCGGTTTCCCGCACGTCGCCCGGAATATTCCTGACCCAGCAGAAAGGGACCAGCCCATGTATCGCGTCCATTATTTCGACACCAGCGAAGCCGCGCATGACGCCTGTCTCGATGACGGTCCCTGCATCGAGGAAGGCGACGTTCTCGCCATCCTGTCGGAGGGCGTCATCGGTCTCGCCTCGACCGATCCGATCGCCGTCACCCTCGACCCCGGCGCACTGCGCATCGTCCGCCCGATGGCGATGGACGTGCTGCTAGCAGAACTCGTCCACGGCGCCTCCCAGATCCGCCGCGCGGTCGCGACCGCCCTCCTGCACCATTTGCCCGTGCAGCCCCATTTCCTCGCCTTCGTCGCGCCGGCGCTGCCCTATCCCTATCCGCAGACCGTCGTCGCGCTCTCGTTCGACGATATCATGCTGACGATCGATGCGATCCACCACCGTATCACGGCGCTCGAACGCCGGTTGGGGACACTCGAATCCGACAGCGCGCACGCCTTCTTCCTGCAACGCTCGATCGATCATCTGTCGGCCGCCCGGAAGCGCCTCATGCGACATCCGCGACCGCCTCGCTGAACGGCACGGCATCGCCTCGCGACGATGCCGGCACCGGCTGCGCCGGAAGGAGAGAGGGACCGGATCGGCATCCTGGACATGGGGTCCGGGCATTTTGCCGAAAGGTCACGATCATGTGCATCGATCCCAACGCCGAGCCCGTCGCCTTCGCGCTCGACACCAAACTCTGCCACCTCCTGCCCACGCTGACCGAGCCGCACCGCGAAGCCATCGCCCAGGATCTCGCGCGCACCGCCATCTTCATGGCGACCGCAATGGCGGCCGACATGGCGCAGGACGCGGTGAACGGCCTCGTGCCGATCCCGAAGATGCCGACGCTCGGCAAGCCGCCCGCACCCGCGCTGGTCCCACAGGCGCAAACGCCGCGCGATACCGTGCTGCTGACCCCCGCGGTCGCGCCCGTCGTCACGATCAAGGCCAAAACGACCGACGTCACCGTCGCCGGCTTCGACCAGCGTCAAGGCTACACGTTCGGGATCGACAACAAGTCCGACCGGCTGATCGACATCCGCCACGCCGGCAAATGCTGGTGCATCGATCCGAGCGACGAGGCGACCGACGTCGTCAGCCGCGCGATCGGCGCGCTCGCCGCGGCGCACGCCGATATCGGCACCGCGCTCACCGACCAGCTCGCCCACTGAGCACCGACATCGTCCGCCTGCCGCACGATCCACCGTCCGCGTGAAGACGCGGTCGGTGAGGGGCGCTCATCGCGCCCTGCCCGGCCGAAGGGCCGGGGAGGGGAGGAGGATTGAAGATCGGTGTCGAGGACATGGGGTCCAGCACGACATCACAGGAGACACGTCATGAACATCGGTCAGATCAAGCAGAACGACGCGGGCATTTTCATGGGCCGCATTTCCACCCTCGCCGTCGCGATGACGATCGCGCTCAAGCCGGTCCAGTCGTCCAACCCGCGCGCGCCGCGCTACGAGATCCACGCGCTCACCCCGGGCCGGACGTGGGTGCAGGTCGGGGCGTTCTTCGAACTCACCTCGAACAACACCGGCGAGGCGTTCCTGAACGGCCGCATCGACGATCCGTCGCTCGCCGCGCCGCTGCAGGTCTCGGCCTTCCGCCAGGACGACGGCTCGTACAACGTCGTGTGGCAGCGCGCCCAGAAGCGCCGCGATGTCGGTGCCGCGCTCGGCGTCAAGGCGGATGACGATCTGTCGCCGCCGTTCGGCGCCGATGGCGGCCCGGTCGGCAACGGCCCCGATCACGATGCGGGCACCACCGACAACGGCCTGGGCGAAACCACCGCCCCGGTCGAGGAGCCGGTCGGCAAGGGCCGCGGTCGCCGCCAGCGCGTCGCCGAGGACGCCTGATCCACCCCCGGTGCCGTGCACTCCCTCACGGCACCGCATGGCGCACGGGCGCGCCCCCTTTCGCTCCCGCACGCCGAAACTCGGGGCAACGCCGGCACACGGCGTCGCCCTTTTTTTGCTTCATGGGCTCCAGTCCCGATTCAACACCGTATCGGATCGATAATTTAGCTATTCCTTCGCTTTATCGCCGTATAAGCACAGGATATCGCAGTTCGAACCTGGGCCACGCTCAAGGGAAGGGGGTGATGAATGGATAGCCGGGCGAATGGTGATGACACCGCTCGCGGGACCGGCACGTCCACTTCATCACGAGGTCCCGACATGGCCGACCGCGTCTCCGTCTCCATTACGATCGGGGGGAAACTTCCCGCCGATCGACTGCCCGAACTGTACAAACTCGCCGATTTCTACGGCCTCTCGACCGAATGGGGGGGAGAACCGCTTGAATCCGTTACATCCGGCGAACCCCTGCGCCTCCATGCTCACGAGGTCCAGAACGGCAATATCGAGGATATCGAGGACTTCTGCTGCACCAACGACCTTCCGTTCAGGACGTGGTCGGGAGGCTCGCCCGGGTCGTTCTCGCCCGAGGTTCGGGTCTGGCCAGGTCATGGTCCGCGCGCGATATTCTCGGCCGACGACAACGAAAGCGTCGTGCTGACGCTTCAGGAATACAATGCTCTAGGTGACCTCGCCGCGATCGGTGAGCACTTCCGGTTGGGTGGCTTCAAACCGCCTGCGCTCTCCATCGTCCCGGGAAAGCCTGAGACCGATAGCTAACAGCGCCATCGGCACATCCTCCTGACCTAGCCCGATCCGCGTCCCGCACGCACCACCGTCCGCGTGAAGAACGCGGTCGGTGAGGGGCGCTCATCGCGCCCTGCCCGGCCGAAGGGCCGGGGAGGGGAGGAGGATTGAAGATCGGTGTCGAGGACATGGGGTCCAGCACGACATCAGGAGACACGTCATGAACATCGGTCAGATCAAGCAGAACGACGCGGGCATCTTCATGGGCCGCATTTCCACCCTCGCGGTCGCGATGACGATCGCGCTGAAGCCGGTCCAGTCGTCCAATCCGCGCGCCCCGCGCTACGAGATCCATGCGCTCACCCCGGGCCGGACGTGGGTGCAGGTCGGCGCGTTCTTTGAACTCACCTCCAACAACACCGGCGAGGCGTTCCTCAACGGCCGCATCGACGATCCGTCGCTCGCCGCGCCGCTCCAGGTCTCGGCCTTCCGCCAGGACGACGGCTCGTACAACGTCGTGTGGCAGCGCGCCCAGAAGCGCCGCGACGTCGGTGCCGCGCTCGGGGTCAAGGCGGACGATGGCGAACCCGCGCTGCCTTTCACCGCCGATGGCCGTGACGTGGCGACCTCGGGCGCAGGCGATGACACCGGAGACGGGCTGGGTGCCAGCACCGCGCCGGTCGACGAGAGGGTCTGACCGGCATCGGGCGGCGCTGACGCGTCGCCCGTATCGCCACCTCGACGGGGATCGCTTCATCGCCGAAGCGGTCCCTGTTGCCGTTAGTGCCTGTTGCAGCCGCGCGGTCCGTGGTGTACGGATTGTCTTCCGTTTTACGGAAGATACGGATTCCCATGTAACAGAAAGATGGCCGTTACAACATTGGCAGGACCAGATGAGGGTCCCATCCTGGAGGGACGCAGGGCTTAATCGATCCCCGGCCGCGTAACGAAAGATGAGGGAAACCATGACCCCTACAATCGAAAAGGCCAGATCGACCGACGTGTCGAAGCGGTTCGGCTTCTATTACGACGAGGCGATGACGCATCCGATCGCAATCGAGCGCAACGGCGCTGCCCGCGTGGTCATGCTACCCGCCTCCGAGTTCGAACGCTTGTCCCGCCTCGATCACCTCGCGCTCTCGCCGCAGGAGTTGAGCGATGAAGCCATCCACGCCATCAGGACCGCGACGCCCAGCGCCGGGTCCGTCCAGAACGATCAGTACGTCGATTGAACCGCAAGCCGGTGACCTGATCTGGTATTTCTACCTCTGGCGGCATGAACATAACCGGGGCGACGAGGACGGCTCGAAACTCCGCCCCTGCATGGTGGTTGGCAGCTATCGCTCAGCCGGAAGGCTCCGTGTCCTGATGGTGCCACTGACGACGCGCGATTATTCACCGGCTGCATCCATCCCTCTGCCGCCGCGATTCATTGAGGCCTTCGGCCTCGATGACCGATCACGCATCGTGTGGGACGACGTGAACGATTTCGCATGGGTCGGACCCGACGTTCGCGCCGGTAACGACGGTAGCACCATCATCGCCGAGGTGCCGAGCCGCATCGTACAACGTGTCGCGGCGCTGATCGTCGAGCATCGGATCACCCCCACCCGGCGAACCGAGTAGGCGATCGATCCTCGCCAACCCGAAGGGCGGCGCCCGCAGACACAGCCCGGTTCGCTGGCCGAGTGGAAAGATCATCACGATCGGCGATGATCCCGCAGCCGGGCGGCGCGTAAAGCCGTCGCTGTTCTGCCAGCGGGTATCGGCAGGCGTTTGCCCCCTATGGCGATGAGGACGCCCAGGTCCGATGCGGTTGCCGGCGATCGCCCTGGCGAGGGTCGGCCGTCGGGCGACCTTGCGGCATCCGGTCTCCTTGCCGGTGCGTCGTCGCCCGGGCGCGGCCGTCCTTGTCGAGCTTCGGAGCGGCACCACGTCGGTCAGCGAGCGACGCTGGCGGCACGCCTGCCTTCGCGCCGGGTCGTTCGGGGGTACGGGTCAGGCGACCGACATGAGCGGTTCACGAGGTTTGTCCATGGCAATGCCTGCGGGAACCTTGGGCTGATCGACGGCCCATCCGCCGTTTCGTGTCACCTGCGCCGCGCCCCGGGGCCTCGCAACCCCTTTGGCAGGGCCGTGTTGCCGCGCTTCGCGCGGCTGCCCGCACCACCCCTGCAAAAGGGGTTCCCCTCCGGTCGACCAGGCCCGCCGCCTGCGCGCCGGCCCAGCTCGCCCTCCGGTGCGACGCCCCGAACCGCGACGCCCTTCAGGTGACACCGGCGGACGGACCGCCGACCAACCCAAGGAGGCAATGCCATGAACAACGTGAACCTCGTCGGCCGCCTGACCCGCACCCCCGAACTGCGCGAAGTCAATCGCGCCACCAGCGTCGCGACCATCTTCGTGGCGACCGATCGCCCGAAGCTCAACAAGGACGGCCACACCTACAAAGGCGACGACGGCTTCACCGTCAAGGAGACCGAATACCACAAGGTCACCTGCTTCAACGGCCTCGCCAAGGCGATCGCCGGCAACCGCAAGAAGGGCGACCTCATCGCCATCGAGGGACGCCTGCACTACACCCGCTGGCAGGACAGCGACGGCAACGACCGCTACGGCTGCGAGATCATCGCCGATCGCGCCGAGTTCTACTGACCGGCCAGCGAACCGGGCGGCGCCTGCGGGCGTCGCCCTTCGCGCATGCTTCTTCATCGCCAGCTCGGACGCTTCGGCCACGTTGCTTCGCACCGCGGCCTTGCGCCCGCGCGCGCTCACCTGAAAGGTCCGGCACCATGACCGTCCAGCGCGACATGTTCGACGGCGACCCGTTCGCGCCCGAGCCGATACCTACGGCACCGGACCCGGTCGCTCGGGTCGACGAGCCGGCACCCGCCGGCGGCGACCACGACGGCAATGCCGTCGCGCTCGCCCCGCTGGCGGTGCCGTGCGGCTTCCGCAACCGTCGCAATGAACCCTGCCGGCGTCTCGCCGAGCGACCCATCCTGATGAACGGCCAGCCCTTCGTCCATCGTGGTCACCAGCTGCTCCAGTGTCCGCGTTCCTGCTGGCTAGACGATGACAGCGCGGTCGAGCCGGACATTGCTGACCGGATCGGTGAAGATATCCGGTTCGCAACCGAACCGGATATCCAGACCGACCCGCACGGCGAGGACCCCGATGCCAACCGCGATCCAGACGACCCGGGAATCCAGGAGATGCCGGATTACGATGCCGGGGATGACGGTGGCGAGTATGAATGGGACTGATCCTGCTGATCCTGCTGTGCTGGCTGTGGGACGGCCGTAGAGGGGCAGGGCGGGGCGTCCCGCCTTGTGGGCGGGACCGGGCTCTATTCGGCCCTGGCGGGCCTCACGGAGCCCCCTGGCGGGGTCTCCGCCCTGCGGGTGACGATCCCTATGCCGGCGCCGGGCGTCCTGCGCGCGGGCGGCGGCAGCTGGCTCGCCCTCCCGGGCTCACTGGCGCTGCCTTTGCGGCGCTGCGCCGTGCCGGCGCATCACCGCCGCCCGTGCTCGGTCCGACCCGGCGTGCCCACCACAACATAATATTTTCTCTCTCTGTGATGAGGAAGTCTGGCATGCGGGGTTGGCGGGCCGTCAAGGACGCGCGGTCCCCCCAATTTTCACGCACCCTTCCGTCTCCGCTTCGCTCCGCCTCCAGGGCACGAGAAAATCGGCTCCCCCGCGCGCGAGCGTTAACCGGGGTCCGCGACCCTGCGGGCCGCGGCTTCCCGGTTAACGTCCCTGACCGCCCTGACCGCCGCATGCCGGATGAGATTCCTCACCGAGAGAAGGTGAGATTTTCAACTCATGGAGGCTATCATGACCAAGTACAGCAACTTCAACGACATGGGCCGCGCGATCAACGAGCGCCGCGCCGACGAGCACACCACCGAGACCTATCAGGGGGCGTTCATCGAGGCGAGCGAGATGGCGAAGCTTTCCATCGTCAGCGAAGCCGAGAAGCTGGACATGCCCGACCCGGAGCAGGCCGCACACGCCGTCGAGCAGATGCTGGCGACGATGTTCGACGTGTTCCGCGACACTCGCATGGAGGAGTTCGCCGCCGACCTCGCATGGGGCTTCGTCAACAGCTTCCACATGGTGGCCAAGCGCATCGAGGGCCGTGAGGATGACGCCGCCAAGAAACTTGGCGACCTGGTGCGCAGCTACGACCCCTCGGAGATCTACGCGGTGGAGCTCGAAGAGACCCAGCTGCTCTGCCAGACCCTCGAGAATTGCGCCGAGGCGATGCGCTGCATGCGGGACCACGCCGGGAACGTGTATCGCGTCGAGACCGGACGGCCCTTCTCGACCGTCCGCGGCAGCAGGGTGTCGTCCAAGCTGACCGCCTCGATGATCGACGGTGCCGACTATCTGGCGGCACGCGCGGCAAAGCGTCGGGACGAGCACAACCCGAGCGGCCCGATTGTCGCCTTCTCGGGCGGCATGGAATGGCACGACCACGAGCAGCTCTTCGAACGCCTCGACCAGATCAAGCGTCGCATCCCGTCGATGGTCCTGATGACCACCGCCATGAACAAGGGTGCCGACGCCATCGCAGCGTCGTGGGCGGCCTCGCGCGAGGTCAAGCTGGTGCGCATGTTCCTCGACAAGCGCCACGGCAACCGGGGCGGGTTCCTCCGCAACGACCGCATCGCCTCGCTGCGTCCCGTCGAAGCGATCGTCTGCGAAGGATCGGGCGTCCAGATCGACTTCGCTCGCAAGTTGCGTACCGCCGGCGTACCGCTCCACGTCTTCCGCAAGGACGGACAGGCACCGGTGCAGCCGAGCCAGCGCAGCCGCCGCGCCTGACGCACCCACGGAAGGGCTCCGGGCAACCGGAGTCCTTCCCCTTTTTTACGTCGCCCTGGGCGGCGCTCCGGGGCATCGAGCCCCATCGCGCCGCGTGGGACTGACCTATCGGTCGATCACGCCACGTTGCCCGCTCGGCACGGCTCGCTCGCGGCAGGGCAATGCCGTCGCATTGCCACTGCCAGCTACGCCTCGCCGGTGCCGGGGTCGATACCGACACCCGTCGCATCGCCTCGCTCGCTTTGCGGTCATCGCTGAATGCGATGACCAGCGCGCTACGCCTCGGCCGATACGACTGGCGATCGTCGTTGAACACCAATCGGCACGCCTCGCTTGCTTCACGGCGATCCCTTCGGATCGCCGGTTCGCTACGCATCGCCGTGCCGATCGCGTTGGCTTATCGACCGCGCCGTCTCGCTCGCATCGCGGCCACGCCTGCGCGTGTCACGCTCGCTACGCATCGACCGGCGCGGTTCAACCGGCGTCACGCTTGCGGCATCAGCACGGCTCGCTGGCGGGCGCGGCGATGCCGTCGCATCGCCTGCACTGCCGCTGCGCATCGCGCCGTGCCGATCGCACCCATTGATCGGCCACGCCGTCTCGCTCGCATCGCGGCCACGCCTGCGCATGTCGCGCTCGCTACGCATCGACCGGCGCGTCTCACCCGGCATGTCGCTTGCCGCATCGGCACGGCTCGCTGGCGGGCGCGGCGATGCCGTCGCATCGCCTGCGCTGCCGCTGCGCATCGCACCGTGCCGATGCCATCGCGCAGGAGCTGACCGGCACGGCTCGCTCGCTTCACGGCGATCCCTTCGGATCGCCGGTTCGCTACGCATCGCGGTGGCGATCGCGCTAGCTTATCGACCGCGCCCGTCTCGCTCGCATCGCGGCCACGCCTCCGCGTGTCGCGCTCGCTACGCATCGACCGGCGCGGTCCGACCGAAGCCCGGCTCGCTCGCGGTGCCGCAATGCCTGCGCATTGCGAGCACCAGCTACGCATCGCTCGGGCACCCGGTCCTGCGGACCGACCCCGTGGCAGGATGATCGACCATGCCGATCCTGACGGATCGGAAGGGGGAGGGGAACCGGAGATGATGGTTCCAATGGGAGACAGACCATGTCGATCACCTTCTTCCTCAGCGTCGATCGCAAAGCCGACGCCGCGCCCGCCGTCATCACCGCCCGCCAGCTTGCCGCGTTCCGCGCCTTCGCCCGCGAACGTGGCCAGCTGCTCGAAGACGAGGATGATGACCCGCTCGTGTCGTGCTCGTTCGAAGCTCGCGTCTGCCCCTGGTCGCTCGCGTCGATCTGCGCGATCTTCGATCACGATGTGGGTGTCATCGCCGTGGTCGAGGAAGCCCAGTTCCGTGGCCTCAACGTGCGCTTCTGGCACGATGACGCGACCCGCACGATCACGATGCGCGTCGCCAGCACCCCGGACGGCGCAGCGGAGATCAATCTCGCGAACGGCAACGCCTTCCACGTCCTCGACGCGCTACGACTTTCGGACGATAATTGCGGCAGCATGCCCATCGGGCAACTACGCGAAACACTCGGCCAGCCCTATGTTCGCCGCGACCTTGGTCGCCTCGATGGTCGTTACCTCGAACGCTTCGACACCCTCGCTGCTCAGGCCGACACCAGTGAAGGGATACGCATGGTCTGGGGATAGCCTCCCTCCAGTCGCCATCGCGTCGGGGAGCATCGGGCTTCGCCTCGATGCTCCCCATTCTTATGCCTGAATGGACCGAAGCTTCGCCAACTCGGCCCAAGCATTGAAAAGGGGAGCGCCTAACGGCAGCTCCCCTTCTATTTGCATGATGGGCTTGAGCCCGCTTTCGCGCTGACCCGCTTATGCGGTCAGGCGCTTCACGGTCTCGGCGATCCCGAGTTTCTTGATCGCTCCAATGATCGCGCTGAACTGGGCAGGATCGGCCTTCATCAACCCCGACCGTTCCACCTCCTTCAGCAGCTCCGAACGCTCACGATCGGCCAGTTGCTTGCGGCGTTCGTTGAGCCGCTGTTCGTCCGCCTCAAGCTGTGCCCGTTCCTGCTCGATACTCCGTGCCATATGACCTGCCTTTTCTGATCGTGGATCGGCCTCCATTTCCCACGATGCCAGCACCGCTCCACCGGCACAATAGCGACACTCATAATCGCTCGCTGGTCCGGCTTTACCGGACCAGCATGAGGCGACGGACACTGCCCTTCGGCCAGGTCCGTCGTGGGGCGGGATTGCTCCGCCCAATACCCTTCGGTCCAGTCCGGTGGTCGCCTGCCTGCGGCGCTTACTCTCCCGGAACCCAGTCCAATGATCGGACATCCAGCCATGATGCCACCACCACCGCGACAGTCCCTAAGGATTTGCACACCGTACGCGGCACGCCGCAGGTTAAGTGTCTGTAATTTCCGGTGTTTGCAGGGGCAAACATGTTTGCCCCTGCAAACGCCTTGGTGGTTCTCCCCTAAGCGCTTGAGAACGCGCGAAAATCCCTGTTTGCAGAGTGAATGCGTTTTCACTCTATACCTCGGGACCAGGCTGTAGTATTTTCCACTCTCCGAAAACCCCACCAGCCACTTTCAAGTGGGTGGTGAATGTCTAACTCGACGATAGCCTTCAGACTTTCGTCTGAAGAGATTGCGGCACTTGATCGTGTAGCCGCGAAACGGTCGTGCTCCCGGTCTGAGGCCGCGCGCACTGCGCTTATGTTCGGTATCCGTTTCGCTGAGGCCGAGCATACTTTCAACATCACCCGTGCGGTCCTCGTTCTCGAGTACATGCAGGCGGCGATCGACGTGATTATCACACGCGATCACGGCGACGTCGTACCCCAGCTTCGCGAAGCCGCGAAGGAGCGCCTGGCGACGTTCCATGCGTAGCGGCGACATCCGGTTCAACGGTCAGGCGGCGACCGTAAAGCACCATTCCGCGCGGGGGCGAATCACCCGCAACTCGGGCAATTTCACCCGCGGTTCGCAGCTTCTCGCCAGTCAGTACAAGATGACCTGGGCGGGCCTCCAGGTGCCCATCTGGATATGGCTGGGGACGTTCATCGTCCTGTTCAATATCTTCGTCTGGCTGGGCCTCGCCGAGCATGAGTTCCAGCTCGACCTGATGAAGCTCTATTCCGCCATCTGGACGTGGGTCGGCGGGGACAAATTCCACCTCATCAACCTGACCTTGCGAAACGGCATCGTGACCAAGGTTCCGATCGGCTACGTCCCCTACGAACCCCATGTCGTTCATGCCTGGGCGAAGACGGTCAAGATCTTCCTGACGACACTCGTCATGTCGGCCTTCATCGCAGCACCGATCATCATGTGGTTCATCATGTGGGCAAACAAGCGCGGCAGCGACATGCTCCAGGAACGCCACAACCGCGGCGCCCTGTTGGTCGAGCGTGACGTGCTCGTCAAAACTGTCAGCGGCCACAACCGGCGCAAGTTCCGCACCGAGTGCGCCGAACACGATCCGCCGTACGTCCCCGAACTCGTCGCCAAGGCTCCGATCCTCGATCGGATCGACCGGGGCATCCACGTTCCATACACGATCGCCGGCATCCCCTATCCGTGGCGGCTCGAACAGAGCCATACCATGCTCATCGGCACCACCGGCACCGGCAAGACGACCCAGCTGCGCAGCCACGTCTCGCAGCTTCGCGCGCGCGGTCACCGCGCGGTCATCTTTGACCTGACCGGCGTGTTCGTGGAGACGTTCTACAACCCAGAAACCGACGTCATTCTCAACCCTATGGACGAGCGTTGCGCGCCGTGGACGCTGTTCGACGAATGCCGCAACTATGCCGACTTCGTTTCGGCCGCATCGGCCCTCATTCCCTCGCATCCCGACGACAAGGAACCGTTCTGGCAGAACGCCGCGCGGATGCTCTTCATCGAGATGTGCCTGAAGCTTCAAGAGATGGGTGAGGCGAACAACGCCGCGATCGCGCACCACCTGATGCAGGCCGATCTGAAGTCGATCAACGCCAAGCTCGATGACACCATCGCCGCCCCGCTGACGACCGAGAAAGCCGCCCGCATGGCGGAATCGATCCGCTCGGTTCTGAACGTCAACGGACAGGCGCTACGCTTCATGCCGGACCCTGTCCCGGGCGGCCCGCCCGCCTTCTCGATCCGCGACTGGATCGCGACCGACAATCGCGACGGCTCGATCATGTTCATCACCGGCTCGTACAACGACCTCGAGATGACCCGCGGTCTGTTCACGCTGTGGATCGATCTGGCCGTCAACAACCTCATGCGCCTGCCCAAGACCCGTGACCTGCGGACCTGGTATCTGTTTGACGAAGTCCATGCGCTTCACGCGCTTCCTGGTATCGAGCATGGCCTCCAGTCGGCCCGCAACTTCGGCGGTGCGTTCGTCCTTGGGATCCACTCGTTCGACAAGCTGGTCGCGACCTATGGCTTGCAGAACGCGACCGCGCTCACCGGACTTGCGCGCACCAAGCTGATCCTCGCCACCGCCGATCGAACCACAGCCGAAAAGTGCTCCGAGTTCATCGGCAGCCGCGAGGTCCGCCAGATGGATGAGGCCTACAGCTACGGCTACAACAACACCCGCGACGCCTCGACCCTCACGCCTCGCACGGCGATCGAGCCGCTGGTCATCCCCGACGACATCAACAACCTGCCGTCGCTCCACGGCTTCGTGAAGTTTCCCGATGGATTTCCTGCTGCGCGGATCGAACTCAAATACCGCTCCTATGCCGAGGTCGCGCCGGGGGCGGTGCCCCGCAAGAACTTCAAGCCTACCGAATACGTCTCGCCGGAAGACCGGCGTCGTCAGAACACCCGGAACAATGGCGCGGATGAGGGGGGTGAGGGTGGCCGCGAGCATACCCCCACACGGCCTGTGGGGGGCGTGGAGGCGAAGGAAAGGCAAGAGCCGGACCTGACCGCCTCGCAGCCCGAGAAGCCGCGTAGCGAGGCTGAAAAGGCGGCTGCGGCGATGGAGGTCACCGGGTCGCTGCCGGTGGTGATCGATCAGATAACCGGCAAGGGCGTCGCCAGCAGCCCGACCGGCGTCGATGCCGTCCGCGCGTCGGATGCCGCAACGAGGGTCGGGGGCGAACCTTCCAAGCCTGTGACGGGAGGTTCATCCAGTCTGGATGCCCAACTCGGCGGCATGGGCATGTCCCCGATCGAGAACCGTGCGGGTCCGCAGAGCGGGGTGGATCCGACGCGCGGCGAGGCGTCACGCCATGCCCCGGAAAGCCGGTCCGATCGCGGTGATGCCGATCGCCACGAGGACCAGGCGACCCGCGAATTGCGCGATGGGTTTGCGACGCAGCGCGACCCCGATCACCACCATCGTCATCACGGCCCGGATCATTCGCCGGAGATCGATGACGACATGGACATGGGGATGTAGCCGATGCTGTCGGTCGCTTCCGTCAAGTCCGCCTCCGGCGCGGCGCAGTATTTCGCCAAGGACGATTACTACACCGCCGAGCATTCGTCCGAGGCGACCGCCTGGGGCGGGGTGGGCGCGGCCGACCTTGGCCTCAAGGGCGAGGTGACCAAGGAAGACTTCGAGAAGATCCTCAACGGCGAGATGCCCGATGGCGAAAAGGTCGGGCAGGTCGAGGGTCGCAGGCTCGGTGTCGACCTGACCTTCTCGATGCCGAAGTCCGCCAGCGTAATGGCCTATGTCGCTTGCGACACCCGTGTCCTCACCGCGCATATGAACGCCGTAAAGGCGACGATGGGATGGGTCGAGAAGACCTTCGCCGAAGGCCGCACCTACGATCAGTCCAGGTCAGGGGATGCGGTGCGAACCGGCAACCTCGTCTATGCGCTGTTCCAGCACGACACGAGCCGCGCTCTCGATCCGCAGGGCCACATCCACGTCCTTATCGCCAACATGACCAAGATGGCGAACGGGGCATGGCAGGCGCTCCACAACCAGCAGCTCTGGAAGAACAACACCACGATCGGCGCGGCCTATCACGCCCAGTTTCGCGCCGAGCTGGCAAAGATCGGCTACGAAACAAGCGTCACCGGCAAGCACGGCCAGTTCGAGATCGCCGGCGTGCCTAAGGAGGTGATCGACACCTTCAGCCAGCGGCGCGCCGATATCCTGGCGAAAGCCGGCGAGCTCGGTGTCACCTCCGCCGAGGCGTTGCGCAAGGTGACCAACAATACCCGCGACGCCAAGCTGAACGTCGAGGATCGCGATGCCCTGCGCCAGGAATGGCGTGACCGGGCGGCCGCGCTCGGATTCGACGGCAAGGCACTGGTCGATGCCGCGCGCGAGCGTGCTGGCGCCAGCGGCCTCGATGCCCAGCCACGACCGATGGAGCGCCTCGGTGACGTCCTGGCCAATCTCCGCGAAAGCCTGGGCGAGTTATTCCGACCCGCCGATCCGCTCGTCGCCAGCGGCCTCGACCGGCTGCGCATCGCGCCGGTGGATCTGCGCGCCCAGCACGCCGTCGCCTCCGCGATCCGCATCCATGCCCAACGCGAAGCCGCGTTCGCGGTGCCGGACATCACCAGGACCGCGCTCGACCTCGGGCTGAAGGGTGTCACCGCCGCGCATGTCGACGCGCGCGTCTCCGAGCTCATCCGCAACGAGAAGCTGATTCCGGGCAAGGATGACCGGATCGACAGCGTCGTCACCCATGTCACGACGCCCGAGGCGCTCGCGACGGAGCGCGGCATCCTTGCAGAGATCGAGCGCGGCAAGGGGGAGGGGCGGGTGATCGTCTCCGCCGACACCGTTATCGAGCGGATCAACGCCGCATCGGGCGACAAGGAACTCAATGCAGGGCAGATGGCGGCCGCGACGATGGCGCTCACTTCCGCCGATCGCATCGTCGCGGTCCAGGGCGTCTCGGGCGCCGGCAAGTCGACCATGCTGGCGAGCGTCGCGCGCAATGTCGAGCAGGAAGGCGGCAAGGTGGTCGGTCTCGCGCTCATGAAGGCGACCGCCGATCGTCTCGGCGCCGAAGCCGGCATCGAGAGCCGCACCGTGTCCTCGTTCGTCCACAGCTATGCCCGCCACGCGCTCGCTGGGAAGGGCGCGGGCTATGACGGCGCGCGAGACGCGCTCGCCGGCACCACGCTCATCCTCGACGAAGCCTCGATGGTCGGCTCGGAGCAGATGAAGCACCTGGTCGGCATCGCCAATGCGCTCGGCGTCGATCGCTTCCTGATGATCGGCGATCGCCAGCAGATCACCGCGGTCGACGCCGGCAAGGCGTTCGCGCTCGCGCAGGCCGGCGGGATCACGCTGGCGCGGATGGACGAGAATCTGCGCCAGCGCACCGAGCAGCTGCGCACCGTCGCCGCGCTGACCAACCGCGGCGAGGTGCGCGAGGCGATGGCGATGCTCGGCGACAAGGTCACCGCCAACCCCGAGCATGTGAAGGCCGCGGCCGAACACTGGCTGGGCCTAACCCCCGAACAGCGCGAGACCACCGCGATGTTCTCGTCGGGCCGCGTCGCGCGCGCAGAGCTCAACGTGCGCATCCAGGACGGCCTCGCCGCGGAGGGCACGTTGAAAGGGGACGGCGTCGTCACCCCGGTCCTCGACAAGGTCAACGTCACGCGCGAGGAACTCCGCTACGCGCATACCTATAAGCCCGGCCAGGTGATCGACCTGCGCCATGCCATGCGCGAGCTCGGCCTCAGCCCCGGCACCTATGACGTGCTCGGCGTCGACGCGAAGGGGCGCGTTCAGGTCCAGATCGGCAACCGGGTACGGACCTTCGATCCGCAGAAGATATCGCCGGTCGACAAGACCGACGCGATGCAGCTCGCCCAGCGCGAGCAGATCAAGCTGCATGAGGGCGACAAGATCCGCTGGACCCAGAACGACAAGGACCGCGGCCTCAACAACAACGATATCGCCCGCGTCGTCTCGGCCGACCCGTCGGGGATCAAGGTGGAGGCGAGCGACGGCACCCTCCACGAGCTGAAGGCGGGCGATCCGATGATGGAGCGGATCAGCCTCGCCTACGCGCTCAACATGCACGCGGCGCAGGGCATCACCACCGACACCGCGATCGCGGTGTCGGTGGTGATGCCCTGCGCCGCGTGCATGTTGAGCGCGTAGGCGAGGCTGATCCGCTCCATCATCGGATCGCCCGCCTTCAGCTCGTGGAGGGTGCCGTCGCTCGCCTCCACCTTGATCCCCGACGGGTCGGCCGAGACGACGCGGGCGATATCGTTGTTGTTGAGGCCGCGGTCCTTGTCGTTCTGGGTCCAGCGGATCTTGTCGCCCTCATGCAGCTTGATCTGCTCGCGCTGGGCGAGCTGCATCGCGTCGGTCTTGTCGACCGGCGATATCTTCTGCGGATCGAAGGTCCGTACCCGGTTGCCGATCTGGACCTGAACGCGCCCCTTCGCGTCGACGCCGAGCACGTCATAGGTGCCGGGGCTGAGGCCGAGCTCGCGCATGGCATGGCGCAGGTCGATCACCTGGCCGGGCTTATAGGTATGCGCGTAGCGGAGTTCCTCGCGCGTGACGTTGACCTTGTCGAGGACCGGGGTGACGACGCCGTCCCCTTTCAACGTGCCCTCCGCGGCGAGGCCGTCCTGGATGCGCACGTTGAGCTCTGCGCGCGCGACGCGGCCCGACGAGAACATCGCGGTGGTCTCGCGCTGTTCGGGGGTTAGGCCCAGCCAGTGTTCGGCCGCGGCCTTCACATGCTCGGGGTTGGCGGTGACCTTGTCGCCGAGCATCGCCATCGCCTCGCGCACCTCGCCGCGGTTGGTCAGCGCGGCGACGGTGCGCAGCTGCTCGGTGCGCTGGCGCAGATTCTCGTCCATCCGCGCCAGCGTGATCCCGCCGGCCTGCGCGAGCGCGAACGCCTTGCCGGCGTCGACCGCGGTGATCTGCTGGCGATCGCCGATCATCAGGAAGCGATCGACGCCGAGCGCATTGGCGATGCCGACCAGGTGCTTCATCTGCTCCGAGCCGACCATCGAGGCTTCGTCGAGGATGAGCGTGGTGCCGGCGAGCGCGTCTCGCGCGCCGTCATAGCCCGCGCCCTTCCCAGCGAGCGCGTGGCGGGCATAGCTGTGGACGAACGAGGACACGGTGCGGCTCTCGATGCCGGCTTCGGCGCCGAGACGATCGGCGGTCGCCTTCATGAGCGCGAGACCGACCACCTTGCCGCCTTCCTGCTCGACATTGCGCGCGACGCTCGCCAGCATGGTCGACTTGCCGGCGCCCGAGACGCCCTGGACCGCGACGATGCGATCGGCGGAAGTGAGCGCCATCGTCGCGGCCGCCATCTGCCCTGCATTGAGTTCCTTGTCGCCCGATGCGGCGTTGATCCGCTCGATAACGGTGTCGGCGGAGACGATCACCCGCCCCTCCCCCTTGCCGCGCTCGATCTCTGCAAGGATGCCGCGCTCCGTCGCGAGCGCCTCGGGCGTCGTGACATGGGTGACGACGCTGTCGATCCGGTCATCCTTGCCCGGAATCAGCTTCTCGTTGCGGATGAGCTCGGAGACGCGCGCGTCGACATGCGCGGCGGTGACACCCTTCAGCCCGAGGTCGAGCGCGGTCCTGGTGATGTCCGGCACCGCGAACGCGGCTTCGCGTTGGGCATGGATGCGGATCGCGGAGGCGACGGCGTGCTGGGCGCGCAGATCCACCGGCGCGATGCGCAGCCGGTCGAGGCCGCTGGCGACGAGCGGATCGGCGGGTCGGAATAACTCGCCCAGGCTTTCGCGGAGATTGGCCAGGACGTCACCGAGGCGCTCCATCGGTCGTGGCTGGGCATCGAGGCCGCTGGCGCCAGCACGCTCGCGCGCGGCATCGACCAGTGCCTTGCCGTCGAATCCGAGCGCGGCCGCCCGGTCACGCCATTCCTGGCGCAGGGCATCGCGATCCTCGACGTTCAGCTTGGCGTCGCGGGTATTGTTGGTCACCTTGCGCAACGCCTCGGCGGAGGTGACACCGAGCTCGCCGGCTTTCGCCAGGATATCGGCGCGCCGCTGGCTGAAGGTGTCGATCACCTCCTTAGGCACGCCGGCGATCTCGAACTGGCCGTGCTTGCCGGTGACGCTTGTTTCGTAGCCGATCTTTGCCAGCTCGGCGCGAAACTGGGCGTGATAGGCCGCGCCGATCGTGGTGTTGTTCTTCCAGAGCTGCTGGTTGTGGAGCGCCTGCCATGCCCCGTTCGCCATCTTGGTCATGTTGGCGATAAGGACGTGGATGTGGCCCTGCGGATCGAGAGCGCGGCTCGTGTCGTGCTGGAACAGCGCATAGACGAGGTTGCCGGTTCGCACCGCATCCCCTGACCTGGACTGATCGTAGGTGCGGCCTTCGGCGAAGGTCTTCTCGACCCATCCCATCGTCGCCTTTACGGCGTTCATATGCGCGGTGAGGACACGGGTGTCGCAAGCGACATAGGCCATTACGCTGGCGGACTTCGGCATCGAGAAGGTCAGGTCGACACCGAGCCTGCGACCCTCGACCTGCCCGACCTTTTCGCCATCGGGCATCTCGCCGTTGAGGATCTTCTCGAAGTCTTCCTTGGTCACCTCGCCCTTGAGGCCAAGGTCGGCCGCGCCCACCCCGCCCCAGGCGGTCGCCTCGGACGAATGCTCGGCGGTGTAGTAATCGTCCTTGGCGAAATACTGCGCCGCGCCGGAGGCGGACTTGACGGAAGCGACCGACAGCATCGGCTACATCCCCATGTCCATGTCGTCATCGATCTCCGGCGAATGATCCGGGCCGTGATGACGATGGTGGTGATCGGGGTCGCGCTGCGTCGCAAACCCATCGCGCAATTCGCGGGTCGCCTGGTCCTCGTGGCGATCGGCATCACCGCGATCGGACCGGCTTTCCGGGGCATGGCGTGACGCCTCGCCGCGCGTCGGATCCACCCCGCTCTGCGGACCCGCACGGTTCTCGATCGGGGACATGCCCATGCCGCCGAGTTGGGCATCCAGACTGGATGAACCTCCCGTCACAGGCTTGGAAGGTTCGCCCCCGACCCTCGTTGCGGCATCCGACGCGCGGACGGCATCGACGCCGGTCGGGCTGCTGGCGACGCCCTTGCCGGTTATCTGATCGATCACCACCGGCAGCGACCCGGTGACCTCCATCGCCGCAGCCGCCTTTTCAGCCTCGCTACGCGGCTTCTCGGGCTGCGAGGCGGTCAGGTCCGGCTCTTGCCTTTCCTTCGCCTCCACGCCCCCCACAGGCCGTGTGGGGGTATGCTCGCGGCCACCCTCACCCCCCTCATCCGCGCCATTGTTCCGGGTGTTCTGACGACGCCGGTCTTCCGGCGAGACGTATTCGGTAGGCTTGAAGTTCTTGCGGGGCACCGCCCCCGGCGCGACCTCGGCATAGGAGCGGTATTTGAGTTCGATCCGCGCAGCAGGAAATCCATCGGGAAACTTCACGAAGCCGTGGAGCGACGGCAGGTTGTTGATGTCGTCGGGGATGACCAGCGGCTCGATCGCCGTGCGAGGCGTGAGGGTCGAGGCGTCGCGGGTGTTGTTGTAGCCGTAGCTGTAGGCCTCATCCATCTGGCGGACCTCGCGGCTGCCGATGAACTCGGAGCACTTTTCGGCTGTGGTTCGATCGGCGGTGGCGAGGATCAGCTTGGTGCGCGCAAGTCCGGTGAGCGCGGTCGCGTTCTGCAAGCCATAGGTCGCGACCAGCTTGTCGAACGAGTGGATCCCAAGGACGAACGCACCGCCGAAGTTGCGGGCCGACTGGAGGCCATGCTCGATACCAGGAAGCGCGTGAAGCGCATGGACTTCGTCAAACAGATACCAGGTCCGCAGGTCACGGGTCTTGGGCAGGCGCATGAGGTTGTTGACGGCCAGATCGATCCACAGCGTGAACAGACCGCGGGTCATCTCGAGGTCGTTGTACGAGCCGGTGATGAACATGATCGAGCCGTCGCGATTGTCGGTCGCGATCCAGTCGCGGATCGAGAAGGCGGGCGGGCCGCCCGGGACAGGGTCCGGCATGAAGCGTAGCGCCTGTCCGTTGACGTTCAGAACCGAGCGGATCGATTCCGCCATGCGGGCGGCTTTCTCGGTCGTCAGCGGGGCGGCGATGGTGTCATCGAGCTTGGCGTTGATCGACTTCAGATCGGCCTGCATCAGGTGGTGCGCGATCGCGGCGTTGTTCGCCTCACCCATCTCTTGAAGCTTCAGGCACATCTCGATGAAGAGCATCCGCGCGGCGTTCTGCCAGAACGGTTCCTTGTCGTCGGGATGCGAGGGAATGAGGGCCGATGCGGCCGAAACGAAGTCGGCATAGTTGCGGCATTCGTCGAACAGCGTCCACGGCGCGCAACGCTCGTCCATAGGGTTGAGAATGACGTCGGTTTCTGGGTTGTAGAACGTCTCCACGAACACGCCGGTCAGGTCAAAGATGACCGCGCGGTGACCGCGCGCGCGAAGCTGCGAGACGTGGCTGCGCAGCTGGGTCGTCTTGCCGGTGCCGGTGGTGCCGATGAGCATGGTATGGCTCTGTTCGAGCCGCCACGGATAGGGGATGCCGGCGATCGTGTATGGAACGTGGATGCCCCGGTCGATCCGATCGAGGATCGGAGCCTTGGCGACGAGTTCGGGGACGTACGGCGGATCGTGTTCGGCGCACTCGGTGCGGAACTTGCGCCGGTTGTGGCCGCTGACAGTTTTGACGAGCACGTCACGCTCGACCAACAGGGCGCCGCGGTTGTGGCGTTCCTGGAGCATGTCGCTGCCGCGCTTGTTTGCCCACATGATGAACCACATGATGATCGGTGCTGCGATGAAGGCCGACATGACGAGTGTCGTCAGGAAGATCTTGACCGTCTTCGCCCAGGCATGAACGACATGGGGTTCGTAGGGGACGTAGCCGATCGGAACCTTGGTCACGATGCCGTTTCGCAAGGTCAGGTTGATGAGGTGGAATTTGTCCCCGCCGACCCACGTCCAGATGGCGGAATAGAGCTTCATCAGGTCGAGCTGGAACTCATGCTCGGCGAGGCCCAGCCAGACGAAGATATTGAACAGGACGATGAACGTCCCCAGCCATATCCAGATGGGCACCTGGAGGCCCGCCCAGGTCATCTTGTACTGACTGGCGAGAAGCTGCGAACCGCGGGTGAAATTGCCCGAGTTGCGGGTGATTCGCCCCCGCGCGGAATGGTGCTTTACGGTCGCCGCCTGACCGTTGAACCGGATGTCGCCGCTACGCATGGAACGTCGCCAGGCGCTCCTTCGCGGCTTCGCGAAGCTGGGGTACGACGTCGCCGTGATCGCGTGTGATAATCACGTCGATCGCCGCCTGCATGTACTCGAGAACGAGGACCGCACGGGTGATGTTGAAAGTATGCTCGGCCTCAGCGAAACGGATACCGAACATAAGCGCAGTGCGCGCGGCCTCAGACCGGGAGCACGACCGTTTCGCGGCTACACGATCAAGTGCCGCAATCTCTTCAGACGAAAGTCTGAAGGCTATCGTCGAGTTAGACATTCACCACCCACTTGAAAGTGGCTGGTGGGGTTTTCGGAGAGTGGAAAATACTACAGCCTGGTCCCGAGGTATAGAGTGAAAACGCATTCACTCTGCAAACAGGGATTTTCGCGCGTTCTCAAGCGCTTAGGGGAGAACCACCAAGGCGTTTGCAGGGGCAAACATGTTTGCCCCTGCAAACACCGGAAATTACAGACACTTAACCTGCGGCGTGCCGCGTACGGTGTGCAAATCCTTAGGGACTGTCGCGGTGGTGGTGGCATCATGGCTGGATGTCCGATCATTGGACTGGGTTCCGGGAGAGTAAGCGCCGCAGGCAGGCGACCACCGGACTGGACCGAAGGGTATTGGGCGGAGCAATCCCGCCCCACGACGGACCTGGCCGAAGGGCAGTGTCCGTCGCCTCATGCTGGTCCGGTAAAGCCGGACCAGCGAGCGATTATGAGTGTCGCTATTGTGCCGGTGGAGCGGTGCTGGCATCGTGGGAAATGGAGGCCGATCCACGATCAGAAAAGGCAGGTCATATGGCACGGAGTATCGAGCAGGAACGGGCACAGCTTGAGGCGGACGAACAGCGGCTCAACGAACGCCGCAAGCAACTGGCCGATCGTGAGCGTTCGGAGCTGCTGAAGGAGGTGGAACGGTCGGGGTTGATGAAGGCCGATCCTGCCCAGTTCAGCGCGATCATTGGAGCGATCAAGAAACTCGGGATCGCCGAGACCGTGAAGCGCCTGACCGCATAAGCGGGTCAGCGCGAAAGCGGGCTCAAGCCCATCATGCAAATAGAAGGGGAGCTGCCGTTAGGCGCTCCCCTTTTCAATGCTTGGGCCGAGTTGGCGAAGCTTCGGTCCATTCAGGCATAAGAATGGGGAGCATCGAGGCGAAGCCCGATGCTCCCCGACGCGATGGCGACTGGAGGGAGGCTATCCCCAGACCATGCGTATCCCTTCACTGGTGTCGGCCTGAGCAGCGAGGGTGTCGAAGCGTTCGAGGTAACGACCATCGAGGCGACCAAGGTCGCGGCGAACATAGGGCTGGCCGAGTGTTTCGCGTAGTTGCCCGATGGGCATGCTGCCGCAATTATCGTCCGAAAGTCGTAGCGCGTCGAGGACGTGGAAGGCGTTGCCGTTCGCGAGATTGATCTCCGCTGCGCCGTCCGGGGTGCTGGCGACGCGCATCGTGATCGTGCGGGTCGCGTCATCGTGCCAGAAGCGCACGTTGAGGCCACGGAACTGGGCTTCCTCGACCACGGCGATGACACCCACATCGTGATCGAAGATCGCGCAGATCGACGCGAGCGACCAGGGGCAGACGCGAGCTTCGAACGAGCACGACACGAGCGGGTCATCATCCTCGTCTTCGAGCAGCTGGCCACGTTCGCGGGCGAAGGCGCGGAACGCGGCAAGCTGGCGGGCGGTGATGACGGCGGGCGCGGCGTCGGCTTTGCGATCGACGCTGAGGAAGAAGGTGATCGACATGGTCTGTCTCCCATTGGAACCATCATCTCCGGTTCCCCTCCCCCTTCCGATCCGTCAGGATCGGCATGGTCGATCATCCTGCCACGGGGTCGGTCCGCAGGACCGGGTGCCCGAGCGATGCGTAGCTGGTGCTCGCAATGCGCAGGCATTGCGGCACCGCGAGCGAGCCGGGCTTCGGTCGGACCGCGCCGGTCGATGCGTAGCGAGCGCGACACGCGGAGGCGTGGCCGCGATGCGAGCGAGACGGGCGCGGTCGATAAGCTAGCGCGATCGCCACCGCGATGCGTAGCGAACCGGCGATCCGAAGGGATCGCCGTGAAGCGAGCGAGCCGTGCCGGTCAGCTCCTGCGCGATGGCATCGGCACGGTGCGATGCGCAGCGGCAGCGCAGGCGATGCGACGGCATCGCCGCGCCCGCCAGCGAGCCGTGCCGATGCGGCAAGCGACATGCCGGGTGAGACGCGCCGGTCGATGCGTAGCGAGCGCGACATGCGCAGGCGTGGCCGCGATGCGAGCGAGACGGCGTGGCCGATCAATGGGTGCGATCGGCACGGCGCGATGCGCAGCGGCAGTGCAGGCGATGCGACGGCATCGCCGCGCCCGCCAGCGAGCCGTGCTGATGCCGCAAGCGTGACGCCGGTTGAACCGCGCCGGTCGATGCGTAGCGAGCGTGACACGCGCAGGCGTGGCCGCGATGCGAGCGAGACGGCGCGGTCGATAAGCCAACGCGATCGGCACGGCGATGCGTAGCGAACCGGCGATCCGAAGGGATCGCCGTGAAGCAAGCGAGGCGTGCCGATTGGTGTTCAACGACGATCGCCAGTCGTATCGGCCGAGGCGTAGCGCGCTGGTCATCGCATTCAGCGATGACCGCAAAGCGAGCGAGGCGATGCGACGGGTGTCGGTATCGACCCCGGCACCGGCGAGGCGTAGCTGGCAGTGGCAATGCGACGGCATTGCCCTGCCGCGAGCGAGCCGTGCCGAGCGGGCAACGTGGCGTGATCGACCGATAGGTCAGTCCCACGCGGCGCGATGGGGCTCGATGCCCCGGAGCGCCGCCCAGGGCGACGTAAAAAAGGGGAAGGACTCCGGTTGCCCGGAGCCCTTCCGTGGGTGCGTCAGGCGCGGCGGCTGCGCTGGCTCGGCTGCACCGGTGCCTGTCCGTCCTTGCGGAAGACGTGGAGCGGTACGCCGGCGGTACGCAACTTGCGAGCGAAGTCGATCTGGACGCCCGATCCTTCGCAGACGATCGCTTCGACGGGACGCAGCGAGGCGATGCGGTCGTTGCGGAGGAACCCGCCCCGGTTGCCGTGGCGCTTGTCGAGGAACATGCGCACCAGCTTGACCTCGCGCGAGGCCGCCCACGACGCTGCGATGGCGTCGGCACCCTTGTTCATGGCGGTGGTCATCAGGACCATCGACGGGATGCGACGCTTGATCTGGTCGAGGCGTTCGAAGAGCTGCTCGTGGTCGTGCCATTCCATGCCGCCCGAGAAGGCGACAATCGGGCCGCTCGGGTTGTGCTCGTCCCGACGCTTTGCCGCGCGTGCCGCCAGATAGTCGGCACCGTCGATCATCGAGGCGGTCAGCTTGGACGACACCCTGCTGCCGCGGACGGTCGAGAAGGGCCGTCCGGTCTCGACGCGATACACGTTCCCGGCGTGGTCCCGCATGCAGCGCATCGCCTCGGCGCAATTCTCGAGGGTCTGGCAGAGCAGCTGGGTCTCTTCGAGCTCCACCGCGTAGATCTCCGAGGGGTCGTAGCTGCGCACCAGGTCGCCAAGTTTCTTGGCGGCGTCATCCTCACGGCCCTCGATGCGCTTGGCCACCATGTGGAAGCTGTTGACGAAGCCCCATGCGAGGTCGGCGGCGAACTCCTCCATGCGAGTGTCGCGGAACACGTCGAACATCGTCGCCAGCATCTGCTCGACGGCGTGTGCGGCCTGCTCCGGGTCGGGCATGTCCAGCTTCTCGGCTTCGCTGACGATGGAAAGCTTCGCCATCTCGCTCGCCTCGATGAACGCCCCCTGATAGGTCTCGGTGGTGTGCTCGTCGGCGCGGCGCTCGTTGATCGCGCGGCCCATGTCGTTGAAGTTGCTGTACTTGGTCATGATAGCCTCCATGAGTTGAAAATCTCACCTTCTCTCGGTGAGGAATCTCATCCGGCATGCGGCGGTCAGGGCGGTCAGGGACGTTAACCGGGAAGCCGCGGCCCGCAGGGTCGCGGACCCCGGTTAACGCTCGCGCGCGGGGGAGCCGATTTTCTCGTGCCCTGGAGGCGGAGCGAAGCGGAGACGGAAGGGTGCGTGAAAATTGGGGGGACCGCGCGTCCTTGACGGCCCGCCAACCCCGCATGCCAGACTTCCTCATCACAGAGAGAGAAAATATTATGTTGTGGTGGGCACGCCGGGTCGGACCGAGCACGGGCGGCGGTGATGCGCCGGCACGGCGCAGCGCCGCAAAGGCAGCGCCAGTGAGCCCGGGAGGGCGAGCCAGCTGCCGCCGCCCGCGCGCAGGACGCCCGGCGCCGGCATAGGGATCGTCACCCGCAGGGCGGAGACCCCGCCAGGGGGCTCCGTGAGGCCCGCCAGGGCCGAATAGAGCCCGGTCCCGCCCACAAGGCGGGACGCCCCGCCCTGCCCCTCTACGGCCGTCCCACAGCCAGCACAGCAGGATCAGCAGGATCAGTCCCATTCATACTCGCCACCGTCATCCCCGGCATCGTAATCCGGCATCTCCTGGATTCCCGGGTCGTCTGGATCGCGGTTGGCATCGGGGTCCTCGCCGTGCGGGTCGGTCTGGATATCCGGTTCGGTTGCGAACCGGATATCTTCACCGATCCGGTCAGCAATGTCCGGCTCGACCGCGCTGTCATCGTCTAGCCAGCAGGAACGCGGACACTGGAGCAGCTGGTGACCACGATGGACGAAGGGCTGGCCGTTCATCAGGATGGGTCGCTCGGCGAGACGCCGGCAGGGTTCATTGCGACGGTTGCGGAAGCCGCACGGCACCGCCAGCGGGGCGAGCGCGACGGCATTGCCGTCGTGGTCGCCGCCGGCGGGTGCCGGCTCGTCGACCCGAGCGACCGGGTCCGGTGCCGTAGGTATCGGCTCGGGCGCGAACGGGTCGCCGTCGAACATGTCGCGCTGGACGGTCATGGTGCCGGACCTTTCAGGTGAGCGCGCGCGGGCGCAAGGCCGCGGTGCGAAGCAACGTGGCCGAAGCGTCCGAGCTGGCGATGAAGAAGCATGCGCGAAGGGCGACGCCCGCAGGCGCCGCCCGGTTCGCTGGCCGGTCAGTAGAACTCGGCGCGATCGGCGATGATCTCGCAGCCGTAGCGGTCGTTGCCGTCGCTGTCCTGCCAGCGGGTGTAGTGCAGGCGTCCCTCGATGGCGATGAGGTCGCCCTTCTTGCGGTTGCCGGCGATCGCCTTGGCGAGGCCGTTGAAGCAGGTGACCTTGTGGTATTCGGTCTCCTTGACGGTGAAGCCGTCGTCGCCTTTGTAGGTGTGGCCGTCCTTGTTGAGCTTCGGGCGATCGGTCGCCACGAAGATGGTCGCGACGCTGGTGGCGCGATTGACTTCGCGCAGTTCGGGGGTGCGGGTCAGGCGGCCGACGAGGTTCACGTTGTTCATGGCATTGCCTCCTTGGGTTGGTCGGCGGTCCGTCCGCCGGTGTCACCTGAAGGGCGTCGCGGTTCGGGGCGTCGCACCGGAGGGCGAGCTGGGCCGGCGCGCAGGCGGCGGGCCTGGTCGACCGGAGGGGAACCCCTTTTGCAGGGGTGGTGCGGGCAGCCGCGCGAAGCGCGGCAACACGGCCCTGCCAAAGGGGTTGCGAGGCCCCGGGGCGCGGCGCAGGTGACACGAAACGGCGGATGGGCCGTCGATCAGCCCAAGGTTCCCGCAGGCATTGCCATGGACAAACCTCGTGAACCGCTCATGTCGGTCGCCTGACCCGTACCCCCGAACGACCCGGCGCGAAGGCAGGCGTGCCGCCAGCGTCGCTCGCTGACCGACGTGGTGCCGCTCCGAAGCTCGACAAGGACGGCCGCGCCCGGGCGACGACGCACCGGCAAGGAGACCGGATGCCGCAAGGTCGCCCGACGGCCGACCCTCGCCAGGGCGATCGCCGGCAACCGCATCGGACCTGGGCGTCCTCATCGCCATAGGGGGCAAACGCCTGCCGATACCCGCTGGCAGAACAGCGACGGCTTTACGCGCCGCCCGGCTGCGGGATCATCGCCGATCGTGATGATCTTTCCACTCGGCCAGCGAACCGGGCTGTGTCTGCGGGCGCCGCCCTTCGGGTTGGCGAGGATCGATCGCCTACTCGGTTCGCCGGGTGGGGGTGATCCGATGCTCGACGATCAGCGCCGCGACACGTTGTACGATGCGGCTCGGCACCTCGGCGATGATGGTGCTACCGTCGTTACCGGCGCGAACGTCGGGTCCGACCCATGCGAAATCGTTCACGTCGTCCCACACGATGCGTGATCGGTCATCGAGGCCGAAGGCCTCAATGAATCGCGGCGGCAGAGGGATGGATGCAGCCGGTGAATAATCGCGCGTCGTCAGTGGCACCATCAGGACACGGAGCCTTCCGGCTGAGCGATAGCTGCCAACCACCATGCAGGGGCGGAGTTTCGAGCCGTCCTCGTCGCCCCGGTTATGTTCATGCCGCCAGAGGTAGAAATACCAGATCAGGTCACCGGCTTGCGGTTCAATCGACGTACTGATCGTTCTGGACGGACCCGGCGCTGGGCGTCGCGGTCCTGATGGCGTGGATGGCTTCATCGCTCAACTCCTGCGGCGAGAGCGCGAGGTGATCGAGGCGGGACAAGCGTTCGAACTCGGAGGCGGGTAGCATGACCACGCGGGCAGCGCCGTTGCGCTCGATTGCGATCGGATGCGTCATCGCCTCGTCGTAATAGAAGCCGAACCGCTTCGACACGTCGGTCGATCTGGCCTTTTCGATTGTAGGGGTCATGGTTTCCCTCATCTTTCGTTACGCGGCCGGGGATCGATTAAGCCCTGCGTCCCTCCAGGATGGGACCCTCATCTGGTCCTGCCAATGTTGTAACGGCCATCTTTCTGTTACATGGGAATCCGTATCTTCCGTAAAACGGAAGACAATCCGTACACCACGGACCGCGCGGCTGCAACAGGCACTAACGGCAACAGGGACCGCTTCGGCGATGAAGCGATCCCCGTCGAGGTGGCGATACGGGCGACGCGTCAGCGCCGCCCGATGCCGGTCAGACCCTCTCGTCGACCGGCGCGGTGCTGGCACCCAGCCCGTCTCCGGTGTCATCGCCTGCGCCCGAGGTCGCCACGTCACGGCCATCGGCGGTGAAAGGCAGCGCGGGTTCGCCATCGTCCGCCTTGACCCCGAGCGCGGCACCGACGTCGCGGCGCTTCTGGGCGCGCTGCCACACGACGTTGTACGAGCCGTCGTCCTGGCGGAAGGCCGAGACCTGGAGCGGCGCGGCGAGCGACGGATCGTCGATGCGGCCGTTGAGGAACGCCTCGCCGGTGTTGTTGGAGGTGAGTTCAAAGAACGCGCCGACCTGCACCCACGTCCGGCCCGGGGTGAGCGCATGGATCTCGTAGCGCGGGGCGCGCGGATTGGACGACTGGACCGGCTTCAGCGCGATCGTCATCGCGACCGCGAGGGTGGAAATGCGGCCCATGAAGATGCCCGCGTCGTTCTGCTTGATCTGACCGATGTTCATGACGTGTCTCCTGATGTCGTGCTGGACCCCATGTCCTCGACACCGATCTTCAATCCTCCTCCCCTCCCCGGCCCTTCGGCCGGGCAGGGCGCGATGAGCGCCCCTCACCGACCGCGTTCTTCACGCGGACGGTGGTGCGTGCGGGACGCGGATCGGGCTAGGTCAGGAGGATGTGCCGATGGCGCTGTTAGCTATCGGTCTCAGGCTTTCCCGGGACGATGGAGAGCGCAGGCGGTTTGAAGCCACCCAACCGGAAGTGCTCACCGATCGCGGCGAGGTCACCTAGAGCATTGTATTCCTGAAGCGTCAGCACGACGCTTTCGTTGTCGTCGGCCGAGAATATCGCGCGCGGACCATGACCTGGCCAGACCCGAACCTCGGGCGAGAACGACCCGGGCGAGCCTCCCGACCACGTCCTGAACGGAAGGTCGTTGGTGCAGCAGAAGTCCTCGATATCCTCGATATTGCCGTTCTGGACCTCGTGAGCATGGAGGCGCAGGGGTTCGCCGGATGTAACGGATTCAAGCGGTTCTCCCCCCCATTCGGTCGAGAGGCCGTAGAAATCGGCGAGTTTGTACAGTTCGGGCAGTCGATCGGCGGGAAGTTTCCCCCCGATCGTAATGGAGACGGAGACGCGGTCGGCCATGTCGGGACCTCGTGATGAAGTGGACGTGCCGGTCCCGCGAGCGGTGTCATCACCATTCGCCCGGCTATCCATTCATCACCCCCTTCCCTTGAGCGTGGCCCAGGTTCGAACTGCGATATCCTGTGCTTATACGGCGATAAAGCGAAGGAATAGCTAAATTATCGATCCGATACGGTGTTGAATCGGGACTGGAGCCCATGAAGCAAAAAAAGGGCGACGCCGTGTGCCGGCGTTGCCCCGAGTTTCGGCGTGCGGGAGCGAAAGGGGGCGCGCCCGTGCGCCATGCGGTGCCGTGAGGGAGTGCACGGCACCGGGGGTGGATCAGGCGTCCTCGGCGACGCGCTGGCGGCGACCGCGGCCCTTGCCGACCGGCTCCTCGACCGGGGCGGTGGTTTCGCCCAGGCCGTTGTCGGTGGTGCCCGCATCGTGATCGGGGCCGTTGCCGACCGGGCCGCCATCGGCGCCGAACGGCGGCGACAGATCGTCATCCGCCTTGACGCCGAGCGCGGCACCGACATCGCGGCGCTTCTGGGCGCGCTGCCACACGACGTTGTACGAGCCGTCGTCCTGGCGGAAGGCCGAGACCTGCAGCGGCGCGGCGAGCGACGGATCGTCGATGCGGCCGTTCAGGAACGCCTCGCCGGTGTTGTTCGAGGTGAGTTCGAAGAACGCCCCGACCTGCACCCACGTCCGGCCCGGGGTGAGCGCGTGGATCTCGTAGCGCGGCGCGCGCGGGTTGGACGACTGGACCGGCTTGAGCGCGATCGTCATCGCGACGGCGAGGGTGGAAATGCGGCCCATGAAAATGCCCGCGTCGTTCTGCTTGATCTGACCGATGTTCATGACGTGTCTCCTGTGATGTCGTGCTGGACCCCATGTCCTCGACACCGATCTTCAATCCTCCTCCCCTCCCCGGCCCTTCGGCCGGGCAGGGCGCGATGAGCGCCCCTCACCGACCGCGTCTTCACGCGGACGGTGGATCGTGCGGCAGGCGGACGATGTCGGTGCTCAGTGGGCGAGCTGGTCGGTGAGCGCGGTGCCGATATCGGCGTGCGCCGCGGCGAGCGCGCCGATCGCGCGGCTGACGACGTCGGTCGCCTCGTCGCTCGGATCGATGCACCAGCATTTGCCGGCGTGGCGGATGTCGATCAGCCGGTCGGACTTGTTGTCGATCCCGAACGTGTAGCCTTGACGCTGGTCGAAGCCGGCGACGGTGACGTCGGTCGTTTTGGCCTTGATCGTGACGACGGGCGCGACCGCGGGGGTCAGCAGCACGGTATCGCGCGGCGTTTGCGCCTGTGGGACCAGCGCGGGTGCGGGCGGCTTGCCGAGCGTCGGCATCTTCGGGATCGGCACGAGGCCGTTCACCGCGTCCTGCGCCATGTCGGCCGCCATTGCGGTCGCCATGAAGATGGCGGTGCGCGCGAGATCCTGGGCGATGGCTTCGCGGTGCGGCTCGGTCAGCGTGGGCAGGAGGTGGCAGAGTTTGGTGTCGAGCGCGAAGGCGACGGGCTCGGCGTTGGGATCGATGCACATGATCGTGACCTTTCGGCAAAATGCCCGGACCCCATGTCCAGGATGCCGATCCGGTCCCTCTCTCCTTCCGGCGCAGCCGGTGCCGGCATCGTCGCGAGGCGATGCCGTGCCGTTCAGCGAGGCGGTCGCGGATGTCGCATGAGGCGCTTCCGGGCGGCCGACAGATGATCGATCGAGCGTTGCAGGAAGAAGGCGTGCGCGCTGTCGGATTCGAGTGTCCCCAACCGGCGTTCGAGCGCCGTGATACGGTGGTGGATCGCATCGATCGTCAGCATGATATCGTCGAACGAGAGCGCGACGACGGTCTGCGGATAGGGATAGGGCAGCGCCGGCGCGACGAAGGCGAGGAAATGGGGCTGCACGGGCAAATGGTGCAGGAGGGCGGTCGCGACCGCGCGGCGGATCTGGGAGGCGCCGTGGACGAGTTCTGCTAGCAGCACGTCCATCGCCATCGGGCGGACGATGCGCAGTGCGCCGGGGTCGAGGGTGACGGCGATCGGATCGGTCGAGGCGAGACCGATGACGCCCTCCGACAGGATGGCGAGAACGTCGCCTTCCTCGATGCAGGGACCGTCATCGAGACAGGCGTCATGCGCGGCTTCGCTGGTGTCGAAATAATGGACGCGATACATGGGCTGGTCCCTTTCTGCTGGGTCAGGAATATTCCGGGCGACGTGCGGGAAACCGCGTGGGCGGGAGGCCGGAGAAGCTGAAGGCGCGGAAGCGTCCGCCGGTGTAGGCAGCCGAATCCACCGGCGGGCGATGCCGCTGCAGGCGCTCGAGCAGCCGGTTGGCGCGGCGCATCGCCGCGACCGCGGCCTCGTCGTGGTAATGGAGGGCGATCACGCGGACGAAGGTGCCGGTGTCGTACCACCATCCCCCTTCCTCGGGGCCGCCCCAGGCACGGTCGATTTCGTAGAAGGCGAGGATGCTGCGCATGGGGTCAGCTCCGGTTGTCACCGGGTCGGATGATCCTCCCGGTTCATAACAGCCGGTCCCCCTTCCCCTTCCTCAGACGTCCGGTGCTTCGTCGGGACGCTGGTGGCGCAGCGCACGCGCGAGCGCCCGCTTGCGGGCGGTCGCCGCGGCGCGCGACGGATAGGCGCCCGAGAGGCGAGAGGGGTGTGACAAGCTGTTGTCGAACACGACCCAGCCCGTTGCGGTATGGGCGACGTGCATCCCGTCGCTGCGCGAGGGGGTGGTCATGACGGGCGCGCCCGCCTGATCGCGGCCTCGGCGATGAGCTGGCCGGCAAGCGTGTTGCGATGCGACGCGATCCGGCTGTCGGGCGCAGCCACGACTTCGGCCGCGCGTGTCAGCAGCGCAGCGAGGTCAATGTCCGACATCGGCGCCGGGTTGGTCGCGGATCGCGCGGGTTCTTCCCCGGCCTTGTCGAGCATCAGCACGAGGATCGAGGGCTTGATCTCTTCGTCGAGCGGTCGACTGTCGGCGACGAACTTGCCGCCACGCGTGATCGCGAACGCGTTGAAGGTGGGTGATACCCCGTTATCGGCGTTGGGGATCGTGGTGCCGCGGTCGTGGAACTGGATGTCGATGAAGCGGGGCGGGCCACCATAAGTGGATTCGAGAAAGCAGAAGGTGACGCGGCGACCCTCGCTGGTCTTCGCCGTGATCGTGAACGCGCCGTCGGGCACGTCGATTGGTTTGTGCGGCACGTCGTTGTAGCCGGCGAAGCCCGCGGCGATCGCGTCGGCGCGCGTCATGACGGGGAGATCGGTGATATCGGGCATGATGAAAGCTCCTTGCTCTGGATCAGGCGGCACGCTTCAGCGCGATCAGGTCGGAAAAGCGGTCTCGCACCGCGCCGGCATTGGGATAGAGATCGGCGAGACCGTGCCGCGAGAGGATCGGTGCGCGGGACGCGGCGATGATGCCGGCCTCCTCGATGGTGGGAATGCGCGGCGGCCAGCCTTTGACGTAGCGCAGGTCGGGCGGCATCGCGGCTTCGAGCCGTCGCCGCTCGGCGGCATCGGCCTTGGCGAGGGAAATCCGGTTCCTCAAATTACCCGGTATGTGACGCGGTGCGACGTCGGCGAGCCAGCGTGCGGGCTGGAACGAGAAGGTTGAGGTCGCCTCGAGGCCGACCAGGTGGAGCAGCGCGGGACGGTTCGCCGGTGCCGAAGCCGATGCCTGGGCGTCGCCGAGCGATTGAAGGACGCAAAAGCGGCACGACAGTCGTGACGACTGGTAACAGGTGTAGGCGACGTGCAGCGGGATGCCGAGCGTATCGTGCGCGGCGAAGACCTGTGGTGTCGTCCAGTGCGCGATCGGGTTCCACAGCATCATCGCGGTGCCGTGCGGATTGCCGGCAGCGGCGTAGCGCGCGTCTGCTTTCCATTCGGGTGTGCGTGACCGAGCGATGCTCTCGTCGCGGCGCAGTCCCAGCACGTTGATGATAGTCTGGCCGCGCAGCAGTCTGGCGAGGTGCGGCCCGATGACATGGGCCTTCATCTCTGAGGTGCAGAAGCGCAGCGCCGAGGATGACCAGGGACCGATCAGATTATAGGTTTCGAGTGCCTCGTAGCGCGCCTTGCCGTTGGCAAAGCGCGTGGCCCAGCGGTCGAACAGGTCGCCGGCGTTGCGCCGGACGATCGTCAGCGGGCCGCCGGCGTGGGCCGCGAGATCCTCGACCGTCGCGGGCGTTTCGTCCCATTCGGCACGGCCGAGGTCGGCGTGAATGGCGATACGCCGCTCGCGCGGATGGCCGAGCGCATCGAGGATCAGGTTGACCGCGAACATCGCGGCCGAGCTGTCCTTGCCGCCCGAGAGGTTGAAGACGATCCATGCGCCGCGTTCGACCGCGTCAAGGATGGCGGGCGGCAGGGCGAGGGCCGGAAGGCCGGCGACCAGGCCGCGTCCGATGTCGATGAACATGGCCGTTCAGGCCGCGAGCGGCGCTGGCAGCGCCAGCCACTCGGGTTCGTCGTTGGCGATGACCGGATCGTGTGCGCGGGCCTCGGCTTTCGAGAACACGGTCGCGCTGGCGAGTGCCCCGAAGCCGTCGTCGTTGTTCCAGAAGACGGCGTGGCCGTCCTGGTCGCGCGAGGCGAGCACGAAACCGAAGCGACCCTCGTGACCATGGGTGTCGGGATCGGCTGCGGCGCTGCGCGCGGCGCGATCGAGGATGTCCTGGGTGCTGTGGAACGTCAGCCCCGCGTCGGTAATGATGACGCAGCCGCTTCCGAACTCGCCGGGGCGCAGCCGGTCGCAGTCGGAGATCCATGCGAACCCGCAGGGGAGCGCGGACTTGCAAGCGCGGAAGATGAGCTGGGCGACCTGTTCGACGCCGAATTGATCGCCGCTGAAGAATACGCGCGCGTTCCCGTCTTCGCCTTTCCAGTCGATGTCGATCGCGCAGTCGAGATAAGGGAAATGCCAATCGTCGAATATCTCGAGGAAGCTTTCGAACTTCATCGGCCCCTTCGCCGGGAACACGGCGTGAAACGCGGGATCGAGCGCGTCATATTCGTGGGCGAGGTCGGCATCGTCGCCGTTGGTGTCGAGGATATCGACTGCCTGTTCGGCAATGGTTAGCAACGCCGCGTCGGCGTGGCTCATGGTCAGCGTGAACGCGGCCTTGGTGTAGGTGTTCGCCATGGGAATGCTCCGAAATGATGGGAAATCGCTCTGTGCGGTCGCGCTCAGGCGTCCGCGGCCTCGGCGAGACGCGCGTTGGCGGCCGCGGCCTCGGCGGGGTAAGCCTGCGTGAGATTGCCGTGCAGGACCGCGAAATCCGGGATCGGGAAAAGACCGTTCGGCCCGGGCCGGGTAATCAGCAGCGCGCTGATGACGGCATCGGCCGGATCGGCATGGACGATGGTGGGCGTCTCGCCGTTATACTCGACCGGCGCGGTGAAGCCCGCCTCGCGCCAGGTGGCGAGTCCCTCCTCGACGCGTGTCGCATAGTCGGCGACGGCCTCGTCGAGCTCGTTCTCGATATGGAGGACGAGTTCGACATAGCGACCGAAATCGTGTCGGTTGGACAGGCCGGCGAGGCGGCATCCCGGGGGCGGCGGGCCGTAGCGTGCGATCAGCGCGGACTTGTAGACCGCGATTTCGAGGCGGTTGAGGCTGTCGAAGTTGGGCGACTGGCCGAGTTGCGCGCAATCCTCCTCGGCGGGACCGGCACCGAGATCGATAAAATATGGCATGGGGCTCTCCGTCGATCGTCATTGATCGACGCGCCCCATCCCCCTCCCCTTTCTTGTCGGGTACTCAGTCGCCGAAGAAGCGGCGCTTGATGGCGATCTGCGCCTCGCCATCGGACTGGCCGAGGGTCATCAGCCGGTCGGTCTCGAGCGTGATCGCGAGATCGGCGGGAAGATCGGCCCAGCGTGAGGCGATGGTGACCGCGGCGGCCGCTGTGGTCAGCTCGCCGGGGTGCGCGCCATGCCATGCGACGGTTTCGTCCTCACCCGTGAGATGCGGGTGCGGGCGCAGCACCTGGACGAAGAAGGTGCCAAGCGGGCGGTCCCACCCGATGCTGACGCTGGTGCCGGGTTCGATACCGGGAAACTGGTGGCGGCTCATGGCGATCCTTTCAGGGTCAGTGCAGCGAGATCCACTCGCCGTGCCAGGGGCGCGGGTGCGGGTAGAAGCGAAGAACGCCTGGAACATCGGTTTCGCCGCTGGCGAGGCGTTCTTCCAGCCAGAGGATGTAGAGCGCGGCGTCGGCGAGATCGCCGGCGAGCAGATCGTCGAGCATCGCGGCCTCGCGCGCGGTCTGTTCGTCGAGCGCGGACCAGTCCAGCGCATCGAGGAAACGGTCGCGTCGATCGGTGTAGCGCGCGATGCGGGCAGCGTCGGCCTGGACGCTGGCGATGGCGAGATGGATATCCACGGGCGGTGCTCCTTCCGGCATGTCGGTGACATGCCGCCCGCTCCCGCTCCCCTTCCCTCGCGCCGCTGGCGCGGGGATCATGCCGCGAGGATTTCGCGGATCGCGTCGCTCCGGCGCGGATAGGCAAGCCGGGGCAGATCGCGCGCGGTGCGCCGGGCGTCGCGCGTCAGCTCGAAGCAATAGGTGAATAGCGGGCTTTGCCGGTGCGGGCGGAGCAGATTGTCGGCACGGAGCCGCGCGAGCCAGTCGGCGGGGTGTTCGTGCGCCTCCGGCCTCGGCGCACCGAGCCGCACCAGCTGGTCGATCGCCCCGGCATGGCCGGATTCGAGGTTGCGGATCTTCGACAGCGTTCTCTCCGAGATCGTCTCGCCGGCGATGCGCAGCACCGTCCGCGGCCTCGTGCGGCCGCGATAGGCGCCCGACAGCGCGGCATAGACGACGCCGCAATGGCCGAAGGCGGGATCGGAGAAGCTGACGACAGCGTCGATCCGGGGCTTGGCGAGGCGCAGGAGGCGGAAGGCGCGCGACGTGAAGAAGCTTTCGCCGTTCGCGGCGACCGAGGGCAGGCAGATGAGCCGTTGCAGTACGCAGCCCCGAGCGGGATCGGCATAGCCGGTGTGCCGGGTGATGACCGCGCCGGTCGCCGGCACGCCGAACACGATGAGACCGACCAACGTGGATCTGCCCGGGTCGCCCGGACCGAACAGCCCGCAGGCGAGCTGGGCGGCGGGATAGCGCGGGAGGTAATGATGGTCGGCGAGGAATGCGCGGGCAGTATCATGGGCGACGACATCGACGGCGTAGCGGCGCGGGTCGATCACGCTGTCGCCGGCAACGAACAAGCTGCGCCGGTCGCGCCAGCGCTGGGAGCGGTCGGTGAGCATGGTTACCTCCGTCAGGCCGCGTCGGCGTAGATCTCGGCCGCCCAGGTCTCGATCCATCCGGTGGTGATCTCATCGTGATCGAGATCGCCGCTCTCGATCAGGGCGCGGATCTCGGCGCGAGCCTGCGCGATCGCGCGTTCCCAGGGGTCGGCGGTTGGTGGCGGTGGAGCAGACGCCGCGGCCTCGGGCAGGTGTCGCGGTGTTTCGAGCGTTCGCGCGCATTGCGTGCGATACCAGCGTTCCATGAAGTCGGCGCCGAGCGCGTCGGTCTTGGCGATGCGATGCCTGAGCGCGTGCTGTCGCACGCCTACGCCCCATCCCTGGCTGTCTATCGAGGCGATCCAGCGTGCGAACGGCGTGAGGTACGGCAGGGCATCGCCTTTCACCCCGAAGAGGTGCGCCTTGACGCCGATCGGCAGGATGCGGGTCAGCCGCTCGACGACGGCGATCAGCCCTTCGGGACCGTGGATCGGTCGCCGGCACATGCTGCCGATGCCGACGACGGTGCCGGGCAGGATCAGACCGCCGATCGCGTCGAGTGAACGGACGTAGTCGTCGGGCACGCGGCCCTGCAGCACGGGCATCAGCCGGTCGCGGATGGCCAAGTCGTCGGCGCGGGCAAAGCATTCTCGGTTGGTGGCGGTGGTGCGCGCGATGCGGTCGAGCACTTCCTCGCGGTCGTGGGCAACGCCCTCTTCGCAGCAGTAATCGACCGACGAGATGCGTCGGAACGGCCATGACGCGGCGAGCGCCATGTAATCGGCGATGCTCCAGGGAAGCCCGCCATAGCGGACCATCATGGTGTAACCGGCGGAATCGAGGTCGACGCTGGCGAGCGGTCGCGCGTTGGCGAGCGTTCCGGTGCGCCATCCCGACCACTCGCGCCAGCCATCGGCCTTGCGCCAGCGCGACAGACAATTGGCCGAGATCAGCACCGGTGCTTGCAGCGCGACCGCGCGCTGAAGGATAGGCCCGTTTGCGAGATGCGGCAGGCCGAGGATGATCTCGATCGTCATCGTCTAGCGGCCAGCTAGCTGATAGCTGTCGGCCATTCCGACAATACGCATCACAGATCCTCGCGCAGCATGAGCGTGAGAACACGGCGCGTGATGCTGGCGTCGGCGGGGTCTTCCGATCCCCATTCCAGCGCCACGTCATAATAATCGATACGGAAGTGTATCGTCTCGCCTGACAGCTCGAACTGGCCGCGATCGCGCTCGGGACAGTCGGCGGGGAAAGTGTAGCGGCGCAGCGCCTGCAGGACATGCGCCTGGGCGACGGCTTCCGAGGCGAGCGTGCCGTTCGACAGCGCGCCGAGGCACGCGCGCGTCATGACGATCTTCGCGGTGCGGTCGAACCCCTGGCGGCAACGGTCGTTGAGCCTGGCCACGGCTTCGAGGCGCGTTTCGGTGGCGGTCGAAATCATGTGATGATCCTCCGTTTGGTCGATAGCGATGGTGGCGGGGACTTCAGGCGGCGAGCGCGTCGCTTCGTCCCCGGCCTCGTTCGGGAAAGGCCGCATGGAAGCGGTCGAGCCAGTCGCCCATCGTCGGGCGCTCGCCGAGCGGGATGACGGCCGCGACATCCTGGAACCGGATGAGGTCGAGCGGCGCATCGCGGATGATCCGGTCGATCTCGTCAGCCGGCAGGAGGTGCTCGTCGCGGATGAAGGCGGTCATCGATCCCGGGCGCGCGCGGGTCGATCTGCGCCACAGGCCCTCGACCGTGTGCAGTCGCGGGGCGGCGCGTGCCTCGACCAGCACGATGAGTCGCAGGCACCATTGCGGGAGGCCGCGGATTTCGCTCGGATGGTTGGCGATGCACAGCCAGCACGCCGATTTGGGTGGCACCGGCAGACCCTCGGCCTGGATGCGGGCGACGCAGTCGGGCCGGTCCCATCGCCATTCGCGCAAGGGGTACTCGCAGTCGTACAGCGGATCGTCGATCGACAGCGCATGGTTGGCGCGCGCGGTGTCGCGCGGTCCGGCGTCATAGCCGATCAGGCGAACGACGCGCTGCCCGCGCGCCCAAGCGTCGACCGCTGGTTGCCAGGTCGACAGGAATTTGTCCTGCGGCGCCTTCTTGTATTTGAGGCTGCAACTCGACCCGCCGAGCGACTTGCTCGGCAGCGTGGCATTGGTCAGGCACATCTCGAGGATGCCGTAATAGGGCGGCCAGTGCTTGAATCGCTTCGGGACATAGCTGACCAGCTCGAAACGGATACCGCGGTCGCGCATCCAGGGCCGGATCACGTCGAGATATTCGTAGGTCGCCGGTTTCTCGACCGAGGTATCGGCGGTCAGCACGAGGTCAGGCGCTTCGCCGCGCGCGTGCTTCTCGATCAGCAGCGCGGTGCTGTCGACGCCGATGCCGTAGGCCAGCACCACTGGTGGCGGCGGCGCCAGCGGCACGACCGGAACTGGCGCGCCGGTCATGGCGCCTCCTCCGGTTCTAGATAGGTGTCATAGGGCGCACCGGCAGACTCGATCCAGCTACCCTCCTCGTCGAGATTCTCGATCCGTGCGAGCAGCGCCGCCTTCAGCTGGCGCGCATCGACGTCGTGGCCCTTGTCGTCGTTCGAGACGAGGCTGAAGGCGAGCGTGTAGGCGTGGTTGTAGCGCGCCATGTCACGCGTCCTCCGCCGCGGCCTTGGGCGCGGCGGGAACCGCGCGGGGCGTGATCGTCACGTCGAGCCGGTCGCGATTGATGACGACGGTGACCGTCCGGTCCTCGGGGACGAGGAAATAATGCCCCGCCAGCTTGTCGCGAATGCGGTTCTCAAGCGCGGCATCGTCGCCTTCGAGCAGGCCGATGATTCGTTCGGCGGCATCGGCCTGGAAGCGCTCGAGCTGCGTATCGTAGCTGTCGGCATCGCTGTCGTCGCTGGCATAGAAGATCGCGCTTTCGAGGATGTCGGCGACGCCGAGCGCGGTGATTTCGCTGCCCCGGCGGACGAAGACGGACGTCTCGTCGACCGAGTTGCACGACCATTGGTCGGGTGCGAAGGCGACATCCGCGTCGGTCGATACCTCGATGAATGCGCCGGCGTGGCTCATCGTCGCCTCGAGCGTGATAGCCTCGACCCAACCGTTTTCCGCCTCGGCGGGGGCTTCGCGGCTGTCGGAGACGATGAAGGTGCGGTCGCCCTGGGTGACGCGGAACCGCATATCCTCGACACGGGCGAGGATATCGTACCAGCCATAGCCCTTGAACGCGTCCTGGGCCTCGACCAGCGGACCACCGAACGGATTATGCTTCGCGATCGCCGCCTGCGCGGGTTGGCCGATCAGCGCATCGAAGTCGGGCATCAGCACCATGCCGGTGTCGGTCACGCGTGCGCCGCTCTCGTAGTTGCGCGAGCTGTCGGCCGCATAGGCGGTCCATGCGAACAGATAGGGCTCGGCTTCGGGTAGTGCGATACCGAGCGAGCGCGCCTCGCGCCAGTCATGCGCCGACAGCCGGTGCGTCCCCGCGGCCTCGATCGCGCGGTAGATCGCGAGCCGGACCGCATCGCGCAGGGCGGCGATGCCGGTGTTCTCGACCACTTCCTTGCGCGCCGGGAGGACGAGCTGGATTTGCGGCGCGTCGAAGATGTCGACCCGCGCGATCCAGTGGCCGCCCCGGTCGACTTCCTGAACATACGGCAGGTCGCACGGGATGGTCAGCCCGTGGAAGTTGAGGCGTCCGTCGCGCGAGGAATAATGCGAGGGGTGTTTCTGGAACACGCCGATGCGCACGCCGTACCATTCCTCGACATGGACCGCGTCCTTCAGCCAGTCCTCCTGCGGAAGGACCGCGCCGTTCCAGGTCACGGGAACCGGATAATGTTTGGCGGCGCGGGCCACGTCGCGCTCGAGCGTCTTCAGCCACTCGTCGGGCACGCGCACGGTGATCGCGGTGCCGCGCATGATCGGATCGGGTTCGATCGCGATCGGGCGGCTCGTCTCCCACGCCGAGGCCGGGATATGCGCCATCCAGCCCTGGCGGTCGGGTTTCGAGAAGGAGCGGATGATGACGTCGCGGCCTGCGAGGCTGAACACGCCCATGCCGGCGGGATCTTCGGCGCGGCGCGTCTCGTCGGACCAGCCCGAGCGGCCGAGCGTGACGATGCTCACCGGATCGGCGATGCCGTGGCCGTCATCGGTGATGTGCAGGAAGTGCTCGGCGCCGGCGCCGTTCAGCGCGAGCGCGACGCCGGTCGCACCGGCGCGGCGCGCGTTCTGGAGGAGTTCGCAGATGACGTCGAACGCGGTATTGTTGAACAGGCGCGTGACCTTGGCGATCGTCTCGGGGGCGACCGCGGTCGCGATGGTGGCGGGAATCATGGGAGTGCGCTCCTGGAAAAGGGCTCAGGCGTCCGTCACGCCTTCCCTCCCCGCTCCCTCTCTCCTTCATCGGCGCATCGGGCCGAGCCCTGGTCAGCCTGCCTTGCCGTCGCGGAACGCGCCGACCACGGTGCCCGCGTCCCAGTGACCGCTGAGGATACCGCGACGCGGGACCGAGTTGATCGCATAGCGCCGCGCCGCGAGGAGGCGGGCACGCCGGGTGTCGCGGTCGATCGGCGCGCCGGTTGCGATATCGCGGGCGAGGCGAAGCGGCGTCATGGCTTTTCCTCATCGATTGTGCCGGGGATGGCAACATGGTCGGTGACGCCCGTTCCCGAAGGATCGAGCGCGATAATTTCGGCGAGCGTCCAGGGGGCTGCGCGGCGCGGGCGACGCGAGAAGCGAAGCTCGTGCTTTTCGGCATATTTGTGGACCGCTGGATATTTGCGGCCGATCGCTGCCGCAACATCAGGCAGCGCGACGCCGAAGTCGTGCGCGATGCGCAGCGCCCGGATCTCCTCTTCGGTCCATTTCCGGTGATAGCCGTGGACAAGGCCGAGGATGTTCGCGCGCGTGAACAGCGAAGCCTTGGTGCGACCCATCTTCGTCGCCAGGGCGTCCATCGGCATCGTGCCGTAAAGGTCGCGCAGCCTTTCCAGATCATTGTCGCTCCACACCGGCCCGCCCCGGAACCCGTCGCGGTTGGCATGTGTGCCGCGCAACCCGAGATAGTCGGCGCGCCAGCGGATAGAGCATTTCGTGCGGCCGAGCCTGGTCGTGAGCGGGGTCAGGCTTGCCCCGTCGGCATAGGCGCGGATGAGCAGTGTGTCTTCGTCAGGGGTCCAGTTGCGGCCCCATCCCCGGCCATAGCCGAGCTTGCGCAGGTGCGGCCCGAAGCCAGCCTTGGTCCTGCGCGGAAAGCCCTCTGTGGCGAGAATGTCGATGATCGCGATATAACGAAGCCCCTCCCCGGCCAGCGTCAGCGCCCGCGTCGCCTCGGCCTCGGTCCAGTCAGCGGGCTTGTTGGGATGGCGCAAACCGAGCGCGTTGGCACGGGTCGCGGTGCCGGACAGCGGGCGTCCGATCAGCGTGGCGATCTGTGCGATCGGGATCGCCTGCGCGTAGCCGGCGCGCAGCTGGGCATCCTCCCAGTCGCTCCATTTTGGAGGATTTCCTTCGGTCAGCCCGAGCACGCCCGCGCGGGCATAGACGCTGGTGCAGGCGCGGCCGAGATCTCCAGCGAGATCGGCCGTGGGGCGAAGGCCATATTCGCGGGTGAGCCATGCGTCTTCGTCGGTCGACCACGGACGCGACGAATTGCGGCGCAGGCCCAGTTTGGCGATCTTGTCGCGCACGCCGGCGCGGCCGCGACCGAGCGCGGCGACGATGTCGTCGATCGCGGCGTCGTCGCAGAACATGCGTTCGACCGTGGCGATCTCGTCGGGGGTCCAGGCATCGTGCCGGAACGGCATCTCGCGCAGGCGCCCGCACGGCTCGGGCAGCTTCGGACACGCGACCAGCTCGACGATATCGGGCGCGAGGTCGGTCACAGCGACACCACGGCGACGTCGCTCAGCCGCGCGCGCAGCCGTGCATGCAGGCGGGCGATGCGGTCGTCGCCCTTGGGCATGGTGTCGACCGCGGCGATCGCCGACAGGAGGTTGAGCGCGCGGTCGGTGCGCTCGGCGTCGAGCGACAGGTGCCGTGCGAGGTCGCGCGCGGTGCTGGCGTTGGGGGAGATGCGCTTCAGCGCGTCCATGATCGCGGCCGCGTCGGTCGCAGCGGGATCGAGCAGGAACGCGTCGAGCGCGCGCGTGCCCTTGAGGGCGATGGCGGGGCCGTGGTCCGCGACCTCGGCCAGGCCCGCGAGATCGAGCAGCTTCGCCGCCTCGTCGGCATCGACGGACGCGGCGGCACGCAGTTCCGGGGTCTTGCCGAGATGTTCGGTGATGGTGGGATCGATATGCGCCAGCACCGGGGTTGCCGACAGCGCCGGACCCATCGCGAAGAAATCGCCGGGGGCGAGGTTGCGCAGCAGGTCGGCGTCACGCGCGGGAAAGCCGAGCAGGTCGGCCGCGCGCGCGATGTCGCGGTCGAAGACGTTGAGCCCGACCAGCACGTTCTGCAGCTCGGACACGACCGAGGTGGAGAGCTTCGCGAGGCGCTGGGTGGCGATGACGGGGGCGAGACCGCGCTTGCGGCCGCGCGCGCACAGGTCGGTCAGGGTGGCGACGCCGAGCCGGCGGGCATCGGCATCGAGCGCGGAACCGGCGACATGCGGTGCGAGCAGATGGCCCTCGTCGATGCACACCAGCATGGTATGCGCCCAGTCCTCGCGCGGTGCGCCGACCAGGCCGGCAAAGAACGCGGCTGCCTTGATGATCCGCTGGTCGGGATCGAGGTCGGTGAGGTCGATGTGCATCGACAGCCGATGTCGCCGGCTGCGCGTCGCCGCGGCCGTCAGCCCGTCGGCGGTGAGTTCGACCGCGCGGATCGTGGTCGCGCCGATATGGCGGGCGAGGTTCTCGAATTCCCCCTCGGGGTCGACGATCGCAAGCGTCGTATAGTCGAACGCCTCCTCGATGATCCGGCGCAAGGTCCTGCTCTTGCCCGCCCCGGAGCTGCCCTGGATGAGCAGGCGTCCGGCAAGCAGGCGATCGAGGTCGAGGCTGAGCGTGCCGGTCGAATGATGGCCGAGCGGTACGCGATTGTCCGCGGCCTCGGGCGCGCGAATCGGGGTGACACAGGTCATGGCGTGGTCCTCCGGGTCAGGCGGCGTCGGCATCAGGGGGCGCCGGATCGTTGGCTGGGATGGCGGGAGCGTCGGGATCGGGAGCGGGCGCACCATCGAGCGTCCGCCATTCGAGCATGTCGTCGCTTTCGCGCTCGCAGTCCTGGCAGGTGGTGGAATCGTAGGTGCTGAGCAGCACCCAGGCCTGTTCGGGCTCATCCCAGGCCGCGACGGCGTCCTTGGTGACGTTGTCGCTGCCGCAGTCGTCGCACACCGGCTTGACCCGGGAGGCGGCAGGCGAGCACAAGCGATCCCCGGTGCAGATCGACCAGTCACCGTAGAATTTGCCGTCGTAGGGCAAGCAGTCGCCGGCGAGCTGAATGGCGTGTTCGCCGTAGCCGTCGTGGAAATGAATTTCCGAATTCGGGAAGAACTTTTCCAGGACCGCCTTCGCGCCGCGGATCTTCACCTCGCTGCCATAGGTGGTGTGGACATAGTCGAGCGGTCCGATCGCGGGGCCTTCGCAGCCCCAGTCTTCGACGTCCTCGTCGGGCGTGGCGCGGCCGTGGAACAGATAGAGATAGACGCTCATCGTGGCGGTCCTTTCAGGCGCTGGGGAGGAGGTGCGCGAGCGCGCTCGCGTCGACCTGTTTGGAGATCGGGGCGGTGCTTTCGACGCGGACCGCGTCGAGGCTCTCGAACGTCTCGGGCATCTGGCGGCGTTCGTAACGGTCCTTGTCGACGAGACCGTGGATCGGCGCGCCCTCGTGGCGCGCGAAGCCGAGCGCATCGACGCTGACGACACGGCGGAAGACGCAGCCGACCTTGCCCTCGGGCACCCAGTCCGCCCAGGAACCCGACGCCGAGACGCTCTCGTACTGGCCGATGATCACCTGATAGGCGGCGCGGCGGCGGACGACGTGGCTGTCGTGGATCGACACTTCCTCGCCGGTCAGCGCGGTCCAGCGGTCGGGATGCCAGCAGCGCACCGAACGGCGCGCGTTCTCGACCTGCAGGGCGATGCCCGGAATGGGCAGGCGGCGAAACTCGCTGCCGAAGGCGTAGAGCACCAGCGCGTAATCGACGTCTTCCTCATAGTAAGGATCGTCGCGGCGCAGCGCCTCGGGCATCGCGGCCTGGCGTTCGTCCGACAGGACATATCCGCCATGACTGGGTGTCGATACGCGCCAGATGCCGGGCAGGACCTGGTCAGCGCGGTCGGGTGCGTCCCAGGGTGTCGTCTCAGGGCGTGGGCTGGGCTGGAACCGGGTCATCTGTCGTCTCCCTCAATGGATTCGACAGATTCCCTCTCTCTCTCCTCCCCCTCGGCAGACCGGGATGATGGCGGCAGGCAGGGTCGTTCATGGTGCAGCCGTGACTGGCCGCACGGATCGCGCTCACGCGCAAAGTGTTCTCAGTCCTGATATTTCACGACAGGAGATCGATCATGGGTGAAGCAACCGACAAGCTGAAGGCGGCAGGCAACAAGCTGGCCGGCAACGTCAAGGAAAGCATCGGCAAGGCGACCGATAACGCCAGTCTCGAAGCCGAGGGCAAGGCGCAGAAGGTCAAGGGCGCCGGTCAGGACGTCAAGGGATCGGTCAAGGGCGCGCTCGGCGACGATATCTGACCCCCCCGACCTTCGATGACACGATCGGGCCGCTTCGGGCAACCGGGGCGGCCTTTTCCTTGCGCGCCGGGAATCCGGGATTTCGAGCGCCACCTTTGAAGATCGACTTGAGGCTGCGCGGGCGCTCGGCTAGCCGTGCCGCGACCACGGTCATCCAGATCGCATCGCACCCCGTGGACGGCCTCGCGCCGCGCGCCTGATTGCAGCGCAGATGCTTCAGCAGGCCGTTCGACAGCGATCGCCGTCCACCCGCGCTGCGCAGCGTGACATGGTCGAACGTCGGGTAATCGGGATGATGGCGGGCGAGGCGCCGCGGGCTCGGCAGGGGCATCCCGCATCCGGCGCACAGCGACGACTGCGCCCAGCGCAGGATCCGCCGCTGGTTTCTGGCTTGGGTGGTCGATGCCATGATGCGAGAATGGTGGCCCTGGATTAAATTCTTGCCAACGACGTCATCCGATGTGCAGCTGGTCAAGCACGGCGGTTTCGAGACTGTCGCCTTCGAGATCCTCGGCATGGATCGTCACGACGGGGGCGATCTCGCGAAGTTTCTCGACCTGGCGCAGCTTCAGCCCGAGCGCATCGGCGTCGTCGCCGGTGACGACCTCGAGCGCCGCCTCGATCACCTCGCCGGTGGTGAAATCACGCAGGTCGAGAAGGAGGTCTGGACGCATCTCGCCGATCGACGTCGCGATATCGAACAGGAGCCGCTTGAACCCGACGCCGATGCCGCGCCGGCGAAGCCGGTACTGGAGATCGAGCAGGCCGACGATCGTCTTGCGTTCGGCGAGATTGTGGATCGCGACGAAATTGGCGGGGCGCGCGATCGGCTGCGCATAGGCGCGCAGGCACGCATAGCCCTCGCGCGGGTTGTGCTCGCCGACGACGGCCAGGACCAGATACGGCGGTCCGATGTGGCGCTGGTGGACGCCGATGTGGCGGATGCGGTTCTTGACGATCAACTCGCGCCCTTCGGCAAGCGTGATGGTCGAGCCGGAGACGTCGATCGCATACAGGAGGAGGAAGGCCTGCGGCGCGTGCTCGCTCGGCCATTTCTTCGCCGCCTCGCGCAGTTTCGCGAATACGATGCCGCGTTCGTAGGGGTCGATGTGGGTGTAGAGATGGCGCGCGAGCGGGATACCCGGTGCGATCTGGACCCGTTCGGCCGCGGCGCGCATCGCCGCGAATTCGCTCGCCATCGACGTGGTGCGCGGCTCGCCGACCTCAAGCGGCTCGACGACGTTGACCTGCGCCATTTCCATCAGCTGCCACAGCAGCCGCGCGAGGCGCGGGATCGCGACGCCGCGGGTGCGATCGTCGGGTTCGCTGTCGTCGGGCAGCTGCGCCAGTTTCTCGGGGGCGAGCCGGTGCGCCGAGAACAGCCCGTCCGGCTCGTTGATC
>Ga0187845_1000046_pt1 | contig 62609 bp, 55 predicted proteins | sample SpaLakP09_SKY_68_FD_134515 | JGI IMG/M metagenome (GOLD analysis project Ga0187845, IMG submission 134515) | Oligotrophic lake water microbial communities from Sparkling Lake, Wisconsin, USA - SP09_SKY_68 | ecosystem: Environmental > Aquatic > Freshwater > Lake | place: USA: Sparkling Lake... | reverse complement strand
GGAAGGCTGAACGCCAACGCGAGCAGCAGACCAGCGGACGCGGCACTTTTGTGCCCTTGGTGTTTGCGGCGGGTGAAGCCTTCCAGTTCGACTGGAGCGAAGACTGGGCCATTATAGGTGGCAAGCAGACCAAGCTGCAGGTTGCGCATACCAAGCTGTCACACAGCCGGGCCTTCACCGTTCGGGCATACATGCTCCAGACCCACGAGATGCTGTTCGATGCGCTGACCCAAGCCTTCCGTGTACTGGGTGGTGTGCCCCAGCGCGGGATCTTCGATAACATGAAGACCGCAGTTGATCGGATCGGTTCGGGCAAAGCGCGGCAGATAAATGCGCGCTTCGCGGCGATGGCTAGTCATTACCTGTTCGAGCCGGAGTTTTGTAATCCGGCTTCGGGCTGGGAGAAGGGGCAGGTCGAGAAGAACGTGCAGGATGCGCGGCGGCGACTGTGGCAGCCGATGCCCAGCTTCCCCGATCTCGAGACGCTCAGTGCATGGCTTGAGGTGCAGTGCATAATGCAATGGAGCCATATCCAGCACGGCAGCTTGTTCGGCACTGTTGCCGATGCCCATGCCGAAGAGGTCACCAGCCTGATGCCGCTAGGCCGTCCCTTTGACGGCTTTGTCGAGCACACCAAGCGGGTATCGCCCACCTGCCTGATAACCTTCGAACGCAACCGCTACTCTGTGCCGGCATCCTTTGCCAACCGGCCTGTGTCCTTACGGATTTACCCGGACCGGATCGTCATTGCCGCCGAGGGACGGGTCTTGTGCGAGCATGGCCGGATCATTGCGCGATCGCATCATCTGCCGGGAAGGATCGTCTATGACTGGCGACACTATCTGGCAGTAATCCAGCGCAAGCCCGGTGCATTACGCAACGGCGCGCCGTTCATCGAGATGCCCGATGCGTTCCGCCAGTTGCAAGGCCATCTTCTCAAGCGTGTCGGTGGTGACCGTGAGATGGTCGAGATATTATCGCTGGTCCTCCAACATGACGAACAGGCGGTGTTGTGCGCCGTCGAGCTCGCGCTGGAGGGAGGCGTGCCGACCAAGACTCACGTTCTCAACATCCTGCACCGGCTGACCGACGGTAAGGCGCCGCCGGTTGCACCGATCGACGCGCCGCAGGCCCTGCGTCTTACACAGGAGCCGCGTGCCGATGTCGGCCGCTACGATAACCTGCGGGAGCTGCGCGCATGAGCGGTCTTGGGCGTCATGATCCGGCAAGCGCTGCCGTCGAGGTCATGTTACGCGGCCTCAAGATGTATGGCATGGCTCAGGCTGTCGGGGAGCTGATCGAACAGGGAGCGCCCGCGTTCAAGGCCGCCGTGCCGATCCTCTCCCAGCTGCTCAAGGCAGAGATGTCCGAACGCGAGGTCCGGTCTATCGCTTACCAGATCAAGGCGGCCCGGTTCCCGGCTTACAAGGATCTGGCCGGGTTCGACTTTGCATCCAGCGAGGTAAATGAGGCATTGGTACGCCAACTCCATCGCGGCGAGTTTATCGATGGCGCGCATAATGTCGTGGCCTTGGGCGGCCCCGGCACGGGTAAAACGCACATCGCAACAGCTCTGGGCGTTCAGGCGGTCGAGCATCACCGCAAAAAGGTGCGGTTCTTCTCCACGGTCGATCTGGTCAACGCGCTTGAGCAGGAAAAAGCCATGAACAAGGCCGGCCAGCTTGCCGAACGCCTGCTGCGTCTCGACCTCGTCATCCTCGACGAGTTGGGCTACTTACCGTTCAGCCCGTCCGGCGGGGCGCTGCTGTTCCACCTGCTGAGCAAACTCTACGAACGCACCAGCGTCGTTATCACTACTAACCTCAGCTTCTCCGAATGGGCAGACGTGTTCGGCGACGCAAAAATGACCACCGCCCTCCTGGACCGGCTCACGCACCATTGCCACATCCTCGAGACCGGCAACGACAGCTTCCGGTTCCGTGCGAGCTCTGCCACCCCCAAAACACGAAAGGAAAAATTACCCGCTTGACCCAAGCCCCGCATCGCGGGACATAACAACTACCCGGGTCACTTCTCGATGAAAATCCCGGGTCAACTCTCAGCGGTAATCAACACGTCATCTCTCTATTGTGGCAATGGCTGCGTTGCGCTTTATCGATGCTCATTGTCCAGCAGCCAAGCGCAGGCATTCCTTTGGATTTTGCGGTCAACTCGGTCATGTCAACCATGCTATCGGTCATCGGCCGGTTGTTATGCAGCAGCGCAATAACCCGAAATGCAGAGCTGGATCGACACCTGCCAAACTGCCTCCAGATGGCAGCGACCTGCTGTATGGAAATGGGCGGCGCGCATGTCCAGCCGCGGCCAATAAAGCTGATGCTAGATTGCGGCGCGATTTGCCGGCGCTTCGCCGACAGCTGCAAAGCAATGGCCAGCGAGATGATCTGACAGAAGAAGTAGGAACCGCTCGACGCTCTCCATTTAACTACATTGCCGCGCTTATCGCATTTGCACCAAAGAGCATCCAGAGCGCCATCGCCACCATCATCACATTCTCGGTTAGCGACACGAAGCCCAGCGGCACATTGCTGTCGCCACCGACGCAGGCACATTTGATCTCGCGCTTATCGATATACACGGCCTTGATTACCGATACCGCGCCGATGGTGCCGATGAACAATGCGACCGGGATTGAAAGCCAGTGGAACGCGCCGGCGACCATCAACACACCTGCCAGCCCTTCGGCAAATGGATAAATACGGCCATAAGGCACCCACCGCTGCGCAAGCAGGTCATAGTTCAAAAACATCGTCGCAAACTTCTCGACATTCTGGAGCTTGAGCATTGCGAGGATACACATGCTGAAGGCTATGAACCATTCACCGGCTCGGATGGTGAATGGTGAGCCATAGACCGCAAAGCTTGCAGCCAGCGCCATCAGCGCGGTCATCGAAAACAGCGCGATCACCGGCTGATATGTAGTCGCCTTGGGATCGGCGACCGCTAAACCGAGATATCGCCGCAAATCGTCATGCCCTCCGACGCGTTCGTTCCCGATGAAGATTTGCGGCGTTGTCTGGACATTGTGCTTCGTCTTGAACGCGTCGGTCTCCTCGCGCGTGGTGAGCCAGCGGTCTTCGACTGTGAAACCATTGCGCTTCAAAAGATGGAGCGCCTTGAGACCATAAGGGCAGATATGGTGTGGCATCACCATTCGATGGATGGTGGCGGTTTTGGAGTCAGCGCTCGCGTGCGCTGGTCTGGAAATCGTTGCTTGGGTCATGGGGTTTTCCTTCTTTGCAGATAACATCACCAAGCCTATATAGGTTCCGTAGCATAGTACGGAGTCAAGCCTTGAATGCAATGACCATTGGAAAACTTGCAGCAGCAGGCGGCGTGGGGGTGGAAACCGTACGCTTTTACCAGCGGCGGGGGTTGCTGAGCGAGCCGGAACGCAATGGCGGTGTTCGGCGATATGATGAAGCGGATCTCAGCCGTCTTCGATTTATCCGATCGGCACAGGCCGGGGGCTTCACACTTGCTGAAATCGCCGAGTTGCTTGCACTCGATGCCACCGAAGAACGGGCGCGTGCGCGTGAGCTTGCGAACAAGCGGATAAAAGAGATCGACGATAAGATTGTGGCACTAAAAAGCGCGCGCCGGTCGCTGCGGCGCTTGGCTGATGATTGTGCGGAAGGCGGCGAAGGAAGATGTCCGATAATTACCGCATTCGAGCCAACTTCTAACTAAGCGGGCACCTGGAAAAATAGCTCGCGACCCTTGTCCTTTGGTTCAGCTGCGCTGGACATTCAACGCAGGAGCGCCCTCGTCTGTTTCTATTTCCAGATAACATACGGTACCTTCACATCAGCGTTGTGCATTTTGACGGCTGCCTTGACTAAACGGGTTACCGATGGTGTCGATGGCAGTGCCGCCGTGTCAGCCGACAGCCCTAACCCGGGTGACCGCCATGCGCGGGTCCGCCAACTGGTCCAGGCCGTGACGCAGGTCTGCGATCAAGTCATCGGCAGCTTCCAGCCCGACATGGATGCGTAGCAGCGGGCCCGGGAATTCGACGCTGCAGGCGCGCGTTGAAAGCTGCGAGCCGCAGGGAAGGATGAGGCTTTCAAAGCCGCCCCACGAATAGCCGAGACCAAATAGCGAAAGCGATTTGAGCATCTGCTTGACCGCAGTGTCAGCGACAGGGTTCAGCACGATGCTGAACAGGCCGCACATACCACTATAGTATCGCTTCCAGATGTCGTAACCAGGATCCTGCGGCAGGCCGGGGCACAACACGGAGTGCACTTCGGGTTGCTCAACCAGCCATTGCGCAACCTCCAATGCGGTCGAACCATGCTGCGTCAATCGGGGATGAAGGGTTCGCAACCCGCGTAGGGCCATGTAGGCATCGTCGGGCGATACCGCCCATCCGGTCTCGTAGTTCGACGTTGCAAGGAGTCCGACGGCTGCTCCCTTTGCCGCCGCCAATCCCATGAAAACGTCCGAGTGACCGCAAACATATTTCGTGAGCGACTGGATGCTCACATCCACGCCGTGATCGAGAGGTTTGAAAAGGACGCCCGACGACCATGTGTTGTCGACCACGGTCAGCACGCCCATCTCCCTCGCCATTCGGGCAATGGCGGGAATGTCTTGCATCTCGAAGGTGTTAGAGCCCGGAGACTCGAGAAAAATGACCTTGGTTGCCGGTGTGATCATGGCCTTGATAGCCGTCGCATCGGTCGATGGCTCGAAATAGCGAGCGGTGACGCCGAATCGGGCCAACGTGCCTGCCAGGTAACGGCGCGTCGGATTGTAAACCGAGTCGCATGCAAGGACCTCGTCGCCAGCGACCAGCAGCGCAGACAAGGTTCCCGTAATCGCTGCTAGGCCGGACGGATAAATGAAAGCTTCATCGGCATGTTCAAGATCGCGCAGCGCGTCGCGTAGCGTGCGCTGGGTTGACAGACCGACCCGCCCGTAGGTCACCAGCGACGGGTCATATAGCTCATCGCAACTTGCCAGCAGCACCGTCGATCCCCGCTGAATGGGTGGGCCGGGTGTCCGCTGCAGTCGGTCACAGGCACTGTCCCCGTGAATAAGCCGCGTTGATTCACTGATATTCCTGCAAACATTCATTTTATTGTTCCATTTTGTGGTAAGCAATTGTTACGCCGCGCAAGAAAAGCTGCCGCTCACGGTGGTCTGCTTGCGCGAGGTGGTGTCTCTTGTCTTTTCCAAAGCCTTGAGTGCTTTTGTTACGTGTTTTTCGATCGCGCTCGTGGAAATGTCATATTTGATGGCGAGCGCCTTGAGGCTCGCGCCTTCCAAGCGAACTGCGATGATTATTTCTCTCGTTCTCTCCGGAAGCTTGTTCAGAACTCCTTCTATGGTCCGGAATTCGTCGCGTGCAATCAGGATTTGCAGGGGATGGAGATCGTCGACCGGGTGCATTTCTTCCATCAACTCGCAGTGGAAGACTGCCTTGCGGGCGGTTCGTCTGCGGTACCGGTCAATCAATGCCGCCTGCGCCACCTGGAAAAGATAACATTTGGGACGTTCAATCGTTGTTCGTTCGACCCTCCGGAGAATCCGCAGCAAAGCGTCCTGCAGTACATCATCAACATCGTCTGCAGGAACTCTCGCTTGAAGGTAGCGGCGCAGTGAAGGGACATGCGGAAAAATCAAATCCAGGATATTATTGTCAGTATCGTCGAGCGTCTTGTCTTCCGACTGGGGATTGGGAAATATTGAGGCTTCATCCAGCCAAACTTCTACCGACGAGCTGTCACTCCACGCAGTGTGTTCGGTAAAATCCAATGCTAATAACGTCATTCCACGTTCCCCCGGTCAAAATGTTTATGGCACAATCCATGCGGTGGGGTCATTACCGATATTTAGATTTAATCAGCCAAAAGTGGGATATATGTCCCTTATTTATGCTAGAAGTGGGATAAATATTCTACAGAATGGTGACTTCACCAGAGGTTGATTCTTCGGCTTCATATGGAGATCGCTGAGGTCCTTCCATGTGAGCGATGTCGCTATGGGGTAGACTGGTTGGGGAGCGTCATGTGCTTTGTGCGAGGCATGGGCTCGCGAAGGACAAGACGAGGCATTTCATGACACGTACATGGCTTATACTTTCGGCGCTCATCGTCGGCCTAGCCCTCGGCATCACATCGGTACGCTTTGTGCCCGACAACTTGGCCACCATGCTGAAGTTTGCCGACGGACTTGGTGGGGTCTGGCTGGACGCGCTGAGAATGACGATCATTCCGCTCGTGGTTTCCCTGCTCGTCACGGGGATCGCAAAGACACTCGACAGTGCGCGCGGTGATAAGGTCGCGCTGCGCTCAGTTGTTGTGTTCATCGCCTTGCTATGGATATCCACTGCTATGGCGGCGATACTCATTCCGACGCTGCTGGCCTACTGGCCGATGCCGGAAGCGGCGGCTCGGGCGTTGGCTTCCAGCCTGGGACAAGGCCATTCAGCTCCGGCCTTACCGCCCGGTATCGTCGATTTTGTCCGCTCCATCGTTCCGACAAACCCCGTGGCCGCAGCTGCCAATGACGCGCTGCTTCCCTTGATCCTGTTCACTGCGCTCTTCGCCCTGGCCTTGGCGAGACTGCCTGCGGGTCAACGCGAACCGGTCGTCAGCTTCTTCGAAACGATTGGTAACGCCATGCTTGTGGTAGTCGATTGGGTGTTGAAGGTCGCTCCTTTAGGGGTGCTGGCGCTGGCTTATTCTGTCGGTGCGCGGGCAGGCACCTCTGCTATCGGTGCGCTGGTGCACTATGTGCTTATCGTATCGAGCGCCGGACTGGCCGCATGGGTCCTCGCTTATCCGGTCGCCAGACTTGGCGGAAAGGTCGGACTGATTGATTTTGCCCGGGCGGTGTTGCCGGCGCAGGCGGTTGCGTTGAGCACGCAATCTTCACTTGCCTCCTTGCCGACCATGCTCACGGCGACCGACAAACTTGGAATAAGTGAGGCAATCGCGCGCGTTTCGTTGCCGATTGCCGTCGCGATTTTTCGCGTGACAAGCCCTGCCATGAACCTGGCGGTTGCGATTTATGTGGCGCACTGGATGGGGATTGAACTGTCGCCCTCGGCTCTGTTTGCCGGAGCCGCTGTTACGGCCATAACGACAATCGGTTCGGTCAGCCTGCCCGGGCAAGTCAGTTTTCTGACCTCCATCACGCCGATCTGTGTGGCGATGGGAGTACCAATTGAACCTCTTGCCCTGCTTGTCGCTGTCGAGATGATTCCCGACCTTGTGCGCACCGTTGGCAATGTGACGATGGATGTTGCAGCAACAAGCGCTATAGCCCGAATTGAAAGCGAACGACCGGAATGATCAATTCGGTTCCGTTTCCCGCTGACTGAATAGGGAGGTGCATCAGATGACCAAAGTAGCACTGGACGACGCGGATATTCGCATTCTCGCGGTCATGCAGGAGGACGCGACCCTCTCGATCGCCAACATAGCAATCAAAGCTAACATGTCGCACAATGCATGCTGGCGGCGGATCAAGCGCTTGGAGGAAACCGGCGTGATTTCGCAGCGGGTAACGCTGTTGGATGCCAGTAAGCTCGGCCTAGACATGACGGTGTTCGTCAGCATCCGTGCGGCCGAACATTCAGAGGAATGGTTAAAGAAGCTGACCGATGTTGTACGCGACATACCGGAAGTGGTCGAGTTCTATCGTATGACCGGTGACGTCGATTACCTACTCAAGCTGAGGGTGGAGAGCATTGGTGCCTATGATGCAGTCTACCGCCGTCTGATCCGGGCGGTCCGCCTTACCGATGTGAGCTCAACCTTCTCGATGGAAGAGATCAAGTGCACCACCGCTCTTCCACTGATCCGGACGGCTCGCTAAGGTAAATCGGGTCGTTCGCCGTAGCGCTGTCCCAGCTGCGTTGCGCGTGATTGCATAGGCTGTTCCTTGCCATCGACATAAATAGCAACCGGTTCGGTTAGCGCCTCCAGCGGATCGCCGTCCCAGATCACGAGATCGGCAAGTTTGCCGGCCTCGATCGATCCGACCTGATGAGCAACACCGAAGATGCGCGCAGGAGCCAGAGTAATGGCTTCAAGACCAGCCACTGGCGGAAGGCCCCGGGAAACCGCCAACCCGGCGTTGTAGCGCATGTCTCGAACCCGATGTCCTGCATCGTTACCGCTGATCGCGATCTCGACACCGGCTTTCTCCAGAATCGTCGCATTGCGCAGCGAGGCCCCGATCTGATCGAAATTCGACGGGATATTGGAGGTTGGATTCAACAAGACGGGGACTTTCATCGCGGCAATCTCGTCGGCCACCTGCCATGCCTCTTCTGCACCGCTCAGGATTAGCTTGAGCTTGAAGTCCCGCGCCAAGTCCAGAACCTGCCTGATGTCTGCTGCGCGATGGACAAGCACGATGAGAGGCATCTGTCCGGAAGCGACGACCCCAAGGGCCTTGTGGTCGGCTGATGAAAGCCCCCATTCGTTATCTACAGTCCACTGAACTTTGAGACTGGCCAGAATCTCCCGAAGTACTACAAACTCCGACGCACGCGATCCGCCAAGCCGTGCGGCTCCGTCTTCGCCGACCTCAAGCACCATGCCGACCCCAGCCTTGAAGAGCATGTTAGTTCCCTGTCCAAGAGAAATCAGCGCTGCTTTGCCGGCGAAGGGTGCTTCCCGCTCAATGTTGCTATCGTCATAGTTCGGCATCACGACAGCCCGGGTAATGCCGCCCAAGCGCGCGACCGGCAGGAGTGTAGACGCAGGATTTAACCCGTACTGGACATCGAAAGCAGCGTTTATACGTATACTGCGAGTTCGCGCGTCCTGTGTGCCATCGACCGAACTGACTTCGACCAGTCCAAGCGCAGTATTCACCGCAAACAGGCCCGGAGTGACGAAGGCTCCCTTTGCGTCAACGATGGCGATCCCGGCTGGAACCACGACATCGCGGCCCGCTGAGCTGATCCTGCCATCGCGTACGAAGATTGTTCCGCGTTCGACCTCCCCGACCGGGCCGGGCGAGAGAATATGGGCGTTCGTTATCGCGAAGGTCTGCGCCCCGGCTGAGTGAGGCATTGCCAGGCCAGCCAGGCCCATCAAGGCAAGCGAAAGATGTCTGAACTTCATCTCATTCCTCTCCGACCGTTTGGCCCAGTTCAAAGTCGCTTCGATAGATCGAGCCTGGATTGGACCTGTCGTGAACAAGGGCACCGTCAATGAAGACCTTCTCGGCGACTGCGTAAACGCTGAACGGATTGCTGCTCCAGAGCACCACATCGGCCATCTTGCCCGGTTCGAGCGATCCCGTCCGGTCCGCAACTCCCATGATCCTGGCCGGGTTGAGTGTAATCCACTTGATCGCTTCTTCCTGCGGAATGGTGATGCCCGCCCGGCGTCCCGCAGCAAGAGCGACAGCCGTTTCCACATTGAGACGCTGGATCAGGCGCTGTTCGTCAGAGTGGATCGCGACACAGACACCTCGCGATGCCAGAATCGCAGCATTCTCCTCAATCGCGTCAAATGCCTCCATCTTGAAACCCCAGCGGCTCGCCCAGGTTACAACACAAGTGCCTTCGGTGGCCAACAAGCCCGCGATTTTATATCCTTCCACGGCGTGGTGAAATGCCACAGTCTTGTAGCCAAACTCGTGACCCACATCGAGCATGACAGCCATTTCGTCAGCTCGATAGCAATGGTTCTGGACTAGGATTTCGCCCTTTAGAACGCCGGCCAGAGTTTCCATGCCAAGGTCGCGCTTGGGTGCCTCGGCAGACTCGCCCTTGGCATGTTTACGCTCGTAGGCGTCCCGTTTGCGGGCATATTCCGCAGCATCGATCCAACTGCGCCGAAAACCTGCGACATTGCCCATCCGTGTCGCTGGTGCTCTACCCCGGCTGCCATAGCGCTCCTTCGGGTTCTCTCCGCACGCCATCTTCAGCGTGTAAGGTGCACCCGGAAACTTCATCTGTTGTACGGTGACCGCAGGGACGTTCTTGAGCGTGACGCCCCGACCACCGAAGAGATTCGCAGAACCAGGCAGGATCAGCAGACTGGTGACACCTCCGGCCCTGGCCTTTGTAAAGACCGGATCCTGCGGCCAGACCGAATGCTCGGCCCAGACATGCGCGGTGTATGGATCGATATTCTCGTTGCCGTCGGCATGGCCATCCACACCCGGCGCGGGAAAAACGCCAAGATGCGAATGCGCGTCGATGATACCCGGGGTTATCCATTTGCCCTTGCCGTCGATGATCCGGGCGCCCGTTGGCACCGCGACCTCGGTGCCAACCGCAACGATCTCGCCGCCCGCCATCAATATAGTGCCGTTATCGATCCGGGTGCCAGTGCCGGTCAGGATCGACGCCCCGACGATCGCGGTGTCGGCTGTTGGCTTGGGACGGTAGGTGCTTGGAAATGCGACCGCGGGAAGGGCTGCGGCGGTGGCGGCGGTGTCGGACGGTGGCGCGTTGGCGCGCGGCGCCGGGGCCGCCGGGGCTGTTACGCAGCCCGAAGCGAGCATGGCGATTCCGGAGCAAAGGACCGCAGCGCGCAAGCCCCGCAGCCGCGATATCCGGGGAAGATTAAGCAAATGAGGTTTTGTCACGTCAGTGTCACCTTGTCCGGATGGCGAAGTAGCGGTTTCCGGCCGCCTGCTTCGCAGCAAGGCGGCCGGTCAAGGGACGTCAGAAAGTCTTGCGAACGTTGACATACCAGTAGCGCGGGATCGGTGAGTGGAGCGACCCCATATAGCCGAAGCTGCCAGAGTCGATGGGGGGTTGCGAATTGGTAATGTTTCGCACTCCGAGCCGAAGTTGGGTTCCGTCGGTGAACCCACCCTTCAAATCATATTGCACGTAAAGGCTGGCGGTGGTGTATGCCTTTACGAGCAGGTTTACCCCGCCGATGGAGATGTCATTGTCGATGACGCTGCCTGTGTAATTGATGAAGCCCCCAGCCGTGAACTGCCCGAGTTTCCAGGTCAGAGACGCCGAGCCACGCCATCTCGGGAAAGCGTCGCGGCGAACCTGATCACCACCTTCCGGAATGACCGTGTCGATATTGATGGCGCCGGCGGCCCGGGCATCGAGGAGCACCTGAATGTCAGGCGAGACATCACGGAAATATTTGAGCAGATAGGCCGCGTTGGCGGACAGTGTGAAATCACCGATTCCGGTGTCGACAAGCCCCGCATTGAGCCCGAAATCAATCCCGCGTACCGTCTGCGGCTCGAGGTTGCGATACTGGTCGTCGACATATTGCACCCGGCCGACCGGACTGATGCCGGTCCCCGCGAACAATGCGATATCGTCGGCGGTCGGCGCAAGACGCACCACGGTGGGGTCGCTCGACCCCTGAAGGCGGAGGAGATAGTCGCTGATGAGCGCGTTGCCCTCACCGAACACGCCGACGATACCCTTCTGCTTGACCTGCCAATAGTCCACCGTGAAGGTCGTGCGGAGCCGGCCGGTATTGAAGACCGGCGGCTGGAGCACGGTGCCGATCGTCCAGGTGGTCGAGGTTTCCGGTTTCAGATCGGGATTGCCGGCGCGTCGCCCGGTGGTCACGAAGCCTTGCGCGCAAGCGTCGAAGCTGGTGATCCTCCCTGCGCGCAGGTCGGCCTCGCAGCGGATATAATCGGTCCGTGTATTGCCGCGCGTGATAATGGTTGCCTTGGTCTGTTCGAGGTTCGGCGCGCGGAAGCCTTGAGCCCAGGAGCCACGCATGCGCCAGCCATCGAACAGATCCCATGCGGCGGCCACCTTCGGCTTGGCGATACTGCCGAAATCAGAATAATTTTCGTACCGCGCCGCGAGTTGCAGCTCGAGACTGCGCACGAGCGGAACTTCCATTTCGGGCGCGATCAGGGGAACGGCAAGTTCGGCAAAAGCGGCGGCGACAGTGCGCGAGCCCTTGGTGTCCGGGGTCGGACTGACACCGAACAGATCGCTTTCCTGGACGACGCCGGTGACCGTATCGGTCCATTTGGTCGTCCCATCGACGCGGTCGTCGCGGTCGTCGAGATAGGAATCGCGCCGCATTTCGAGGCCAAAGGCCATGCCGACATCGCCAGCGGGCAGTGTCAGGAGATCGGCCTTCGACGCCCGGAAGTCCCACTGCGCCAAGGTCGACTTGCCGGCGCGGATCGTCTTGATCGCGATCGCGTCGAGTGCGGTCTGGTTGCTCGGGGTGGTGTCAGGGCCGGTCGGATTGGCCGCGCTACCGCCATTGAACGGATTATAGGCATCAGGCGTCGACAGCGCGAGATTCTGCTGGAGAAGGGTGGCGCTAATCCCGTCCTGGACATCGCGAACCGTCGCTTGCGAATAGAGCGCGGCCGTTTCCCAGTTGAAGCCGAGCGCTTCGCCGCGAAGCCCCAGTAGCGCCCGGAACTGGCGGTTGGTAACGTCGACGACGGTCGGGCCCATGTCGACAAAACGATAGCTTGTGATCGTCACCGGCAGGCCGGCCGCGGGGGCATCGATCCCCGCGAGGCGGTTGGGGTTCACCGCGCCATTGGCAAAGGTTACGGGGCCGAATGGATTCCAGTAGTTCGACGCTGGCACCGTCATCTGGATCGAACCGATCGAGAAGACGCTGTCCTGGACGCTGCGCGTCTTGGCATAATAGTAGCCGGCCTCGCCGAAGACGGTCAGTTTGTCGGTGAGGTCATAATGGCCGTTCGCGAACACATTGATACGATCCAACCCGGGCATGATCGAAAGCGGATAATTGGCCTGTGCGTTCCACCTTGTATTGCGATCCGCTCCGGTCGTGGCGCGCGTCGCATCGTCGATACATATCCCGCCGCCCAGATCGGCCGAGCAGCCGCCGTTGGCGGTCGGCTGGATCGAGAATACCCCGCCGGCGGTGGTGATGTTGGTCGCTCCGCGGCGCACGCGCACGCCGGTGGTGAAATTGCCCCAGTGGGACAGCGTGCTCGTGTCGTCGAGGCTGTTCGAGCCCGCGAACACCGTACCTGCAAAATCGTCGAAGAAGCGGTGGTCGGATGTCGCGGTATAATCCTGGTCCTGCGAGGAAAGCGCCGTGCGGTTGGTGTAGTTGAACAACAGCGAAATATTGCCACGATCCTCGGCGAAGTCGGTGCCGAGATAGCCCGAGCCGTTGACCTCGCGCAGGCCCGTTCCCTCGGCCCCGCCATATTGGAACGACAAGCCGCCGCCGTTGACATTGTCGCGAAGGATGGTGTTGACCACGCCCGCCACCGCATCGGTCCCATATAGGGCCGCCGCGCCGTCGCGCAGCACTTCGACGCGCTTGATGCCGAACACCGGGATCGAGTTGGAATTATAGGTGATGACCGGAGCCAGCGACGTGCTCGCCTGACTGCTGGGGTGCTGAACGAGCCGGCGCCCGTTGAGCAGGACAAGGGTGTTGCCGACACCAAGGCCGCGCAAATCGATCGATCCGACGTCGCCGCGCGCGAAATTGCTGCTCGTCTGGCCATTGCTGCTGTTGAACGATTGATCGCTCATCTGCGGGATCGATCGCAATAATTCGTCGCCCGACACTGCGGCGGTTGCCGCAATTTCATCCTCGCCAACCACGGTCACGGGGAGGGCCTCGGTGATCTTGGTACCGGCGATGCGGCTACCCGTCACGACGATGTCGCTCTCTTTTTCGGGCACGTCAGCCTGTTCTGCTTCACTGGTTTGCGGTGCCGCCTGCGCTGCCGCCTGCTGCGAGACCAGCAACCCGGTCAGCGAGGCAGCACAAAGCAGTTGCCTGCGGATTGAATGTGATTTGCTGAGCATTGATAACCCCCTTTGTTCAAATCGTCCCTGATATGAATCGATGCCTTTTGGCCGTATCCTCTGTGAATGACGCAATCTAACCGCGAAACCCCACTTCGAAAATATTTTATAAGGTTCCGGGCCACGAATTCGACCGTTTCCAACAAAAGGAGACGACCTAGCTTCCAATCTCAACGAATGAATCGACCTCAACCGCGAAGTTGAAAGGGAGCCGATAGACCCCGATTGCCGATCTTGCGTGTTTGCCGACGTCACCGAAGCATTCCACGATGAGGTCGGAACAACCATTCATCACCGCTGGAATTTCGAAAAACTCAGAACCAGCCTGAACATAGCCTCCCAGACGCAGGATCGATGTTACCCGGTCGAGATCCCTGTCAACCGCCGCCCTTATCTGCGCGACAAGGTTGATAGCACAGAGCCTTGCCGCAGCGACGCCGTCATCCAATGAAAGATCTGCACCGACGGTTCCTTTGACGCCCCCCGCCTGATCATTTGAGAGCTGGCCCGAAATGTAGACCGTGTCGCCTGATCGGGTCGCCGGTACATAGTTCGCGACCGGTGCGGCCACAGCCGGCAATTCGATGCCCAATGCCGCGAGGCGTGCTTCTACTCTGGACATACTGTCTCCTTGATTGATGGATTGATAGGTTGCGGACTGGTAGTCGTGGCGTCGTCCCGACCGCTCTCCCAACGGTCAATGACAGCCGCCGCAACCGAACATCATCGAGCCATCCAGATTGAACGAGTAGCCCAGCGGCAGGACGAAGGAGACGATACGGCGGCTAATGCCCTGCCGCTCAAGTTCCTCCATGGTCCGCGGATAGGCGGCCTCCGAACTGGCCGTCGAAAAAGCGAGCAGGACCGGGGTGCGGATCCCCTTGAAGAGGCTGACGGCAGGCCGGCCGACAATCGCGAGCGCGACGAGAAACAGAAGGATCCAGAGCAATCCCAGCGACATGTAGAAGCCGCCGACGAACCCGGCATAGGTCACCAGCACGCTTGGCCCCTGGGTGGCAACGGTGGAAGCCAGCGCGGCGAAAATCGCGATCGGGGCAGTCTTCATCACGAAGGCGGTGACTTTGAGCATGATCGCCGCGATTTGTTCGACAAGGGCTAGCACAGCCGGAGCCTTGTCGTCGATGGCGGCAACGGCCGAGCCGACCAGTACCGAAAACACCACAATCTGTAGTATCTCGTTGTCGGCCATGGCCTGGACGATCGACTGCGGGATGAGGTGCGTTACAAACTGCTTGAGTGTAAACTCACCGGACGCAACGACCTCCGAAGCAGCATTGGTTGGCAGGTCGAGCGCGATCCCCGCGACCAGTGTCGCAAAGACGAGTGGTGCGATGATCATCTTGATCAGCCTCAGGAACAGGTCCGTCAGGATGGATAGCTTGTCAGCCACATCGGCAGCCGCCTCGGCAGTCATAGTGGCATTCACGAACCAGCCGGCCGCGATGCCGAGTACCATTGCAAGTATCAGAGTTATGGCGAATGCTTTGTTGATGGTCGTCCCGCTCCAGCTTTGCCTCCGAATGGGCAGCCCAATTGTAAGAGGCACCAAGGGCCGAATGCCGGACCAGAAATTAAGCGGAGGGCCATTTCTGCTATATCGCGTCAACCGCTGCGGTTAAGCTGGCAGATTAAAGGGGATATCCTGCATCAGAGCAGAATGAGCCTTATTTGTCGTTTGAAGGAGACGCATGGCTGCGGATCCGAACTTCTGGCAGGAACGCTGGCCACGCGTGATCGGAGCCAAGGAGTATGTTCTGAAGGCGCGAACCGAATATGGGCCCGTTGCAATCAATGATGCGGGCATCATTCATGCCTGTTCCGCTCCCATTTTGCCCGATCCGGACTTAAGGGTGCTACGACCCAGGCGGAAGGCGCTTTCAACAGCATTACCGCGGTCGGCAAGTGCCTTTTCTTTCGACTTGGCCGAGCAAACTTGCAATGACCGCTGGGGAAATCCGCCTTTGCTGCGTCAGTGCATGACAGATTGAATTTCATCAGTTTGAGGAGGCGCGCGGTGATTAAGCATAAGAAGTTGATATGGGCGGGAGCGGTCGTCGCGGCGAGTGTCGGTTGGGCGAGCCAGACGGTGTTGGCAGAGACCAGTGACCAAACGCTAGCTATCACGGGTGCCATCATTTTCGATGCGACAGGCAAAGATCCATATCGCGGAACGGTGATCATCCGCGACGGGCGGATCGCCGAGGTGGGTCCTGATGTTCGCGTGCCCTCAGGGGTCAAGGTCGTTCGGGCCGACGGTAAAGCGTTGCTTCCAGGCTTTTTCGACGTCCACACTCATTGGGGTCCTGCGGGATCGCCCGGCACCTTGCCGCAAATCGCGAGCGTCTATGTCGCGAGCGGCGTTACGACGGTGAACGATTTCCACCAGCAACCAGAGGCCTTCGAGCCGCGCCGCGCCTGGCTTCGCGATGTTGCCTCGCCGCATGTTAATTTTGTCGCACGGATGAGCACGCCGGGTGGCCACGGCGCCGACTGGGCCGACACCAACACCACAAAATGGGTCGCGACCGCCGACTCCGCGCGGCGCGAGGTCAAGGCATTGCAGGCCTATCGCCCCGATTATATCAAGGTGTTCGCCGATGGCTGGCGTTACGGAACGCAGCCCGAAGAGACATCGATGAACCTCGAGACGCTCGCGGCAGTGGCCGACGAAGCGCATAAGAACGGCCAGCGTGTTCTCACCCACACAGTGACGGTCGAGCGCGGAAAGGTCGCTGCGCTGGCTGGCGCCGACGTCATAGCGCACAGCATTCAGGATGCCGAGCTCGACGCCGACGCCGTTGCGCTGATCAAGAAGGCCGGTACTTTTTATGCGCCAACGCTAGCAATCTACCAGCTCAAGCCCGACGAGATCGGCCCCAGCCGAAAAGACGATCCCGTCACTCGTCAGCGAATCCGCAAATGGGGCTTTGCTCAGGCCAATGTCCGCGCGCTTTACGCAGCCGGGGTGCCGATCGCCGTCGGCACGGACGCCGGCATCGGCGGCGCGAAACATGGCTTTTCGACGCTGCAGGAGATGGAATTGCTCGTCGCTGCGGGACTGTCACCCAAGGCGGCGTTGCTTGCAGGAACATCGAATAGCGCGCTGGCGCTGGGGCTGCTGGACGATCGCGGTACGATCGAGAAGGGCAAGCGCGCCGATCTCGTGCTCGTCGCCGGCAAGCCCTGGGAGACGATTGGCGACGTTCACAAGGTCGACCGAGTGTTCGTTGACGGCAAGCTCGTCCATGGCGGCGGCGTCAAGCTGCCTGCCGCCAGTCTCGCAACTGCGCTTGCGCCTTCGCCTGCTGCCGAGCTCGTTGACGATTTCGAGCGTCGCGATGGCCGCAGCGCGCTCGACACATTGCGTCTTGCTGACATGGATGGCGGCGTCGAGCGCTCGGTCGTGATGTCCAACCTCGTCCCGCACGACGGCAGCGGGCAGGCGCTCGCCTTCTCGGTGCACATGGCGCTCAAGGATAAACCCGAAGGCGGCGTCCTCATCCCGCTGCGCCGCGGCTCTGTGCAGCCGGTCGACGCAAGCAAGTTCGCGGGGATCCGCCTCGATCTGCGAGGCGCAGGCCGCTACCAGCTCGTCGTGAACACGTTGGCGGGCAGTTGGACCGCCGATATCGAAGGCGGGCCGACTTGGTCCGAGGTTCGCATACCCTTCTCGGCGCTATCCCCAGTTCGGCCCACTCCGGATGGTAAGAAGGCGTGGCGCGGCGACGATCTGCTTCAAGTTGGCGTGGTGGCGCAGCGCGAGGCGGCAGAAAGCGCCTGGAGCGAAATCGACAATATCCGCTTCTACTGATCTAGGCGTTGCCTACGGCAGCTTTCAGGCGGTCGGGATCCGGTCGACATTTGGACCGAAACGTCCGGAAAGCCGACGGTTTTAGGCCACTTTTGGTGTGACAAAGACTTCGACATTGCGGAGTTACGGTGCGTCGCCGCCGCTCATCTTGCCGATCGCGGCCGCCCTTCCACACGCACGCAGAGCCGCAGGCGCAACAGTGTCGGCTTGGCACGGCGGCCAACACGCCCAAGGAGGAAAGCGCACCGATCTAACAAGGAAGTGGGGTCCGACCGCAGCGGTGCGTCTTAAACCATGACAACGAGCGGTCGGGCTGAACCAGGCGTCCGTTCTCGACGCAAAGGGAGCCGTTGCCGGTCATGAATGCAAAACGTTTCTACCTGCAGTCGCTTGCGATCATCTTTCTGGATGTCACGGCCGCAGCGACTCTTGTTTCTGTCGCCGCAGCACAGGTTTCGCAACCTCTCTCCAAGCAGTCGCCGCCGGCGGACGTACAGTGACCCGCTGCCACAGATCTCGGGGAGATATCCGGTCGGGCGCTGAGGTTGGAGCCGGGACGGTCAAGCGCCTCTATGCGTTGCAAGCACGGCCCTTTCTCGGTCCGCTGCCTTCATGACTGGAGCGGATCTCAAGGACGGCCTTAGCCGCGACGATGGCGCGCTCGCGGCGGCAACGACCCAGCTGCTTGCGGTGCCGAAAGGCGCGGCGGTCGTGCGGGCTTTTTTTGACGCCGTTACCTCGACGATCAGCTATGTCGTCCACGATCCCGTTACGATGCGAGCCGCGATTATCGACAGCGTGCTCAATTATGACCCCGCAGCGGGACGGACGTCGACAGCGTCGGCCGAGGCGCTCCTGGCCTATGTCCGCGAAACCGGGTTGGTCATCGACTGGCTACTCGAAACCCATGCCCATGCCGACCATCTCTCGGGTGCACCCTGGCTCCAGGCTCAACTTGGCGGTGCGATCGCGATCGGTGAGCATATCGTGCGCGTGCAGGAGGTATTCGGCGGCATCTTCAATAGCGGATCCGATTTCCGGCGCGATGGCTCGGATTTCGACCGGCTTTGGGCAGACGGCGAACGCTTCGCGATCGGCAGGCTCCCGGTCACGGTCTTGTACGTTCCGGGGCATACTCCGGCATGCGTCGCCTATGTCGTTGGCGATGTCGTGTTTGTGGGCGATACGATGTTCATGCCCGACTATGGCTCGGCGCGCGCCGACTTTCCCGGTGGTGATGCGCGCACGCTGTTCCGTTCGCTGCGCCGGATTCTGGAACTCCCCGGTGATACCCGGCTCTTCATGTGTCATGATTATCTGACGCCCAACCGTCAATCGCATGTCTGGGAGACGACGGTCGCCGAGCAGCGATGCTCCAATGTCCATGCTGGCGACGGGGTGAGCGAGGCGGAGTTCGTCGCGCTGCGCGAAGCACGCGACGCCCAGCTCACGATGCCGCAACTCCTGCTGCCCTCAGTGCAAGTCAATATGCGCGCCGGTCGCCTGCCGTCCGCCGAGGACAACGGCGTCACCTACCTCAAGATCCCGGTCAACGTGCTGTGATCGCAAGACCCATCAAATAATCTGCGGAGAGACTATGACGATCAAGACCCTGACCCCGATGCTCCGGATAGCGCCCCAGATCGACGCCGAAGCCGTCGCCTCGCTCGCCGCCTCTGGCATTCGCAGCATCATCTGCAATCGCCCCGACGGAGAGGAAAGTGGCCAGCCCGCCGCAGCTTCCATCGCCGTCGCCGCTGCAGCCCATGGTTTGCAGTTCGCCCACATTCCTGTAGTTCCCGGCGCGCTCTCTGAGGCAGCGGCTGCCGCTATGGCGCGCGCGCTTGCTGAAATGCCGGGGCCGGTGCTTGCCTATTGCCGTTCGGGTGCGCGGTCCGAGCAACTCGCGGCGATGGCCGCAGCGCGTGAAAATGGTGGGCATTCGTCCTACGATATAGTCGTGGTCGGCGGCGGCAGCGCCGGGATTGCGGCGGCCGCTAGCCTTCTACGGCGCGACGGCAGCCTATCGCTGGCAATCGTCGAGCCATCCGAGGATCATTATTACCAGCCGGGCTGGACGATGGTCGGCGCCGGCGTGTTTTTGCCAGAGGCGACGCACCGGCGTGCGGCTGAGGTTATGCCGCAGGGTGCTGAATGGATCCGTTCTGCAGTGGCGCGCTTCGAACCCGACAATGATCGCATCATTCTCACCGACGGGCACGTCATCGCGTATCGCGCTCTGATCGTCTGTCCCGGCATCAAGCTCGACTGGGGAGTGATCGAGGGACTGGCCGATTCGCTCGGGACCAATGGTGTCACGTCCAACTATCGATACGATCTTGCGCCCTATACCGACCAGCTCGTGCGCGCTTTTGCGGGCGGACGGGCACTGTTCACCCAGCCGCCGATGCCGATCAAATGCGCCGGCGCGCCGCAGAAGGCGATGTATCTTTCCTGCCATCGCTGGGAGTCGTCGGGCTTACTCACCAAGACCGACGTGCAGTTCCACAATGCCGCGCCGACGCTGTTTGGCGTTGCTGCCTATGTCCCGTCACTCCAGCACTATATCGAGCGATACGGGATCGGACTGCACCTCGAATCGCGCCTCGTTGCAATCGACGGACGGGCGAAGACGGCGCTTTTCGAGCAGCGACGAGGCGACAAGGTCGAGCGCACGGAGCTTGGCTTCGACATGATCCATGTCGTGCCGCCGCAAGTCGCCCCCGATTTCATTGCGGAGAGTCCGCTCGCCGCGCCGTCGGGTTTCGTCGCCGTTGACGAGGCGACGCTGCAGCATCCCACCTATTCCAACGTCTTCGCGCTTGGTGATGTCTGCGCGACGACCAACGCCAAGACTGCGGCTGCCGTACGCAAGCAGGCGCCGGTCGTCGCGATGAATGTACTTGCGGCGCTCCACGACCATGCGCCCGTCGCGGCCTATGATGGCTATGGCAGCTGTCCGCTGACCGTCGAGGTGGGCAAGGTCGTGCTCGCCGAGTTCGGCTATGGCGGCAAACTACTCCCGACCTTTCCCAAATGGCTGATCGAGGGCACGAGGCCGTCGCGCCTCTCGTGGCTGCTCAAGGAAAAGATCCTGCCGCCGGTTTATTGGCACGGCATGCTCAAGGGGCGCGAATGGCTCGCAGGCCCGCAACCGGTGGGCGAACGCGAGTGATGCTCGACACTGCCCAATATGTGCTGGGTGCATTATCGGGCAGCATCGTCGGTTTCACGCTCGGACTCGTTGGCGGCGGCGGGTCGATCCTCGCCGTGCCGCTGATGGTCTATCTTGTCGGGATATCGAATCCGCACGTCGCGATCGGCACAAGCGCGCTTGCGGTCGCCGCCAATGCTGCCACGGGTCTTGTTCATCATGCGCGGGCGGGGACGGTCAAATGGCGCTGCGGTTTCCTTTATGCGAGTAGCGGTATCCTTGGGGCATTTGCGGGTTCGACCATGGGCAAGGCGATCGACGGCGAGAAGCTCCTCTTCCTCTTCGCACTGCTGATGTTCATCATTGGCGGGCTCATGCTGCGCGGCCGCAACAATGTTGGTATCGAAGGTGCCGCTTGCAATCGCCACAATGCACCTAAGGTGCTTGGCTTCGGTCTCGGGACCGGTGCGTTTTCAGGATTTTTCGGCATCGGGGGTGGTTTTCTGATCGTGCCCGGCCTCATCACCTCCACGAGAATGCCGATGCTCAATGCGGTCGGAACTAGTCTTGTCGCTGTTACAGCTTTCGGGCTTACCACTGCTCTCAACTATGCGTTCTCGGGGCTCGTCCACTGGCAGCTCGCGGCGGTATTCATCGTTGGGGGCGTTGTGGGCGGCATGGCAGGAACGCGTGCGGCACGCAGGCTCTCGAACAATGGAGCACTTATTTACCTATTTGCAATGCTGATATTTGCTGTCGCAGGTTATATGCTGTGGATGAGTTCCGTATCCTATTGATGTGCACTGCTGGAGACAAACGTGTGACGATAAGGGGAGGCGGCGCTACGTTGAAGCGTCTTTGCGCTTCAGTATTACACGTCACTGGGAATGACCTGGTGGTCTGCCAATGGCCTTCCGCTTTTTCAGCAAGAATGTGTTAGAAATTGAGTTAGCTGGGGTCGATTTGCAGTCGTTCCGGCCATCGTCCGACGCGATCCCGCGAACTTGCATTCGCGCTGCATCGCTTGCGCTTCTTCACGGCGATAACCGGTAAGCGGAAGTATGCGGACGACCGCAATGCCGGTGAGATTTCACCCTGTTGCCCGGCGTAGGCCATCGCATTGCCGAGTAGCTGGATTTCGGTGACACTGAGCCGCCGCGTCCGTTTCTTGGTGCAAGCTTCTTCGCGCCCGAGTTCACTGCAACGAGATTTTTTTGTTTTTGGCGTGATTTAATACGGCAAGGAAAGTAGCAACGCCGGGACCATGCGCATTGCATTCCCCCGATTGTGCCATTCATGCTGAACGTCGCATGAAACCATTCTTCACGGCATGTTCAGAGCCAGGTTGACATCGGTATGCGAGTTTATGCAGAGGAGATCCGCCATGAAGAAAGTCATTTATGCTTTGATCAGTTCAGTGATGGCGCTGGGCGTAGCTGTGCCCGCAATGGCACACGAAAATCGCTCGCGCGATCGCCATGACCGACAGCACGAGCAACTAGAAGATAAACACGACAACACGCGACCGAATCGAAGACCGTCATGACCGCGCCCATCAATTCAGGCTCAACCGACGGGAGCATCGCCGCGTCCACCGGTCGCTTGAATCGCGGCATGACTATGACCGCGACCGGCCAAATGTGCTGACGACGGACACGATGGAGAATCGTTGGTCGACGCGTCACTTATTGGCGGGTTTTCCGACCAAGCACATTTCTCACGCACAATGAGACGCATGTTTGGCATGACCCCTGGGGCGTTGCAGGGGTTGACGCATCTGGAAATTGATCGTGAAGCATGACGCAGACTAATCCGTTACAGCTTGCAAGGCTAAACTTCGCCAAAATCTGATTTGCAGGGCTTGTTTCCCCGTTCCGATCAGCAGGCTCATCGACCTATAATCTGCCCCCGCCCGACGAGAACGGCGTGCGCATCATCAGCATGCGGATCGATGCGGGCAATCAGGAAAACCCGACACTGAAATAGCTTTATAATGAGCATACACCGTACTCTTCTCGAACTCAGGCAGGTATTTGCAGAGCAACGAACAGCGAGGACCTGAACTAGAGATACCGATGGGATCAGGCTTGTGGTGAAGCCTTGCCGCGCGGGGCAAGGGTTTCGATGATCTTGCACTCGGCAACCGTGCCGAGACGGCAAGAGCTTATCATGCGGTCAAGTTCAATGCGCATCGCCATAAGGTCCGAAATCTTTTGGTCGATATCGGCCAAATGCGCGCGCGCGATCGTATCGACCGCTGTGCATGACGTGCTGGCGTCGTCGGACAGGGCAAGCAATTCGCGCACAGCGCCAATCGGAAATCCAAGGATGCGGCTTCGACGGATGAAGGCAAGGCGCTGCCTGTCCGCATCGCCATATTGGCGGCGGCCCGATGCACTGCGCCGGGGCTCTCGCAGCAAGCCTTGCGCTTCGTAAAACCGGATTGTCGTGACCTTCGTCCCGGTCGCCTGGCCTAGGTGCCCAATGCCCAAATCTGATTTTTTGCCCACCGATGAAACTCCTGCTGCGACTCACTCGCAAAAAAGTGCTTGCTCCTACAGTTACTGTAGATTGTATGCTTGGCCCAAGGAGAAGTTTGACGTGGCTGACGATTGCGAATGTACGGGCGATACAACGCGCGCCCAGAATGATCCCGGCTATCGGCGCGCGCTTTGGCTGGTGGTGGCTCTTAACCTCGGTTTCGGCGTGTTGGAGGTTGGCGGCGGACTAGTCGCGGACAGTCAGGCGCTTCTCGCAGATTCGCTCGACTTTCTCGGCGATGGTACGATTACGCTGGTCGGCCTGTTGGCACTCGGCTGGGCCGCGACAGCCCGGGCGAAAGTTGCTTTTGCCCAGGGGTTGTTTCTCGTGACCCTAGGCGTCGGGGTCATCGGCGTTGCGATCTGGCGCGCAATGACCGCGCTGGCCCCCTGAAGCCGATTTGATGGGCGGCATTGGGCTTGCTGCGCTGGCCGTGAATGTGACCGCCGCGTTCATCTTGTCGCGCTATCGGGATGGCGATGCCAATGTGCGGGCGGTGTGGCTGTTCAGTCGCAACGACGCGCTTGCAAATGTGGCTGTCATTGTCGCCGCCGGTCTGGTGGCCTGGACAGGCAAAGCGTGGCCCGACCTCGCCGTCGCCGCAATAATCGCGGCGCTGTTCCTCCATTCCGCATTCGAAATTCTGCGCAGCGCTCGGTCAGAACTGAAGGAACTCGCTGATGCCGCTTGATGTAGCGGCTCTCTCCAAAGCATGGTTGCGAGGTCTTTTCCTGATCGCGGCGATTTTGGCCTGCTTCGGCGCATTCTCCTCACGGCCCGCCGCTGCACAAACCGATGCGGGCGATGTCCAAACAGTCTGGCGGCTGCTCGACTATATTGCTGTCGATTACGAAGGCGCCGTGTCCAAGGGCAAAGTCATCAGTGCCGCAGAATATGCGGAAATGACTGAGTTCGCCGCAACTGTCAAACGCGGCATACGCGATTTGCCCAATTCGTCCGCACGCGCGCCGCTTGAAACGACAGCGAGCGATATTGAGGCCGCAATCGCCGCCAAGGCGGAACCCAGAATCGTAGCGGCTCAGTCGCGCCAGCTTGCGAGCCGCCTGTTGGCGGCTTACCCGGTTCCTTTAGCACCCCGGTCGCTTCCTGATCTGGCTAGAGGTGCGAAGCTCTATTCGGAAAATTGTGCAAGCTGCCACGGGGCGAATGGCAATGGCCAGGGTCCGCTTGCTCGCGGGATGACGCCGCCTCCGATAGCCTTTATCGACCGTGAGCGCGCACGCCAGCGAAGCCTTTTTGCGCTTTATCAGGTGATCGGCCAAGGCCTTGAAGGGACGGCCATGCCAAGTTTTGCTCAGCTGTCCGATGAAGACCGCTGGGCATTGGCGTTCTACGTTGGCGGTTTTGCCTTCAAAGATCAAAAAGCGGGCGAAGGGATTTGGAAAGCAGACAGCGATCTTCGCCAAAAGATAACCAATCTGGAAGCACTGGCGAGCGTGACGCCGGCGGCTTTGGGGAAAACGCATGGCGACGCAAAAGCTGACACCTTGACGGCGTATTTGCGCGCGAACCCCCAAGCGGTTACGGCTGGAGGATCGGCCTCCTTGAGTGTAGCGCGCTCCAAGCTCGAAGCGAGCCTCTCGGCATATCAGCAGGGCAATCGACCACAAGCGCAACGTCTTGCGCTTTCAGCCTATCTTGACGGGTTTGAGCCTGTCGAGCCGATCCTGTCCGCGCGTGACGGCGCGTTGATGGCAAAAATCGAAACCGCAATGATCGAGTATCGATCCGCAATCGCGAGCGGCGCTCCCGTTGCTGACGTTAAGGCCAAGGCCGAAACGATCGGTGCGATGTTTACCGACGCCGAAGCTGCCCTTTCACCCGAACTCTCCAGCGGTACATCGGCCTTTCTGGGCGCGTTGGCAATTCTCCTGCGCGAGGGAATCGAGGCGTTGCTGATCGTAGTAGCCATGATCGCGTTCCTCAAAAAGGCCGAGCGTCCGCAATATCTTCGCTATGTGCATGGCGGGTGGATCACGGCGCTGGTGGCGGGGGTCGCCACATGGGCAGCAGCAACCTATCTGGTCTCGATCAGCGGTGCCGGGCGCGAACTGACCGAAGGACTCGGTTCACTTGTGGCTGCGGTCATTCTTGTATCGGTCGGAATCTGGATGCACGGCAAGTCGAGCGCGGCGGCGTGGCAGCGCTATGTGCGCGAAGTGATGGACAAGGCCTTGTCGCGGGGCTCGGTGTGGTTTCTGTTCGGACTGTCTTTCCTGGTAGTTTACCGAGAAGTCTTCGAAACCGTCCTGTTCTTCTCGGCGCTCGTTTCGCAAGGCAACGGGGATGCTATCGCGGCGGGCGCGCTGACGGCGATTGTGCTGCTTGCCGTAATCACATGGATCATGCTCAAGCTGAGCAAATCCCTCCCGATCGGGAAGTTCTTCGCATACAGCTCGGCGCTGATCGCGATACTCGCGGTCGTGCTTGCGGGAAAAGGAATTCGCGGGCTGCAGGAAGCAGGCTGGATAGCGATCGATCTTATACCAAGCGTACCGCGTATCGAGTGGCTTGGGGTTTATCCAACAGCTGCCAGCCTGGCTGTCCAGCTTTTTGTCGTCGCACTGCTGCTCTGGGGCTTCGGTCGCAATCGACGAACGGGGCAAGCATAGCTTTGGTGTCGGCTATGGTTGCCGAGTGGTGATTTATGAACCGATCAAGATGACGAATGAGACTGTCATATGCTGAACTTTGAGGGTGAGCATATGATCGACTGAAAACAGAAAGGAGTAGTGTGACGCCCCAAACCGGTTTGATTTCCGACGATCCAAGTGCCCGCGCGCTGCAATCGTACGCTCTCAAATCTGGAATCGATTCAATTCCAGACCTTCTCGTTGCAGCTCGAATCGCTCGCGGCATGACCCAAAGGGACTTGGCCGAGTATATGGGTCTCAAAATACAGCAGATCCATGCCTATGAATCGGATCGCTATCAAGGCGCAAGTTTGTCTCGTATTGCGTGGGTTGCAAAAGCGCTTAACCTGGATATCCAAGCTTCAAGGGGCCTTTCAGGCGGTCGGGACATATCGAGCTTCGATCTCGATGATTTCGAGTCGTTCCCCGTTGGTGAGATGTACCGTCGGGGTTGGCTGGGGCCACAGGAAGGCGGTGTTAAACATCTGCAACGGAACTCAAAACGCCTTGTAAATTCATTTTTTGACCGGCCTGGCGTCGCGCACCGCAGGCGCTATGCAAGGACCAAACAGACTCCGCATGAGGCCGCACTGGTGGCTTGGGAAACACAGCTTCTGCGCTCCGCTTGCAGTCAGGCGCAATATCCGAGGTTTGATCGCAATTTGCTCAGCGCTGGCTGGGTCAAGGGTCTTGTAGGACTTAGCAGCAAGCGTGACGGACTGAGGAGAATCCCGCAATATCTTCAGTCAGCGGGAATAACGCTGGTGATCGAGCCCGCGCTTCCGGGAATGACGATCGATGCCGCGGTTATGCGAGATGGGAAACGGACGATGGTAATTGGACTGACCCTCAGAAATCCTCGCGAAGTTGAGTTCTGGCCGACTTTGCTTCATGCAATCGCACATGCGCGATTACATGTAAGCTTGGGAGATTGGGACACGATCTTTCATGAGAACGGAGCGCCCGCCTTTGAACCTTTCCAGGAGGATGCTGATGTATTTGCACGCGAAGCATTGGTGCCCAGCTCGGGTTGGGCAAAATGCACATCAAGGAGCAAGCCAACCGCAGCAACGATTGTCGAAGACGCACACTTGCTTGGCGTTGGCATCGCCGTTGTAGTCGGGCGATGCAAATCGGAGCTTGGCTCCCTTTTTGTCCTGCGTGTTCCTTCGGCCAACAGAGACGTCGCCAAGGCCATGTCCGGCGAATAGGCTGTCGCCAGGAGGTCGCCTCGACACGGCCTCCCGGCTGACATTAAAACGAAACGCCAAGGCTTCCGACTATGCCCGCTTTTGAGACGTTGCGCGTACCTGCCAATATATTCTTGTTGGTATCGACATAGCTGACTCCGAGCGCCAGATTTCGCCAAGTATAGGTGGCACCAACGCTCCAGTCGGTATATTTCTGGCCAAAGGTAAGATAGCTACGCTCGAAGCTGCGACCCAGATGAGCGTTCACAGAAATTGGCGTTTTGGGAATGCCCGCTGACAGGTCGCCGCTTAAATAGAGGCTATCCTCCTTGGATATCCCGTCCAGAGACAGCGCTTGTTGCTTCGGCGCATAGGTCACCCCAACTTTTCCCGTCACCGGCCCCAGCGTGTGCGAAAGCGAGGTGTAGACTTCGAAAAAATCCGAAAACGGAAATGTCGAATTAGGGTAATAATAGTAAGTGACGCCAGCATCGAGCGTCAATTGCCCGACATTTGTCTTGAAACCCGCCACAAAGTCGAGCTCGGTGCTATTATCGGCTATGTAATCGTCGATCGATGAGCCCCAGACTGAGGCATATAAGCCGGAGTTATGGCTGAGCGTTGCCGTTCCCTGGATCGCGGGTCTTTTGTTCGATTGGGAAATACCGCGAAAACGATAATCAGAGATTACTGTCGCGCCCCCGGAGATTGTGATGTCCGATGGAGCTTCAGTGTCTTCGGCATGCGCTGCCGAGGTCGCAATGGCTCCGGCTGCGGCCATGGCAGCAAGGCAGATAATTTTCATAAACAAATTCCTTGAAAGTTAAAGAATTTGTTCCCCCTGCGATTCCAGAAACGATGCCCGTTTTCGGGTTTGAGACTTGAACTTTCCAAATCTGCCATGCTATGCTGCCTTGCACAACAGACTTGACAGCTGGCGGTCAAATTCTCTTAGCGGTGTTGCATGTTGGCAACAGCATTGGCCGGGCTGAGGTTTTCGCCTTTGACTAACCAAATTCCAAATATCGGGAGATGTCGAGCTATGTCCACGCCGATCGGAAGCGCAGATAGATCCGACGTCCGTGCCGCATTTTGCACGGACGTCGGGCTCCATCACTGCGGTCGGGCAGGAACCCCTTCGAGTTCCTCAGGCGGACCTGCAAGTATCTTGTCACAGCCTCGCTTTCCGGGATTGGCCAAGCATTTTTCGCGCTTTCGCTCTTTCCGAATTTCTGCTCGGCGCTCCAGCCAAGCGAGACGCTTTTCTTTTTGCCGGGGGGTTTCCGACCGGAGACCCGGTGAGCCCGGCTTTTGCGCCGAAGCGGGTGCTGCGCAGATCTGCGGCACCAGCAAAACCAGCGCGGTTAAATAGAACATAGATTTCATTTCTAGAGCCCTCATAAGCGAGATTTCAGCGCAGCTGGTTGGTCACCTCTGCGCCGATATTTGCGTGCGTTTCCGCGACGCGAGCATGATTTTAGGTTATGAAGCGGGGGTAGGCGGGTGAAGCAGAGGCGCGATGGCGATGCCTCCGAGCAAAGCGATGCGCATTGTTCCTTGATTGCCATCGGAGCAACTATATATGGGGAATAGAATATCAGGCACAGAGAGCCCGACATTGGAGAAGCAAGAAGCAGCCGTTAAGCAGCCCGCGCGCATCTTGCCGCAAGGGATTGTCCCATTCTCGGTTCGAAAAAATCCTTGAGCGCAGTCAGATAGCATTGTCGGCGAAAGCTCTTGCGGCTGCATCTGTGGCGCACAAGGACCACTGGCGTGCGCAAGACTGGCTGCCCCCAACCCAAGCACCATGAAAATTGAGATGCATAGTCTGACAAATGTCTGCCGCATGCCGCAAATATCTGCGCCCCGCCCCCGATTGTCAATCGGGCGCGCGATCTCAACGCCTTGGTGCAAAAGCTTCGACGATGCGGCATGAGCGAACGGTTCCTGTCTCGCTAGCAGAAACCAGCTGGAAGAGCTCTGATCGAAGCCGCATAAGATCTTCAATCTTCGCATCGATTTCGCCAGTTTTTTCTGGAAGCCATAATGTGTATGTTCGCGCATGGCTGATCTGCATCATCGGCAAACCGAAGCAATTCGCAAACTGCCTCGAGACCGAAGTTCAAACTCCGTGCTCGGCTAATGCAAGAGTGGCGTGCGAGATGCTCACCCTCATAATCGCGATAGTTCGCATTCTTACGGCTCGGTGCGTGCAGTAGGCAGATTTTTCGTAAAAGCGCACTGTCTCAACCTTGGTCGCGGTTGCGCTTGGCATTTCCCCGATTTTCACTGTTTAGTTCTCTGCGCGTTCAGCGACGAACCCGACAAAGCGTACAAAATCGGGCAGCCGCCGAAATCGCGCGACTCGCAATCGGCAACCGCACTCGCAAGGATCGCTTCCATCTTTCGCAAATCGGAAAGCTTGGAGCGCACCGCAGCCAAATTTGCCTTGGCAATGGCATGAGCGTCGTTGCAGGCATTCGGTTGAACTGCATCGAGGCCAAGCAGCGCTTTGATTTCTTCGAGGAAAAAGCCAAGTTCGCGCGCACGCAGTACGAACTGTAATCTTTGCACCAGTTCCGGCGGATACACCCGGTAACCGTTGGAACTGCGCGGCGGCTCCGGCAGCAATCCGACCTTCTCGTAATAGCGGATGGTTTCGAGATTGCAGCCGGTTTTCCGGGCGAGTTGGGCACGCAAGATGCCGCCATGTGTTTCCACTAAAATACCTCTTGAGTCTGTAGCCGCTACAGAGCTTACAGTGCGAATCACGCAACCGGAAGAAAGGATTTTTGTCGTGGCCTCAGCGCCTGAACAGCAGCAACCTGCCATACTTGAAACGCAAAACCCAAATCGGCGAGCTGGATTGCCACTGGCGCTCTGATCGGCGCGGGGCTGGCCTCGGCTTGCTGTGTCGTGCCGTTGCTGTTCGTCACACTAGGTATTTCCGGTGCTTGGATTGCCAATCTGACTGCGCTCGAACCCATTAAGCCCTATGTTGCGGCGGTTACGCTTGCGCTGCTCGGTTATGGCTTCTGGCATGTCTATCTCAAGTCAAAGCCTGCTTGCGAATACGGGCCATACTGCGCGCGTCCGCAATCCGCTCGCACCACCAAAACTGCCCTGTGGTTCGGACTTGCCATTATCATCCCCGCGCTCACCATCGACTGGTGGGCACCTTGGTTCTACTGAAAGGAATTTTCCAATGAAAAAATCACTACTTATCGGATTGGCCCTGCTGGTAACGGCTAGCGGCGGGGTCGCCTATGCGGTTGGCGGTAAGGCGCAAGATCGCCCTGCTACGGCAACGGCGCAACGGCAAACCACCTTTGCCATTGAAAACATGACCTGCGCCACTTGCCCGATCACCGTCAAGAAGGCGATGGAAGGCGTGACTGGCGTGACTGCGGTTAGTGTCGATTTCGCGTCCAAAACCGCGCGTGCCACATATGATCCGCGCCGAACCAATGCGGCCGCGATCGCCGCTGCATCGACCAATGCGGGCTATCCGGCGCGGGCCGTCCAAAGCTGATTGAAGGCGGCATTCGCGCTGTAGGAAAGCAAAATTCAATGAACGATTGTTACAACCGCTCTGGGCGGGACGAATTCGACGTGGCCGTTATCGGCGCAGGCTCGGCAGGATTCTCCGCCGCGATCACGGCCGCCGAACTTGGGGTCAAAGTCGCACTGATCGGTCATGGCACAATTGGCGGGACGTGCGTCAATGTCGGTTGCGTTCCGTCCAAAACGCTGATCCGCGCTGCCGAAGCGGTGCATGGCGGACGCGCCGCCGCGCGCTTTCCGGGTCTTGGTGGAAGTGTCGAACTAAGCGACTGGACACAGCTCGCTGCGTCAAAAGATGATCTGGTCGCGGAGCTGCGCCAAAAGAAGTACATTGACCTTCTGCCTCTCTATGACGGCGTACGCTACATCGAGGATAGAGCGCGCTTTGCCGGTGGCGATCTGCTGGTCGGCGGCACGCCGATAAAGGTCGGCAAAGTCATATTGGCAATGGGCGCACGCGCCGCAGTGCCGCCCATACCAGGGCTGGACAGCATACCCTATCTCACCAGCACTTCGGCATTGGCACTTGATCGTCTTCCAAAATCGCTGCTCGTGATCGGTGGTGGCGTCATTGGCGTTGAGTTGGGGCAGATGTTCGCGCGCCTTGGTGTAGCTGTCACCATCTGTTGCCGCAGCCGCCTGCTCCCCGAAATGGACCCCGAAGTGAGCGCAGCACTGCAATCCTATCTCGAAGCCGAAGGTGTGCGGGTATGTGCCGGTGTCGTCTATCAGCGCATTGACAGCGCGGGCGAAGGTATCGAGTTGACTTGCGAGACCCTATCCTGCGACAGCGGAGACCATTGTGACACTGTCGCTGCGATTAAGACCATCTCGGCGGAACAAGTGCTGATCGCCACCGGACGCCGTGCGAACAGCGATGGTCTAGGCTTGGAAGAGCATGGCATCGGTGTCGTCGAAGGCGGAGGTGTCATCGTCGATGATTATCTCGAAACGACCGTCCCAGGCGTTTACGCTGCTGGCGATGTCTTGGGCCGAGACCAGTTCGTCTACATGGCCGCCTACGGCGCTAAGCTGGCCGCACGCAACGCGGTTCAAGGAAACCGGCATCGCTACGATAACAGCGCCATGCCATCAGTGGTATTCACCGACCCGCAGGTTGCCAGTGTCGGCCTCACCGAAACGGCAGCGCGAGCAAAGGGACTGGAGATCAAGGTGTCGCTTCTCCCGCTCGACGCTGTCCCACGGGCATTGGCAGCGCGTGACACGCGCGGGTTAATCAAGCTGGTTGCGGATAAAGCAACCGACCGTCTGCTTGGCGGCCAGATCATGGCACCCGAAGGCGCGGACTCCATTCAGACGTTGGTTCTGGCGATCAGATGCGGAATGACGGCTGCCGATCTTGGCGCGACAATCTTTCCATATCTCACCACGGTTGAAGGCCTGAAATTGGCGGCGCAGACATTCGACATGGATGTAGCAAGGCTATCCTGCTGTGCTGGATAGTAGATGAATAGGACAGTCCGAATACAATCAGGTATCAGAGCAATAACAATGTATTGCGCATCATTCTGTGAAACGAAGCAGCAGATGCTTATCAAAGCAGCGTCCCTTCGGACGATAGGGTCCGGCCAGACTTAACGCCGCAGGAAAAACTATTCGCAGTTGAAAGTCATTCGGAAAGCGATTGAGTTTGAATACAGTTTTCATGATTCAAGGCTGAATGAGAGTCCATCCTTTTACAGGGCGGTGCGATACCGTCCATATTGGCCTGCGGGGCGAACCACTTTGGCAGGCTGCTGCTCCTTCAGTATGGAGCGATTTCGGTGGCGTGCTCCAATCGACGAATAGCTGCTCATCCACTGCCTGGCGTCAGCGGCCAGCTAAACTTAGGCATTCACCGTTGCCGCAACAAATCGGCGAGGACAAAAAGCAAAATACCGACCACCACGAACATGTCCGCGACGTTAAATGTCGGCCAGTGAAGAGCCTCCCAGTGCAAATCTATGAAGTCGCGTACGGCCCCGAAGCGAATCCGATCGGCGATATTTGCAAGTGCCCCCCCGATTGCGGCCCCCAATCCGACGGCCGCGAGCGTCGAGCGCGCCTCGATGAGAAGCTTGGTCAGCCAAACCGAAATGGCGAGCGCAAGGATGATCAGCAGCAAGGGCGCAGCGCCTTGGCCAAGCCCAAAGGCGGCTCTCTCATTCCAGCCTGGCAAGATTGAGAAAATTGGCAGAAGCACCACCTCTTCGCCACGATTTAGATTTGAGAAGACGACTGCTTTTGACGCTTGATCCACAACCAGAGCCAATGCTGCCATCATACCACCAGCCGCGCGCGCGGAGCGGATGCCCTTCGCCGCGTCAGCTCTAGCCATTGGCGAAGCCCCATGTTGTTCTTGAGCCGAAATTGTAGCTGCGCATGTTGACCTCGGCTGCGAGACTAGACCCCATATGCGGGTGGTGGTAACTAAAGGTCAATAGGCTATAGTTGACAAGTCTGTCGGTGCCCTCCAGCATCGCTGGCACCAATGCCGTGGCCACCTTAGCACGTTCTTGGGCCTGCATCACACTGGATTGGCATCGGTGCTTCCGGCGTGCGACGACAACCCAATCGGCTTGTAGCAGCAGCGTTCTAAGATTGGTAACATTTTTAGCACGCTTTCGGTTAGCTCGAATTTTTGCTCGACTGCTGGGCCATGCAAGTTGTAGCTCCATTACTCGGTGTTTCATCACAGTAGCCTGCGGCAACTGATTTTGGGACTCAGCCGTTGACCCATCAAATTGCAACCAGGGCGGTGCGAGCATCCCTAAAAATAGTCCAATTCATATTGAATACCCTTCAACATCTAGGTGCAGATGCGAGGGCCTCTTATCCTCGAATTATTGATTGCGTGCGCGACATCAATTCATTCTCAATTCATTTACCACACAGCATAATCACGCATTATCCCGCCTATCACAGGCGTGGAATTTAGAGTGAGCAATGTTATGAAAATGAAACTCATCTTCATTGTAACCGCTACGGTCGCCGCAATGGTGTCCGCTCCCGCTTCCGCACGAGAAAGGCACCACAACCGTGGGCATAGCGATATAAGCGTCAGCGTCGGAAGCGGCTATGGTGGTTATGGTTATAGCGGCAATTACGGTGGAACCGGTTATTACCAACCGGTTCGTCGCGGTTATAATTATGGCTATCCGAATGACTATTACGAGAATTACGACCGCCAGCCGCATCGTCATTATTACCGCGAACGCAATCGCCACCGTGATGACCGTCATCATCGCCGTGACCGCGATCATCATGAATATCGCGGCAGGCATTAGGCCTAGATGATCGGACCCGGTGGCCATATGGCCACCGGGTCCGATTGACGTATCGCTTTGCTTTGAGCCAGCCGGCTTTGTCCCAGCATTTCGCGAAGCTGAGGGTCTTGGTGCTACGAGAAAAGAAGCAGAGACAGTGTCTATGATAAATGATGCAAACCTTGTGCGTGCTGCAGATCAAGTTCTTGCGGTCTTCAGCGGCGAAATACGCACGCCGCATGTGCAGGCGTTTTTCGACGAACCGACTTTCACCGCGAGCTACGTGGTGCATGATCCGGCTACAAAGCTAGCCGCAATTATCGATAGCGTGCTCGACTTCGACCACGCAGCCGGCCGCACCAGCAGCGAATCCGCCGACAAAATTGTCGAATTCGTGAGGAAGGAGGGGCTCAAGATCGAGTGGCTGCTGGAAACGCATGCTCATGCAGACCATCTTTCAGCTGCGCCATATCTACAGGATAAGCTAGGCGGACAGCTGGCCATCGGTGCCGAGATCGTCACCGTGCAGCATGTGTTTGGCAAGATATTCAACGAGGGCTCCAATTTTGCAAGGGATGGCTCGCAGTTTGACCGCCTGCTGGTTGATGGGGACATGCTGATGATCGGCGATATTCCGCTTATCGCGCTGCACGTGCCCGGCCATACCCCGGCGGACAAGGCATACGTCATTGGTGATGCCTTATTTACCGGCGATACGATGTTCATGCCGGACTATGGTTCGGCTCGCGCCGATTTTCCCGGCGGGGATGCACGCCAACTTTACCGCTCCATTCGTCGCCTTATGAAGCTTCCGGACAAGAGTCGAGTGTTCCTTTGCCACGACTACAAGGCGCCGAATCGAGAAGAGTTTGTCTGGGAGACGACTATCCTTGCCGAGCGCACCGGAAACGTTCACGTTCACGAGGGTGTGAGCGAGGACGACTTTGTGGAGATGCGGACTCAACGAGATGCGACACTTGCGATGCCGAAGCTTATCCTGCCATCGATCCAGGTTAACATGCGGGGCGGCCGAATGCCGGAGCCCGAAGAAAACGGAGTCAGCTACCTTAAGTTGCCCCTCGATTGTTTCTGACACGGATGATCCGGTGCAAAATATAAACGTCGACTGGGAATAATTGTGTTTTTTCGTTGATAGCAAAGCGGCCACTTTCCGCCGGCTCACCGGTCCCGTCGTACGACCTTTTGTAGATTAATCTGTCCACATCGCGAGTGTTTATAAACACACTGTCCCGCTTATTAAGTTGTCGGTCAATACTGATCGCTTTGACCGCGCCGAAAGGGGGTCTAGCCTCTACTACTAACGATTGGGTTTGGACATATCACGCACGAGTTCGCCGGTGTTCTCGGTATTTGATCCCAAAGCGATGTCAGCTTGGGATACCATTCCGCAGCATTTGCCTGAGTCATCCACGACCGGTACACGACGTATCTGGTTCTGTTCCATCGTTGCACAACAGTCCGCAAAGCTCGTCGTGGGTTTCACCGTTACGACTGGGGACGACATCACGTCGCCAACGCGTGTGTCATGGCTTTTCCCCTCAGCAACGCACCGGCAAGCAATGTCGCGATCGGTTATAACGCCAACGGGACTGCCGTTATCGTCCAGAACAGGGATTTCGCCGCAGTCGTTATCCATCATCAGTTTTGCTGCTGCCTGCACACTGGTGTCAGCCCGACAACAGGTGGGGTTTTGCGTCATGATGTCTCGGACGTACATTGTCCGTCGTCAGAACATTTGGCACTGATGGCTGCGTAAATTAGCGGAGCATTGGCCTCATCAGTTGGGTTGATATTATGCGGCGAGCTTGCGGTGTTGCAAGCGCCGATATTCGATAGTCTGTCGTTTGATCCTTTCGCGTTGTTGGATGATGGTTTGTGCCCTGCCGAAGTAGGCATCGGCAGGCGTAACGTTGTTCAGGCTCTCGTGGTAGCGCTGGTGGTTGTAATGCTCGACGAACGCTTCGATCTGTCGTTCGAGATCGCCGGGCAGGAAGTAGTTTTCCAGCAGGATGCGGTTCTTCAGGGTCTGGTGCCAGCGTTCGATCTTACCCTGTGTTTGCGGATGCATAGGGGCACCACGCACATGGCTCATCTTCTGTGCTTCGATATATTCCGCCAGTTCGCCCGCGATGTAGCTGGGACCATTGTCGCTGAGCAGCCGCGGCTTGTGCTGAACAGTGGCATGATCGCAGCCCGACGCTGCCAGTGCCATGTCGAGCGTATCGGTAACGTCTTCGGCACGCATATTGCTGCACAGCTTCCAGGCGATGATGTAGCGAGAGAAGTCGTCGAGCACGGTGGACAGGTACATCCAGCCCCAGCCAATGATCTTGAAGTAGGTGAAGTCGGTCTGCCACATCTCGTTGGGGCGTGTGGTTTTAGTGTGGAACTCGCTCGCCGCCTTCACCACGACATAAGCCGGACTGGTGATCAGGTCATGGGCCTTCAGAAGCCTGTAAACCGTAGCTTCTGACACGAAGTAACGCCGCTCGTCGGTAAACCGTACCGCCAGTTCCCGGGGTGACAGCTCGGACTGTTCCAGCGCCAGTTCGATGATCTGGTCATGGATCGCCTCGGGGATACGGTTCCAGACACGGCTAGGTGCAGATGGCCGGTCCGCCAGCGCTTCAGGACCGCCTTCCAGATAGCGATCATACCAGCGATAGAAGGTCCGCCGGGCGATGCCCAGCTTATCAAGGGTGAGCTTGGCAGGCAGATGCGACTGCTCGACGATGCGGATGATCTCGAGCTTCTCCGAGGCGGGATACCTCATTCGTCGTCTCCCCCATCCGCGATCATGCTTTTTTTGAGCAACCGGTTCTCAAGGGGCAGATCAGCCACGCACTCCTTCAAGGCACGCGCCTCGCGGCGCAGATCCTGCACTTCGCCGCCGGTCGCTGCACGGGCAGTATCACCCGCCAGACGCCGCTTGCCAGCTTCCATGAACTCCTTTGACCAGGTGTAATACAGACTCTGTGCAATGCCCTCTTTGCGGCACAGCTCGGCAATACTGTCTTCCCCGCGCAGGCCTTCCAGCACGATCCTGATCTTGTCTTCAGCAGAAAAATGCCGCCGCGTTGCCCGGCGAATATCCTTTACGACACGTTCGGCAGAGGCCTTCGGTTGGCCAGAGTGTTTTGGTCTCATCTTCGTTCCTTCGTCACTACGATGAGACCAAAACACTCCTTAAATCACAACATCAAATCTGTGCCATTGGTGCTGACGGGGAACAGTGTCATGATGTCTTGGACGTGCATTATATTTTCCTTGCGATGTTGGGGTAACAGCGAATTTAGCCATGTAGCTGCTAAACCGCCGCTGATCAAAACAGTTCCCGATTGCCCCCGGTTCTTGGGTCCTGATCGCCGCAATCGCAATCATCGTTTTTACTGTCGTGAGCTTTGAGCCAAGATAAATAAATCGGCTAACCATCGGGTGATCGAATCACGCTGGCTAACATGCTGCCCGCGGTCCCAGTGTTTCGATGATCTTGCAGTCGGCAACGGTGTTATTACGGCAACTTCCGATAACGCGTGAGAGTTCGTGACGCATCGCGGCAAGGTCGGCGATCTTGCGTTCGACTTCAGCGAGATGCACGCTCGCGATCGAATCAACTGCGCCGCACGGCTTTTCGCGATCATCGGCAAGCGCAAGCAACTCGCGCACGGCGTCTAGGCTGAATCCGAGATCGCGCGCACGGCGGATGAATGACAGCCGCTGGAGGTGTTCACGGCCATAGCTGCGATAATTGGCGCCGGTCCGTGCGGGCGGCGGGAGTAGCCCTGCCTTCTCGTAAAAACGGACGGTTTCGACCTTGGTTGCAGTCGCCTTTGCCAGCTCGCCGATTTTCATCATACTACCCTGTAGTTGCTACAGGTATAGTTAGATGGCTGCCCTGCCATTTGTCGAGCAGGATTTGGATATGACACCCCATTGCCGCCAGAGCTGAACCGTACGCGTGGCGGCGGCAATCACCCGCCCCGCACCCTTAAAGACCCAACCCCCTATGTCAGAAGCTTAGCGAAGCTCCGACTTGCACGAGGCGTGGGCTTCCGGGCAAGATTCCGCGGATAAGATCAACGATATAAGTCTTGTCGGCAACATTCTTGACCGCACCGAACAGGGTGAGCTGATTGCTGACATCCCAGTTAAGCGCAAAGTTCCAGATTCCATAAGCGGGTATCCGACCCCGCTGACCATTGGCTGAAATCGCGACGGTGTTGATGTTGTCGCCGAATTGTGAGGCGATGTAGACATATTCGGCCTCGGCGCTAACAGCGCCTGCGGAAATTCCCAACATGGCGGTGACCGTATACTCGGGCGCATAGGGCAGACGCCTTCCGCGGACGTTGATTTCGCCAGCATCGCATGGCGCAATAGCAGCAGAAGCCGCCAGAACCTCGCAACGGTCAGCGGCGAATTTGGCGTCGGCCAACCAAGTCCAAGCAACGCGCCCCGTCAGCGCCCATCCTTCGGTCAGACCAGCGGAGCGCGTGTCACCTGTTGCCAGAAATTCCAGACCTTGATGCAGGCTCTTGCCCGCGTTCACGGCGCCAGCGGGGTTGCCGGCTGCAATGCTTCCCGGAATAACTTGATTGGAAAAATCAAGCCGGAACAGAGTGCTTTCGAGGCCGAACCCGGGCGTGGGTTGGGCGCGAAAGCCCAGTTCGTAGTTCCAGCTCTTTTCAGCGTCAAGATCGAGCGTTCCGCCAGCGGCAGTGACGATGTCGGCAACGCCCGGTGGCGAGAATCCGCGGTGGACACCGCCGAAAAAGGTTATCCGGTCCGAAGGCCGCCATGTCAGCCCGATCCCCGGGATGACTTCTGTGACCGACGTTCGCCCTTCTATGGCGGTGATGCGTTCGTTGCGCCGGTAGTTGATGTTTTCTATTCTAACTCCCGGCGTGATCGAGAGAGCGCCCACATCAACCCGAGCCTGCACAAATCCGGAATAGGCGTTGATTTCGCGGAAGCTCGATTCCCTGATTCCGGCATTGGGCCCTGTCCCCGGCGTTCGGCCATTGGGCGTGTCGGCGTTTATCTGGCGTCGGTCCTGCGTTTCGCGCTGGACGCGAACACCCGCGTCGATCTGTCCCCAAGCGGGCGTCCACGAGAGGCGAGGTTCGACTCCATAGACATTGTAGGTTCTCAGCCGTCCCTCTGTGCCACAACCCGTCGACAGGTTGGGCATGCTCGGCACACCGTTCGGAAGGACGACTGGCGCGCCGCAAGCTGGGTCGCTAGAATCGCTGGGTCGCTGCGACGAATTGGATGATTGCCGCCACCAGTTGCGGTCGAAATAGCTATAAAAGGCTGTGGTTTTGAGTGCCACATCCTGTGCCATGCTCCAATCGTGCGTAGCCGAAAGCCCATAGCGCCGCGTGTTGAACCGGTCGTTTACAAATGGATTGTAGCGCGGATCGAAGCGATATTCGGCGAGCGTCAGACCGCTATAGGTCTGGCGGCTGTTCTCGTCATACATACTGGCGCGCACTGTGATCTGATGCGAAGCCCCAAATTGCTGCTCAAGTTTGAGGTTGAGATCGGTGAGCGCGCTATAGAGATTATCGCGCGATCCGTCGCTGGCCTTGCGGGTCAGGCTGACATTGATGCCGGTATCGGCACTAAGGGGTCCGCCGACGCTTCCGGTCACGTCATAAAAGTCACGATTGCCGACCGATGCCTTGACGCTTCCTGCAAAAATGTCGGGGACCGGAGGAGTGACATAGTTGATGACCGCGCCCACCGTGTGCGGACCGTATAATATCTGTCCCGAGCCTTTTAGAACTTCGATTGCGGCAAAGCGGTCGATCGGCGGATGATAGTATGATGCATTGTCGCCATAAGGTCCGTAAGTTAGCGGGATACCATCTTCGAGCAAAAGAATTTTTGTCGAGCGCGTGGGATTGAGACCGCGAACACCGATATTGGGGCGCAAGCCGATGCCTTCTTCGTCGCGCGCGACCAATCCCGGAACCTTGCGCAGCGCTTCATTGATGCTGAACACGCGGGCATTTTCAAGTTCGGTTTTGCCGAGTAGTGTCGTTGCACCCGGAGCCGGATCTTCGGTGCGCTGGGCCACAACAAGAATGTGGTCGGAATCATTGGCGGTGTCGTCGGCTGCTGTCGCGTGTTGCGGGGCCAGCACACTGAGCGGCAAAGCGAGAACGCTTGCCAGAGACAAACTATGCGGCTCGAATTGCTTGAAAAATTTGGACGGCATGTTTCCTCCGATTCGTTTGCTTAGCCCAGCAACTAGTCAGCGATATTCGCTATTGCAAGCGATTTGCATTAGCGTAACCTAAACCAAGCAAGCGCCGCCACCATCCGTGGCGGCCAATTGAACTGACGAGATCAGTTTCTGCTGGGCTGGCGACTTTGCCCAATTTGATTGCTTGACCCTGTAGTTGCTACAGGGTGTAGATAGATGTCCGACTCGGGATTTGTCGAGAAGGATGTTGAATGGCGGACAGTTGTTGCGAAAGCGCGTGCGGGAGCGAAACGGCCAAGGCCGATCCGCGCTGGCGGCGCATTGTTTGGATTGCGCTGGTCGTCAATGCGGCCATGTTCTTCGTCGAAATGGTTGCAGGTGCGGCGGCTGACAGCCGAGCGCTTCAAGCCGATGCGCTCGATTTTCTGGGCGATGCTGCGAACTATGCGGTCAGTCTTGCAGTCGTCGGTGCGGCGCTGACGTGGCGGGCACGGGCGGCGTTACTCAAATCGCTGTTCATGCTGGGCTTCGCCGCCTGGGTGTTCGGAAGCGCCGTTCTCGCCTTCGTGAACGGCACCGCGCCTGATCCGGCCATGATGGGTGCAAGCGGCGCGCTGGCGCTTGCCGCCAATGTCGTGGTCGCGCTGTTGCTCTATCGTTATCGGACGGGTGACGCGAACATGCGTTCGGTCTGGATTTGCTCGCGCAACGACGCCATCGGCAATGTTGCGGTGATGCTGGCAGCGCTGGGTGTATTTGGCACCGGCAGTGCTTGGCCCGACCTGATTGTTGCCGCGATTATGGCAGGGCTTTCGCTCACTGGCGGCGTGCAGGTGTTCCGACAGGCGAGTGCCGAATTGCGGGCAGTTGCAGCGTGAAAGTTTTCCGCTCGACAAGGATCGACCTGCCGCCCGCTACGATTTGGGCCGAGGTTCAGACCGCACCCCTGTTGCAGCATATTGCTTGGCCGATGGTGCGCTTCATTCCTGTCGGCGAAACCCCGCTCGACGCATTCCGGCCCGGCGGGCGCTATCAGGTCAAGTTGCGTCTGTTTGGGTTTATCCCTTTCGGAACGCAATGGATTGTGACCTCGCTCCACGATCCTGAAACGGGCGAGTGGCCAACGCGGTTGCGCGACAATGGATACCGTGCGCTTATTTCCAAGTGGGACCATTGGATCACGATTGCGCCAGATGCCGATGGCGGGACGCATTATAACGACGATGTTGAAATCTCCGCCGGAATATTGACCCCGTTCATTTGGGGGTTTGCCCAGATTTTCTATTGGCACAGGCAGCGGCGATGGAGCGGGCTTGCGCAGACGCTGCCGATGCGCCGCGTTATCGCGGATGAAATGATCTTATTTCGCGCCGCGCGGGCGTCTGGGGAGCAGGCCGCTGCATGGCGGCACCTTGAGCGGGCGCACATCGTGTCGCAGCCGCATTTGGGGCTGCATCTGGCCAGTCATTGGTCGATGCTCGACTTTGCGGTCAAACAACGCGACTGGCGTGAGACGGCAGGGCAGGTCGTCCGGCTTGCGCTCGCGCCGCTCGGTTCGCTGACCGGACGCATCCCGGTCGGCAATACCGGGCGCTCGAATGTCAGCGCGTTCGTGGCTATGCCGATACCTGAAGACCTTGTTTCACTATTAATCGAGCAAAGCCGGTAATTGTTGCATTGCGGAACAAGAGGCTTAGTGCTAGCGGGGCTAACATGCGCATGCGATTGTTCACCTTTTTGGTAGCATTTGCGGTTCTCTGGTGTGGTGCTGGTGGACCCGCATTAGCTTGCACGTTCGAAAGCTCGTCGAGTTTGGTGACCATCGCTGATGCCACCGATCAAGTTGCGGCTTTTGGTGAGGACGATACTGAGCGTCGCTCGAGTGCACCCGGGAAAGCCGTTTCCCATCATCATTGCAGCATGGGAGCTTATGCTGCTGACCCCCCTTTTGCTGATGTACCCGCAGTTGGAAGCGCACAGTTTGTCCCGACGATAGTCCCGTCGTTAAAGTCTTTCGCTCAAGCTCCACCGGTTCAACCGCCGGCCGCCTAACCTGAGTCCGATGCGCAGATGCCAAGGGGCATATGCGCCTGTATCACAGGTTCAGGAGTTCATACATGTATATATCATTGCGCGCCGCGCTTTTGGCGGGGGCGCTTTCTATAAGCGGAGCCGCCGTTCGCGCGGAACCCATTTCGCTTGTGCAAGCACTAACGCAGGGAGCCGAAAGTTCGCCGCGCGTTACGCAGGCGAAAGCTCAGGCCGACGCAGCGGAAGCCCGCGCGCGGCAGGCAGGCGTATCGCCCAATCCCGAACTGAGTGTGGAGGTTGAGAACTTTGCCGGAAGCGGAGCCTTTCAGGGGCTTCGCAGTACTGAGACCACTCTGGCTTTAAGTCAAAGACTGGAGCTGGGCGGCAAGCGTAGTGCCCGGGTCGAGGTCGCCCGTGCAGAGCGCGATTTTGCATTCCTTTCCTATAAAGCGGCACTGGCTGATCTTGATCGCGATATTCGTCTCGCTCATGCCGAGTTGAGAGCCGACGAAGACCGGGCGGTGCTTGCGCGTGACAACACCGCCGCCGCCGAAGAGCTGGCGAGGATAGCAAAAGTCCTTGTCGATGCCGGTCGGGAGCCGCCCTTGCGCCAGCTTCGTGCGGAGGCTGCGTTGGCTGAGGCACGGGCGGAACAGGCGCGCACCTTGGGTGAATTGTTAAGTTCGCGGCGCCTGTTGGCAACGCTCATCTGGAGCGACGATCCTGAATTATCCGCCACATTTACTGATGAGTCGGCACCTCCCAACGTGCCAGTTGAATTGCCCTCGCTGAACGAACAGCTTGCGATAGCGCAAAAAAACGCGGCACTTGCCAGAGTGAGGCTGGCGCGCGCAAATGCTGTGCCCGACGTCACGGCGAGCGGCGGTGTCCGTCGCTTTGCTGAAGGAAGAGAAACGGCTTTGGTCGCCGGTGTCTCGATTGCATTGCCGTTCCGTGACCGAAATCGCGGTAATATCGACGCAGCCCAATCTGAAAGTCTGGCGGCAGAATCGGCCACGATGCTTGCACGGATCGAAGCAACCAGGGTCCGTCAGGATGCGCGCATATTGCTGGGAGCAGCGGAAGTGCGTTATGAGGCATTGGCAGGCCTCGGCATCTCGCAGGCTGAGGAAGCTCTCCGGTTGGCCCGGATCGGATATAATGCCGGCAAATTCTCGTTGCTAGAACTGCTCGATGCGCAAAATGCGCTGACCACCGCCAGACTCAGTCTCATCCAGGCCCGCTTTGACCGGGCCGAAGCGCTTGCCGCTCTCATCCGCGCAAACGCGCTCTAAAGGACAATCCTATGGAAACCGAAAATAACAGAAACAAGCTTATAGCTGGAGTGGCGGTTGCGGCGCTCGTGCTTGGTGGCGGCGGGATAATGCTTGGCCGCACGATGTTCGCTCCGGAAACTACGGCTGCCGCCGCAGCACCTGCCGAAGAGGCCGAAGAAGAAGGCCATGTCGAAGGCCAAATCCTCATGGACGAAGCGCGCGCCAAAGCCGCTGGTATTGTGACCGAAGCGTTGCAATCGGGCGGATTGGGTGCCGAGATATTGGCGCAAGGTGTCGTCGCTTCGACACCCGAGGGTGAAGCGGTCCTGACCGCGCGCGCCGATGGTGCCATCGTTCGTATCAACCGGCAATTGGGCGACTTCGTCCGTGCTGGTGAAGCGGTTGCCGTCATGGAAAGCCGCGATGCCGCTTCGATCGCCGCAGAGCGCAGTTCGGCATCGGCCAATCTGGCGCTGGCACGTTCCACATATTCGCGTGAGAAAAAGCTGTTCGACGCGAAGGTAACCGCACGGCAAGATCTGGAGGGCGCACAAGCTGCGCTGGCCGCAGCCGAAGCGGAAGCACGTCGGTCGCAATCGGCGGCTTCTGCCGCGAAGGTGTCAGGCGATGGCCGCACCTTGGGTGTCATCAGTCTGATTTCGGGCCGTGTGACCAAGGCCGACGCCAAATTGGGTTCCTATGTGCTGGCGGGAACCGAGCTGTTCCGCGTGTCCGATCCCAATCGCATCCAGATCAACGCATCGGTGCTTGCCGCCGACGCGCGGCGCATCAAGCCCGGCGATACCGCAGTCATCGAACTTTTGGGCGGGGAAACTGTGAACGCCGTGGTCCGCTCGGCGACCCCCAGCCTTGATCCTGACAGCAAGACCGCAACCATTGTCCTGACGCCGCAAGGCATCGGCGGACTCACTCCCGGTCAAGGCCTGCGCGCACGTATCAAACCGCGCGACGGAGGCGATAATGCCTTGATCGCGCTGCCCGACGAAGCGGTGCAGACCGTCGAAGGCAAGGAAGTCATTTTTGTCAAAACCGCCAAGGGTTTTCAGTCCGTAGCGGTCGTCACAGGGAAGCGAAGCGGAGGCCGAATCGAGATTGTCGATGGTGTGAAGCCCGGTGCGGTGGTCGTAACCAAGGGCGCGTTCATGCTCAAAGCCGAACTCGGCAAGGGCGAGGCGGAGCATTGATATGATCGATAAGTTATTAGACGCGTCGATACGCTTCCGCTGGGGCGTGGTCATCCTGACGCTTATCATCTCGGCTTACGGCCTGTCGGAGCTTTTGAGGCTGCCGATCGATGCCGTGCCCGACATCACCAACAAGCAGGTGCAGATAAACACCGTGCAACCGAATTTGGGCCCTCTTGATATTGAGCGGCTGGTTACCTTTCCGGTCGAAACCGCGATGGCGGGGATTCCGGGACTTGAAAGCTCGCGCTCGATCTCGCGTAATGGCTTCAGCCAGGTCACGGTCATTTTCGAAGACCATACCGACCTCTATTTCGCCCGCCAGCAGGTCGCCGAGCGGCTGAATCAGGCTAAAGGCACCTTGCCCGAAGGGGCCGAACCGCAAATGGGGCCGGTATCAACAGGCCTTGGCGAAGTCCTGATGTATACCATCGATTTTGCAAAGGCGGGAACGAAGGAAAATCCCAAGGTTGCGGGCAAACCGGGTTTGCAGCCCGATGGCTCCTACATGACGCCAACGGGTGAAATCCTTACCGACGACGTTGCCAAGCTCGGCTATTTAAGGACCGTGCAGGATTGGGTCATCCGGCCTCAGCTCCGTTCGGTATCGGGCGTTGCCGGGATCGATTCCATCGGCGGTTATGAAAAACAGTTCGTGGTTCAGCCCGATGCTTCCAAACTTGCCACTTACGGCATTTCGTTTTCGGAACTCGCCGACGCATTGGAGCGCGCCAACATCTCGGTGGGTGCAAACTTTGTCGAACGAGGCGGCGAGGCCTTTCTCGTCCGCGCCGATGGCCGCATTCGAACAGTCGATGAAATATCCCGCGCTACGGTAGCAAGCCGTGGCGGTGTTCCTGTCATGGTAGGCGATGTAGCCGCGGTCAAAATCGGCGGCGAATTGCGCACGGGTTCGGCGTCGGAAAATGGCAAGGAAATCGTCGTCGGAACTGTCCTGATGCTCGCCGACGGAAACAGTCGGCTTGTGGCCTCGGCAGCGGCCGAGCGACTTACAGAAGTTGCCAAGTCGATGCCGCCGGGTATCGTCGTGAAACCGGTGCTCAACCGCTCCGAACTTGTTGATGCCACAATCGGCACCGTCGAGAAGAACCTGGCCGAAGGCGCATTACTGGTGGCTGCGGTATTGTTCTGGCTACTTGGCAATTTCCGCGCTGCGATCATCGCCACGTTGGTCATCCCGATATCGTTCCTGATGATGGCGATGGGAATGAATGCCACTGGCACGCCGGGTAATTTGATGAGCCTTGGCGCACTCGATTTCGGACTGATTGTCGACGGGTCAATCATCATCATCGAAAACTGTCTGAGGCGTCTTGCCGAACGACAGCATCATGAAGGGCGAATGCTCACGCTGACCGAACGGCTGCATGAGGTATTCGAAGCCTCGCGCGAAATGATCAAACCGACGATTTACGGGCAAGCAATCATCTTCCTCGTTTTCGTGCCGTTGCTGACCTTCACCGGCGTCGAAGGCAAAACCTTCTCGCCGATGGCGATCACGGTCATGCTGGCACTTGCTGGCGCGTTCATTGCTTCGCTGACGTTCGTGCCTGCAATGGTTGCTTTGCTTATTCGCGGCGAAGTTGCCGAAAAGGACGTGAAAGCAATTGCTTGGGTCAAGACGCGTTACGAGCCTGTGCTGCAACGCGTCATTGCGCGGCCGTGGCCCTGGATTGGCGCAGGCGGCGGCACCTTTGCCGCAGCGGCGCTCGTCTTCACCATGCTCGGTAGCGAGTTCATACCGGTGTTGGGCGAAGGCAATCTGGCAATGCAGGCCCTCCGCATCCCGTCTACCTCGCTCAACACCTCGCAAGCAATGCAGCTCAGGGTCGAAAAGGCTGTTGCCTCGCTTCCCGAGGTCAAGCTCATTTACTCCAAGACAGGGACGGCGGAGGTCGCAAGCGACCCGATGCCACCAAACGCGTCGGATACCTTCATCATCCTGAAACCGCGCGACGAATGGCCAGACGGGGTCGAAACCAAGGACGACGTAATCGAACGGGTGGAGAAGAAGATCCAGCCGCTTGTCGGCAATGCGTTCGAAATCAGCCAGCCGATCCAGTTGCGCTTCAACGAACTGATTGCTGGTGTGCGCGGCGATGTCGCCATCAAGATATATGGCGACAATCTCGATGAAATGGGCCGGACAGCAAATCAGGTGGCAGCCATTATTGGAACCGTGCCGGGTGCTGCTGACGTCAAGGTTGAACAAACGGCTGGATTCCCGGTCCTTGACGTCCAGTTCGACCGTAACGCTATCGCACGCTATGGTTTAACGCTTCAGGATGTCAGCGACACCGTGTCTGCCGCTCTTGGCGGGCGCGAAGCTGGCATCGTGTTTGAAGGGGACCGGCGCTTCGACATCGTCGTCCGGCTTGACGGGGCAACGCGTGACGATCTCGATGCGGTAGGAGCGCTTCCTGTGCTGCTGCCCGGGGAAGGCGGTGCTCGGGCGTCGGTGCCATTAAGCGAACTGGCCCAGTTCGGCTTCTCCGAGGGCCTGAACCAGGTTAGCCGCGAAAACGGCCAACGCCGGGTGGTCGTGCAGGCCAATGTGCGCGGCAACGATCTGGGATCGTTTGTTGCAGAGGCGCAGGAGAAGGTAGACGCGCAAGTGAAGCTACCGACCGGCAGCTTTATTGAATGGGGCGGTCAGTTTGAAAATCTGCAAGCCGCTTCGGCACGGTTGTCGATAGTCATCCCGATCATCTTTGCCGCCATCTTCGGCATATTGTTCATGGCACTTGGCGGCGTGCGTCAGGCGATTGCGGTTTATTCCGCAATACCCTTGGCGCTTGCTGGCGGCGTGTTTGCGTTGCTGTTGACCGGATTACCTTTCTCGGTATCGGCGGCGGTCGGGTTCATCGTGCTTTCGGGTGTGACGGTGCTGAACGGGCTGGTCGTGATGTCGAGCATCAACCAGCGCATAGACGAAGGCAAACCGATCGATACGGCAATTAGCGAAGGCACGATGGAGCGCGTTCGCGCGGTCCTCATGACCGGTATTGTTCCGGCCATAGGTTTTGTCCCGATGGCGATTGCAACGGGTGTCGGTGCAGAAGTGCAGAAGCCATTAGCGATTGTCGTGATCGGCGGGTTGATTACGTCTACCCTGCTGACGCTTTTCGTGTTGCCTGCGATCAGTCATCTGTTGCTGCGCGGTCGTCATAAACAGCATGTTGCGGGCGATTACAGCGACGTGACAACTACAGGAGAGCGGATGTTCGTGAGCGATGACGACAAAGGTGCAGAGCCGGCATAAGCGCGGGAACAGTTCATACCCGCTATGAGGCCGGAACCCAAATATGGGCCGGCCTCATAAAACAGTTCAGGCGTAAGTTCAGTGCACTGACAACGATTGATTTGCTGTCCGATACTTTTTGAAGGAATATATGTGATCAAAGCTGAAGCGCCGATTGAGACCCACACAGATGGTGACGGGCATGAACATGGTTCGGCGAATGGACTTCGGATTTTCATCCTTGCCTGTATTTGTGCCGGGCTGGCTTATTTGATTGGCGTGTTGGTTCCGGCTTGGGGCGATTGGGCTTATGCCATTGGCGCACTTATTGCTGTTTTACCGTTTGCAAAATCGGCATTGGAAAAGGCATTAAAGGGTAGGCCTTTCAGCATCGAAACGCTGGTCACGATTGCGGTTGTCGGCGCGTTGCCGATTGATGCAGGTGCCGAGGCAGTTGTTGTGGTCGCGTTGTTCTCGCTCGGCGAACTGCTCGAAGGGTTCGCTGCTGCGCGTGCCCGTTCCGGTCTAACCGCCTTGGCGCAATTATTGCCGTCCGAAGCAACGATAGAAGTAGGCGGCGAGCGCAAGACGGTTCCCGTCACGTCCTTGACCGTCAACATGGTGATGCTGGTGGCACCCGGTGATCGTCTCGCAGCGGACGGAACAATCGTAGATGGCCGGTCTGATCTGAACGAGGCCGCGATTACGGGAGAATCGTCAGCGGTCGACAAGGGCATTGGCGCACCGGTTTTTGCAGGCAGTATAAACGGCGACGGCCAACTGAAGGTCACCGTAACCAAGGATGCCAGCAACAGCGTCGTTGCCCGCATCGGTGATTTGGTAGCGCAAGCACAAGCCAGCACCGCGCCCACGGCGCGCTTCATCGACAGTTTCAGCGCATATTATACGCCGGCTGCTATACTGATCGCAGCGCTCATCGCCGTAGTACCACCAATGCTTATGGGCGGTGAGTGGTCAACATGGATATACCGTGCGCTCACGGTGTTGTTGATTGCATGTCCTTGTGCGCTGGTGCTCTCGACACCTGCCGCTATTGCAACCGGCATCGCCACGGCTGCGCGGCACGGGATTCTTATCAAAAGCGGCGCAGCGCTTGAAATGCTTGCCAAGATCAAGATTGCAGCATTCGACAAGACCGGAACGCTCACCTTGGGTCATCCGGTCGTCACCGATGTTGAAGGAGATGCAACCGAGGTTCTGAGACTTGCCGCAGCGGTCGAAACGGGTCTGTCCCATCCGGTCGCACGCGGCATCGTTGCCGAAGCTGTGGCAAAGGGCATTGAAATTCCCGGAGCTACCGACGTGGTCATCCGTCAGGGCGAAGGCGTTGAAGGCATTGTTGATGGCGTGAAGATCGCGCTGCTCAGCCCGCGTGCGTCGAAATCACTCACACCTGAAATTATGAGTCGAATAGATGCGCTCGAGCGGCAGGGCAAAACGATTGCCGTGTTGTTCGCCGACACCAAATTTGTCGGCATTATTGCCAGCAGGGATGAGCCGCGGACAGATTCAAAACCTGCGATTGCCGCGCTCACAGCACTCGGCATCAAATCTCTTATGCTCAGCGGTGATAACCAGCGGACTGCGACGGCTGTGGCAGCACCTCTCGGCATGGAGGCGGAAGGCGAACTCATGCCTGCTGACAAGCTTGACCGGATCGCTGCGCTAAAAGCCGAAATGCCGATTTTAATGGTTGGCGACGGGGTCAATGATGCACCGGCTCTGGCGACAGCTTCGCTGGGCCTTGCAATGGGTGGCGGAACCGACGTTGCTATCGAGACTGCCGATGTCGGGCTCTTAAGGGATAGACTGCTGGCTGTTCCAGACGCCATCCGCTTAGCCCGCAAAACACGTAGCACGATCATCGTCAATATTGTGCTCGCGGTTGGATTGAAGCTGGTTTTCCTTGTTCTGGCAGTATTTGGCATCACCAATTTGTGGACAGCAATCATCGCAGATACGGGAGCCACGATTCTTGTGACGATCAACGCACTTTTGCTGTTCTGGACCTTCAAACCGGCACAAGACGTTAGCACTTCGGCTCCGGCAAGGGATATCTGACATGGGCGCGGAACATAATCACGGCGATCAGGGACATGGTTCTCCAGGCCATAGTCATACCAATGGCGCCAACACGCGTAGTCTGGCGATTGCGCTCAGTCTTACCGGCAGCTTTCTCATTGCAGAACTTGTTGGCGCATATTGGTTCAACAGCCTCGCGCTGCTGTCCGATGCCGCTCACATGTTCACTGATGCCGCCGCACTCGCCATTGCGCTCGTCGCTGTGCGAATTGGACAGCGGTCCGCAGATGCACAGCGAACCTATGGCTATCGCCGCTTCGAGATATTAGCCGCAGCGTTCAACGCGGTGCTGCTGTTCGTGGTCGCGGGCTATGTGCTGTATGAGGGCATCTCGCGTTTCTTCGACCCGCAACCGGTGGAATCAATTGGTATGCTGGCGGTTGCTAGCCTCGGACTTGTCGTGAACCTTATCGCCATGCGGGTCTTGGCGGGCGGCAAAGAAACTAGCCTCAACATGAAAGGTGCCTATCTCGAAGTCTGGGCCGACATGCTTGGGTCAATTGGCGTTATTGCAGCCGCCATTGCGATCTGGCTAACGGACAAAACCTGGATCGATCCTATCGTTGCCATTGCAATAGGGCTGTGGGTGCTTCCGCGCACCTGGACCTTGTTACGCGACACAACGCACATCCTGCTTCAAGGCGTGCCGCGCAATCTCGACTTGGCAAAGGTAAGGGCGTCAATCAATGGCGTTTTCGGCGTGGCTAGTGTTCACGATCTGCATATTTGGTCGGTCGCAGGCGACGATGCCAGTTTAACAGCGCATCTGGTGCTTCAATCGGAGGCAACAGGCGAAGCGGTTCGCACAGCCGTCGCAGAAATGCTCGAAAAGCAATACAGCATCCATCACGTAACGCTTCAAACCGAAACCATCCCGTGCAGGGATACCGAAGCACTCCATGCGTGACCACCTACCCAATCCAGCAGCCATGCGCTCCACTTCCTTACCGATTTTTGGGCATGCGGAGCATTTTTCAAATCCAATCGGCCCCCGCTCGACGTGCCGCTCGAGGCTTCCAAATGAGAAGAAGTCCTGGTTCGCAGCGGAATGGGCCTTGCCGTGGGCGCTGGACCCCCCGACCGCGCCCACGGCTAAATCATATTCGCCGATTTGCGGTCTTAATGACGTGTTTCGCTTCGAAAATATATCCAGAAGATTGAAATGAACGGGCCAGTGTGCGGAGCGCCCTGATCGATTTAGGCGCCATCGCAGCGGGCATCCACTTGTCAGCATTTTGGAAACGGCTCGCGCACAGGGCGTACTGGAGCCTGTGATGTCCCTCATCCTTTAAAGCGCAGCCTGCGTGGCATGTCGGTAAGTTGCCTATGCAAACATCCTCACGGTAGAGGGAACCTTAAGCTTTATCGTAAATGGCAACCCCATTGCGGAGTTCGGTCCCGAACAACTTCACGCCCAAATTCGCGCCGAGGATGAAATTCGACGAAGCGCAACGCTATAAGGAAGGCGGACATTGACAGGCCGATAAGGGGCGTCTCGAAATATTCTCTTTATGGCCATTATATTGGCGAGGTTCGCTCGCTTCGACGATGAGAACAGGTATTGATCACCGATTGTTGAGGTTAGCTCCAACCCTATCTGCGAGACATCCGCCGGACGAATCTTGCATCTGGCTGAAATAGCATTTGCCCTCCGTTCAGCTACCAGATAAAGGGAGCCAATATGCGTTGGGTGATGTCTCTTGTTCTTGGTATAGCGCTTGTCGCGGGGATGTCTCACGCCCCGGCAATGGCGCATCCCGAGGATTCACATGCACATTCGTCAGGCGAGATTTCGGCTGCTGAAGCGGCATCAGAAGATCATCGTCGAGACAACCAGTCTTCACCAGGCAATGCCGAAAGCAATACCCACTCTCATCTGCCACCTGTGCTTGCAACGGTTCATGACAGTCTTTTGGGAAGCGCGTTTGCTTCGAAGAAGCAATTTTTGTTCGTGAAGACCGACGTGCTGACCTCTTTCAGTCAGGCGCCACCCACCCAACCACCCTCCGCCTGAACCGCGCCATGAGGGCGGGCCGCGCGCCCGGCCCTTGAACGCGTCCACGGTTCAGGAGTTTTAACATGTTTCCCAAATTGCGCACCGCCTTGCTGGCGGCGGCGCTGGCCTGTCCGGCTACGGCTACGTTCGCGGAGCCGATCACGCTGGATGAGGCCATTGCCAAGGCGGTTGAGGCCGCGCCTTCGATCCGCGCCAACGAGGCGGCGATCGCCGCTGCGCGTGCCGGTCGTGTCCAAGCGGGCGTTCGGCCCAATCCTACGGTAACCGTCGAAGGCGAGAACTTCGTCGGCAGTGGACCCTATAATGTCTTCGGCCAAGCCGAGATAACGGGAACCTATAGCCAAACCATCGAACGCGGTGGCAAGCGCGATGCACGATTGGCTTTTGCTGACCGTGACATCGGTGTTGCCGAGGCATCGTCGCGCGTAGGTCGGCTCGAGCTTGTTAGCGCTGTGCAGCGTGCGTTTCTCGATGTCGTAATCGCTGGCTATGTCGTCGAGATCGCGGAAACACGATTGGGTGTCGAAATCGAGATGCAGCGCGAGGCGCTGCGCCGTGTGCGCGGATATAAAGATCCGCTATTTGTTGAAACCAGCGCGTCGGCGCGGGTTACGCAGGCGCAGCTTAATCTTACCGAAGCGCGGGCGCGGCATGTTGCGGCGCGTAACGGCCTTGCTGCCTATTGGGGTGGAAGCGGCATGGACATCGAAACCGAGGGCGAAGTGCTGTCGGGAATCCCGGCGGCGCGGCAACTGGCAGAGGCCGATGTCGCGCTTGCGCAGGCCGAGGCTGAACGCGCTTCGGCGGCGGTAACACTCGAACAGACGCGCGTGCGCCAGGATTATACCCTGAGTGGCGGCGCACGTTTTTTGCGCGGCACCAACGACGTTGCGCTGGTAGCTGGCGTCACAATCCCATTGGGACGCTTTGACCGCAATCAAGGAAATATCGCGAGGGCACAGGCCGAAAAATTGCGGATCGAGCTGACCGCCGAGGCACAAAGACTCGAGCGGCTTCGCCGCCTTGCCAGCCTTGGCGCGGAGGCCGACGCCGCCCGTGCGCGTGCCGACGCCATTGTCCTCGAGGTCTATCCGCAGACCACCAAGGCACTCCGGCAGGTGCGCGAAGGCTATGCGCGCGGCGGTTTCACCTTCCGCGACATGCAAGGTGCCGCCGATGCGATCATCCAAGCGCAGGCCGAATGGCTTAATGCCGTGACGCGCTACCGTGACCTTCAAACCGAAATCGACCGGCTGACCGGGCGCTTCGACGCCGCAGCTGACAAGGGGATCAATCCATGAAACAGTATCTGCACATTCGCATGGCCGCGGCCTTGTTGTTCATCGTCCCGCTTGCTGCCTGCGGCGGCGAGGCTGAAAAACCGGCTGAAGGTGAAGGCAAGTCCGCGTCCGAATATGAAAAAGGACCGCACAACGGTCGGATGTTGCGCGACGGCGATTTCGCGATTGAAGTTACTATTTTCGAAGATGGCCAACCGCCTCAATACCGGATGTATCCGACACGCGGCAACAAACCGGTCGATCCTTCAACCGTCAATCTGGCGGTGACGCTGACGCGGCTGGGCGGTCAGATCGACCGGTTTGCCTTCAAGGCCGAGAAGGACTTTCTGGCAGGCAATGGCGTGGTGACGGAACCGCACAGTTTTGATGTACAGGTCGTCGCGACCGAGAACGGCAAGCGCCATGTCTGGAAGTTTGCAAACCCCGAAGGTCGGACCAAAATTACTGCCGCTGCTGCTAAAGACGGTGGCATAGAAATTGAAACCGTTGGTCCCGTCACCATTAGCGAAACGCGCGAGGTGCAAGGGATCGTGCAACTGGCAACGACGGCACGGTCCGAAGTGCGCGGCCAGTTTCCCGGACGCGTGGTCCAGGTCACAAAGGCGGTTGGCGACTATGTCCGCAAAGGCCAGCTACTGGCGCGCATCGAGTCGAGCGAGTCGCTACAAATTTATCCGGTTTATGCGCCAGTCAGCGGTGTGATCGCAGAACGAACGGCAAATGTCGGCAATGTCACATTCGACCAGCCGCTTTATGTCATTACTGACCCGGGACAGACGACCGTGGTGTTTAACGTCTTTCCGCGCGATCTTTCAACGATCCGACCTGGCCAAAAGGTCGTTATCGAAACAATTGATGGGCAGCCGGTCGCAGAAGCCACGCTCGGCGGCTATCTGCCCGAAGGTAATGCAGCGGCAGGAACCGCATTGATGCGCGCTTCGCTTCCGAACCGGGACGGCAAATGGCGACCCGGTATGGCATTGCAGGGCCGCGTCACCGTGAGTGCTTTCACTGTGCCGCTTGCAGTTCGCACCGAGGCTTTGCAGCGGTTCCGCGACTTCACCGTGGTCTTCGCCAATTTCGGCGATGATTATGAAGTTCGGATGCTCGAGCTGGGCCGAAAGACGCCCGAATGGACCGAAGTGCTTTCCGGTATCAAGCCCGGAACGCGCTACGCTGCCAAGGGAGCTTTTCTCATTCGCGCCGACATTGAAAAGTCGGGCGCGAGCCACGACCATTGATCGGAAACCAGACTATGCTCGCCCGTATCATCGGATTTTCGATCCGCCAGCGTTGGCTGGTGCTTGGCATTGTCGCCTTGCTCATTGCGCTTGGCGTGTGGAGCGCCACCCGCCTTCCAATCGACGCCGTCCCTGACATCACCAATGTGCAGGTGCAGATAAACACCGAAGCTGAAGGATTCTCGCCGCTCGAAGCTGAGCAGCGGATCACTTATCCAATCGAAACCGCAATCGCGGGCGTACCGAAGCTGAGCTACACCCGCTCAGTTTCGCGATACGGATTGAGCCAGGTTACCGTTATCTTCGAGGACGGCACCGATCTTTATTTTGCGCGTCAGCTCGTCAACGAGCGATTGCAAGCCGCAAAATCGCAATTGCCACCGGGCATCGAACCGCAAATGGGGCCGACAGCCACCGGGCTTGGCGAGATTTTCATGTATTCGGTCACTGCGAAACCGGGGGCAAGCAAGCCCGATGGGGAAGCTTGGACACCAACCGATTTGCGTACGCTTCACGATTGGGTGGTGCGGCCGCAAATGCGCAATGTCCCCGGCGTCGCCGAGGTCAACACGGTCGGCGGCTATACCAAACAATATCACGTCACACCGAACCCAACCCAGCTGGCGACGCTCAAGCTTTCACTCACCGACGTTGTCAACGCGCTTGAGGCGAACAACGCTAACGCTGGCGCCGGCTATGTCGAACGGGCCGGCGAACAGGTTTTGATCCGGCTGCCTGGCAGAGCTGAAAACGAGATCGACTTGTCGCAGATCGTCGTTGCCAAGCGCGGCGGCATTCCCATCCGCATCGGCGACATTGCAGAAGTCGTTATCGGGTCCGAACTCAGGACCGGTGCGGCGACCGAGAACGGCAAGGAAATTGTCCTCGGCACGATCTTCATGTTGACCGGAAGCAACCCGCGTATCGTCGCGCAGGCAGCTGCCGAACGGCTGGAGGCGGTCAATAAATCGCTGCCGTCCGGTGTTGTCGCGCAGCCGCTTTATGATCGCACCGAGCTGGTTGAGCGGACGATTAGCACGGTCGAAAAGAACCTCGCCGAAGGCGCATTGCTGGTCATTGTTATTCTGTTCCTACTTCTAGGCAATGTCCGGGCGGCATTGATCACTGCGGCGGTTATTCCTGTGGCGATGTTGATGACGCTCACGGGCATGGCAGCGGGACGCGTGTCGGCGAATTTGATGAGCCTTGGCGCACTTGATTTCGGACTGATCGTCGACGGCGCAGTGATTATTGTTGAAAACTGCCTGCGCCGCTTGGGCGAGGCGCAGCACCGTATGGGACGCCTGCTTACCCGGGACGAACGGTTCGGTCTAGTTGCCACGGCAAGCAGCGAAGTCATTCGTCCGTCGATATTCGGGGTAATCATCATCACGGTTGTCTACCTGCCGATATTCGCGCTGTCCGGGATTGAAGGCAAAACCTTCCATCCGATGGCGATTACGGTGATGCTGGCGTTGACCGCAGCGATGATCCTCTCGCTTACCTTCGTGCCCGCCGCGATTGTGATGTTTGTGACCGGCAAAGTCGAGGAGAAGGACAACCGGGTCATGGCTTGGGCGCGGGCGCGCTATGCCAGCATATTGGATCGCACCTATACGCGCGGGAAGGTGCTGATTGGCTTGGCGCTCGGACTGGTTGCGATCAGTGCTTATGGCGCAACGCGGCTCGGGTCCGAATTCATCCCCAATCTCGATGAAGGCGATATAGCCATGCATGCGCTGCGTATTCCGGGCACCAGCCTGGGGCAAGCCGTGCAGATGCAGGAAGTGCTTGAAAAGCGGATCAGCAAATTTCCCGAAGTCGAGCGGGTTTTTGCCAAGATCGGGACAGCCGATGTTGCCACCGATCCGGTGCCGCCTTCGGTCGCGGATAACTTCATCATGCTGAAAGACCGCAAGGACTGGCCCGATCCGCGCAAACCGCGAACACAGCTCGTGGCGGAACTGAACGCGGCGGTGCAGCAAATTCCGGGCAACAATTATGAGTTCACGCAGCCGGTGCAGATGCGGCTAAATGAGTTGATTGCGGGCGTTCGCGCCGACGTTGCGGTCAAGCTGTTCGGCGAGGATCTTGACGAATTACTGGCCTCTGGCGGTGAAATCGAAAATATCGTCTCGTCGATTCCGGGCGCTGAAGATGTCAAATTGGAACAGGTCACAGGCCTGCCAGTACTTTCGGTAACACCTCGAAGGGCGATGCTGGCACGATATGGCATCAATATCAGCGATGTTCAGGATGCGGTTTCGACTGCAACCGGCGGGCGTAATGCGGGTGAAGTGTTCGAGGGTGACCGCCGTTTTGCAGTCGTCGTCCGATTGCCAGAGGAGGCGCGCACAAATCTCGATTTGCTCGGTAGTCTGCCGATCCCGCGCACCGGCGATGGCGGCACTGAATTCGTACCGTTGTCCGAGATTGCCGATATCGAACTGTCGGTCGGTCCCAACCAAATCAGCCGCGAGAACGGCAAACGCCGGGCCGTTATTACCGCCAACGTCCGCGGGCGCGACCTAGGCTCATTCATTACCGAATTGCGATCCAAGGTCGAAAGCGATGTCGCGCTACCGGAGGGCTATTATGTCCAATATGGCGGCACGTTCGAGCAACTCCAGTCGGCAGCGACGCGGCTTCAGATTGTCGTTCCACTGGCGTTGGTTCTGATCTTCGGATTGCTGTTCATGCTGTTCGGATCGACGCGTGATGCAGCAATTGTGTTCTCGGGCGTACCCCTGGCACTGACCGGCGGTGTGGCTGCTCTGGCGCTGCGAGATATTCCGATGTCGATTTCTGCAGGCATCGGATTCATAGCTCTGTCAGGCGTCGCCGTTCTCAACGGTGTGGTCATGCTGTCCTTTATCAAGGACTTGCGAGAACGCGGCATGGCGCTCGATGAGGCTATCCGCGAAGGCGCGCTGACCCGGTTGCGACCTGTGCTGATGACCGCCTTGGTAGCCTCGCTTGGCTTTGTGCCAATGGCACTCAACGTGGGTGCCGGTTCGGAAGTTCAGCGTCCATTGGCGACCGTCGTGATCGGGGGTATCATTTCCTCGACTATCCTGACGCTGATCGTGCTGCCCGCGCTCTACCGGCTGATCCATGGCCGGGAAGAGCGCCCCGCTGACGGCATAACAACCAGCCCATCGCCCCGTCTGGCGCAAGGAACCGCATGATGAATTTAATGTCCGGCAAGAAAGCTTATCACCCAATGGTCTGGGTCCTTCTGACCATATTGCTGTTCCTCGCAACGGGCATTGCCGATGCTTATGCCCACGGCGTTGCCGAGGGTGATCAGGGCTATGTGCAGGAGGTAACCGGTGTGCAATTCATGCCCTTCATGTATCTGGGCGCGAAGCATATGGTGACCGGGTACGACCATCTGCTGTTTCTGTTCGGCGTCATCTTCTTCCTTTACCGGATGAAGGACATTGGCCTGTATGTAACACTCTTCGCCGTCGGCCACTCGACTACGATGCTGTTCGGCGTGCTCACCGGGATCAGCGCTAACGCCTACATCATCGACGCGATCATCGGCCTGTCTGTAGTCTACAAGGCGCTCGATAATCTTGGAGCCTACCGCCGCTGGTTCGGTGTGCAGCCCAATACAAAGGTCGCAACTCTGGTCTTCGGTCTCTTCCACGGCTTCGGGCTGGCAACCAAGATCCAGGAATTCGAGATGTCGAAAGACGGCTTACTGCCCAATCTCATCGCTTTCAACATCGGGGTCGAGATCGGTCAGCTGCTTGCCTTGTTTGCCATCCTGATCCTTATGGGTTTTTGGCGCAAAACCCAAGGGTTCGCCCGTTATGCCTTTGTTGCCAACGTCCTGCTGATGACAGCAGGCTTCGTTTTGGTCGGCTATCAACTCACCGGCCTAGCCATCGCTTAAGGAGAATTTTCCATGTTCAATTCACAATTGCCAAACATGTCCGACCTGCCGACATCGCGCCAGCTTATAGGTTCTACTCTTGTCGCCATCGCAGGCGCAGCTGCGATTCTGGTCATGGTCGTCCTGCCGTCCGAATATGGTATCGACCCGACCGGTGCAGGAAGCGCCTTCGGCCTCACTGAAATGGGCGAGATCAAGGTTCAATTGGCGCAGGAGGCAGCAGCCGACCGGGTCAGCGAACCCAGTAAGGCTTCCGATGAAGCCGTTGCCAGCGGGGCACCGACTGTAGGCCAGGGAAATGCTCCTGCCCAAGCCGATGCCCAGTCACCTAATACCGCAGGCCGCAGCGACCAGACAGAGGTTGTTTTGAAACCGGGGCAGGGCGCCGAAGTCAAGGTCGCTGCTGCCAAAGGCGTGCGGATCGGATTTAACTGGTCGGTGCGTGGCGGTGTCGTCAATTATGACACCCATGCCGATGCGCCTGGGATAGATTATCATGGTTACGGTAAAGGTAAGCAGTCCGGGGGTGAAACCGGTACACTTGTTGCCGCATTTGACGGAAAGCATGGCTGGTTCTGGCGCAACCGCACAGAAAATACCGTGACAATCGTTCTGAAAACAAGCGGTGCTTATACCGATATCAAACGCGTCGTATGAGCTGCTGACCGATGTTGACAATCCTCGCCAATCGAACCTACCGGAACCTGCTTGCTGCGCAAGTGATAGCGCTTGTCGGAACAGGGTTAGCGACAGTCGCATTAGGCCTGCTCGCCTATGATATAGCGGGTGCGGATGCAGGCGCAGTCCTTGGCACGGCGCTGGCAATCAAGATGATCGCCTATATCGGCATCGGTCCCATTGTCGGTGCCTATGCCGATCGCCTGCCTCGCCGCGCGTTTCTAGTGGCGATGGATATGATCCGCGCCGGGGTTGCCCTGCTGCTGCCCTTCGTTGATCAAATATGGCAGGTATATGTGCTGATCTTCGCGCTGCAATCCGCCTCTGCTGCCTTCACCCCGACTTTTCAGGCGACCATCCCCGATGTGCTTCCAGACGAGGCGGAATACACGCGCGCGCTGTCGCTTTCTCGGCTCGCTTATGATCTCGAAAGCCTGCTCAGCCCTATGCTGGCAGCGGCGTTGCTCAGTGTGCTCAGCTTCCACTGGCTATTCGGCGGCACCGCAATCGGCTTTGTCGGCTCGGCACTAATGGTGCTGTCGGTAACGCTGCCACGGTCGCCCGCCAAACCTCGCGGGGGCGGCATTTACGCGCGCACCACACGCGGGATGCGTATCTACCTCAAAACCCCTCGCTTGCGCGGGTTGCTCGCGGTCAATCTCGCAGCCGCGGCAGCGAGTGCGATGGTCATCGTCAACACCGTCGTGATCGTGCGTGACACGTTCGGCTTAGGGCAACGCGAAGTGGCTCTATCGCTCGCGGCCTATGGCGGCGGCTCGATGCTCGCCGCGCTGGCCTTGCCGCGCCTGCTCGATCGGATCGAAGGCCGCACCGTGATGCTCGGCGGCGCGGCGGTGCTGGCAGCGGCCCTCGCTGCACTGGGCCTTGGGTCTGGAGGCATGACGGCAACATTCTGGCCCATTCTGCTTGCAGGCTGGTTCGTCATGGGAATGGCCTATGCGGCAGCCCTTACGCCATCGGGGCTGTTGCTCCGACGCTCGGCTCAGGCCGAAGACCGGCCTGCCGTTTTCGCAGCACAATTTGCGCTTAGTCACGCTTGCTGGCTGATTGCTTACCCCCTCGCGGGGCAAGTAGGTGCACGGTTCGGACAGCAGTTCGCATTCTACTCATTGGCCGTGCTCGCACTTTCTGGTGTCGCAGCCGCCCTCTGGCTTTGGCCCACGCGAGACCCAAAGGAGATAGAGCATGAACATCCCGATCTTCCGGATGATCACCCTCATCATAGTGTTCACCGAGCAGGCCAATCCAGTCACGCGCATGATTTCATGATCGATGATCTGCATCATAGATGGCCACGTTAATCCCGGGTCATTGGAGAAACACTGATGGTAGTAACATCAGGGTTGAAATGATCCATTCATTGAGGCCCGATGGCACATAGCCCAACAGCCACGATCTGCCGTTTCCAACACTGCGAGATTTAATCATAATCCGTATTGATTGACTCTGTGGAATTTTTTTGGTCCCTTGCAGGAGCGTTCGAACCACCAAGCACGCGGCTCTAGGGAGAGTTGTTGTGCTCAAACGGAAATTGCTAGAAGCCGCCTTTGCGGCAAGCTTGGTGTTAAATTCGCCTTGTCTCTTCGCCCGCGAGGCAATTTTGCTTGAGTTCACTACCGACTCATCGGCAAGGTTGGCCTCTGCCCCGGCACCTAATGCCAGAGTTTTCAGCGAGTTAATCTCAGAAGCGTTGCCGGCGGATATCCAAATTGCAGGCCCTTCAACCCAACCACATCCGGTGTTAGATTTGATGTCTGCCGAGTTTGATGTCCGTTCCCTTTCTTTATCAACCCCGACCCAACCAAAACTGTTCGACAGGTTGCCAACGGCCGGGATTCGCATTCCGATATGGATGCGACCTAAGCGAACGACCCTATCCTCCCATTTTCAATCCGCCGCGCTTTTCAGCAGTAATTTGTCAGGGGGGAGCTTTGATCGATGCGATGGCGGAGGTTTCTCACCCGCTTGGTGGCTCGATTCGAAAGTCGAAGCACGCCGCGCCTTTCACTTTGACACCGTTGCCGCTGTAGCGTGCGAGTATGGCGTGCCGACATCACTCCTTGATGCGGTGATCGCGCAGGAATCTGGCTACAAATATTGGGCGATCAGCAGCAAGGGTGCGATGGGGATGATGCAGATCATGCCCGGCACGGCCAGCCAACTCGGCCTTGCCGATCCTTTCAACTCGCTAGCCAATATGCGCGCCGGAGCGCGCTATTTGCGAGAGCAGCTTGATCGCTTCGGGCGCGTGGATCTGGCGCTAGCGGCCTATAACGCAGGACCACATCGCCGTTCGCTGCGCGAAGGGCGTCTGCCGATGATTTCGGAAACGCTTAACTATGTCCGGACGATTATGACCAACTGGACGCGGCTTTCACCCCGCAATGTCGAAATTTCCAGTGTGGATCGCGGGGCCATCGCAGCGGCGGCCGTGACCCAATCGGGGTATCGCAGCGTTTCTCTGGTCCGCTATGACAGCGTTGCTACTGCCCCGCCATTTTGAGCATGGCCGCTATCTTTTAGGAAAACGATTTTTCAGTCGAGCAGCTGCGTTTCGTTTTCGAAGACGCGCTCCTGATGCTTCATGATCGTGTCGATTGTCCGTTTGGCCGCTTCCCGCAATATGGCCGGCTTCACGGCGAGTTTGATGCAGCCCTGGCGGACCGAAATAACCTCGGCAAGATATTCACGAAAATAGTCGCTGATATGCCGGACATCCATGGCGTGGTAGAGGCCCACGTCTCTTAACCATGCAACGGATATATTGGCCCGAATGGGGTCAATTTCGAGCGCTGCAAACGCCTTTTCGCGCAGTTCCTGTGTGAGCTTGTTCTGACCGGACAAGACGCGACTAACATAGGAGCGCGATCGTCCCAATGGTTTGACGAGGAAAGTGATGGGTCGGTCCTGGCGCTTGAGCTCATGGTTGATCAGTGTGCGGTAGCCATGTTCTTCCCAGCAGCTGTCAGCCTTTGCCTGCGCATCGGTCATGAAATCAAAAACGGGTAGCTGCGCTTCACCCGATAACATCGTTTCGGCAGCGTGTTTCAGGTTTCTGGTGTCAATGGATTGCATCGTCCCGGGCCTCCCCATTAAGACTATGTTTTAACATAGTTTCAGGAGTCAAGAGACAAAGGCACCTCCCGCCTGTCAATAAAGATCCGATTTGACAGCAATATGCAGCAGATAGGCAATCGCGGTCCGGTCAAAAATCCTTTTCCCAGTGATTTCAGAGAGTTTGGCTTTCAATGCTTCATAGTGTTGATTGTCGTTGAGAAGTGACCCGTTATTTTCACTGAGAAGTGACCCGGGTGGTTGTCATATCCCGCGTTGCGGGTTTTGGGTCAAGAGGTTGGTTTTTCCTTTCTGTTTTTGGGCGC
>Ga0187845_1000045_pt1 | contig 62639 bp, 66 predicted proteins | sample SpaLakP09_SKY_68_FD_134515 | JGI IMG/M metagenome (GOLD analysis project Ga0187845, IMG submission 134515) | Oligotrophic lake water microbial communities from Sparkling Lake, Wisconsin, USA - SP09_SKY_68 | ecosystem: Environmental > Aquatic > Freshwater > Lake | place: USA: Sparkling Lake... | reverse complement strand
TGCCATGGAGCTCCTGTTTCGAAAATGTCGGCATCTGGCCGGACCGAAATAGCTTAGCGAGAAGGCCGCGTTTCGTGCAATAGGAATTGCTAGTCTGCGGCCTTTGCTGCGGCCTCGTAGCGCTGGCGTTTGTGCTGATTCTTTGGCGCAATCGTGTTGAGAATCGCACACGACGGACACCAGTGGCCAGCCTTTACTCCGGATGGCGTCGCGTCCCATATGTGGCCACGATGGCATTCCCACTTGAGCTTCGCTTTGCCGGTGCGGTAGGTGTCGGAGAGGCATTTGCCGCCGCGCTCCCGTGCCAAGGCATGCATGGCTTCGATGCCGAGCTTTTGTCCCTCGTTGCGGCAACGCCGGCACCAGCCTCCCTGGAGCACGTTGTTGCCGAGTGCTTCCCATTCATGGCCAGCCTTGCAGCGGAACCGGTAGGTCGCGGCCGTTCCATGATAGGCCGTGCTCAAACATCGGCCGCCGTGCTCGTGAGCGGCCTTCTGTATGCGTGCCAAGCCCGCGGCATCGGTACGCCTTTCCCCAAGTCTGGCATCCGTGCATGCTCGGCACCAGTTCCCCTGTTTGAGGACCTTGTAGCCCCTCGCTTCCCACCGGTGGCCGGCCGCGCATTCGAACGGGTAATGATCGCGACCAGTCTTCCACACAGCTGCAAGGCACTTGCCACCTTGCTCGGCGGCCTTTCTGTGCAGGTCGGTTAGCCCGTACTTTGACGCTTTTGGTTGCGGGATGGGAATCGTGGGCTTTCCGGCGCAACGAGGACACCAATAGCCCGCCAATACGCTTCGGCCCTCTGGCGTCCATTCATGGCCTTTTTCGCAGCGTATCCGGTGTATCGCTGCTCCACCCAAAAATCCGCGGTCGTTCAGGCACTGGCCGCCGCGTGCGGCCACGAGCTTGTGGGACTTCGCAGCGATCCTGGCGCGATTGCATTCAGGGCAATCGGCGGCCTTGTATAGGACGCCGTATGCGGCACGCATCGAAGCGATGCCCACTGGCGCATTCAAGGAGAATCTTGGCACTGACGCTGTGCCATGTCGTCGCGTGATAGACGAAGCCTTGCAGTGTGGCGGCGGCGCGAAGCCTGGTACGGGCGGCCGCCGCGCGCGGCGACGGTTTTGGATGACTGGCTTGATTCACTACGACGAACTGGCATACCCTGGGCCGGGGCGCATTGAGGCTCCCAATGTCTGCTCAGGCCTCATGTGTCGCTGGAAACTCCGCGCTTCTTCTCCCGCAACTTCTGCATCGCTGCCGGCGCGCCGTTCAGGAACAGGTCGACCTTCTGGCAAATTGTGGCGTCGAGGTCGGCTGGTACTTTCAGGCCGTACACCCACTTGCGCACGCCGATGTAGAAGATGGCGGCGTGCAGGCTCCAGATCATCTCGATCTCGGCATCGGTCTCTGCTGCGTTGCGGGGGGCCGCGATGCCGAATGCCTCGCGCACTTCGGCCAGCACCGGCAGGAACACCTTGGTGCGCAGCTTGCCCAGATATTTGTTGTTGATGCCCTCGTGCGTCAGGCCGGCGAAGATGAACAGCCGTATCCATTCCTCGCGCAGGATCACCGAGGAGTAGTCGAGATAGAAGGCGTAGAGACGTTCCGGCAGCGGCTGGGAGCGATCGGCGATCTGTCGTTCCCAGTCGGGGCGCCACTGGAAGACTTCGTTGTAGACGCGCTCGATCAGCGCATCCTTGCTTTCGAAGTACCGGTAGAGCAGGGGCTGCGTGACCCCGATCTGTCGCGCCAGTTCGCGCGTACTGCCGCCGAATCCGTTACGCGTGAAATGCTGGATCGCTTTCTCGACGATCTGCTGCTCGCGCTCCTCGGGCAGCAGCCGTCGGGTGGATTTCGCGGCGACGTCGTCTTCGGTGGGGGTGGCGCGTGACTCCATGGCTGTCTCTGTGGTCCTGCTGTCCGGTAATGTGCCGATTCTACCAATCGCCCGATAAATGGGAACAGGGCGGCCGCCCTTTGCAGGCCGCCGCCCTCGTGTAAACACAGCAGCGCGGCTCAGCTTCCCGATTTCGCGATGATGCCCAGTTCGCAATCCACGCGCTGGTTCTGGTAGGCGTTGCGTTCCCACACGCCGCGTGCCGAGCGGTCCGTCACCGAGAACACATAGATGCCGATGAACGCCACCAGCATCGAAAACAGCGCCGGGTACTCGTAAGGATAGATGGCCGAAGCGTGCCCCAGTACCTGCACCCAGACAGTTGGGCTCAGGATGGTCATCACCACTGCCGTGAGCAGGCCCATCATGCCGCCGACTACGGCGCCGCGCGTCGTCAGGCCGCGCCAATAGATCGAAAGCAGCAGTACCGGAAAGTTGGAGCTGGCGGCAATCGAGAACGTCAGGCTGACGATGAACGCGATGGTCTGCTTCTCGAATAGGATGCCCAGCAGGATCGACAGCACTCCGAGCACCAGCGTGGTGATGCGCGAGACCCGCATCTCGTCCTTGTCCGATGCCTGCCCATTGCGGATCACCGTGGCATAGAGGTCATGCGAGATGGCCGACGAGCCCGCCAGCGTCAATCCCGCCACCACGGCCAGGATCGTGGAGAACGTCACCGCGCAGATGAAGCCGAGGAAGACATTGCCACCGACCGCATGCGCCAGATGCACCGCCACCATGTTGATGCCTCCGATGATCGCGCCGTTGCTGTTGTGGTAGAGCGGGTCCTGCGCCACCAGCGCAATGGTGCCGAATCCGATCACGATGATCAGCGCGTAGCCGGTGCCGACGATGCCGGTGGCATACAGCACGCTCTTGCGCGCCGCCTTCACGTTGTTCACCGTGAAGAAGCGCATCAGGATGTGCGGCAGGCCCGCTGTGCCGAAGATGAGCGCGAGGCCAAGGGAAACCGCCGATACCGGATCGGAGACCAGCCCACCGGGACGCATGACGGCTTCGTGCTTGCCATGCGCGGTGATCGCATGGTCGAACAGGTTATTCAGGCTGAAGCCGAAGCGGCTCATCACCATGAAGGCCATGAACGCGCAACCCGCCAGCAGCATCACGGCCTTGATGATCTGGATCCATGTGGTGGCCAGCATGCCGCCAAAGAACACGTAGACCACCATCAGCACGCCAACGAGCACCACCGCCGACGTGTAGTTGAACCCGAACAGCAGTTCCACAAGCTTGCCGGCGCCCACCATCTGCGAGACCAGATAGAGCAGCACGATGACGATCGAACTGGATGCCGAGAACGCGCGGATCGGCCGTTGCTTCAACCGATAGGAGAGCACGTCGACCAGCGTGTATCGTCCCAGGTTACGCAGCGGCTCCGCGATCAGGAACAGGATGATGGGCCAGCTTGCGAGGAAGCCGATCGAGTAGATCAGTCCGTCGTAGCCGCTGGTGAACACCAGCGCCGAGATGCCGAGCAGCGACGCGGCGGACATGTAGTCGCCCGCAATCGCCCAGCCGTTCTGCATGGCGGTGATCTTGCCGCCTGCGGCATAGTGGTCGGCCACGCTGTTGTTGCGCCGCGCGGCCCATTTGGTGATGCCGAGCGTGGCGATGACGAACACCAGGAACATCCCAATGGCGATGACATTGAGACCGTGGCCTACGGCCGGCGTTGCCGCGAGAGCAGGGGCCGCCAACCCCATGGCGATGACGGCGCAGAAGATGCGACTCATGATGGCACTCCGTCGCGAACGTTGGCGATCATCCGGTCATAGACCGTGTTGGTGCGATAGACATAAACCGCAACCAGCGCGAACGTGAAGGCGAACATGCCGAAGCCGACAGGGATGCCGACACTCATCGGCTGACCGGAAACGAGCTGGATGGCGAGCAGGTCGGGCCGGAACGCCAGCGTCAGGATGAAGCCGAAATAGGCAATCAGCATGATCGCGGTCAGCGTCCAGGAGAAACGACGGCGCGCGCGATGCAGCTTCTGGAAATCACTGCGGGAAAGCATCGGATGCGGAACGAATGGCGGGTTCGCATCCTCGTCAGCGCCGTAGTGGATGCCTGGCGAGATGGCTTGGGGGGCGGATTGAGGCATGTTGTCTCCGTATGTTTTTGATCGGAAGGTCGGACGCACTTAAAAACGTCGCGACACGGCGGTATCGCGCATGACCGCTTCCGGCGTTCGGTAGCGCTCGGCCATTGCGCGGTCCTCGTCGCTCTTCAGTTGCGCCTGCATATAGGCGCCGAGATGCCGCGCATGCTCCACGATCGCCTGACCCACCTGAACGCGCTCAGCGCTGTAGGCTGCGAGGCCGCCTTCGATGGTTTGCGTGCTTTCCAGTGCGCGGACCAGTGCAATAGCGTCGCCAGCGGCTTTCGTGACACCCATGCCGCAGTGCGGGCGGGCCACGAAGGCGGCATCACCGAGCAAGGCGACACGGCCGAACGACATCCGCGATACGGTCAGGTCATAGATGGGTTGGAACAGCGGCTGCGCGGTGCGCGTCACGACCTCGGCGAACTGCGGCGCGAGCAGGTCGGCGGCGGCGCTTTCCATATCGGCGATCACATCGGGCCGGATGAGGCCGGGAGGAATGCCGTTCGACCAGCATTTGCCGTTGGCATCGGTCAGCAGGTTGGCCAGTTCGTCTTCGCAACTCGCCCGATACCAGACGAAATTGAAGCGGCGCTCGCCCGGTGTCGTACTGTTGTGTTCGCCGGCAACCGGATAGCCGAGAATCTGCTCCCGCGGCGGCAGGCCGAACGCGAACTTGTCGAAGATCGCGGCATGTGTGGCGGGGGAGAGGTTGCTTTCGTTGACGAGTCCGCGCCACGCGATGTAGCCCGCATAGTCGAGTTGCGCTTCGGGCAGCAGTTGCTCGCGCACGCCGGAGCGGAAGCCATCGGCGGCAATCACCATGTCAGCGCGATGCGTGGAACCATCGGCGAGCGTGACCTCGGCATGGTCGGCGTGCGAAGCGACGGACGTAACATGCGCACCAGTGCGATAGGTGCCGGTAAATGCCTTGCCGAGAACTTCGTACATCTTGCCCCAGCCCGTCAGCGTCTGCGGCATTTCCCTTTCCGAGAGGGTGCTGCCATCCTTTGCCAGTGTGATTCGCGTATTGACGGACACGCCGATGCTGTCGTCGACTTCCACACCTGCGGCCGTCAACGCTTCGAACAGTTCGGGATGCGTGACGATGCCCGCGCCACGTCCTGTGAGCGCCTCGGGCGTCCGCTCAAATATCTCGACGTTCCAACCGCTGCGCGACAACAGGTTTGCGGCGAACAATCCACCTACCGAGCCGCCAATCACGATGGCCTTGCGCTACGAGGTTGCTACTGCGGTCATGCTGTCACTCCTGCTTGCTGCTGGGCTTGCGATGGTGGGGTGAGGCCCGCCACTTCCTCGGCCGGGTAGTTGAGTTCGACTGTGACGCCCGAGGGGTCTTCGATGAACACCTGATGCAGCCCAAGGCTGGGCACCGTGCGGTCGCGCCAGGGGATGCCTTCGATGCGAAGGGTGGTCCACATCTGGGCAACGCCGGTGGCAAGGAAGGCGATGTGGTCTATCGTTCCCGTGCCGGTGGCGGGCAACGCTTTGTCACCGAGATAGGCCGCGAGCCCCGCCGGATTGTTCGGGTCGATGCCGATGATGTGCACCGTCCCGAAATCGCGTTCGTCGTCCCCCATGTAGAGCCACGCGCCGGGAAAATCGAAAGGCGGCCGGTAGCCGCGCCGGAATCCGAGCACCCGTTCGTAGAACGCGCAAGACCGCTCCAGGTCGTTGGTGCGAATCGAGTAGTGGGCCAGTTTCGTGAGTCCCATGCTTGCCTCCTCCTGATGATTATCGAACGATAAGTGATCATGTGATAAATCATAGGGAGAACGTTGACGTTAGCCAAGCGAGGCGTGACTGGTATTTACCCTAGGCTGTGCTGATCTGGCTGGAAGGGGACATTCTGGTTTGGTCTCTACACACCAACTGTCCAGGGCGTTCTGAAATGTCCACCCTGTCCGCCCCCCCCTGTTCACTCGTCGCGTAGCTCTGGAATACGTATTCAGTAGGCCAAAGCGGCAACGGCTCTGGCCACTGTTTGCAGCGATTGTCTGAGCGTATGCACGTCGCCGGACCCCAGCTCAAGACGTATCGCGTGCGGGATATGCTTCGACGTGGCATACGGATCAGCGGGCGACACCAGCACGTCCGCGCGCATCAGTTCTTTGCTGACCGCATCGGCGCGTACTTCCTCCGGCATCGACAACCATACGAAATACGACGTCGGATGGCGCACCGGTTTCAGGTGTCTGAGGGTCTCGGTAACAATGTCCTGCCGCTGCCGTGCGTCGATGCGTTTCTGGGCTTGGAGTCGAGTGACGGTCCCGTCTTCAAGCCAGCTACAGGCGATGGCGGTCATCACGGCGGGTGTGTGCCATGTGGTCGCGCGAATCGCGCGTTCCAGCTTTTCTATCCACTGCTGCGGACCGTGAATCATGCCCACGCGCAATCCAGTGGCTACGCTCTTCGATAGTCCCGATACGTACACGGTGCGCTCCGGCGCCAGCGCCGCGATCGGTGGCGGGGGCGCTTCCTCGAGGAAAGCGTACGCGCCGTCCTCGATAACGTTCAGGTCGTGCTTTCTGGCAATGGCTACCAGTTCGCGCCGGCGCTGCGCGGCCATCACCCATCCGAGCGGGTTGTGCAGCGTCGGCATCGCGTAGATCGCACGCACCTTGCGCCGCTTGCAGAGTTGCGCCAGAACATCGGGGTCGGGGCCTCGGCCCGCAGCAGGAATCGAGACGAGCTCGAGGTGGCAGGCTTCGGCAGCCAGCTTGAAGCCCGGATAGGTCAACGCGTCCGCGGCGGCGACATCTCCAGGTTCGAGCAAGGCCATCGCGCTCACGGTGAGTCCTTGCTGCGCGCCGCTATCCTCGCGGTAAATCCCCAATACGACAATCTACGCGGCCTCAAATGCTTCGCGCGGATTGCCGACTTGCCCCTGTGTCCCGACGTCGCGGTGGTTTGCACGCCGGCCGATACTGTGCCGGGGCTCATCTCGGAACTCGGTGCCGCAGGTTGCAGGGCGGTGATTGTGCTTTCCGCTGGATTCTCAGGCTCGGATCACGAAGCCCTGCGGCAGTCCTTGCTTGACGCGGCACACCCGCATCGTTTGCGGATCCTGGGTCCGAACTGCATTGGGTTGCTCGCGCCCGGGATCAGCCTGAACGCGAGTTTTGCACCGGGCCGCGCCATGTCCGGCAAGCTGGCATTTGTAACACAATCCGGCGCATTGGCGACCTCCGTACTTTGCGACCTCCGTACTCGACTGGGCGAGCGCCCGGAACATCGGATTTTCCCACTTCGTATCCTTAGGCGACAGTGCGGACGTGGACGTTGCAGACGCAATCGATTTTTTGTCGCGACAGATACTCGAGCGATTTTGCTCTATATCGAGGGCTGCGAAACGGAAGGAAGTTGACGCAGACCGACCGACACGCGAGATTCCAGTGCGGAGTAGCCGCACCGGACCGCCGTCAGCTGGCGTGCATGACCCAGATCGACTATGCGCGAGAGATGTGCTTCGTCGTGGAGCGTCATGATGCCAGCAATGGTACGACAGAGATCATCGGAGAATGCAGGATGGTCGCGGACCCGGACAATGTGGCAGCAGAAATCGCGATGTCCGTGCGCTCAGATTGTCAACGACAGACTACTTCCTTTGGCCATGACCGAGCGCTGATGCTCCAGGCATAGCGTCATCCAGTCGTGGCATTGCTGGAGCCAGACGTTCCCCAGATTGCCCATCAGCGTATTGAAATGTCTTGAGGCTGCAGTGTTCCGCCTCACCTGCTCGGCGATGAATTGCCACGGAAGGCTAATGGAATCGCTGCCAGTCAACCGCGCGTTCCGTGCGCCGTTGGGCATCACGTCTGGCGCGGGCCTCCTCGGCAGCGGCATCGTTCTGTGACGCACAGATTGTGCACAGAAGCTCCGTGGCGAAGATCTCCGTCCTGAGAGCGGCGCGACAGCCCGACCGGAAAATTTCGAACCCCGCATCTGCCGGATTATTCATCATCAATACCTTATTGGCTCAGCGCCTGGGACAGTGGAGTGTCTAAGCGTCTCTGGCTGCATGTCCTGTCTCACCACGAGAACGGGAACCGGAGAATGGCGTACCAACTGGTCGGCAACGCTTCCGAGCACAGCACGTGTTAGTCCCGTCTTGCCATGAGTACCAACGACGACCAGAGCCGGGCACGTATCGCGGACATACTTCAAGATTCGGCCGGCCACGTCGCCAAGGGTCGCCATATCGTCAATCAGTTGGACCGAGTGCTCGAGCTGGTTGGCATTGGCGCGCGTGGCCGCCGTCTGCAGGAGTGCATGCCCCGCGGCAGCGCGGTCGCGCCGGATTGATGAGACATCTAGCAGATGCTGATCATGCTTCAAAAAGCCGTAATCGACCACGTGCAGAATCTCGAGGCAGCACCGGCGCAGCGCGGCCTCCCGAATGCTTTCCTCGAGCGCGCGCGAGGAACATGCACTATTGTCAATGGCTACCAAGATCTTATGGGGCAGATTGCTCCTCAGTTCGAGCGCGAGGGATGCAGCAGCCAGCCACGGATTGGCTCGGCAAGCTCAGCGCTGCTATCACATCTGGGTCCGACAGGGCGCTGGCCAGGCCGCGCACGCGCATCAGCACATCGCCATGTCCGAACCACGGGGCGCGGACGGCGATGCAGGCGCGCTTGAAGTTCGCGGGCGTGCCGCCGAGGTTTTGCGCCTTGGCGCTCCAACGCGCCTTACAGCGTGCTTGGTGCGCGATATAGCGTCGCCGTAGTTCGGGGTCCATCGGGAAGAGGCCGTCGGAGGCGGGAAATTCGGGCGCGCCCAGATAGGATTCGAACCAGAATCCATAAGCACAGGCACGCATGCGGTCATCAAACGTTAAAGGGCTTATGCGCATGGCGTACCACTAGCGAACGCGGAGGTTATTGATCACCTCACTGACACCAGGCGCTGACCATGCGGCGCCTGCTGCTGCCCGGCGCTCGGCCAGTGAGTCGACCGTGCCTTCGAGCGTAACAACACCAGCGGTGGCCTTGATGTCGATGTGATGCGCCTCGCGTTCAACATGTCGACGCAGTGCCAATTCGATCTTGCCTTCGATTTCTTCCGGGACAATCTTGGGCACCACGCGGATAAGGTTGATGACACCCACCACACCACGGATATGGGTCACCGCTTTCTCTGCGGCCTTACGCTGGAATCCCCACTGAACATCCCCACGCAGGGTAATCCAGCCCTTCTCAATTTCCACTTGCAGCTGGTCACCCGGCACATGTACGTACCACTGCAGCGCGCTGCGTGCGGCTAATACGATGTCCTCATCGCCATGCTGCGCGTCGGGACGGACCTCGAGGTGGACGACGACCCCCTTGACGCCGCTCACACGCCCGGCTGCCTTCTCGGCGGCTATCTTCTCCACATAGGTCCTGACATGTCCTGACAAGGTCACGACGCCCTGACTAACTTCCACACCGATGCCGGGGGCTACGATCCGCGGATCCCAGTCGAGCTCGTCGCTAATTTGCTTCTTCAGTTCACTGTCCGTCTTCATTGTCTGCTCCTTCATATTCAATCCTGCGCCGTGCATTCCTCAGACGGCGCCGCTTTCAATGTGGGCGGGCTCCGCTCCGGAACTTTGACGTTGCACAAGGTTGCCCCAAGGGGGCGCGGAAGCGCACCCTCGTCTGCATCCCAGGGTGCAGCCACGCCCGCACAAGGAACGCGCTTAATAGATATGCGCAAAGAATTGCTGGAAGATATCGCCAGAACGCCAGGGGTGGTGTCACAAGCCGTAAAGCTGTTGCTACCGGCGAGAATGGCAGCCACAGCGCAATAATTGTCACGATGCCAGTGGTCAAGATCACGGCCAGACTCGGACGGCTTTCCACAAGGGGGACTTGACGCGTGCGGATAACGTAGATCACCAAGAGCTGGGATAGGATGGACTCGACGAACCACGCCGACTGAAACATGCTTGCCTGAGCGGCTGTCGACAGACCCCGCACAGCGAAAAGCACGCCAAACGTCGCATAGTCGAACACGGAGCTAAGCGGGCCCATCACGGCGATGTAGCGCCAAAGTGACCGGATATCCCAGGATCCCGGCGCCTGGATGGCCTCGTCGTCGACGTTGTCCGTGGGAATACTCGCTTGGGAAATGTCGTACAGCAGATTGCACGCAAGAATCTGGATGGGCGCCATGGGCAGGAATGGCAGCCAAAGACTGGCGCCCAGCACGCTGAATACGTTGCCAAAATTGGAGCTTGCCGCCATACGAAGATACTTGACGAGGTTGGCGAACACGCGGCGGCCTTCCATTACGCCGTCGTGCAGGACGAGCAGGCTCTTCTCGAGCAGAATGATGTGGGCGGATTCCTTGGCGATATCCGTTCCGGTATCTACCGAGATCCCCACATCGGCGGACTTGAGCGCCGGGCCGTCGTTGATGCCATCGCCCAGTACGCCAACGACATGGCCGCGCGAGCGTAAGGCACGCACCAGTGCTGCCTTGTGTTCTGGTGTCAGTTTGGCAAAGACCGTCCCGTGCTCCGCGAGGTCTACAAGGGATCGGCTGCCGAGGTCATCGATGTCGCGCCCCAGGACAACCGCTTCGCATTTTCCAGTCCGACGAGTTGGCAGACATGCCGGGCGATGTCGGGGCTGTCGCCCGTCAGCACCTTGACCGTGATCCCACTTGCTTTAAGTGCGCGCAACGCGGGCGCGGCGCTGTCCTTCGGAGGAATCGACAAAGGCCACGAACCCGGCAAGGGTCAGGTGGCGCTCGACTCAGGGCACTGGCCTCGCGGATGTATTAGCTTATAAAGATCCTCACTTTATCCGTCGAGATTTCAGCTTGCTGATGCGTAATTCTCCGTGGGTACCAGCACATAAGCATTGAACATGGAGTTGCCCCTGTAACTTAGGACACTCGAACACCGTTAGGTTGATGACGCAGCAGCCCTTCTGAACTCGCGGGGCGGGCGGTATTTCAGGGCTTTGTGCGGGTGACGCTCGTTGTAATGCTCAAATGCAACAGCCAGACGCGAGAGCGCCGTTGGTGCGTCAGGCTTGTCCATATAGGCGACGTAGTTGTGCTTCATGGTCTTCACGAACGATTCGGCCATGCCATTGCTCTGCGGTGAACGTACCGGCGTAGTCAGCGGCTCCAGGCCCAGTTCGCGAGCGAAGCTGCGCGTGCGGTGGTAGATGTAGGCCGAGCCGTTGTCCGTAAGCCATTCGATGGGCTGCAGGGCATGCGTGGTGCCGAAGCGCTGTACGATGGCAGCCAGCATGACGTCGCGCACCACGTCCCCGCTATGGCCGCCAGTCGTTGCCGCCCAGCTAATCGCTTCTCGGTCGCAGCAATCCAGTGCGAAGGTCATGCGCAGCGGCGTGCCGTCGTCGCACCGGAACTCGAATCCGTCGGAGCACCAGCGGCTATTGCTCCTGTCCACGGCCACGCGGCCGTCGTGCCGCGGCCTGTCCTTGCGCACGCCAGGCCGGCGCAGCAGCAACTCATGTTCGCGCATGAGGCGATACACGCGTTTGCGGTTGATGCACGGCGCGCAGGCCTGTTCCCGGCTGCGCCGCAGCAGCGCCCAGATGCGCCGGTAGCCGTAGGTGGGCAGGTGCGCGACGTGGGCCTGGATTTCTTCGACCAGTTCCGTGTCATCAGTCACTCTAGCGCTGCGGCCATCTTGCCAATCGGACGGACGAACCCGTTTCACCGCCACACCGGAGCGCGCCACGCCGAGAACTTCGCAGACCGTTTTCAATGGTCGTCCCCCGGCAGCAAGGGCGAGCGCGCAATCAGGTTTTTTGAGCGGCCCCACTCAACCGCCTCCTTCAGGATCTCGACTTCCATCGTCTTCTTCCCAAGCAGGCGCTGCAGCTCCTTGATTTCCTTGATCGCGGCGGCCAGCTCCGATGCCGGGACTACAGTTTCGCCAGCTTGCACCGCTGCCAGACTGCCTTCCTGGTATTGCTTGCGCCAGCCGAACACCTGGTTCGGATTCACGCCATGCCGCCGGGCCACGGCAGACACCGAGGCGCCAAGGGCCAGCATCTCCTGCACGATAGCGACCTTTTCCTGCGCCGTGCGCCGACGACGGCGCTCCGGCTCGGTCAGAATGTCGATGGGTTCCACCTAATGACTAGGCTTACTGATAGGCACAAGACTATCCTTTATTTTAAAGAGAGTCCTCGTATCCTCAGTTACGTGGGGCCGCTCCAGGACTTTCACACGACAATCCCCCAGCCTCATGGGAATAGACGGACATGTGCTCCAATATCGTCAATGCGACGACGGCCGCCGAAAATGGGGCTCTAAATGGATCGCTCCACCGGTGCTAAGCGATTGCTGGTAGGTGGATCGAAAATATAATTTGTCCGTTCTCAGCATTTCGAACCTTGGCATCTCCCCCGTTCAGCTTTGCAATCGCGTTCACAATAGCCAGCCCGAGGCCACTTCCGCCGGTCACACCTGACCGCGAATTATCAGCCCGGTAAAAACGATCAAATAGGCGCGGTAATTCGTCGCTCGGAACAGGATCGCCATCATTTGCCACCTCCAGCACGGTAAAGCAGACGCCATCAGCTATGTCCTCATACGAGCGAAGTATAATCTCACTGCCTGGTCTGGCATGGCGCACTGCGTTTTGCACAAGATTGGCTAGCGCACGCCGCAGTAGCTGAGGCTCTGCCCACACTTGCGTATCGCCTTCTTGTTTTAGCAATACACCTTGTTCCTCGGCCAGGTCAGTGAAATAGTCAATCTGTCGGGACATTTCATCGGCTGCCGACTGCGATTGACGAGGCCACTCACTTGGAGCGACTCCATGCTCAGTGCGTGCGAGGAATAGCAAACTGTCAACCGTTCGATTCAGGCGCTCTAGCTCGTCGAGTTGTGCCTCCTGCAGCCGTACGTACTCGGCTTCTGTTCGGGGCTGGCTGAGTATGACTTGGCTTTGACCAGTCATAGTTGCCAACGGCGTGCGCAACTCGTGAGACAGGTCAGCGGCGAACTGATTCAGTTTGACATAGCCCTGCTCGATACGACTGAGCATGCCATTGATGCCCTGCACCAAGGAACGAAGCTCAGGTGGCACGTCTGACTCGTGCATCCGCTGTCCGAGATTGCTGGGTCCGATGCTCGCGGCCTGAGCGCACAAGCGCCGTAAAGGGGAGAGTCCTTGCCAAATCATCAGAATCACAAGAACTGCGGCAAAGCCACCGGCGCCCAAGCTGGCGGCAGCGATCCTAAACCGATAATCTGCGAGGAGTTTCTGGCGGTCCGGGTAGAGCCTCGCGACGCGAACCTCAACCTCTTCAGTGCCTAGCCGTGCCAGCCCATTGATTCCCGCCGCCGGAATGCCTGGTGCCACCGTCCAGTGTTGAATGTCGCGCAGTTCCGGTTCTTTTTGAATCTCCAGCGGGGCATGCGTTGCTAAAGGGAGACCAGAAGGATTGATCGACAGTAAGAGTTGGGCGCGTTTGTCTGGCGACGCAAAGATCTCTATCAGTGCGTTGCTTTCCCCGCTCATCGTGTCACGTAAGTAGTCTGCCTGAGTATAAAGCAGGGCAGGGGTACCGCTGTGGCTGAGAACTTGCCGAAGCTGGCGTAGCTTGCCCAGCAGTTGCACGTCGTCACGACGCAGTAGTTGCTGCTCAAATGAAAGGTAAAGGTGTGCACCTAACAAGGCACAGGAGACGGCGGCAACAAGCGCTCCTGAGATGCCAAGACGTGCACTCAGTGGCCAACGTCTGCTCATTGCCGTAGCTCGCATATGTAGCCCATGCCACGTACGGCATGGATCAACCGCCCGGGAACGGGGTCATTGATGCGCATCCGCAGGCGCCTGATCGCTGCGTCGACCACGTTGGTATCGCTATCAAAATTCATGTCCCAAACGTGAGATGCAATTTCTCCTCGCGAGAGCACTTCGCCCTGGCGCCGCATGAGCAGATGTAGCAAGGAAAACTCTCGGACACTAAGAGAAAGCCGGTGACCAGCCCGCGTTACAGTGCGCGCTCGGACATCCAGACGTAGATCATCGAGCGTCAGTACATCGTCTTCGCGCAGTGGGCCACGCCGTAGCAGTGTGCGGATCCGCGCCAATAGCTCGGAAAACGCGAATGGCTTCACCAGATAGTCGTCTGCCCCAAGTTCAAGCCCATGGACCCGATCGCAGAGAGCGTCTTTGGCGCTGAGAAACAGCACTGGGATCTGTTTGCCTACGGAGGTGTCACGTAATCGACGCAGCACTGTCCAGCCATCGATGCCAGGCAGCATCACATCCAACACGATCAGCTCGTATAACTGCTCGCAAGCCATATGCAGGCCTGTGTGTCCATCGCGCGCAAGGTCCACAATGAAGCCTGCCTCGCTGAGGCCCTGCTTCAGGTAGTTACCTGCGCGAGGTTCGTCTTCTATTACCAGAATGCGCACTCTGTTCCCCTTGTCTGAATCGCAATATCATGCCCGAGGAGCCAGGCGAGCTCGATGACAAAGATGTCATCGATTGGTCAGCGCGTGGATAGCGCCCAATTGGTAGAGTGTCCGAATGAAACTCTATCATGTCTCTTCTTTGATGCTCATGGTTCTGCTTGCTAAGGTCGCCATTGCGGACACGGCATTGGACCTGGAGGCGTCGGAGCGTGCCGCTCAACTCGCCAGGTCCGCCTGCGGGCGTCTTGGACGATCGGTTGCAGTCGCGGTCGTCGACGCAAGCGGCCAAACCTTACTTGCATCCCGAAGCCCTGATGTGGGACCGCACAACTTGGAGGCTGCGCGACGCAAAGCCTATACGGCGTTGTCGACCAAGCAATCGACGCTGGCACTAGGGCGTCTGGCACGTAGCCGGCCTGATACGGCCGCGCTCGAATACCTCCCGGAGTTGCTTCTGCTTGGCGGAGGCGTGCCTGTCCGACACGATGATCGCGTGATCGGTGCCGTCGGTGTGGCGGGCGGAGGAGGGCCCGAGAACGATGACGCTTGCGCGCAAGAAGCAGCGTCATCCCTGTTCGATGTTCGTTGATCTCTTTATGACTTCAGGAGAAAAAATGTCGCTACTAAGTTTCTTTCGCACCTTGGTTGGGTTGTACGTGGCTGTCTTTGCCTTGATCGCTTCGGCGTCTGAACCTAATCCCCTGAGCGTTCATGTGCTGGATTTGCAGACAGGTAAGCCCAGTCCCGGTATTCGCGTAGATCTCGAGCGGAAGCTCGCAGCAGGCAATTGGGAGGCCATTGGTAGCGCGCTAACGGACGAGCAGGGCCGGGTACGTGCACTCGTTCCCGCTTCTGCCATGAGCCAGTGGGTGGCCGGCGAGTACCGGGTCATATTCCGCACAGGTGAGTTCTATGCCCGCACGAAGCAGCCAACGTTCTTTCCAGAGATTCCCGTCGTGATCCAAGTCCAAGACACTCATCAGCACTATCACGTGCCATTGCTGCTCAGTCCGTTTGGCTACTCGACATATCGCGGCAATTAACGACGAATTGTCGTGCTTCTTGATCCCGACATCAACACGATGATTTCGGGAAGCCTTCGGTGCTCCTCGAGATACCCGTGAGATGACCATTCAGGGAAAACGTGATCACCGGTTTCGGCGAGAAGATGATCACCCAGTTGTTGGGCATCTCCGATGCGTCGCTTCAAAGAAGAACTTCAATCCGGCGATCGCGGCATTGGGCGAAAGCCGGATGATACCAAGATCGCCCAGATAGAGTTGATAGCTCATGCTTCGTCGCACTGTTACGCCCACACTGCTCAGCGCGACTGTCATGGCGTCGCTGTGTCGGGCTATACGTATCTTCGCCATGAAGCCCTGATAGGTGGTGAACAATTCCGCGAAAGACTAGGCTGGAAACGATTCCTGTGTCACCCCCGGTCGATTTTCAAGCCATCGTCGAGCGCATGGCCGCGCGGTAGACAATCCTAGCGTGGTCGCCACGCAGAAAACTGCCGCACCTCTTCTCGACAATATTGATCCAGTTGACCCCTCCTTCAGTTCTTCAAGCGTCAGCGCGACGTTGACCCGGGGGACCCGCGCAATCGTTTGGCATGCCGAGCCCCGTAGGAGTGCTTCTCGACTAGGTCGAGTCCGGTGCGCCGGAGGCTGCCAGCGGACTCAGACAGGGGGTAGTCACGCATGCGTAGATTGGGAAGACTGCAACGGTGACCGCGGCAGTCGCCGAGTCCACGGCGCGACAACGCCCGTATCACTGTTTCCTTGTCTCAACGCCTCGACAGTGGTGCGGGCGAGTTGAATCTTTGTTAGCAGTGCAGTTAGGGTCAATAGTTTCTAGAAATCTCAAAGATAGTTTCTATTCATTTTTCAAATGAATGAGGTTTCTGTAGGATCCGCCCGTTGTCCAAGCTAGATAGAGTCAGGAAGAGAGCCGTCGCGAGCGCCGAATCGGCCTTCCCTTCTGGCCGCGTCCTTGCGGCTTGGATGGCGGTCGCTCTATCGGGCTACTCATTGCCTACCGGAACAAACGACTACCAAAAATGCGATCGGGTCCAACGGAAATGAATTTTCAGCAATTGACCGTAAAAACAAAGCTCGCCGCAAGCTTTGGCTTATTGGCAATAATGGTGTTGGTGGTTTCTGGCTTGTCCCTGAAATCACTGAATGATGCGAATGGCCGCTTCGCGAACTATGTGGCGGGCGTCAATGCACGTGCCAACATGGCCGCAAAGGTGCGCACTGCCGTCGACCGACGCGCGATCGCGGCGCGCAATCTGCTGCTGGTTACGAAGGCATCCGACATCGAACTTGAGAAGGCTGAGGTAATGAGGGCGCACGTGGATGTCCAGGCCCGCCTAAAACAGCTTAACGACATGATGGCAGCCGCAGCGGACGCTGCGCTGCTGGCCCGTGACATGGTGGCGCAGATTAATCGCACCGAGCAGGTGTACGGACCAGTGGCGCTGGGAATCGTCGAGGCTGCCCTAAACAACCGGCGCGACGAGGCGATTTCGATGCTCAACGACAGGTGCCGGCCCATCTTGCGGGATCTGGTCAAGGCAACGAACGACTACGCACAGTACACAGAAGGCCTCGCCGCCCAAATCGTCCAGAACGCCGAGGAGCGCTCTTCCTCGCAGCGCAACCTGCTGATTGCGATCTGTATCTCATCGCTGCTCGCCGCCGTAGCTGCGGGAATCGTGATCACGCGAGACTTGATCCGCACCCTAGGGGCCGAACCCGCGGCGCTGAACGAGGTCACACAGCGAATCGCCGGCGGCGACCTGAGTCCGATTCCAGGCGTCCGGCAGGCGCCGCGAGGCAGCGTGATGGCGGCTATGGGCGAGATGCAGGCGCGCCTCGTACAACTTATCGGCGAGGTGCACTCATCTGCAAACAATATCGCGGCTGGTTCGAACCAGATCGCGGCCGGCAACGTCGACCTCTCGTCACGTACGGAACGGCAGGCGAGTTCGCTCCAAGAGACCGCGTTGAGCATGGAGGCACTGACCTCGACCGTGCAACAGAATGCCGACAACGCGCAGCAGGCGAGCGGGCTGGCGACGAACGCTTCCGAGGTTTCCCAACGCGGCGGCACCGTGGTCGGTCAGGTCGTGAATACCATGGGCGAGATCAGCCAGAGCTCGACGAAGATCGCTGACATCATCGGAATGATTGAAGGCATCGCATTCCAGACGAACATTCTTGCACTGAACGCCGCCGTGGAAGCGGCGCGCGCTGGCGAGCAGGGTCGCGGTTTTGCGGTGGTTGCGGGAGAAGTGCGAAGCCTTGCGCAGCGCTCATCAAGTGCAGCCAAAGAGATCAAGGATCTGATAACCGCATCGGTAGAGAAGATTCAGCAGGGCTCGGTGCTGGCAGCGGATGCGGGCAAAACCATCTCCGAGGTGACACATGCAGTTGCGCGCGTGACCGACATTATGGGCGAGATCGCCGCGGCTTCGCAGGAGCAGAGCCGGGGGATTTCACAGATCAATGAGGCCATCACGGAACTGGACGAGGTCACCCAGCAGAACGCTGCACTGGTAGAGCAGGCGGCCGCGGCCGCCCAGTCGCTGCAGGAGCAGACCACGAGGATGATGGCCGATGTGAGCTTCTTCAAACTTGGCGGCGAGACTAGGTCTTCGTACAGGGGAGGACCGCAGCCGACCCTGAAGAGCCCTTCTGTCTAACCCGGAGCGAACAGACAAGGCCTTTATCCAACGGAAGTCGATAACTCAGTCGTCAGCAGGAGTTCCCGATCTGCGCAAGTTTTTCCGAGATCTCGCCAAGAATGCGCAAGACAATAAGTGGATCTCCAGCAACGCGTGTCTCCCCGACCTGACTCGTCGATTGGGGGCGCTACGGCGGAACTGCATGCGGCTTCTTTGGTGTGCTGCGGAGCACCGTGTTTGAAAGGTGGGTGGAGCGCACGCTCGCGCTGCCGGCACGCCGGCGGGCCACGCTCAGGGCAACGGCGACAGCCGCTCAATCATCCTCCAGCCCCCGCTCTGCAACTCGTCCTTCATCAGCGCGGCAATCTCGCGGCGTCTGGCATCGTCCATGCGGGAGCGGATGGCACCGACGCTGATCGCCGCATAGGTGCCAGGCGTTACCTGAAAGGCCATGCCTACGCCACTGACGCCTGCAGCCACGAGGTTGTCCGTGCTCGCATAGCCGCGCTGGCGGATGTGGCCCACGTGCTTGCGCAGCAGAGACAGCGATCGTCGCTCGGCTGGCAGTTCGTCGACATGGCGTGCATGGAAGGCTTCAAGCTCCGCATCGGTCAGCGTTGAGAGCAGGGCCGTGCCGGCCGACCCGACGCCAAGCAGCCGCAAGCCGCCCACCTGAAGCACCAGCGCCTTGATCGGGAACGCGCCCTGTTCGTAGTGGACACAGTGCGCGTAATCGCCATTCCGGATCACCAGATACACGGTGTCTTCCGTGCGGCGCGCGATACGGATCATGGTGGGCCGGCAGCGCTCCATGATCGGCACACGGCTCATGGTAGCCAAGCCTAGCTGCATGGACTCCAACCCGAGCCGGTACAGTTTGGCTTCGTCCCGCGCCACCATGCCGCTCTGCACAAGCGAACTCAGCAGCCGGTACGTGGTGGCGCGGTCCAGCCCGGTTGCTGCCACTAGCGACGCGAGTGAAATGCCCTTCTCGTGGTTCAGCCCCACGAGCTTGAGCAGGTCGATGGCGCGAAATACCGCCTGGGCACCCTTGGCGATACGTGCCGGCTTTTCGCGCTGCGTTTCAACATTCACAATATGAACTCCGGAAAGGCCTGAATGCTGCAACAGATTGCCATATCGGCTATCGCGGCGCGATGGTGTCCACATTATGAACGAAACGGCATGCGCTGTTTTGCCTCCGCTGACCGGCGTGAAGATACTGTGTCCAGATCGTACAACGACACCGAACTACCAGGAGACACCATGCCCCGCGCCCAGCGCTTCGCTCTAGCCTGCCTCGCCTTGCTGGCCCCTTTCGGCGCGACCGCGCAACCTGATAACTACCCCGCCCGGCCAGTCAAGATTCTGGTGGGTTACCCACCGGGCGGCGCGTCTGACACGATCAGCCGGATCATCGGGCAGGAACTGTCCAAGCTCAACGGCCAATCGTTCGTAACCGAGAATCGTCCGGGCGTGGGCGGCATGCTCGCCATGCAACTGGTGGCCAAGGCCCCGGCGGATGGCTACACGTTGGGTCTCGCGGTCAGTGGCACGCTAACCACTGGGCCGCATCTGCAGTCCACGAAGCTGTACGAACCGCTGACCGACTTCCAGCCGCTGGGCATGGTGGCCAAGGCGCCGATGGTATTGCTGGCTGGTCCGGCTGCCGGCTACGACAATGTCGAGGCGGTGGTACGGGATGCAAGGGCCCGCCCCGGCCAGGTGATGTTCGCGTCTGGGGCTCAGGCGTTCGAGCTTGCGCTGCAGTTGTTCAAGTCGAAGACCAATATCGATATCACCACGGTTTCCTATCAGGGCGGCGCGCCGGCTTCGATCGATGTGATGTCGGGCCGTGCGCAACTGATGGTCGATACGCTTGGCGCGCAGCAGGAGAACATCAAGGCTGGCAAGCTCAAGGCCCTGGCGGTGCTCGACAGCACGCGCTCGCCGATCGCACCGACCGTGCCGACCATGGCCGAAGCAGGCGTGACGGGTTATGAAGCGCTCGGCTGGACCGCGCTCGTGGCGCCCCGGGGCACGCCATCGGCTGTGGTCAACAAGCTCAACGGCCAGTTGCAAGAGGTGCTCAAGATGCCGCAGGTCAAGCAGAAGCTCGATGCACTGGCCTTCGAGCCGTGGCCCAGCACGCCGCAGGCAATGCAGAAGACCGTATCGGCCGAATACGTCAAATGGGGCGAGGTGGTACGCACTTCGGGCATGAACGCGAAATAGTCTCCGCATAACGCCCCGTTCATCCTTGTTTTCCCTCCACATCCACCGCCCGCGCCGGGCGGCGGCGTGACCCCCTGTTGCTCGAATTCCCCTATACGACGATGACAAAGACGCTCGAAAACTCCGACGCCCAATGGCTTGCCGAACTCGACCGTGCCCTCCCTGAAGCCAATGTGCCGACGTTGCTGATGGTACTGCTGCACCTGACTGGCGACCGGCGCTGGCTTGCCCAGCGATACCAGTGCACCCAAATCAAGGGCATCGACGACCACGATTCCGGTGGCTTGTCGGCCGATATCCAGCAGGAAGTCCGCGCTGCCGCGCGCGACGCGTTGCATGCCTGGAAGGCTGGCCAGCCCGCCGCGCTGCCCGACCCCGGCATCGACGACCTGGTGGAGATGATGCGACGCAGCGTGGGCGAGGAGGTGCCGGAATCTTATGGCCCCATGGTCGCCGCGGGGCTGGGACTGGATCCCGCTTTTCGTATCGATCAGGTAGGCGACTATCGCGTGCCCGACGATTTTCATGTGGTGGTAATCGGCGCCGGCGTTGCGGGCCTGTGCGCGTCGATCCGGCTGCAGGGTGCCGGCATTGCGCATACGGTGATCGAGAAAAACGGGGAAGTCGGCGGCACGTGGCATGAGAACCGCTACCCTGGCGCAGGCGTCGATACGCCCAATCACATCTACTCCTACTCGTTCGCCAAGGCCGACTGGAGCCGCTATTTCGCGCTGCGCGAGGAAATCCAGGCGTACTTCGTCGATGTTTCGCATCGCTTCCGCGTCCGTCACAACATCCGCTTCCGTACCAAGGTGGAATCGGCGGTGTATGACGAGCGCGCGATGCTGTGGTCCCTGCGCGTGACGGATGCCGAGGGCAACAGCGAAAGCATCGCGGCCAATGTGGTGATCAGCGCAGTCGGCCTGCTTAACGTGCCGAAGATGCCGAACATTCCCGGCCTGGACGCGTTCGAGGGGGCATGCTTTCACAGTGCCCGCTGGCCAGAAGGGCTCGATGTGCGTGGCAAGCGGGTGGCCGTGATCGGCAATGGCGCCAGTGCGATGCAGATTGTGCCGGCCATTGCGCCGCTGGTTTCCCATGTCAGCGTGTTCCAACGCTCGCGGCAGTGGGCCGCTCCGTTCGAACGTTTCCAGAAGCCGGTGCCGCACGCGGTGCGCTTTCTCCTCAGGGAAGTGCCTTTCTACCAGCCCTGGTATCGGCAGCGTCGGGCGTGGATCTTCAACGACCGGATCCATGCGTCGCTTCAGGTCGATCCGGATTGGCCGCATCCGCAACGCTCGATCAACCGTCGCAACGACAAGCACCGTGAGTTCTTTGTCGACTACGTGAAGAAGGAGCTTGGCGAGCGCCAGGAGCTGCTGCAGGACGTGTTGCCCGATTACCCGCCGTTCGGCAAACGCATGCTGATGGACAACGGCTGGTTCCGCACGGCGACGCGCGAGAACGTCAGCATCGTGAACAGCGGGATCGAACGGATCGAAGGCAATGCGGTGGTCACGGCCGACGGAGCGCGCTACCAGGCGGATATCCTCGTGGTCTGCACTGGGTTTGACGCCGTGAACCTGCTTTCGTCATTCCGCCTGATCGGCCGCGAGGGCCGCAACGTGCGTGAGCATTGGGACGCCCACGGCGCGCAGGCCTACTTGGGCGTGGCAACGCCGGGCTTCCCGAACTTCTTCATGCTGGCCGGCCCCAACACGGCGCTCGGCCACGGCGGAAGCGTGGTGGCGCTGCTCGAGACCCAGGTGCAGTACGTGATGTCGCTGCTGAAAGCCGCGCTCGACACCGCGGACGGTCGCTTCGAGATCGAAGTACGGCAGGACGTACACGACGCCTACAACACCCGCGTACAGGATGCCCATGGCCGCATGATCTGGACCCATCAAGGCATGTCGAATTGGTACCGCAATGCGCAGGGCCGCGTGGTGGCACCGACGCCGTTCCGCAACGACGACTACTGGCACATGACCCGCAACTCGGGACTCGCCGACTATCGGCTGCGCCTCGCGCGCGCCGAAGCGCCCGCCCTCCAGCCGCTCGGGAGGGTGGCATGATAAGGCCCCACGCCGCCGCATCGGGCCCGCACATGCTGAGCGGCCTGCGCATTCTCGACCTGGGAACGATGGTGGCCGGGCCGGTTGCCGCCACGCTGTTCGGCGACTTCGGCGCTGAAGTCATCAAGGTCGAAGTCCCACGCCGGGGCGACACCGTGCGTGACCTCGGTCCCTTCGTCGATGGCCAATGCCTGTACTGGAGCGTGGAGAACCGCAACAAGAAGTCGATCACGCTGGACCTGCGCAAGCCGGAGGGTCGCGACCTGCTCTTGCGGCTAGTGGAACACGTGGATGCCGTGGTCGAGAACTTCCGTCCGGGCACCCTTGAGAAATGGGGCGTGGGTTGGGAAGCGCTCAAGGCTCGCAACCCGCGGCTCATCATGCTGCGCATTTCCGGCTTCGGGCAAACCGGTCCCTATCGCGAGCGCGCCGGCTATGACCGGATCGCGATGGCCTTTGGCGGCCTGATGGGCATCACAGGTTTCCCCGACCGCCCGCCTGTACGTGTCGGCACTTCGATCGCCGATTACCAATCGGCCATCCTTGGGGCGTTCTCGCTGATGATGGCAATCTATCACCGCGACATGCACGGCGGCGAGGGCCAGCAGATCGACCTTGCCATGTACGAATCGATCATCCGGTTTACGGAGGTGCTGGTACCGGCCTACGTCCGGCTCGGCACGATTCGCGAGCGCCGCGGCAACACGCATTTCGCAGCGGCCCCGGGCGAGCACTTCCGCACGTCGGATGGCCGCTACATGATCCTGACCGTGTCGGCCGATGCGGGATTCCAGCGACTGGCGCAGGCGATGGGGCGCGAGGACTGGCTGACCGAACCGCGCTTCGCCACGCACGAACTTCGCTGGCAGCATGTGGCGGAACTCAACGCGGTTCTGGCAGAGTGGATCGAGGCGCAGCCGGTGGACGAACTCTGCGCGAAGCTCGATGCGGCCAAGCTGGCCTACTCGTTCATCTTCAGCATCGAGGACATCATGAACGACGCCCATTACCGCGCGCGCGGCACCATCGCGTCGGTGACCGACCGCCATATCGGCCCTGTCAAGATGGCGGGCGTTATCCCCAAGTTTCCGGATAGCGAGGAGAAGCCGATCGAGCCCGCTCCCGATCTGGGCCAGCACAATGCGGAGATCTATGGCGGTATTCTGGGCATGTCGCCCGACGACATCGCTGCGCTGGTCGAGTCAGGCGTGATATGAAGCGCGCGATCGTTTTAGGCGGGGGCGGGGTCGCGGGCATCGCGTGGGCTACTGGCGTCGCGGCCGGCATGGCACGCCACGGCGTGGATATCACCGCTGCCGACGCAATCGTCGGTACCTCGGCGGGTTCGGTGGTGGGCGCGCAGATTGCCACCGGGATAGGACTGGAGATTCTGCTGGCTGCCCAGTTGATGCCGGCTTCGCAAACGCGCGAGCTGGTCCGCAGATATTCGCAGGCGGACGCGGACGCGCGCAACCGGGAACTGATGCAAAAGGTCTTTGGCGATGCGAGAGCGGCCCGCCGGAGAATCGGGGCGTATGCGCTGCGCACCGAAACGGTCCCGCTCAAGACGCGGCGCGACATCATCGCTGCGCGCCTGCCGACGGCGCACTGGCCGCGCTGTGACTTGCGCGTGGTCGCCGTCGATACCGAAACGGGCGAGCATGTCGTCTTCCACCGCCACAGCGGCGTGGAACTCGTGGATGCCGTAGCGGCCAGTTGCGCGGTGCCCGGCAGTTGGCCCGCAGTGCCCCTGAACGGCCGCGCCTACATGGACGGCGGCATCCGCTCGCTGACCAACGCCGACCTGGCGTGGCCCGCCGACACGGTCCTCGTGATTGCGCCGCTGGGCTATGGCGACGGAAATCCGGTCAGCGGGCACCTGCGCGCCGAAGTGGCCTACCTTCGCGAGCGAGGTGTCCGCGTGGCGGTCATCGTGCCTGACGACGCGTCACGCGAGGCAATGACCGACAACGTCCTCGACCCCTCCCGCAGCGCGCTAAGCGCTTATGCAGGCGTGTTGCAGGGTGAACGCATCGCCGCGGAAATCGGGTTGATGTGGATGGACGGGCAATCGTAAGGGCGAGGGCGGAGAAGACGGTCGGCTTGAGTTATCAGGAAGACGCAACCTTCATTGCAATAGAGCTATGGCACGCGCGGAAAGAAACGCCGAGACGTCGATATCGCAAGGATGTTCATCAGCGTAAAGAAGAGCGCAACCCCTGCCGACGTCTGCGGCTACGAAGCGACGGCCCCAAAGATCCTTCATTGCCGAGTCAGTACTTCCGCCGTATGCGCTCAGTACGAGAGACTTGTTGCAGCTCTGTGGCAGTGCGCCAGATAAAGCGCTCCAGTCGACGTTGCTTCGAAATCGCTCGCTAGATACTCGGCCCCGGGGGGGGGCAGGTGCTTTGCCCCACATTGGGGGGCACGGTCTGTGGGGCTCGGGAGTCAGGCGGCCCGTCCTGACACTTTGGGATATCTGGGATATCGTTACCAGGTCGGTCACTCAACCTAGCAGAAGGCACTCATGTGGGATCGCTGGTGCAAGGGCGATACGAGTCATGAGATCGCCAGGTTATTTGATCGCAGGCACTCTTCAGTCCAGAGGATCTTGTCGGACGCGGGAGGCATTCGCCCACCACAACGCCGCCGACGACGGAGGAGTATCTGGCGGTCGTGCTGAAAGTGCTTAAGAGGACAAGGGCACGCCCCCATACTCTGCCTTGCGTAGTAGGAACAGAGCGCGCCGCCGAAACCAACGGGTAGACTGCCGGCGAGGCGGCGGCTCCTCGAAGCCCGTTAGCACAATTAGTCAATTCGGAGGGCAAAGACAAGCTTTCCTTGATGTAAGTCAAGAAGGCAGCTCGTGCGTCATAAATTACCGATAATATACTTATAATTAAATGTATGAACATATCTATTAGTTGATAGAATTGACGGCGCTGCGAAAGCAGTTACACCGAACAATAGCCGCCGGCTGAACAGCCGACCGGCTTCGTCCAATACATCTGCCTGCCCATATAGCCTTTCGGCGCCAAAAGCGCTTTGATCTAGCTAACTGCTCTCGCCGAACTCTAGCCTGTAGCCCCTGAGATGCTGAAGCGCCGTGGCGTAGCGGCAAATCTGAACACCATGGAAATTGATGCGAGAAATATCGAGTCTCAAGCAACCCCAACAGAAGAGTATGCAGGCCATCGTGACAGAGGCTGCGCATGTCCGGCGTTGTATTGAGGACTAGAAGACAAGATGAACTACCGCGCCCTGGTCACTTTGGCAGGCCTCACACTTGCGAGCTGTTCGCGCTATCCGCAGGCATCCGGCCATCTCATCCGTACGTCCTGTATAGCAGCTTCCTTAGCAGAATTGATGGAGCTCGGTGCCGATGAGCGGTTACGCATACGATTGGCGACGCCTGTGCACGACGTCGGGAAGCTGGCGATTCCAGACGATGTGCTGCTTAAACCGGGTAAATTAGACCCATCGGAGCGACGCGTCATGGAACAACATGCGAGCATTGGCGCCGACCTTCTGGCTGGCAGTTCCGATGAACTGCTGCAGTTTGCATCCCAAGTGTCCCGCCATCACCACGAACGTTTCGATGGCAGTGGCTATCCGGGCCATTTTGTGGGGCAGAAAATTCCCTTAGCCGCGCGTGTGGTGGCGGTCGCGGATGCGTTCGATGCGATAACTGAAACGCGCTGCTACCGCCCGCGCATGACCGATGATGACGCTCGGTCCATCATTGCAGGTGGCAGCGGCACGCACTTTGACCCAGTGGTGGTAGAAGCGTTTCTCGACGGCTTCCCTCAGATACAGCGGGCGCGCGCAGCGGCAAATGAATGGCTATCGCGTGGAAGCGATACCGCCGTGGTCACTGCGTTCTACGGGCTAACGCACGCGGACTTTCGCGTGACTGCTCGCGTAGCGACAGGAGTCACTCACAGCACGTTGCTCCCGGAAATGCGGGCGTGAGGCACGCCACCGTCCTTTTCCTCAAAGGGGCGAGCTGAACGGCGCAGGAGAACCGGGCAAGACCTTTCCATTAAATGACCGAGTCGCATGGCTGTATTGCGAGGCCTGCAATGCTTGAGCGGCCAAGCAGGCCTTTAAAAGAAAGCGGCCCGCTTGGACTAGGGCATCGAGCAGCCGCTGGTATCCATCTGCGAAGGGACGATCTGCCGTGATAAGGTTTAGCAAGAGTGCCATTGCGATTAATATGTAGCTGGCAATCGAGCTCGGGGCCGCAAGTGCGGCGAGCGCCCGCCGGACCACGGACAGGCGCATCCTCGAACTGAATTCCAGGCTAGTTTATTCGGGGGACTAATCGAGATTTAGGGCGATGTAGAGGGCGGCGATTGCCCCTATCACAAAGAGTGCCCTGCGATAGATGAATAAGGTCTTGCGCCCAATGGTCGGCATGTCGTCACCTGTCTTGCTCAGTTGAACTGTGGGCTGCTGAAGAAGGCTCGCAGCCCTCGGAGCAAGGTGCCGTGCAAGGAAGATCAGGATTCGATCTGTGAATCAGTCCCTGACTTCCCGCACGGCTAAGAGAAGCACAGCGGGAAGGGCAACCTCTTGGTCGACGGATTGCAGGACGAAGATGTCCTGCGGGCGCACGTAGGCGTCCGCGCCCGCAACATGCAGGGCATGTTGGCGGTTGCTGGTGCGGAACTGCGCAGAGTGCATTCGGTCGGTAGAATTGAGAGGTGGCACAGGCAGCGGCGCGGGCACCATCATGTGGGGCGCGGCCTAGTTCGTACACTGCGAGCGCAGCCTGCAAGGGACGTTTTCTTATACCATACTCTGCGAGGCCTGTGTCGGTGGCGCGGAGCTCGTGCGCTAGGTCGAGTAGTGGTGTTGGGGATTTGCCGACTGAACCCATGCTTTGCGTGGTGGTACTGCGCAAACCGGTCGCCGCATTTCATCTCGCCATACGGATTAGCCTGCATGAGTTGTCGATCGATCCTCTCTATCACGAGAGGATGTTCGTCATTTGTTCTGCCGGACACTCGTCGGCGCGAAAGCGTGCGGCGTTATGGCGCTGGAGAAATGCGACGCAAAACATCGTGGAGGCGTGGCCCGCTTAATCGATCAAGCTGTGAGGTAATATAAAGTGTGGATAAAGGACCGGATCTTATGCGAGGTCTTCCACGAATCGGGGAGCAATTATGAAACTGACGTTTGATGCGTCAAATCCGGTAGAAGAAGGCGAATTCAGGGCGGCGCTGTCGAGCCTGGAACGGCTTGGGATGTTGAGGACGTGGCAGCAGTTGGCTGACGGATCGTACGTTATCGAGGTGGACCGCGAATTCGTTGGCGAATTTTCCTAACTGGAACAGGTAAGCTCCTTTGGGCGCCTGCACCATCGCGCCCTCCAATAAAAGCGGTGCAAAGAAAATGCCGCGGCCGGGGGAATTGGCCGTGGCGAAGCGCGAACTTGCCGGTTTCCCGGCTGAGCAGAAGCTGGCACGGAAATCCCGCCGTGTGAATCGCCTGAATGGGTCACTGAAGTGCGGAATGGCTAGGGGGAGCTTACCGCTCGGGCCTCTGCAGCTGAACAGCGCTAGACGGGTCGATTTGCTCCTATCTGCTGAAGGCTTCCCGCCGAGAATCATCAATGGCGCCGCGGCTTTTCGGTCGGCCGGGTGACCCGGTACTGGCCAAGACGCGGCACCCGTCGCACTTGATTGCGTAAAGCCAGGTTGTCCTCGCGTAGAGAATCCGTGCGCGCTGCGAGCAGCAGGGACCGCAGTTGGCCCAGCGTCGGCGCCGGCGCGCCGCGCGATATGGAGTTCAGCCTTTAACGTTGCGCGGGTCATCACCGAAAGAGTTGCGCTCTCGAATCTGGCCGTCGCGGCCATGGATCAACAGTTCGACTGGGTCGCGCTTCGCGCGCTCAGTGCCCCCTGCGATCGCTTCTTCTTGGGTGAAGAACATTGTCCGTTCGCCGCCCGCCACCTCTACCGCCCATTCGTTTCCTGCTGACACCAGATGAATTTCTCTGTTGCCCATGGCTGTCTCCTATTTGATTTATGGAGACAGCCTCCTGCGGAGATACGTCCAATCGGTATCGGATTCGCGCCTACAGGTCCGTCGGATGAATGGCCGGCACAGCCTTGGCGCGTCGAGGGAGGGCCGCTGGCTCAACCATAAGCGAATCAGCCAGCATTACGCGGAAAGGTACAGGCCATCTCCTGGTCGCGGCGAGCCAGCCACTCATCCCTGACACTTGCGAGCGTGTCGAGAAGAAGATAGACGCCGAATGCTCGGAAAAAATGGAGTCGCTCCAATGCAACACTGAACGGTCGCTTTAGGCTGTTCAAGCGGCCGGAGTGTAGCTTTCCGCGGGAAGGATAGAGAAAATCTGGCATTGCAAGTGGAATTCGTGCGTTCGTGCTGCTTTTGCCATTTACGCCAGAGAGCGAACGCTGCCCCCACGTTCAAAAATGATAGCGCGAGCATTGCCGGCTAGCCGCTGGCTGCCGCGCAGGGAAAAGGGTCGCCGGCCTTGCCGGCTGCAAATCCGCATGACAAAACGTTCCAGCGTCTCTCCAGTTGAAAAGCCGCGCCTGCGCGCCGTCGCAGGCGCCGTTTCCCTCCTCACTATGTCCTTGGCCGCCCCGCCGGCGCTAGCCGTCGGGGGCAATGGAGGGGCCGGGGGATACAACTTTCCCGTATCGGGCGGGTCGGGTTCCCTCGGCACAGGCCAGAACGGACCGTTTGTGGCCGACGGCGCCGGCGACGGCACCGGCGGCGGCGGCGGCGGGGCCAATGCTGCGGGCGGCTCCGGCGGTATCAGTGCAGGGCAGACGGTTCCGCAGGCGCTGGGGGGGGGTATCCGGGAGCGCGCCTGGCCAAAGTGGCGGCAACGGTGGGGACGGAAACTTCGACATGGACTGGTTTACGGCCGGTGGCGGAGGTGGTGGAGGCGGCGGTGCGGATGGCATGTATCTGGGCCAAGTGCCCGCTGTCATATCTAGCCCGGTGTATGGCGGCGGTGGTGGTAGGGGCGGCAACGGGGGCGGCTATCCTTCGGACCTGCCGGGTGCGTACTTCGGAGGAGGCGGCGGCGGTGGCGGCGGTGGCAATGGCGTGATTTACAGCGGTGGCGCAGGGATCGTGGTGAAGTCGGGTGCCGCTGCGTACGGTGGCTGGGGTGGGAACGGCGGCAATGGCGGCGGATCGAAGCCGATTCCAGAGTTCCAAGGCGCTGGTAATGGTGGCGACGGCGGTGTCGGCATGTTGGTAACCAGCGCGGCCAACGTGCATGTCGAATCAGGTGCCCTGGTGGCGGGGGGCAACGGTGGGACGGGGGGGCAAGGCGGCGACGGCGTCTATGGGCCCTACGGCAGCTCTGGAGGAAAGGGTGGCATGGGGGGCAGCGGCATGGAATTGGCCAGTGGGTCCACGCTGCTCAACGAAGGCACGATCTCCGGCGGCGCGGGAGGTGCCGGTGGCGCGGGCGGCATGAGCATAGATAATTCGCAGGCCGCTGCGGGCGCTGCAGGCATCGGCGGGGTGGGCGTGCTCGGCAGCAACCTGACGGTCGTCAACAAGGGGACCATCGTAGGAGGCAGCCCGGGCGTGGCCGCTGTGCAGTTTACCGGCGGCACGAACCGCTTCGAGTTCTGGACCAACAGCGTCGTAGGGAGAATCGACGCCTTCGGCACGGACGACACGTTGGTGCTGGCTGGCGACACTGGCGCTGCCACGTTGAGCGGCGGCATCGGATTTGCCGGCCTTTATCGGGGCTTCGAGCACTTCCAGAAGATAGGAGCATCGGTCTGGACCCTCGCTGGTACCAACACGGATATCACGAACTGGCAAATTCTGGGCGGCACACTGGCAATTGCGTCGGATGCCAACCTCGGCGCGGCAGCCGGCACCCTGGGGTTGAACGGCGGTACCTTGCGGACAACCGCGCCCATGACCACCGCGCGCGCAACCACCCTAGGCCCGGGAGGTGGCACCTTCGAAATTACAAATGGCACGCTGACACACAACGGTGTCATCGACGGCCCCGGCAGCCTGACCAAGACGGGGGACGCAACACTCGATTTGAACGCCGTGAATACCTATACCGGCGGGACGCGGGTCAACGCAGGCATGCTGAGCGCCAACGTCAATGGCGCGCTGGGGAGCGGCCCGGTCAGTGTCGACGGCGGCGCCACGCTGCGCCTTTACGGCGACTTCGACCTGGGGGGACGCCAAGTCGTCAATCGTTCGGGCTACATCCAGCTCTTTGACGCCGGCACGCTTGGCAATGCGCAGGTGACGAACCTTGGCGGTATCACTTACCTGCTCCGCAACAGCACGGCGGCCAATGCGACGATCGTCAACAACGGCGGCGTGCTGTCGTTCCAGGACGGCAGCACCGGCGGTAACAGCCAGGTGACCACCCGCAGCGGCAGCTATACGGAGTTCTGGGGCTGGAGTACCGCCGGCAACGCCTCGCTGGTCACGGATGCAGGGGGGTGGGTCGATTTCTCGGGCACGGCCGGTCCGGCCTTTGATCACCGGATCACGGCGGGCGCCATCGCGGGTGCGGGGCGCTACCAGCTCGGTCAGAACATCCTGACCGTAGGCGGTAACAACGCGTCAACCATCGTGAGCGGCACGATCGAGGATGGCGGGGCCGGTGGCGGGAGCGGCGGCGGGCTGGTCAAGATCGGCACTGGCACGCTCACGCTGAGTGGCGCAAATACCTATACGGGTGCGACGATCGTGAACGCTGGCACGCTGGCCGTGAACGGCAGCGTAGCCGGCGCGGTCACCGTGAACAACGGCGCTATGCTCAGCGGCGCCGGCAGCGTGGGCAGTACCGTCATTGCTTCAGGCGGTACGCTGGCGCCGGGCAATTCCGTCGGAACGCTGACCGTCAATGGCAACCTGACACTGGCGGCGGGTTCGACCTATCGTGTCGAAGCCGACCCGGCTTCGACGGCCAGTGACCGCGTCGCGGTGAGCGGTACGGCCACACTCGGCGGTGCGGTAGTCCATGTCGGCCCCGATGGCAACTTCGCGTCGACGCGGCGCTACAGCATCCTCACGGCCGGATCGGTGCAGGGTCGCTTTGCATCGGTCAACTCGACCTACGCGTTCCTCGACCCGACGCTGACGTATGGCACCAACGAGGTCACCCTTGCACTCACACGCAAGGTGGTAATAGATCCGGTGCCGCCCGTTTTGCCGGTCGATCCCGGCGCGGGTGGCAGCCTTGGCGGAGGTGCTCCGCGCCCGATGCGCTTTGCGGATGCCGCGGTCACCGGCAACCAGCGCGCGGTGGCAAATGCGCTGGATACGCTCCCGGACAGCAACACGGTGCACGAAGCCGTGGTGACGTTGCCTGAAGGCGCACCGCCGGCTGTGTTCGACAGCCTGTCCGGTGAGGCTCATGCCAGCGTGGCCACGGGTCTGATGACCCTAGCGGGTGGCGCGCGGGCGCTGCCGCTGACGCATTTGAACGACAGCCTGTCTGCCGGCATGCTGCCCGGTGCACCCATCGCCCAGCTTGGCGGCCCACTGCCGGCCGCCGCGCTGCCCATTTCCGCCGCCCAGCCATTGTGGGTGGAGGTACTTGGCAACTGGCAGAACTTCCATGGGAGTGCCGATGCAGCGCGCGTGCGCCAGCAGACCGGCGGTTTCTACCTCGGTGGCGACGGGGCGGTGGGTCAAGGCTGGCGCATCGGCGGGGCATTCGGCTACGCCAATAGCACGCTGCGCGTGAGCGACCGGTCCTCGCGCGCGATCACCGATTCCTTCAGCGCCACCCTCTACGGCGGCCGCGCGTTTGCGCTCGGCGGCGGCAAGCTCAAGTGGCTGTTCGGCACCGCCTATAGCTGGCACGTTGCCGACACGGATCGGCAGGCCAACCTCGGCGGCAGCACGGTCCAGTCGCTGACGGCCAGCTATCATGCCAGCACCGCGCAAGTCTTCACGGAAGCCGGCTTTGCCATGCCCCTATCCGTGACCACCCAGCTCGAACCGTATGCCGGGGTGGCCTGGAGCGACACAAGGACGCGCAGCTTCGCGGAGACCGGCGGCTCGGCGGCCCTGCACAGTCCTGGCAACAGCAATACGTTGACCACCACTACGCTCGGCGTGCGCACCAGCGCACGCGTCCAGATCGGTGCCACCGAGGCAGCGTTCTACGTTGGGGCAGGCTGGCAGCATGCGTTCGGCGACGTGCGCCCGGCTACCACGCTGGCGTTTGACGCCAGCCAGCCATTTACGGTGACGGGCGCCCCGATCGCACAAAACGCGGCCCTGGCGGAACTGCGCGCCGACTTCGCCATCTCGTCCGCGGCCACGCTCGGCTTGCGTTATACCGGCCGGCTGGGCGGCGGGAACCAGGACCATACGGGGACGGTGGGATTTAAGTGGCGCTTTTAGCTAGCGTCTTTGATTAGTGCCAAACGCCTACTACTCCGGCACAGGGTACGGCTGGATTTGAAAAGGAGACCCCAGTAGTGCACCGCCGCTTACCAATACGAAGGCACGGGATATGTTGTTGTCGTGGATTGGGCCGCTGCAGATTTCTGCAGTGCAGGTTCGGCTCCTGACCTCGCTAGGTGAGCTGGAAACGGGATAACGCCCCAAGAGTTTCTCCAGCGCTACGGAGGCCGCTAACTGAAGCACCGCTCCAGCGCCCCAGCGAGATTCGGGTGGCGCCATACGAAGCCGGCTTCTTGCGCCCGACGGGGAATCAATCGCTGGCCGCCGAGCAGCAGAATCGACATCTTTCCCAGCGCCAGACGCAGCGCCCATGAAGGTGTTCGTAGTACGGCTGGACGGCGCAGCGCTCGGGCCAGCATTTGAGTAAAGTCGCTGTTGCGCACCTGTTCGGGCGCGCAGGCATTGTAGACGCCCTTGCATTCGCTATGGTGTAGCAAATAATCAAAGAGGCGGACCAGATCGTCGAGATGTATCCAGGGCATCCACTGCTCTCCGCTGCCCATCTGCGCGCCCAGACCCAAGCGAAATGGGGGTGCCATCCGAGCCAACATTCCACCTTTTGGGGAGAGTACGGGAGCAATGCGCAGCGTTGCAACGCGTATACCCAAGGTCGTCGCGCGGTTCGCCTCTTGCTCCCAGGCTTGGCATAGGTGGCTTCCAAAGTCCGCGATGCCTTGCGGGCTGGATTCGTCCAGGAGCACATCGCCCCCGTTGCCGTACCAGCCGACTGCAGAAGCAGAAAGCAGCACAGCAGGAGGAGTGGACTGATTAGCCATCGAGTCAATGAGGGTGCGGGTCAAGTGCACGCGGCTACGCCACAGCAGATCGCGACGCGCTGCGGTCCACCGGCGGTCCGCGATCGGTGCGCCGGCCAGGTTGATCACGGCATCTAAGGGGAAGCTCCCATCGAGCTCTTGAAGCCGCGCGATACCCCGGGCGCCGCTACATAGGGCGGGTACCTGCGAAGGGTTTCGACTCAAGACCCACAACTCGTGGCCTGCGCGTTGCCAGTTGTCGCACAGCGCCCGCCCGATGAGGCCTGTGCCCCCTGTAATCAATATGCGCATAGAGTGCTTCTTCTTGTCGTTAGGCAGCTACCAGGGCAGGCGCTGACCGTTGTAAGCCCACAATCCTCCACTGTCCTCGGGCTGGAGGCGGTCGAGTACCGCTAGTATTTCGCCAGCCGCGTCGTTGGCTGGCCGACCGATCTGCGCACCGCGGAACGGGGCTGATAAGGCTGAATTGACGGTGCCTGGGTGCAATGCCACTAGCACAGCTTGTGGGTGCGTGCGTGCCATTTCGATCGCAGCCGTCTTGATTACCATATTTAATGCTGCCTTTGAGGCGCGATAGCTGAGCCAGCCGCCGAGGCGATTATCGCCAATGCTCCCGACCTTGGCCGATAGTACGGCAAAGTGGCAACGTCCACCGCGCGCCAGCTGGGGCGCGAAGTGTGCTAGTGCCATTGCGGGCCCGATAGTGTTGACGGCAAAGCTGGCGGCAAGATGCTCGGCGCTCAAATCAGCCATACGCTTCTCCGGCGTACCGGTTGGCCCCTGCAACATGCCGGTGGCTACGAGAATCAGGTGCCATGGACCTCGTGTTCGTAGGCTGTCCGCGGCGCGGATAACGCTGCTCGGGTCATAGAAATCCAGCGGAGGAGTGGTGTTGCGGGCCAGGGTATGCACGGCAGCGCATCGGGGGTCGGTGCGCAGTTGTGCCACCAGCGCGGCGCCGATAGCTCCGGTACTTCCGAGAACAAGGGCGCGATAGCCGGCAGGAAGCGATTTCATGGTGTGAGCTATTTGTCGAGTGACCGCTACAGTGTTTCGAGCTGCTCGCGAAGATGGTTGGCATATCCCTGCAGGGCCTGACGTTCCGTCTCAGGCATTCTCTTCAACTGGCGATAGACGAGTGCGAGTCGGGGATTGCTGTGCAGTGTAGGGGCGTGGCGTTGGAAGAAGTCCCAATACAAGGCGTTGAAGGGGCAAGCGCGAATCCCGGTTTTTTGCTTGGGGTCGTAGAAACAATGCTGGCAATAGTCGCCCATGCGTTGAAGGTAGGCGGCACTGCTCACATACGGTTTGGTGGCAATCAGCCCGCCATCCGCGCGCTGGCTCATTCCCAGCGTGTTCGGCAACTCCACCCATTCGAATGCGTCGATATAGATGCCCAGATACCACCTGTGCAGCGCATGTGGATCTAGACCGGCGAGTAGTGCGAAGTTGCCGATCACCATTAGCCGCTGGATGTGGTGTGCGTGGGCGGTGCGCAGCGATTGTGAGATGGCCAGATGAATGCACCGCATATGTGTGTCGCCGCTCCAGAACCACCGCGGCAACGGTGTCCGGTGTGAGAGGGCGTTGTTCTTCTCGTAGCCGGGCATGTGCGCCCAGTAAATACCACGCACGTATTCTCTCCAGCCGAGGATTTGGCGTACAAAACCCTCTACGGCGGCCAATGGTGCGCGGCCGGCGCGCCAAGCGGCCTCGGCTCGTTGCACCACCTCCAGAGGATGGAGCATCTTCACGTTGAGGGCGAACGACATCAGTGAGTGGAACAAGCGCGGGGCTTTGGCGGCCAGCGCATCTTCGTAGTCACCAAAGTAGGGTAAAGCTGTAGCGATGAAAGCCTCTAGGCAGGAAAGTGCTTCTTTGCGGTTGAGTGGCCAACGTATGGCGTCGGCTTGCGGATCCCCAAAGCTCTGCACGCCTGCGCCTTTCGCCATTTCCCACAAGCTTCGGTGATCGTGTAGCGGCCGCCAGTCTTGCGGCTCTGGCGGAGTTCCCGGCCAGCGCTTGCGATTATCGTGATCGAAGTTCCATTGTCCGCCTTCGGGCTCGCCGGCATCGTCAAGAAGCACCTTCCAACGTTTGCGCATACTACGGTAGAAGTACTCCATCACCCATTGCTTGCGGCACTGCATTTGTTCTGCAAGGTCGCTGCGTTGGGTCAAGAAATGCTCGCTATCCACCACTTCTGTAGCGTAAGACTGGTCACCACCCCATTTGTTTAGCAGAGCGTCCAGCCGCCATTCGTCGGGCTGTTGCCACTCGACCCGACGAACGCAGTAGTGCGCAGCCAGCGCAGTTAAGTTGCCGGAAATGGAGTGGCGGTTGCTTGGGTCGTCCAGCGCAACATAGCGGACGCGGTGACCTCGCTCACGCAGGTAGTCCGCAAAGTCGCGCATCGCTGCGAAGATGGCCAGGATTTTTTGGGCGTGGTGCAGAACATAGTCCGTTTCTTGGCGAACCTCCATCAGCACGTAGACCACTTTCGGGTCGACCACAGAAAACCAGCTGTGGCCGCAGTGAAGCTGGTCCCCCAGCACAAGACGCATGGTTTCGGTTGAGCTGCTCACGCAATACCCCAAGATGTTGCCCGGCGCCGACTCTGAGGATCAAGGGTCCACATTCACCTGCCTGAGCATTCAAGGTTTCAGGATGCACCGTGGGCGCGCGGTCCCAGACCGCGCACCGGTAGGGCACTCATGGTGCAGGCAAGATGACCTTGTCCAGGACGTGGATGACTCCATTCGAGCACAGAGTGTCGGTTGCAACGATGTTGGACTGGCGGCCACGCTGGTCCGTAATGGCTAGCGTTGTGCCGACGCTAAATGTCTCGCCCTCGACAGTCTTTATTGGCATGTTAAATTGGACACTGGCTTTGAGGACCAACTCAGGCAACACGTGGTACGTCAGCACTTTATTCAGCAATTGCGTGTTCGCTAGCAATTGGTCTTTAGTGACACCCAACTCATTCAACAAGGACGCAAATGCCGCATTGGTGGGCGCGAAAACGGTGTAAGGGCCGGGGGCACTGAGCGTGTCAACCAAGCCAGCAGCTGTCACCGCTTCCACCAAAATGCTGAAATCCGGATTAGCAATAGCCGTTTGCACGATGTTCTTGTCGCCAGGCAGGAGAACCTTGTCAATAGCATGGATGACGCCATTGGATGCCGCTATGTCCGTTTGAATGATGTTGCTGGTTCGGTTGCGACCATCCGTAATAACGAAACCGTTACCGGCTTTGTCGATCTTGAAAAAACCACCTCCAACCGGCTTGATGGGTTTGCCTAGGGGGATCGCACTGCTCTGCACTTGTCCAGATACGACGTGATACTTCAGGACAGTTGCTAACAGCGACTTGTTCGCCAGAAGCTGGTCTTTGGTCAAGCCCAGTTCGCTCAGCAACGCTGAAAACGCCTGGTTGGTTGGGGCGAACACGGTAACTGCGCTGGAGGCGGTTAAAGTATCTGTCAGGCCAGCCGCCTGTACTGCTTCGACGAGAACGGTGAAACGACTGTCGTTTTGTGCGACCTGCACGACATTACCGGGGGAGTCGTCGCCGCCGCCGCATCCTGAGGCAATGGCAAGCAACATGGCACAACATAATCCTGTAATCCACCGAAGCATGATCATTCTCCAAACGAAACCAAGCTAAAACAACTGCAATAGGTTTTCTCTCTCATGCGGCCATAGGCTGCCTCCCATAGCTGTTAATAAGGCGCGGAAGGGAACGTCGTACGGCGTCACTCCACAATGTGGGTGGGGCCAAGATCGCGCGACGCCTTTCTAAGGGCAGCCGCGAATTTCACCAGTGCGAGAAGGTTTCTAGGCGGTTACCTCGCGCATGCCTGTATGTGCTCCTAGCAGAATTGCGTTGGGTCTTGACGATTCTGCGAGCGCTCATCTGTGCGCAGAAAGATCGACGCCGTTCGCGTGCGTCCGACCCACGACGGGAGCGCAGCTGCATCCTCCGAACCAGGAGGCGGATCAGGGGCGACCCGAACACTTGGACGCTTGTGTGAGTTTGGGAGCACGCAAGGTCCTCCAATTAATGAGAAGAGGGGGCGCCTGCACTGATCGCTCTTCGCGCAGACCGGTATCCCACGTCGGTCCCCATGGCCGCGCGATACTGCTCAGGAAAAAAGAATACTGGATAGTAACTAAATTTACAAATAGGTATTTTTAGTGGCGAAGGGAATCGGCGGTCGAGCTCCGCCTGGGCGAAAAACGCCCAAGTGAGTTTAGGGTCTCGTTTGCCTTTGCGCTGACTTCGCGTTTCAGATCCGCTGCGCTTGGGCCGTGGTCGGTGCAGACACGCTGACCGGTGGCACGCTCATGGCGGCCAACCCACCTCAAAAGGGCTTCGCCTCAGGGGCGACCGACGCGGCAATCGCTAGGGAGGGAGTACGGTTAGTCCCGAGGCACCCGTTGACGTTGTTCGGCGAGCGCTTCTGAGCACGTCGTTCTCGTCAAATTCAAGCAGCGCTGTCGACGATTGGATATTACCTCCCGCAAACAGGGGACCAATGATCGGGAGGAAGCTTTCCGGGTGCGTGTGGGATGACGCGAACGAATACAGCAGTATGGTTGCACCGCTACTTAGCTTTACCTGCGACGTGGGGCTGCCAAGTTGCGCCACTACATCATCCAGAGTGGAGAAACCCAGGACAAAGCTCTCCAGTTGCGCCGACCGGATGTCGACGCCCGTCGATACGCAGGCAACGATTAGCCCGCACACGGTAGTTAGCACAAAGAAACGCTTCATGTACACCGCCGCACCTCTGCGCATCTTTCCTCTGTTGACCTCCACGCGAAAGCATCGCCCGCACTAAAGCGGCCGGGATCCACGGGCCCGGAGATGCCTTCCACGCTTAGATTAGGAGAACCGGGCCAAAGTGTTGGCTGTCCTGCGTGGCCTCAGAGGTGACGGACGGCCTCCAGGCTAAAGAAGGGATCAATCCGGGCTTTCGGGCGTGTCAATTGTGGCGGCGATTCGATCAACAGTCCTGTTGCTGGCCAGGCCTAGCCGCTCTGTAACTTCCTCGGGAGCAACGCCGCCAATCAACAGCCGGCGGCAGTAGGTGTTTCGCAGGATCCGAGGGCCCATGTCTTCAGCCTCGTAACCAATAGCGGCAAAAGCCTCACGCACGATCTTGCCGAGGCTCATGTCGGTGACCGGCGTGCCCGCCCGCTTGAGCGAAAACAGGAGATCGCCTTCGGCTGGCCAAGCGCGGCGCTCGACGAGCCAAGAGCCCAGCGTTGCTATTGCAAATGGCTCCAGATGGATGGTGCGGGATCGTTTGGGCGGGCGCGCCGGCACGTGGAGATAGGGCGGTGATGCGTGCGGATTCATGTCCTGCATCCGCGCCGCGCGGCCTTCGCTTGCCGTGACCCCGGTGCCGAGAAACATCGCGACGATCGCCCGTTTCTGCAAGGCGGCCGGTTCGTCGGAGGGCTGTGGCCGTACGAACTCTTGCAGGTCTTGGTCGACGTCCTCGGGCAGGAACAGAACTTCGGGATCATCGACAGGCCAGTGCTGACCGAGGACGAGTTCGCTGGCAGGGTTGGCGTCCCGGACGCCAACGGCCACCAGATGCCTGCAGAGGCGATCAATGAGCTTGAGATAGCGCATGCGCGTCGCAGGCGAGTAGTTTGCGGCATCGCCGTCGCGCCAGAAGCCATCGAGAACATCGGCACCGAAGGTCGCCACAGTAGCGCCGCGGGCCACGAGGTATCGGTGGAATCTGTCGAACATCGCCCGATGTTGGACGATGGATCGCTCAGCGAAAGGTCGCAGGTCCGAACCAGCGGCTTCGCGGACTTGCCAATCAGCATACGCTTGTCGGGGATCAGAGAACCAAAGTTTGTCCATATATATTTATATACTGAATTATGGCTGATCCTACAACCTATCGTCGCTGCGCGACGCTACCTACTCGCAAGTACAGGAAGTCCAGCCTCAGAGAGGCACGCGTCAGTTGGTTCAAGAGGTCAGCGAAGGACGGCTCTGTCGTCCCGCATGCGCACTTGGTGATTCCCATAACCGCGGCCCGGGCGCCCCTGATCGCCGAACGCGCCTTATAACTTGCTGTAGGCCTTAGCGTGCCATTGTTTCAGCGATCTGCCTTTGGGCGGAAGGATGGCTGCACGGCATGGCCATTTCGACCGCCGAGAAACCCCGCTGAGGGATGGCAGGTATCCCGACCGCCGCGAAGAAATGGAGCGATCAGGGGTTGATGGCCACTTTCAGCACGCCGTCACGCTGGTGGCCGAACATGTCATAGGCCGCTTCGATCTCGGACAACTTGAAACGATGGGTGACGAGATGCGACAAGTCGACGCGGCTGGTTTCGATCACACCCATCAGCCGGCGCATGCGTTCCTTTCCGCCCGGGCAGAGCGACGTGACGATGTGATGGTCGCCGAGACCGGCGGCGAATGCGCCGAGCGGAATATGCAGGTCGCTCGAGTACACGCCGAGGCTCGAAAGCGTGCCGCCGGGCTTCAGCACCCGCAGCGCGGCCTCGAACGTCGCTTGCGTGCCCAGCGCTTCAATGGAGGCATCGACGCCGCGGCCGCCGGTCAGACGAAGGATTTCGTCGACCACATCGCATTGCCGGAAATTGAGGGTGGCATCCGCGCCCATATGCCGCGCAATCGCCAGGCGTTCGTCGAGCCCGTCAATCACGATAATCGTCGAGGCACCGCGCAATCGGGCGCCAGCCGTCGCGCACAGTCCAATCGGCCCCTGTGCGAACACAGCGACGATGTCGCCGATCTTGATATTCGCGTGTTCTGCGCCGGCGAACCCGGTGGACATGATGTCCGGGCACATCAGCACCTGGTCGTCGGACAGCCCCGCCGGGATCGGCGCGAGGTTGGCCTGGGCATCCGGCACCAGCACATATTCGGCCTGGGTACCATCGATGGTGTTGCCAAAGCGCCAACCTCCCATTGGCTTGTAGCCATGGGCGTGCGCTTGTCCGTCCTGCGACGCACACCCGTCCTGGCACGCATAGGAATGGAAGCTCGGACAGATGGCGCCTGCAATCACTCGCTGGCCTTCCTGATAACCGGAAACATTGCTGCCTAGTTTTTCGATCACACCAACCGGCTCGTGGCCGATCGTCAGCCCTGGCTGGACCGGATACTCGCCTTTGAGGATATGGATGTCGGTGCCGCAAATAGTTGTGGTGGTGATGCGAATCAGCGCATCGCCGGACCCGACGTCGGGGATCGGCTTTTCCCGCAATGCGATCTTGCCTGGTTCCAGAAATACGGCGGCTTGCATGGTGGCCATTGCGACTCCTTCGGAGGTTTACAGCGCTCCCGGGGAAAGCATAGAACATTGCGCAGGTCGCAGCGCGCGCCGCCGGAGCCTGCCACGAAAGCGATATTCAAGTGTTGCTGGCTAGATTTCCGCCAGTGCCTGCATGTCGAACAGTTCGATCTGCTTGCCATCCACACGGATCAGCCCTTCGCGCTGGAAACGCGAGAAGGTGCGGCTGACGGTTTCGAGCTTGATGCCCAGGAAGCTGCCGATTTCCTCGCGCGTCATGCGCAGCGTAAATGCGCGTGCTGCGTAGCCCCGCGCGCAAAGGCGATCGGAAACATTGAGCAGAAACGCGGCCACGCGGCGCTCGGACGTCATGCCGGACAGCAGCACCATCTGGCGCGACTCCCGCACAATCTCCTGACTAAGCAGGCGCATCAGGTTGCGCTGGGCGGCGCGCAGGTCCTGGCACAGCGTTTCCAGCGACGCGAACGAGATCACACAGACTGCGCTGTCTTCCAGCGCAATGGCGTCGCAGTCGTACTGGTCTCCACCGATGGCGCCAAGTCCCAGTATTTCGCCTGGAAGAATGTAGCCGGAGACGTGCTCGATGCCCTGTTCATGCCCCGCGACGGTCTTGAACGATCCCGAACGCAATGTGTACAGGCTGTGGAAGGGGTCACCGACCCGGAAGATGTATTCGCCGCGACGCACCATGCGCCAGTGGCCGACCACGGATTCCAGGCGCGGAAGATCCTCCTCCTTGAGTCCGGAAGCCAGGCAAAGCGGCCGCAGACCGCAACGCGAGCACTTGGGGGCGATCCTGTGGACCGGCTGTGGCACGTCCTGAAGAGCGGTCGTCCCGATGTGGGGAAAGTGTAGCGGAGGGCCGTCCGCCCGAATCTGTAGCGCTTGCAACATGTCTTACCCCTTCGCTCCGGTAGTCATGTGAGCGGCTTATTGCTTGCCCGCTTTCAGGTCGGAGTAACCGCTCCGATGTCCGGAGTATTGGTCATACTCGTCGTTGCTGAAATCAGCCACGGCTGAAGTGCGAGTCAGCAATCCGCCTGGCTGTGTCAGGTTTGCCTGACAACGGCGCGCCCGGGGCAACCTGCCAAGCTTGCCGAGGTTTGCGTCAACGCAAGGCGGGGCCGCCGCGGGCTGCCTACAGTTCAAAAACGACCAAGGCCGCCACGTTTTTCCTGGAGATGCCAAGATGAAAAGCGATTCCCAATTGAAACAGGATGTCCTCGACGAACTGGCGTGGGATCCGCAAATCGATGAGCGCGAAATCGGAGTCCAGGTGAAGGACGGTATTGTCACACTGACGGGGCATCCACGCTCTTTCCATGCCAAACACTGCGCCATGCGCGCCGTGCGGCGCGTCTCGGGCGTGCGTGCGCTAGCAGTCGAGATGGATGTGTTGTTGTCGGGCGACGTGCAGCGCACGGACGCCGACATCGCTTGGGCGGTAGAAAACGCGCTCTGCTGGAACTCTGTGGTGCCGGACGGCGTGAAGGTGGCGGTCGAGCACGGCGTGGTGGTGTTGTCCGGCGAGGTTGGCTGGGATTACCAGCGCCGCGCCGCGGTCGACGCCATCCAGCGTATCCACGGCGTGCGCAACATCGTCAACCGGCTGGTGCTCACGCCGCGCACAAGCGCCATTGACGTGCAAAAACGGATCGAGGACGCACTCCGGCGGCAGGCCGCACGCGACGCACGCCACGTCAGGGTGCAGGTTGCCGACGGGATCGCGACGCTGACCGGTCAGGTCAGCTCGCTGTCTGAGCGGCAGGCGGCATTCAATGCTGCGCTGATGGCGCCGGGCATCTTGAAGGTGGTCGATGACATCCGCGTGATGCCATAAGCTTGCGAGCGCTGGCCCATCGGGCTGGCACATATGACACGTATCAAGGCGTAGCAGCTCCCCATCTCAGGCCACATCAAAGCCGTATCAAGCCGGCGCTATGCGCAGCACGGCTGCGCCGGTCAAACGTCCGCTGCGCAAGTCGTCCAGGGCGACGTTGGCGGCCTCCAGCGGATAGGGCGTGGTGTGCACGCGCAGCGCTGTGGCGTTGGCCACCCGCATCAGGCCACGTCCGTCTTCGCGCGTGAGATTGGCAACCGATACCAGCCGGCGTTCTTCCCAAAGCTGCCGATAGGGAAACGCGGGAATATCGCTCATATGGATCCCGCCGCACACTACCACGCCGCCCTTGTCGACGGCAGCCAGCGCAGTCGGAACCAGCGCGCCATCGGGCGCGAAGATCAGCGCCGCGTCCAGGATGGACGGCGCACGGTCATCGCTGCCGCCGGCCCAGTCGGCACCGACCTCGATGGCCAGCGCTTGGGCCGCACGATCGCCTGGCCGGGTGAAGGCATAGACGGTGCGCCCCTGCGCCACGACGATCTGTGCGACGAGGTGCGCCGCGGCACCAAAGCCATAGAGCCCAATGCGGCGCGCATCGCCGGCTTTGCGCAGCGTCCGATATCCAATCAGTCCGGCGCACAGCAGCGGCGCGGCATGCTCATCGTCATAGGCATCCGGAATCGCAAAGCAATAGTCGGCGTCGGCCACCACATACTCGGCATAGCCGCCATCACGGGTATAGCCATGGAACAACGGAGCATCGCAAAGATTTTCACGCCCGCTAGTGCAGAAGCGGCACTGGCCGCATGTGTGGGCGAGCCAAGGCGCGCCGACGCGGTCGCCGACGGCAAGCCCCGTGACGCCGGGGCCCAATGCATCGATTCGCCCGACGATTTCATGGCCAGGCACCAGTTGGGGCTTGGGATGCAGCAATTCGCCGTCGATCACATGCAGATCGGTGCGGCACACGCCGCATGCGCTGACGCGCAGCCGCACTTGGCCGGCGGAGGGAACGGGAATCGGCACGCGCCGCAACGCCAGAACAGGGACGTTGCCATCGAACACCATGGCTTGCATCGTGGCGGTCATCCTGGTCTCCGGGAATCCGCGTCGCACTAGCGACGACGCTACCCATGCCAAAACATTGGGCATGAAAAAATAGTTGCAGCGATTGTGCGCCGCCCTTTGACCTGACACAAACGTCGCGCTGGTTTGCCGCCTAGATTGGGATTGCAGGCGTCGTCATCCCGACACGCGAGGAGTCCGGCAAATGGAACTTAAAACGATATTGGTCGACTTGACGGATGACGAGGCGCGGGACGCGCGACTGGATGCGGCGCTTACGCTGGCGGACTGGTCAGACGGCAACGTGGTCGGGTTGAGCGCGACGGGGCCGCTGCTCGACCCGTATCGCAGTGAAGGGGTCGAGGCTCTACGCTACGAGGCCATGCGCGGCGACATGCTGCGAGGGCTTCACGCGGCCGGCGACGCAGCGATTGCCGACGCGCTTGTCCGGCATCCATCGACCGCGGGCACCTCGCACGTCGTGATCGAGCAGGAGACTGGATGGGCGTTGGCCGTGCGCGGCATGGCCAGCGACATCATCCTTCCCGGGCTGCCCGGCGCAAACCGCGAATTGCCGCCGGTGATGGCGTCGCCAGCCGAGTATGCGCTGGTCAATTCGGGCAAGCCGCTGCTAATCGTGCCGCCGCGTGCGCGCTTGGCCCCAATTGAAACTGCCGTGGTGGCGTGGAATGGCCGGCGCGAAGCGGCGCGGGCGCTGGCCGACGCGATCCCGCTGCTGCAGCGCGCCATGCAAGTCATCATCCATGTGGTGATCACGCGGCACGGGCCGCGGGAGCACGGCGATGGCGAACTCGTCAAATGGCTCGCCGCACATGACGTCAAGGCCAGGCTCGCCGTGGAAGAGGCGTCGTCTGCAGCCGAATGCCTGCTCCGCAAGGTGCAGGATGAATCGGCTGACCTGCTTGTGGCCGGCGGCTACGGCCATTCGCGCATCGGCGAATTGGTGATGGGCGGCACCACGCGCACGTTGATACGCAACTTGCGTGTCCCGCTGGTTATCTCGCACTGAACCGACCGGCCGATCAGCCGTTGCAGGAGGGCTTCACCATGCCGCAATACCCAAGCGTCTTTGTCCATTTCGACGGCAGCCGCCGCACAATGGAAAGGGTCAGGCTCGCCGCGCGGATCGCTGCCGGGCAGCAGTGCCGTCTGGTGGGTGTCTGCGCCACGTTCGCGCCGGACCCGCGATGGTTCTACCGCGTCGACCATGCCGCGCAGTGCCTGCAAGAAGACCGCGACCGTCGCAGGCGTGTATCGGAATTACTGCGGGAGCGGTTCGAATCTATGGTCTGGGAAAGATCGACATCCGCCGAGTGGCGCAACCTGGAAGGGGAGCCGCTGGTGGGCATGCTACGCGAGGCGAAGGAGGCCGGTCTGCTGGTGGCAGGCCAACTCGACGAGAGCGATGCGGACAGCTTCGTTGCGCCACAGTTTCTGGAGTCGATCATCCTGGAATCCGGCCGGCCAGTGCTCGTGGTGCCGTATGCCGGCGCCTTCGAGACCGTGGGCACACGCGTGCTGGTGGCATGGGATGGGGGCAGAGAATGCGCGCGGGCGCTGCACGATGCCTTACCTTTGCTGGCCGGCAGCCGCGTGCACTTGCTGCACGCCAACGCCGCACTGCACAGCCTGCGCCCCGACGCCACACCCGCCGCGGCTGCGATTCGCCTGCTGCGCGATGTGGGCGCCGACGTCTCCACAGACTACGTGTCGGCCGTCAGCGATCTGGAAATCGGTGAATTGATCCTGTCCCGCGCGGCCGATTGGGGCGCCGACCTGATCGTGATGGGTGCATACGGTCACGGCCGCTTTAGGGAGCTAGTGCTGGGCGGCGTCACCAAGACCATCCTTTCGTCGATGACCGTGCCAGTGCTGCTCGCGCACTAATGCACGACGGGGAGTACGGAGCCTCCTTTGACTGGGGCCACATCGTCCGGTCACGGTTGTCGCCCGGGAAATCACGGGGTAATTCATCGGATCGGTACGGGGGATAGGATGCCCCCACGCACCGTGCACCATCCATTCAACTTCGACCAACCATCGCATTAGCTAAAAAAAAGCGCAGGAATTGGCGATTTGCGCAGTACGGTGTCGCCGATTCCCGTAAGCGCGGGCTTGTCGCAGATGTCTTTGCTGTCCGCATCTAGGCCGCCATCGTTGGCGATATCGTCGCAATCGGGGTTGCCGTTCCGTCCCGCCGCGCTGCAGTGCCGTTCGTCCCGCGCGCGACTCGCCCGCACGCCGCAGACCAGGAGATCGACATTGCGCCGCGCAGCAAGGTCGATCAACGCCTGGCCGCAGCCGATACCTGGCGCGCGCTCCAGGTCGCTCAGCACTGCCTTGACGCCACGCCGTGCCAGCCACGCCACGCCGTAGCTGGGCGGGGACACGTGATGCTGCCAGCCCGGCCCGGGCGCGATGCAGGAGACGACTTCCACGTACTTAGCCCGCTGGCAGATCGGTAGTGCACCACGGAGCGCGCGCGCCGATTCGCGCGTGCCGCTCCACGCCACCATGACGCGGGAGTATGGCCATGTCGCGTCGGGCGCGCACAGGCCGACCGGAATCACGAGCACTGGCGGCCCCGTCCCGATGATCGTCGCCTCGACAAAGCGGCGCGAATCGGCATCCGCTTGGCTGGCCGGCGGCGCCGGCTGGCTCACTACGATCAGGTCGGCAAGCCGTCCTTCGCAATGCATGGCTTCGATTGCGGTGCCCTCGCCAACGCGCCAGTCCACGGCAATCGCCGCGCCTTCGGTTGCGGCTTCGAATGTCTGTCTGCTGCTGTCGCAATCGGTCGCGCGCATGGTCAGGCGCGGGGAATGGTTCGGATGCTGCGACAACAGGCCGATCAGCGTCGCCCGGAATGCTGCGGCAAGCGCAACAGCATGCGACAACCGTGAAATCGCATCGTCCCGCGCATCCACGTGAACCATGATTGTAGAGATGTCCATTGCTCTCCTTGAATCCGGCCACGAAAACATACGTGACTTCAAGGTAGGAGAGCGTGACGCGCGGATGTTGCGAAAAATCAACGGATTTGCAATTGATCGGCTCGCCCTGGGCGCAGTCATGAAAACAGAACGCCAGGGGGTGGTCAGAGCGGCGCGTCGTCTTCCGGGAAGAGTCCGGCTTGGATGGCGTACCTTACCAGCGCGGCATCGCTGCGCAACTGCAGCTTTTCGAGCAGGCGCATCTTGTAGGTGCTTACCGTCTTGGCGCTGACGCACAGCGCTTCTGCAATCTCGGTCAGTGATTCGCCATTGACGATGCGGCGGAACACCTCCAGCTCGCGATCGGACAGGCTGGCGTGCGGGGCACTGGTCTTTTCCTGCACGCCCAGCGCCAGCTTCTCTGCCATTCCCGGGCTGACATAGACGCCGCCCGCCGCAACTTTCCTAAGCGCCTCGATCAGATCCGTGGCGGCGCTGTCCTTGGTCAGATAGCCGGCCGCGCCAGCGCGGAACGCGCGCACCACGTATTGTTCTTCGGCGTGCATGGTCAGCACCAGCACGCGCGTGCCAGCGTGGTCGGTCTTGATCAGCTTGACCAGTTCCAGCCCGCTGCGGCCGGGCATCGACAGGTCAAGCAGGATTACGTCGGGGGTGGTTTCCCGCACGATCTGCGGGACTTCGGGCGCCTTCGACGCTTCGCCGACCACCTCCACATCCGCTTCGCGTTCCAGGATATGTCGCAGGCCGTTGCGCACGACGGCATGATCATCGGCTATCACCACGCGAATCATGTCAGCCCTTTATGTCGGGCTTTCGGCCCGGAAACCGCACGCATAGTTCGAATCCGTTCTGCGGCGCATGGGTCAGGGTCAGTTCGCCGCCCAGCAGGCGCGTGCGTTCGCGGATGCCCAGCAGGCCGAACGAGCGCCGCGTGCTGTCGGGGGGAGTGCCATCCCAGCCTTTTCCATTGTCTCGCACGCGCAGCACGCGCTCGCCGAACTCGTCGCAAAGCTCCACCCATACGCGTGTGGCGTCTGCGTGATGGGCAACATTGCTCAGCGCTTCCTGGACGATGCGGAACACCGCCGTGGCCTCCTGTTCGGCCACATCCACGTGGTCCGGCACGCGCAGCGTGACGGTGACGCCGTAGCGCCTGTTGAAATCCTTGCCCAACCAGTCCATCGCGGCGCCCAGGCCGAGTTCGTCCAGCAACGCAGGACGGAGATCGGCCGAGATCTGCCGCACGCCCGCGATCGCAGCGTCAATGCCCCCGTACATGGCGTCCGCCTGCGCCAGGCATGCTGCGGACGCGCGCTCGCGCCGCAAATCCTCCTGCAACATCGCCAGGTCCATCTTCAGCGCGCTCAGGCGCTGGCCGATGTCGTCGTGCAATTCGCGCGCGACGCGGCGTTTTTCTTCCTCGCGGCTCTCAAGGATCCGGTCGGATAGCGCCTGCAGTTCCTCGCGAGAGTGCCGCAGGGCCGCTTCGGCGCGGACACGTTCCGTGATATCGCGCAACAGGACTGTAAACAGCTTGTGCCCCTGGCTGTCCGCCGCCTGGGAAATCGATGCCTCGATGGGAAACTCGGTACCGTCGTGGCGCAGCGCGTACAGGGTGCGCTGCATGCCCATCCTACGATCCGACACACCGGTGACGCCGAAGCGGCGCACATGATCGCCGTGCACGCCGCGAAAGCGCGTCGGCAGCAGAATGTCGAGCGGTTTGCCCAGCGCCTCGGACGCCGGCAGGCCGAACAACGTCTCGGCAGTGGGATTGAACAGAACAATATGCTGGTGCTCGTCGACCGAAACAATCGCTTCGGTCGACGAGCGCACGATGGCGGCCAAGCATGCCTCGTTTCCTGCGATCTGTGCGATTTGCCCAGGCAGGAGTTGCACTTCGGCGCTGTCGTGCAAGTCGGGATTCATGTTCGGCCAGTCTTAAGCTGGACTTGATTTACGGGGGCGCTGCGCCGCGTGCGTCATGCGATGACGCGGACGTACCCTTCAAAATACACGAAATCCCTTGTCAGGCGGAATGATCTACTAAAGCTGAGTGTCTTGTGGCGCACTGCGCGTAGCGCCCAGCATTGCCCCAAGCAGTTGCTGGCCTTCGTGAGTGAGCCAGACGGTCCGTCCAGTCGGCTGGGTCTGGCGAAAATCGATCAGCCGGCGGCGCGCCAACGCGACAAGATCTGTGAATTCAATGCCCGCGTCTGATCCCTGGGAGTCGAGAACCATCAGCGCTGCGATTTCGTGGGCGCTTAACATGGGTGGTGTTCTCCGAAAGGCGGCACGACGAATGGCAATAGTTATTTGCCTAGAACAATACCGAGGCGCGGCGTCGGCGCGCCCGCAATCGGCATAGGTATTGATGACGATCAATTGTGGGATCCGGCCCTGCGCGGTTCCCGTCACGCAGGCTTGACCCGCAGCGGCTTGCGGTGGGTCAAGGGCGGCTCGGTGTCATGTCCTAGCCTTCAGGCTATCGGGCTGTGGCGCCGCAGGCGAGGCGGATGATGCGCCGGGCAACGCCGCACGGCGCGCACCGGCCCCGGGCTTTGAAGGGGAAAATCATGTACCAGCACGTGTTGGTGGCGGTGGACGGCAGCGCATGCGCACGTCAGGCACTGGATGAAGCGATCAGGCTGGCGTCTGCATGCCATGCGCATCTGGAGATTCTGCACGTGATCGATTACACGTTTCTTCAATATGAGACCGGTTACGGCGTCCGAACCGACCTCGTGCCCGAACTACTCGAATTCGGCCACAGTTTGCTGTCGGACGCGGCGGCCGCTGCAGAAAAGGCGGCCCTGCGGCATTCGGAAAGCCTGATGGACAACGTGCTGAGCCTTGGCGATGTGGCCGGGCAGGTACTGAAGCATGTCGATGCGTGCGGCGCTGACGTCGTGGTGGTCGGCACGCACGGCCGTCACGGCCTGAAGCGCGTGCTGCTCGGCAGCGTCGCCGAGACATTGGCGCGGAGCAGTCCTGTGCCGGTGCTGCTCGTCCGCGAACCGGCGACCCATCATCGCGCGGCAATGTCCAGCACTGACGGCGGCGACACCACCCGTAAAGACCATACAGAAGCGAGCCAGTGACAGTCGGTCGTCCGCCGGCCACGGCATTCACGCCGGGGGCGTCGGGCAATGGAATCGATTTCGCCCGGCTCTCGTGACTCCGCCCGCACACCGAACGCAGAGGGACGGGCAGAGCGATCGCAAATCGGGCCAAGTCGGGCCCAATGCCGCGGCATCGGGACGGGGCATCAGGCCTCGTTCGGCGACAGCCACGCAGGCCGCGGTGCGGTGTCCGGGCTGATCGTCAACAACGCGCTGCACAAGCTGTCGGCAAATTCGCGGATGTCCTGCTCGGCCTCGCCGCTTGCGATCTCCCTTTGCAACAGCACTAGCACCGGATGCGGCGGGCGGCCGAGCGCCGTGGCGACTTCCTCGGCCGCACGAAAGCCCCCGCGCGATGCCATCACGGCCACAGCGGCTATTCCGCCGCCAAACGACCGATGGTCCGTCAGGAAGCTGCGCATCGGCGCGGCTAGATGACCAAGCCACACAGGCGCCATGACGACCAAGTTTTCGCACTCGGTCAGCTCGGGGCCGGTATAGCGATAGGGTACGTGGCGGCGCAGCAGGTTATCGATCACGCAGCGCAGATCGCCCCGCAAGCCGACACGAGGCACCGGGTCCTCAATCTCGAAGACGGGACAGTCCAGCCGATTGGCTAAGCGCTGCGCGGCTTGCCGCGTGGTGCCAGTGGCCGAATAGAAAACAATGGCGATGTTGTGCATGGCAAATTCCCGTTGACTTGGGGCCAATGTTGGAGATGGTCATTGGTCAATCGGAAGGCTAGTTGCCCAGCAGCTTGTGGGCTTGATGTGTATCAAGCCTTCCGTAGAGCCGCCTCCTACCGTTGACCCACGCCCTGTATCGTGGCCGAAGCAGTGCGCCGAGGTTGCGCCTAACGCCGCCGAGATCACGGCGAGCATCCCGCACTAATCTATGGAGCGGTTTCAATCATGGAACGCAACGAAGGCAATACGGATCGCGCCCTGCGCATAGTGGCCGGCATCGTGCTGGTCCTGCTCGCCGCGGGTGGCGCGCTCGGGCCGTGGGCTTGGTTAGGCCTCGTGCCGTTGTTGACGGGGCTGTTCGGCTTCTGCCCACTCTATCGCGTATTCGGCTGGAACACCTGCAGCCATCGCGACAGTAGCCAACGGGGAGTTCGCCGTGACTGAGCGCGTCCCGCAGGACGATCGCCTCTTCGCCGTCATGCAGACGATGCTCGGCAACGCGTTCAGGTTGTCGGCCACGCTAGGCGATGCGCGCCGGGACGTGTTCAAGGCCCATCTGCGTGCCATGGAGTAGCAACTAAAGACTCGCGATTCCGCCGTTCTTAGCCGTGGACAGTGTTGAGGCATTCGGCTCGCAGATGTCCATAGACTCAGAACGGTCTTTAGTCGAATTTTGTCCGCGCGTCTTCGCTTTCTCCTCTTGCATCTCCCGCTTCTTTTCTTCCTCCCGTTTCCTTCGCAGTTCGCGCTTCCTCCCTTCAAAGCTTGGGCCAGTTTTCGCTCCTTGCGGAGAGAATGCCTCGGGACTCGGTCCTGCTGGTGTCCGTTCGGCGGCCTGAGCAATGAATGTGAGCGTAGCCAGGCATGAGGCCAGAGCCGCTCGGGATGATTTGTGCATTACAGCTTCCTTTGTCACCAGTGTTTAGTCCGCCTCTCCAGCCAGCTTTCCGCACTATTGTCTAGAGGTTCGATGCATTAGTACAAAGATGACTGCCCAGGTCGGCGCTGGCCCGTCGTGGAACCGGCGGCCATTGCTCAGAACGTCCCCTCGTCGATTATCGTCTTTGTCGCGCTACCAGAGCGTACGGCACAACCAGATGCCTGCGTATTTCTTCCCAGCCGATTGCACGCAGGTATCCTATGGCCGGACGCTTTGCAGCGTTATGCGATGGCGCCTATCCCGGATAGCGCGCAATTCGAGTGGGACGACATGTCTACACCAGCGTACGTGAATGCAGCCAGCCGATCGAGCGTCTGTCCGATTCCGATAATTAGGGATGGCGTTAAAAGTCACACCCGGGGAAGGTATGTCAAATTTCCCGTTTAGCGCGCAGCGTCGCCCCAAAAATACTCCACCATCCGTTACAATCTCCACATGTTACGTGCAACCCCGAGCGCCTCGCTACGGGTAGTGCTGCTCATCATCGTGTTGGCGCAGCTGCTTATCCCGCTACTGCACGGCCATTTCGGTACACCGAAACAAACTGGCCTGCACGTGCACAGCGCCTTCTCTGGCATGGTTGATTCTCATTTTGGTTACGGAGAATTTTTCAATCAAGAAGCATCGTCCCTGGGACAGCAAATTGCGCACGATCACGGCACAGGGTTGAAGAGCGCCGAGCCATTTGCAGTGGGCGTCGAACCTGCAATCGAACCGCTTAATCTGTCTTCGCTAATTTTGGCAGCAGCAGCTGTTGGCCTATCTGCGCTGACCTTCATGCTGCTCGCGTCCATGGCGTGTTGCACCGCGGCAGCGCGCCGCGTGTACTGTTTGCCGCCCCCGCCGCCCCGATGGCGAGACCGCATCAACGGCCCCCCTCCTTCCCAAGCCCCTCCGCTGTTCTCATGACCCCGCAACCGGCCAAGACCGCCGGTATCTGCGCTCGCGCGTCTGATATGGACGCGCGCGGCGTCTTTTTTGTGGAGTGGAACAGCCATGTCTCTCAATCGATTTCTGATAGTCGGTGCCTGGATTGCATCAGTCGCCCTTGCTTTAGACCTGCATGCTGCCGAGGTGGCCGCAAAAGCCGTGTCGATGTCAGCGGAACAGGCACGCGCGCTGGGTGTGCGCGTCAGCCCAGTCCCCGCCTCGCCGAACCTGGAAGTGGGCACCCACGCGCGCGTTGTATTCAAAACTGACGCGCAATATGTCATCGCGGCGCCGTATGCGGGCATCGTCCAGCGCGTGCTGGTTTCGGTCGGGCAGGCAGTGCGCCCTGGCCAGGCCGTGGCGATCTTCGCCAGCCCCCAGCTCTATGAAGCCAGTCGCGCACTCACTGAAGCCAACTCGCAAGCGCACCTCGCGCAGCAATCGCTGGCACGCGACAGGGCGCTCTACGACGACGGCATTATCGCCGCCAGCCGCTGGCAGGCCACGCAGGCCCGTGCGGTAGAGGCTACAGCCATGGCCCGAGCACGCCGCGCGGAACTCGCTTCGGCAGGTATCACCTTCGCAGGCCCCGGTGGCGAAGCGCAGATGATCGCCAGCCGTGGCGGAATCGTGTCGGAGGTCAACGCGGTCCCGGGCATGCGTGTCGACAGCGCATCGCCGCTGTTCAGGATCGTCGATCCCGCCGCACTGGAACTTGACATGCTGGTCGGCCGGGATGTGCCGGTGCCGTCTCCCGGCGAGCGCGTAAATGTGCCGCAGCGAGGTGCGTCGGGAACGATCATTGGCGTCGCTCCCTCCGGCGATGGCACGGCCGGCGTTCGCGTACGCGCATCTCTGTCCAAGCGCGGCGACCTGCGTGCCGGCGAGAGCGTCGGCGTGACGCTGACCCTGCGGGGAGCGAACGGGGCGGGGGCATCCCGCGTGCGCGTTCCAGCTGCCGCGCTGGCGTACGTGCAAGGCACGTCCGGTGTATTTGTGGCGACGGATAAAGGCTTTCGCTTCCAGGCCGTTACCGTGGACAGCACGGACGAGGCCAGCGCGGTCGTGCACGGCAACCTGCCGGCCGGCACACGGGTGGCGGTGTCCGGCATCGGCGCGCTAAAGGGCCTGCTCGCGGGAGAACAGTAATGCTCTCCAGTCTGATCGAGTTTTCATTGCGCCAGCGAGCGCTGGTGCTGATTGCCGCATGCGTTGTGGCGATCGCGGGCGTTTGGGCTTACCTGAACCTACCCATCGACGCGTTTCCAGATATTGCGCCTACCCAGGTCAAGGTGGTGCTCAAGGTGCCGGGCATGACTCCGGAGGAAGTCGAACAGCGTGTCTCGACACCCATCGAGCAGGAACTGCTAGGTATCCCTCGCAAGACCATCGTGCGTTCGGTGTCCACGTACGGCATCAGCGACGTGACCGTGGATTTCGAGGAAGGCGTCGATGTCTACTGGGCGCGCCAGCAGGTGTCCGAGCGCTTGACCGGTCTCGCGCGCGACCTCCCATCGACCGCCGTGGGAGGCCTGGCGCCGATCACAACGCCGCTGGGCGAAATGTTTATGTTCACCGTCGAGGGCGACCGTTACTCGCTAGCCGAGCGGCGGCGCGTGCTTGACTGGGTGATCCGGCCCACGCTGCGCACCGTGCCCGGCGTCGCCGACGTCAACGTCCTTGGCGGCGAGTTGCGCAGCTATGAGGTGATTCCAGACCCGTCACGCCTGCGGGCTCGCGGCGTGACTCTGGATCAGTTGCGTCAGGCCCTGGACACCAACAATCGCAACGACGGCGCCGGGCGGCTTGATCGCGGCGACGAGCACTGGGTCGTGCGCGTGGAAGGTGGCATACGCGGGCTCGACGACCTTGGCGCGATTGTCGTCGTGCCGGGGCAGGGCGCGACGAATGCCTCCGCCATTACGGTCGGCGACGTCGCCACCGTGCGGCTGGGCGAGGCTACCCGCAACGGCGCTGTCAGCAAGGACGGGCAGGGCGAGGCGGTCGAGGGGCTGGTGCTCGGCCTGCGCGGCACTGACGCGCGCAAGCTGGTGGAGGCGGTGCAGGCGCGGCTCGACACGCTGGGGCCGCAGTTGCCAGAGGGCATGTCAACCCATGTGTTCTACAACCGCGGCGAACTGGTGACGCGCGCCACTACCACGGTGGTGCGCGCGCTGGTCGAGGCCAGTCTGCTGGTGGTGGTAACGCTGTATGTATTCCTTGGCGGCGTGCGTGCCGCGCTGGTGGTCGCGGCCACGCTGCCACTTTCGATGCTGGCGACTTTCCTGCTGATGCGCTACGTCGGCCTGACTGCCAACCTGATGAGTCTTGGCGGCTTGGCGATAGCGCTGGGCATGCTCGTGGATGCAGCCGTGGTGGTGGTCGAGAACATCGAGACCGCACTTAGCCGAGCCAAGACACACCAGGCCGATCCGGCGTTGCACGGCGCGGTGATCCGACACGCAGTGACGATCGTAGCGGGGCCGATGCTGGCTGGTGTCTCCATCATCGCCATCGTGTTCCTACCGTTGCTGTCGCTTCAGGGCCTAGAGGGCAAGCTGTTCTCGCCAGTGGCACTGACTATCGTGCTGGCGCTGGCGTCTTCTGTGGTGATCGCCTTCACCGTAGTGCCGGCCTTGGCCTCGCTGCTGCTCGCGCACGCGGTGGAGCCGCCCTGGCTGATGCGCAAGGTGACGCACAGCCTTGTCCGGCTTCAGGCCTGGAGCGCAGCGCATCGCCGCACTGTATTTAGCGTAGCGGGCGCGGCACTGGCGCTGGCCGTGGTGCTGTATGCGTCGGTGGGCAAGGCTTTCATGCCGACCATGGACGAGGGCGATCTGATCGTGCAGTTGCAGAAGGCGCCATCGGTTTCGCTGGCGACGTCGCTCGACCTGGACCAGCGCGTGCAGCAAGCGCTGCTTAAGGAGGTGCCGGAGATCCGCTCGATCGTGGCGCGGGCCGGCTCGGACGATCTGGGTTTGGACCCGATGGGCCTGAATGAAACGGACACGTTTCTAGTGCTCAAGCCAAAGGAACAGTGGCGCGGCGGCAAGGAAGACATCGCCATCGCGATCCGGCGCGTGATGGAGCGCTTCCCGGGGGTAATCTACAGCTTCACGCAACCGATCGAGATGCGCGTCTCGGAGATGCTAACCGGCACGCGTGGCGACGTGGCACTCAAGATCTTCAGCGATGACCTTGCCGCCAGCGAAACGGCAGCGCAGGCAATCGCGGCAAGGATTCGGGAGATCCGCGGGGCGGTCGAGGTGATAGCGCCAAGCAACAGCGGGGTCCAATATCTGAAGGTTTCTCTCGACCGCGCGGCGGCCGGCCAGGCGGGCTTTTCTGGCGATGCGCTGCAGGCGCAGTTGCGCGCGCTTGTCGAAGGCGACCGCATCGGCGTGGTACCAGAAGGCATTGTCCGAACACCGCTTGTCCTGCGCGGTGGCGCGGCCTTGCGGCAGGCGCCGGAGTCCTTTGCCGGCCTCCTGATAACGGCACCGGACGGCAAGGCGTGGCCGCTCACATCGCTGGCGCGCATCGAGCGCGTGGACGGGCCGGTGCGGATCAACCACGAAGATGGCGCTCGTTTCGCAGTAATCCAGGTCAATGTCGAGGGCCGCGACGTGGCGGGCTTCGTCAAGGAAGCACAGGCAGCAGTTGCTGGCCTCAGCGCGCTGCCTAAAGGGCTGCGCATCGTCTGGGGCGGCCAGTTCGAGAACCAGCAGCGCGCGGCAGCACGCTTGGCACTGGTGATTCCCCTGGCGCTAGGGGCGATATTCCTGCTGCTTATGCTGACGTTCCGCTCGGTGCGCCAGGCGACGCTGGTCATTGCCAACATCCCGTTCGCGTTGGTGGGTGGCATCGCCGCATTGCGACTGTCGGGGGCTTACCTGTCGGTGCCGGCCTCGGTCGGTTTCATCGCGCTGCTCAGCATCGCAGTCCTCAACGGCGTGGTACTGGTCTCGCACTTCAACGCGCTGCTGGAGTCCGGTTTGAGCATGGCCGAGACCGTGCGCACCGGTGTGCGCGACCGGCTACGGCCTGTCCTAATGACGGCCTGCATCACGGCGTTCGGGATGATTCCTCTGCTGCTGGCCTCCGGCCCGGGGTCCGAGATCCAGCGTCCGCTGGCGATCGTCGTCTCCGGTGGCCTAGTCTCCTCGACGGCGCTCACGCTGCTGCTACTGCCACTCCTCTTTGAACGCTTCGGCAAGCCCCGGCCCCGTGCAGCCGCAGGGCAAGGAGAAACTCCATGAAATTTGACTCATTTCGATACGCGCTGGCGGTGGCTTGCATAATGGGAGTCTCGATTGCGATGGCACAGGCCCAGGGCACGCCGGGATACCTGCCCGCCGAGGCCAAAGTTCGCGAGGCGGTTGACAGCTCGCCCGATGTGATGACCGCCGAGTCCCGGCGCGACGCTACGCTGGCGCGCGCCGACGGTATCCGCGCGGGCACGGCGGAAACCGTGGCGCGTGCGATCGGCCAAGGCCGCCAAGTCCGAGAGCCATCGGAGCGCTATGCCGAAGGCCAGATCGCCGTGGAGCGCCAGCTACGGCTGTGGGGCAAGGCTGATGCAGACGGGCGCCTGGCCGATGCCGCCGTCGAGGCGGCACAGTTAGCGGTGAAGGACGCGCGCCACGAGGCATCGCGCCAGATTCTGGCGCTCTGGTTTGCCGCCGTGCGCGCAGGTCAAGCCCGCCTGGCCGCGCAGGACAACGCTCGTGCGGCGGCGGAACTGGCCGCCCTGACCGCGCGGCGGGTTCAAGTGGGCGATGCATCGCGCCTGGACGGCGAGTTGGCGGCGTCCGATCACGCACGTGTGCAGGCCGCACTGGCAATGGCCACGGCTACGGAGCAGGCCGCACTGGCAGAATTGAAGGCCCGGTTTCCAGGGCTCGGCCGGCCCGTGCCTGCGGCCGAAGCCTCACTGCCGCCGTTGCCCCCTTTAACTCAGGAGCCGCCAGAACAGCTGCGCGCCGCGTACGTCCAGGACAGCCACGAGTACAAGCTGGCGATGGCCGAGGAAATGCAATCCCAGCAACAGGCAAAGCGAGTCGATCTGGAGCGCCGACCCGACCCTACCGTCGGCATGTTCGTAACGGTGGAACGCGGCGGTGCAGAGCGCATCCTGGGCGTCAGCGTGTCCATGCCGCTTGGCTCGGCACTCCGCCGCTCCGCTGCGGTTGCAGCGGCCGCCGATGCCGAGGCGGCCGCCCGCCGCAGGCTGGGTGCAGAACGTCGCCTGGGTGCGGAATTCGATGTGCAGTACGGCAATCTGCAAGGAAAGCGTGGCGCCGCGCAAGCGCAGGCGAACGCTGCGGCCTTGCAGAGAACCACGGCGGAGCGCGCCACGCGCGCGTACCGCGCGGGCGAAATCAGCCTGGCCGGACTCATCCCCGTGCGCCGCGGTCTGGCCGACGCGTTGTTGGCCGAGCGTCTCGCGGCGGTGGATGTACTAGAAGCGGACAGCCGGCTCAAGCTCGATCTGCACCGCATGTGGGATTTCGACGATTGATGGGTCCATTACAGGTGCGCCCGGCATTGATTAGCGGCGCGCGGCCGGTCCTTAATGGTGGCACGCAGGCTCACTGGCTGATAAACGACAAGTTCACCTTGCCGAAGTATTTGGGCATGAATTGCAACATAATTGGGTCGTTAGACGAGCATTAAAAAGTCGTTATTGGAACCAGGTGACAACATGGCATCCAGACAGGAAATTAAGAGGTTTCGTGCGCATCTGGCAGACGAGCGTCATAGCGCAGCAATCTATGAGACGCTCGCCCACGTAGAGAGGGACATCAGCCGCAAGCACATATTCGGGGATCTGGCTGCATCTGAACGGGCCCATGCAAAGGTCTGGGCCGACAAATTGGGAGCAAATGGACAGCGCGTATCAGATAGACAGGCCATCAAAACCATATTGATGAGAAGCCTGGTGCGCGTCTTCGGAGCCAGTTTCGTGCTGCCCGCGCTTGCAGCCGCTGAGTTTGCAGACAGAAACAAGTATGCCGGCAACCCGGATACCGCAGCGATGTCCGAGGACGAACACCGTCATGCCAGTACGGTACAAGCCTTGGCGAATGCAGGGAAGCCAGAAGCAACCAAGGGCGCCGAAATTTCTGAAGCCGAGTGTTGGCATAGAGGTGCGTCATCCGTAAACGATCTTCGCGCGGCCGTGCTCGGTGCCAATGACGGACTGGTGTCGAATTTCTGTTTGATCATGGGTGTCGCCGGCGCAGGTACCGGCAACAAGGCAATTTTGCTAACCGCCATGGCGGGGCTGATCGCCGGAGCCTGTTCGATGGCGCTAGGAGAATGGCTGTCAGTAACGAACGCGCGTGAACTTGCACAGACGCAAATCGCAAGGGAAGCCGACGAGCTTGAACATACTCCTGACGCGGAAGAGCGCGAGCTTGCCTTGATCTATCGTGCTAAAGGACTGGAAGGAGATGAGGCGAAGCGCGTGGCATCGCAAATCATGCGTAACAAGGACAACGCACTGGACGCGTTGACCCGAGAGGAGCTTGGGCTCGATCCCACAGAACTCGGTGGCAATCCATGGTCCGCTGCTGGTGTATCTTTTTTCCTGTTTGCGACTGGAGCGATATTCCCCGCCATGCCTTTCCTGTGGGCGTCCGGGCCTATGGCAATCGTTCAGTGTATTGTGTTGAGCATCTTGGCGCTGGCGGCAATTGGCGTTTTTACTTCGCTTTTCAACGGTCGAAGTGCCTGCTTTTCCGCGATTCGCCAAGTCTGCATAGGCCTTGTGGCAGCGGCGTTCACGTTCAGTATTGGGCATGTTTTAGGTGTATCAGTGTCGTAACTGTCACCTCGACTGCAATGTGTCCGACGTGGAGTAAGTCGGCGAATCAGCGGTGAACATTGGTGTCTAGCGGGCAGCTCCTTATCTTGTCGAAAATGGCGCCGCATTGGCGCGGTGCGCAGGTGAGGACCGTCCGTGGCAGGCTCACAGTTGTCTGGCCGTGAAACGTGATGGCGCCTGATCTTCGTTCGCGAGACATTTCTGCTGAGTCGGCGGCGGCTGTCAGTGGGTGGTGACAAGATCTTCCACCGATGAGGGAATCACTTCGTGCCGGTTTGCCTATGATTTCGATGACTGACATCGCAGGAGAAACAACGTATTCCATTTAAAGAATTATTGGGTTAGGCGAGATGTCGGGGATTTTTTGCGGCAACCGGCAGACCCTCGATCCCACTCTGTTTAATTGGTTTAATGAAAATAACATTTAACATAATAGACGTTATGTGCATCAAGCGTCACACGTAGGGCGCTAAGCTGCTAACCGGGCCGCTCGGACAATAACGTCCGCTAGCGAGAACAATATGCAGTTGGTTGGCGTCTCGATTCCTACCTCTCGGACAATCGGCGATCTCAATACGCGATCGCCGTCTCGCACCGAGACTTGCAACTCGATAACCGTGCTGAAGAGTTCGCGCAAGGCTCGGGTCTGTTGCTGTTGCGCTTGCCGGCCTAGGGCCTTGAAATTGAACTCGGTGCAACCGGCGACATTGAGCGCATCAATTGTCTTGGTGACGCCGATCCGTGAACTGTTGCTAGCAAGAGAGTCTCGAAATCCCGCCTCGATCATGAGGGACACCAGGCATTGAACTGCCCAGGGCACGTCCTGGTCGGCCAGGAAATCCGCTGGGCGTTCGTATCCGAGTTCAGTCAACCGCTTCCCGAAACCAATCAAAGAGAAATTACTGCGCGGGCGGGCGTTGCTACCCAGCGCGGCGAGCAGAGCCGCATGGGACTGATAGCCAAAACCAGACGCGATGGCTTCGCTCAAGTGCGACGATTTGATGCCAGAAAATTGCTCTCGCGCGGCCTTCTTGTGTTCGCCAGCTGAGTTCTGAGTGAGAGCGGATGGGAATAGCAGCAACATGGGAAAACTCCGTTTCTTGCCCACAACCGACGATTACATGCGGGCACAATGAAATGGAGATTCACATGCCGAGGACGAGTGTCCGTAGGTATCGCAGGCCGTTTAACCCGTCGGCAGGTTGGGAGGCCATCCACCGCAAGATATTAGCGGCGAAGGCGCATCTGTGCAACTTGACGCCACCGCCGGCGCAAAGGGGAACAGATTTGGGGCGTGGAGGTGAAGGATTTTGGGGCGTGCCCTTGGTAGGTAGATCAGGACTTTGGCACAACATCGAACGTCACGCCGCCATCCCACTCGAGCGAGACCTGACCACCACACGAAGCGCAAGTATGGGAAGCGGCATCATGCGAGTCGTCGGCGAAATGAACTTCGCCACGGTGGCCGCACGTCGGACAGCGGTAGACGTATAGGACTTGACCTTCCACTTCCATGGTTTGTACCTCTGGCCTATAGATTTCTGCAATCTAGCACGGCAGGAGAGCCCGGGGATTGCCGTGTGGGCCGGCGCTCAGAGCTTGGGTTCCCGGACGCATCTGCCGCCTTCCAAACGGCGTAACCTTCGGGTAGATTGTCGACCAGGAGGATTGATCACCCTCTCAACTTGAATTGGCGCCAGCTCAGAGCAATAGTCTCTTTCCTGGAGTTGATTATGACAACTGACACGGGTGGTTCATCTAGCGAGCCGGTGGCTCTCGCAGATCGAGCCGAAGACAACCACGTTAAACGACACATCCGCAAGTGCCAGCGTCATCTGGCACGCCTTGACGGTCACCTCACCAGCGCCTTCGATAAAGCCCTGGACAACTCTGACGACGATACGGACCCTGAGGCACTTCAGACCTTGGGCGAGCAAAAGACGCAGTGCGAGCAAGCTGCTCGCAAGTACTCGGAAGCCATCGGATTGGCTTCCGCAAAGAAGTTGACGGAGGAACAGTTTGCGGTCGTGACGACCATGGTCAATGAGGCAGATGTTGCGCTGAACGAGGCCGAGCCGATGGGCTGGCCCTCGATGAAGTAATCGTACGCAACCTACCGTTTGATGAACCAAGGCCCGCTAAGTCGCGGGCCTTTTTTCATGGGTCAGTGGTACTTGGGCGCCAATTCGATTGCCTTGGCTACATGCGGTTGTAGCTCATCCAAATAGGCATCAACGTCGGCATCCTTCTGTGCCAACAGAGCTTTCTGCCCGACCACGTTTGGCCATTTTACTGCCGCGGCAGCTACGTCGATTGCACCGAGCAAGGTGCGCATTCGGACGCCGCGGTACCTCTCTTCGAGTTGGTCCGTTCTGATGACGTACCGTACAAGCATCGGTGAGACTTGCGCGGTGGCGGCCAATTGCATGGGGTCTTCTATGGCGCCAAGCTCGTCGAAAGTCAGACTCAGAACATCCTCAAACGTGAACTGTTTCATATCGAAAGTAGGTGGCTAAGGCTCACGGCGGATTGTACCAATCAACTCTGGCCGTGGCCTTGCCTCCCTTACCCCTCTCTCGCGCATGTACATCCAGAATGCTGACCGGAGATCAGTGCAACGCCGCCTTGCGCTTTGCTCGCTGGTACCAGCCTGGTAAGTAGGACGCCCCTTCGGCTAAGTCTTTCGCCAACTCAGGGTGTGACCGTGCCCAGTCCTGCAGAGCTGACCAGGCAGGTGAGGAAAAGAACCGCTCTTCGTCGTCCCCGTACTCGGCTTCACCGGCAACCACGATGCCAAACTCTTTACTGAGCTGCTGGATCTGTGTTTCCGAGAACCGCGTCAGATCAACCCTGGCCTCACTGGAGTACTTCACCAGCCACCATCCCTCTTTCTGGGGGCGGCCATTCTTTGGATGGGGCTGAAACTTCCGAAGCATCGAGACGCCGAGCGGAGTGCTGTCCATCCAGCCGTCTCCGCAAGTGATATATGGGCCATCGCTCGTAACGAAGCCTTTGCAGAGCAGCCCACCAAAGTTCGCTCTGTGGAAAATGCGGGTGGAGTAGCTGTCGTCGTTAGGGTCGATCACAAAGCACGCTAACACCCCTTCAAGGTCGTTAGTGTGTTGATGTCCATCGAATACTGACCCGCCGTTTTCATCTAAATTTGACCCACCCTCGCTTCATGGTCACAGCTCCTCTGGTGTAGATTCTGGCACTGCAGTTGTCGTTTTCTGGCTGTTTTTC
>Ga0187845_1000044_pt1 | contig 63165 bp, 58 predicted proteins | sample SpaLakP09_SKY_68_FD_134515 | JGI IMG/M metagenome (GOLD analysis project Ga0187845, IMG submission 134515) | Oligotrophic lake water microbial communities from Sparkling Lake, Wisconsin, USA - SP09_SKY_68 | ecosystem: Environmental > Aquatic > Freshwater > Lake | place: USA: Sparkling Lake... | reverse complement strand
TTTTGGTTTCATTATACTTTTCTCTCTAATGTTAAAAATAAAGAAGTAAATAATAATTGGTATTGTTAAATATACTAATAATTATTGTAATATTATTGATTAAGTGTTTTTGGTTTCATTATATAATAATTATTTGGTATACAATTGATTTTACATTTTCTGTTTTTATTTTGCATAATAATATTATCATTTGAAATGTTCATAATAAATATTATTTTTTGATATTTATTATAAATAAGTATTTAAATAATTTTATTTAAATAAATTTATATTAATTTTGTTATTGTATATGATTTGAATAAATTTATATTATATTATTTTATGCTTCAGGCTTTTTTTTGGTGACAACACGTTTTTTCTTGGTTTCTTCAACAGAAACTGGTGTTGGTTCTGGTGTTTTTTCTACAACACTTTCTACTATAGATGTAGTTTCTTGAACAGGAACCGGAAGCGGCATATCATCATCCTCTTCATCAGAATCATCTACAATTGTAGTAGATACAGTTTCTTTTAGAAAAATGTCATCTTCAGGAGGTGGTAATGTTTTTAATTTTTCGACTTCAGAAGCCTTAGGCTTAATAAAGCAAGTTCCCTCAACAATTGATGAAGTTTTTGGTTTTTGAACGACAGCTTGTTTTAAGTTCCATGTTATAGAAACTTTACCATTAACAAACCATAAACCTCCACATTGAATTAAGCAAATTACGTGAGTTTTTGGTTTTAAAAAATCAAGTGGATTTAAATGTTGAGGGCTTTTGCCTTTTAAAAACAAAGGATTACCTTCTTCATCATAAATTTCTGATTGCCATACACCCTTCCAACAAGGTATTTTAATAGTAAGAGTTGGCGGTTTATCGTAATCCATTTCAGCGCTACCCTTTTCTTTTTTAGGATGTCTTAACATAACATTAAATTTTTCATCCATAACATCAGGACTTGTAATTGTCTTTCCGAACCATTCTTTGGAATAAGTCAAAGCATCAGCTTTAATTTTATTTTCAAGAGCTCGAATAGAAGTCAAGAAAGCCTCCGAATCCGCATTTGTATACTCTGCACTTGGGAATTGTAAAGACATAGTAAATTTTCCAGTTGGATTTTTAGCTTGGTCCATTCCTTCTTGAGCACCCCACGTTAGCATTAATGGAGTAGATATATTAAGTGATTCTTTAAAGAATTTATTGTATAAGTTTACAACTTTACCCCCAGTTGGATTTGCTTTAGGGGCTGAATAAGATAATACACTAGTATCAATATTGGTTCCATCTATGATTGAGTTTGCCATTCTATTAGTATACTATATAATACATACATATCTTTAAATCATTTAATACAATTTATTATTAATTGTATCATTTAATATGGTAAGGTTATGATTAAGTTATCAGTACAAATATTATATAAAAACACTACAAATAATTATATATAGTTAATATATGTTTAATAATAAAATTACGCTTCGTTTATTAGATGAATGTATTGGTGTTATTGCAACAAAAAGTGATATAATAAAAAATCTAGTTAATAATTCTGAAAAAGTAAGAGATGATAATATAATAATTCCAACTATAAAAAATTATTATGTATTAACAAAATACAATTATAATTTATCGCAATTAAAAATGCTTTCAAAAATGTATAAATTAAAAATTAGTGGAAATAAAAATCAATTAAGTTTAAGATTATATTCATATTTATATTTATCGTCATTTATAATTAAAATTCAAGCACTTTTTCGTAGATTGATTGTTAAAAAATATAAAGAGTTACATGGTCCAGCAGCAATAAATCGTAAAATATGTACAAATAATAATGATTTTATTTCATTGGAACCATTAGAGGAAATTAATTTTCATCAATTCGTAAGCTACAAAGATAATGATGGTTTCATTTATGGATTTAATATAACGTCGCTTCATAATTTATTTTTAAAATCAAAAAATATCGAAACTATTAAAAATCCATATAATAGGAATATTATTCCCCCGAAAATTATAAAAACTATAAAATCTATTATACGTATAAGCTTAATTTTAAAAATCCCAATAAACCTAGATTATGATGATGATATACAAAACATTTGTTGTGAAAAGGCAATTGAATTAAGAACATTAGGTTTATTTCAAAATATAAATTCTTTAGGAAATTATGCTGATTATCAGTGGTTTACATCTTTAAATAAATTTCAGCTTATAAAATTTATAAGAGAATTAGGTGAAATTTGGAATTATCGTGCTCAACTAACAAATGAAACAAAACGTAATATTTGTCCTCCTTATGGTGATCCCTTTAGACATTTAAGAATGCAATATATTTATACGGAGAATAATATAACTAATATAAAAAAGTCAATATTAGAAGTTTTAGAAAAAATTGTAAATAGCGGTGTAGATGATGACAGTAAAACTTTAGGGTCATATTATATCCTAGGTTCTTTAACATTAGTTAACGAAACCGCCGCTTTATCGCTCCCTTGGCTTTTTCAGAGTTTTATATAATTAATTAATTAATTAATTATTTGTAGAAATTTAGGGATTTTAATTTTAATTAGGTACAATACCATATTAACGATAGAATATATATTATTTGCGTAAAATCACTTAAAAAGTAATTATTAGTATATAGTATAATAAGATGACTAGTAAAATGCCAAAGAAGAATACAACTAAAACCTCTAGCGTTCCTGAACAAGTTGCTTCCTCAACACCGGTTGAAACAGCAGTTGAGAAGAAAGTTAGAAAGCCAAAATCAACAGCTAGTTCTGTTGTTGAATCATCAAGTGTTGTTCCTCTTGTTGAATCATCAAGTGTTGTTCCTGTTGTTGAAACATCAAGTGTTGTTGAAAAGGTTGCTGTTGAACAAACTGAAGCAGAGGTGACACTTTCTGAGCAATCTGTAGATTTTCTAACAAAGCTTCAACAGCTAGGCTCACTCATTACTTCTTTAAAAAGTGAATATAAAACTCTTGAAAAGAAATGGTCTCGTGAATTAAAGGCTTCACAAAAGTTATGTAGTAAACGCAAACGTAAGGCAGGTAATCGCGCGCCTTCAGGATTTGTAAAGCCTACAAAAATTTCTGATGAGCTTGCTTCATTTTTAGGAAAAGATAAGGGTACTGAAATGGCTCGTACAGATGTGACTCGTGAAATTAATACATATATTCGAGCACATAAGCTTCAGGATAAGGATAACGGTAGAAAGATTAATCCTGATCCAAAGTTAGCAACACTTCTTAAGCTTAAGAAAACTGATGAATTAACATACTTTAATCTTCAAAAATATATGTCTCCACACTTCGCAAAGTCTGTGAAGGCGGCTGAGACGGTGGTTGACGTTGTTGCTTAAATTATTATTTTAACAATAAAACAAATAAAAACAAATAAAAACAAATAAAAACAAATAAAAACAAATAAAAACAAATAAAAACAAATAAAAACAAATAAAACAAATAAAACAAATAAAACAAATAAAAACAAATAAAAACAAATAAAACAAATAAAAACAAATAAAACAAATAAAACAAATAAAAAAATTCTATGTAAAACATACACAAATGGTCTTGTAGCTCAGTGGTTAGAGCGTTGGTCTTATGAGCCAAATGTCGTGAGTTCGAGCCTCACCTAGACCAAAATAGTAAGCAATTTTATTTATAATATACTGTATCAAATTATTTCAACAAAAAAAATTATATGGTCCAAAAGGACTACATAATTTATGTAGTTTAAAATTAAAATACTAATTATATAATATAATTGGTATTTTATAATTATCTATTTGCTACAGTATCAAAATCATCAACACTATCATCATCAGTATCATACTGTTTTTTTATTCTTTGTAAATCGTAATATGATATATGTGGTTGATATATAAAAACCATATTTTCTGTTATTTTATCATTTTCGTGAAGTTGATATTTTTTATTTAAAATATAACGAACCGCAAACGTAGAATCTATTATTTGTGTTTTTAAAATATCTATTAATTGTACATTATAAATATTATCTTTTAATGTTTGTCTATCATATTTCTTATTATATAAATCTAACATTTATATAATACTTATTTAAAAGCTTTTAAACCTTCTAAAAATAAATTATTTTAACCTAATTCACATATACTCATTCGTAAATTTGATAAAATGTAATTTAAATTAGGCCTTTTTTTTTTATTTAAATCATAAAAAACCCGATTAGTTTGCGCAATACCATTTAACATACTCGTTGTTTTATAATTCTTTTCAATAAATTTGCAAAACTCTAATTTATTTGTTATTGTTTTTTTAAATTGTAAGAGAGAAAAGTTATTACTTTTGCACCAATATAAGAAATCTTGATAATTGTTAATAAGTATAGTTTTAATAATATAATACGATAATACATTTGTTCTTTCTTTATATAAATTATCTCTAAGAATTATACTATGTTCAGTTTTAGAATATAAATCTTTATATGTTAAACCCATAAAGTCAAGAGTTTTAATTAATTGAAAAAAGCTATACGTTCTTTCAAAATTAATATAAATTTCAAAAATAGAGAGAAACTCTTTAATATTATTTTTGTTATTTAATGAAAAAAAACTACAAAACAAAGCATTTATTATTTCAGCCCAAAATTCAGTATAAGCTTCATACAAATTAACATCAGATTTAACCTTAAATATATTTAAAATATAATTATTTGCTTCAATATTATTCATATCTGAAAAATCTAGAGAGAAATTATGAAATGTTTCATGAATTAAAACCTTAAACCATTCCTCTTTTCTAAATATAACAATTTCAGAATCTTTCGGACAAGTTGTTGTGAATGCTGTATTAATATTAATTTCATCCAGTGTGAAAATATTTGTGCGTGGTAATGTTTTTTCAAGTGAAGTAAAATATAAATAAATTACAAGCGTATTTGCACACTTTTTAGACGCATATTGATTTAATATATATAACCAAATCCAGATCATATCAACATATCTATTAAATGTTTCTATTTTAAGTTCAATATTATCTTCCTCAAGTATAAAATGTATTTTAATATTCCTATTATAGAGAGAAAATGTATAAGTAATCTCAGTCATAGTTAATTCGTCAATATGTTTACGTACTAACTCAGGAAAACTGTTTGAATTAAAATTCTGTGGTTTGGATATTTGCATTGCACTTATAATTTTTTTAGTTGTAATATAATAATGATTTCTAGTTTTGTTGTTTTCATTTAAATATTTATATGCTTTATAAATATAATTATATAGTTCTAGAATTATTAAATTAGTTTGTTTAGTTTGCTTAACTTTATTTATATTATTATTTTTTGCAAAAAATAACATCAACTGTTTACTATTTTTAGACAATTTCATTAATATATAAATCTATTAAATTATCTTTAATAATCTTAATAAAGTGCAGATAATTCTATTGGTATTTTATTTGTTTTTTTTATGTTTTTATTATTTTCTGTTGGTTTTATTTTATTGAATATTATCTTAATAAATCCAAAAGTAACAATAATAATAAGGAGCCAACTTATAAAATTTTTAACTACAGATTTAATATCTAAATCATTTTTGAGAGGCAAATATTTAATAAATGATTTATTAAAATAACCCAATAAAAATAGTATTGTTGGTATTATTAAATCTCCCACGAATGATGAAATCAAATCTTTACTAGCTACACCAATACAAACCCCAGCTGTTGTGCTAGCTATATCGTTATCAATAATAAATTGTTTTAGATCTTGTATAAATTGTAATTGATTAATAATACTCATTATAAAATAATACAATATATTTATTATTATTTTATTTTTTGCTAAATAAATTTTTGTAAATGATATTTACTGAAAGACATTATCAATTATTTCTTTTGGATAATTCATTTCAGTTAAAACATTTATTCCCCCTTTAATTTCAGAAATTCCTTTATCTAACTTATATGTGTATTTAATTTTATTTTCTATTTTTTCTGCCAACATTTTAAAATTTTGTATTCCTTTAATTTTATCTAATTTTTTGCATACTTTAACAAAATGCGTTGTTAATAAAGTGGATACATTTTTATATTTTTGTAAATACATCATAAAAGCTGATGCACTTGTTTCGGCTTCTTCAGGATTTGTTCCAGAGTATAATTCATCAAATGCGCAAAAATGTGTTTCTTTTTTATTCTCATCAACAATGTCTAATATTTCTTTACATCTTCTAGCTTCAGCCTGAAATAAACTGTCGCGCCCAGAGGTATCAGGAATATTTAAATAGCAATGTATATGTTTAAATGGTGCTAAGTTAGCTGATTTATAAAAACCACAACCGAACTGTTGTGTAAATATAATATTTATTAAAGTTGATTTCAAAATTGTAGTTTTTCCAGATGCGTTAGGTCCAGTTATAATTTTGTTTTTATTAAATTTAATTGTATTTTTAACAACATTTTTGTTATTTTTTAAACAAGCATAATAACTTTTTTCAAATATACTCTTTTTACTATTGTTTATAAAATTAGCAAGGTTTATTTTTCTCTCTATAATATTATTTTGTAATCCTTCTATACAATCGATATAGCCGTTGAATCCTATAGAATACATTATAGCATCTTCATAATTTTTATCACTATGTAATTCATAAAAGCATTTTAAAATTTTCCCAATTTCACCAATTTTTTTTACATTATATAAACTATATTTTGATATTGATTTAATTTTTGTGCTAACATTTAGAAGAATTGTAATTTTATGTTTAAGATTATCGTTAAATTGTTCTTGACTTTTCAAATTGTCAGAATAGTTGAGATAATTATTCATTGAAAGTATTGTGTTATCCAAATATATATCAATCTCTTTAAAGTAATTATGAATTGTCTTCATATTACTGTTAAATTTAATACAAACCATTATATTTTGATAAATTGAAAATAAATAAAATGCAGCTGAAACAAATATGTATATTTTTTCGTGTGTTGTTATTTCTGTAAAATTTACTGTAAATAACTTTCCAATTGCATTTGTTTTGGCTACAACCTTTAACACATCAATATATTCATTTAAAGTAATCGGTAAGGATTTTAATTTAAGAATAAAAAATGGTATTACTAATATTATTATAGGTACAATTAATGCAATTATAGGTGAAAATAAATTATAAATGCTTATAAATTGTAAAAATAATTCTGATGTATTTAAAAATTCAATCATTTCGAAATCAACATAGCAATATTTCTCTCTAAATCCAGTTTCTATTTTTAATTCATTCCATATATCAATTATATTTTTATAATTAGAAGATGTTTTTGTATATTTTGTTTGAGGTGCTACATATTCTGTAATAAGTTTTTGATTTTCTTTTAAAAATTTAATATCTGTAGTGTAATATTTAGTTATTTGTTCAATTATTTTTTTTGATATATCATTATCATTATTAAAATAAAATGAGTATATTGAATTTCCTGATGGGTCAAATGTGTTAATTAGCTCTAAATCGTTTATTATATTTTGATTGAGTTCAACTTTTTCATTATTATAATAAATTGGCATTTTAAAGTAATCGTTAATTTTATAAACTATACTTTTGTCTTCTTCTTTATTCATAATATTTATATTAGAAATATAATGAATTATTTTTACGCGTTCAAATTTGTCTTATTTAGAAATTGGATAAAAACCCAATATCAGAAGGTAATTCGTCAATTTGTGTTGAATAGTGTTTTTCAATGTCCCTCATTTTTTCTATATCATATTTAGTAATAAAATTTATTCCAATACCTTTTCTACCCCATCTACCACTTCTACCGATTCTATGAATATAAGTGTGAACACATTTTGGTAAATCAAAATTAATAACAATGCTTACTTGTTGAACATCAATTCCACGAGCTGTAACATTTGATGAAATAAGAACTCTGGATTTGCCTACTTTAAAATCATTAAATGATATTTCCCTTTCCCCCTTTTCCATAATGCCGTGTATTCTACAAACTGGGAATTCATCATCCTTCATAGCTTCATATAAATCTTGTACACGTTTAATGCTATTGCAATAAATAATACACTGTGCTATCGATAAATATGAGAATAAATCTTTCAATGTCAAATATTTTTGTTGGTCGTCATTCATAGCAACGTAATACTGTCTAATCCCTTCAAGTGTAAGCATTTGTCTTTTAATACAAATTTTTACTGGATCACGCATAATTTTATCAACAATTGAAATTATATTTTCAGGCAAAGTTGCGCTAACCAATACTACTTGGATATCATTATTAAAATATTTAAAAATATTATAAACCTGATCTTTAAATCCAGATGATAACATTTCATCTGCCTCATCAAGAATTACAATTTTAATTTTTTTAGAGTTAATTTTGTCGCGCCGAAACATATCAAAAACTCTACCAGGACAACCACAAATAACGTGAGGCACATTTTTATTAGAAAATCCGGAGAATTCATCAATAACAGAACCTCCATACACTCCTTTAACCCGTAGACCTTCCATCATACTACCTAAATTTTCAAAAACCTTTGCTGTTTGAATTGTTAGTTCTTTTGTTGGAGACAAAACTAAAACTTGTGTATAGTTATCAGATAAATTAACATTTGATAAAGCCCCAATAGTAAATGTAGCTGTTTTACCTGTTCCAGATTGTGCTTGTACCACAATATCTTTTCCTATAATAATAGGTTTAATTGCGACTTGTTGAATAGGACTAGGTTTTTCAAACCCATAAGCAAATATGCCTCTTAATAATTTATTATTAATTTCTAAATCATCCCAACTTTGTATTTTGTAAGAAGGGTCATATAACTCATCTATTACTTCATCATCTATAGAATTCATTTATATTATGTTTATAATTATATTTAAGTGTATTTAGAATATAATATTATATATATAAAAAAATTGATATAAATATTATGATGTATATGTTAATAAATATATAAAATGTCATTAAATACAATAAAATATACTCTTGATAATATAAATTCAATTCTTTTCAATGGGTTTGAGTATCATCTTCCAGAAGAAACAATTGAAAATATTTCAAATTTAGCATTACAAGTTGGTTCGCCGGATTATGTGAAAACTCCTGTATTTAAAAAACGGGAAAATATTACAAAAATTGAACAAAATTGCGGATTGAAAAAAGGTAAACGTTTAAAGGCTACAGAGGTTTTTAATTCTGAAGAGTGGAATACACTTAAAACATTTAATCCCACAAAGACTGAAGCCAAAAATGGCGTTGATATTCAAATTGATAATATAAGAACACACTTAAATAAACTAACTGATAAAAATTATATTGATATCCGTAATAAAATTATAGAAATAATTAATAATCTTATTGATGAAAATATAACGTATGATGATATGGCTCGTTTTAGCTCTACTATATTTGATATTGCATCTACTAATAGATTTTACTCAAAAATTTATGCTGATTTGTATTCTGATATATCTACAACATATGAATCCTTTAAGTTAACATTTGAACATAATTTTAACAAATTCACAGGTTTATTTAATAATATTGAATGCGCTGATCCAGCTATTAATTATGATAAATTTTGTGAAATAAACAAAATAAATGAAAAAAGAAAAGCTTTGGCTAGTTTCTATTTAAACTTAATGTGTAATGGTATTATTGCTAAAAAACAAATTTTGTCTATTATTGTAAACATGCTTTCACAAATTAATTCTTTTATATCACAAGATAACAAAAAGAATGAAGTTGATGAGCTGTCTGAAATAATTTCACTTTTATACAAAAAAGAGCTATATAATGATGAAGATATGAATGGCTTGTTAATTGAAGGTTGTACTATTAGTGAAATTGTTGAAAAAATTGCTAATAGCAAGGTAAAAGATTATAAAAGTTTAACTACAAAAACATTATTTAAGTTTATGGATTTAATTGATATGTAATTTATTTTGGAAAATATAAATAATATTCAAACGGTTTAAATTAAAAATGGTTTAAAAATACAATATTTATTATAAATAATGTGTGAAAACCAAGAAAAATTAAATATTTCATTTTTTTTTGAAGAAAATGAAAATAAAAATGAAAATTGGGAAATAAATATATATGACATTCTACTTAAAATTGAAAATGTAGAATTATATGATGGGGATGCTTTTTCTCAATTCATTCAATATAAAGAAAATAATACAGTTAAAGAATTATTATTGATATGCGAATATTATGGAATCGCAAAAGAATTAAAAAATAATAAAATGAATAAAGATAATATAGTTAAATTTTTAATTAATTTTGAATTAAATACAAATAATAATGATATTGTTTTTAAAAGAAAAAATATGTGGTTTTATATGAATGAACTGAAAAATGATAAATTTATGAAAAGGTACGTTATATGGTAATATTATTTTATATCTAATTTATATTAAATATAAAATATTATGATAAAATATAAATGGTATTATCAAAGATAGATAGCGATGTAAGTTATCCAGAACTTAAAAGTGTTGATGCTATAGATTTAAAAACAGAGGCGAGTTTGTATCAATTAGAAATAAAAGATGTTGATGTAATTATTGCTATTGGAAACGCAAAAAATACATTTGAAGACCAAAATATACTTTATTTTCCTATTTATTTAGTTAAACATAATAATAAAGTTATTCAAATAGGTCTTTATGAAATAAAGGCTTCAGATTATTTGTCATATTTAGATGATTACAATAATATTGATATTGAAAAAATGGAAGATCCGCTTATATATTCATTTGTAAAAAGAGATTTTTTAGAAAAACTTCGTTTAAAGCCAGATGTCCCACTAAGAAGAATTGATAATGAAGAAGATATTTTTGTTGAAGAAAATTTAGAAAAAGATGATGAAGAAGATGATGAAGTAGCAGAAGTAGAATATAATGAATATTATGAAATTCCAAAAGAGAGGGAAGATATATTTATTATCACAAAAGGTGTTCCACTACCTCCTTTACTTAAAGAAGAAACAAAAACTCAGGCCAAAGATATAAGAGAAAAATATCATGAATCGCCAAAAGATACTTGGGTAGAAAAATTTATGAAAAATAATAATTATACTATTATAGATAATGAAGGTGGTGGGGATTGTTTATTTTCAACTATACGCGACGCATTTTCAAGTATTGTTCAACAAACATCGGTGAATAAACTTAGAAATAAACTATCGAATGAAGCAAACGAAACAATATTTTTAGGTTATAAAGAACATTATGATATGTATAATGCCTCTTTAATAAAAGATACAAATCAAATTAAAGAATTAGAAACTCAATATTTGTTATTAAAAAAAAAATTTGTTGATGTTATTGATAGAAATGAACAAAAAATAATTTCAACTGAAGCCAAGAAAGTAAAAAGTGAGCATGATAAGCTTGTTGAAGAAAAAAAAATCACATCAAATATTCTTAAAGAATATAAATTTATGAAGGGTGTTGAAACTCTTGATGCATTTAAGAGTAAAATTCGGAAGTGTGAATTTTGGGCTGATACGTGGGCAATATCTACTCTAGAGAGAATATTGAATGTAAAATTTATTATTATGTCTAGTGAATTATATAAAGCAGGAGATATAAAAAATGTGTTACAATGCGGTCATTTGAACGATTCTATATTAGAAATGCGTGGTAAATTTACCCCAGAATTTTATATTATTGTAGAACATACAGGGGACCATTATAAACTTATTGGATATAAAAAAAAACAAATATTTAAGTATGCGGAAATACCATATGATGTGAAAAAAATGGTTGTTGAAAAATGTATGGAAAAAAATGCGGGACCATTTGCTATAATTCCTGATTTTCAAAAATTTAAATCAGAACAAACAAAACATATAATGAAAGAAGCTAGTTATGAAGATATAAATGAAAGTAAATTAAGATCATTATATGATGATAATGTTATTTTTCATTTTTATTCTAAATCGACAGATAAACCACTTCCTGGAAAAGGTAATGGAGAGAAAATACCTAATGATAGATTAAAAGAATATTCTGAATTAGCGACAATACCACAATGGCGTAAAAAATTGTCAAATTTTTGGATTGAGCCATTCACATTAGATAATCATCGTTGGGCATCTGTTGAACATTATTATCAGGGTTCTAAATTTAAGAAAACACATCCTGATTTTTATTTGAATTTTTCTATTGATTCTGGTACAGAATTATCAAAAGACCCTTTAATGGCAAAGTCAGCAGGAGGTAAATCCGGAAAGTATAAAGGGGAGCTTTTAAGACCAGTTCAGGTAAAAGCTGATCCTGATTTTTTTGAAAAAAGGCGTAATAAAGAATTATACGAGGCACAATATGCAAAGTTTACACAAAATGAAGAACTTAAAAAACTTTTATTAGCTACTCATAATGCCAAGTTAACCCATCACGTAAGGGGTGCTGAGCCAGTTGTAGTTGATGAACTTATGTTAATTCGTGATAAAATTGAAAAAAGCAGAATTTAATAATATTTAGATATTATAAATGAGTATTAAAAAAACAAAAAAAAATAATACATATAAACGTAAAAAAAATAATACATATAAACGTAAAGGTGGTGGTAGAACTTATTTTAGTAAGGGCACTTTTCAAAAAATGATTGAAAATATAAGTAAACAAGATGTATCAGGTCTTCAAAAATGTTTAAATAATAAAACATCGTCTCTTGGTAAATCAAGACAACTTGTACGAATATGTGACGACTTTGTCATAAAGCAGCAAACAATCGAACTATCAAAACGAACTATTTTGGAGGATGTAAAAGTAGATGCGTATAAACTTGATTCTTTTACAATGATGATAATGCAACAAAATATTATGAAAGAAATATATAATATATATAAAATAATGAATATTGAACATCCAAATGAGTTTTACAAAGAAGGAAATTCTATTACTATGGTGTTTGATAAAGCGAATAATGTATTCGAAAATTATGTATATGAAGAAACAAGAAAAAATATGAATTTAAAAGATGAGGAAAAGTTATATAACAGTATAACTGATATTTTAATAACTATATTTTGTGTAAATGATTTATTATATGAAATATGTCAATTCCAACATTGCGATATGAAATGTGCACAAATATTATTAAAGAAAAATAATAATGGCAAATTAATTCCCTATTTTAAGTGATTTTGATAAATCAACGTGTACTATTAATATTGGCTTTAAACCGTATAGATTGCGATTGGCTAAAAATGATACAGCACGGGATGATACAAAAGGAGGTTCTAGTGAACCAAGTACAAAAAGTAAATTATCTTCTAATAAAGCTGCCACAAAATATGTAGATTATAACAAAGAAAAAATGCGCAATAATAAATTGAAAAGTGATGTTGCTTATTATAAAGAAGAAATAGAAGACTCACCGCCAGAAAATAGATATAAATTTATTTTTAAATGTTCACCTAAAATAAAAACTGAACATAAAATTTTATGCTTAAGCCTTATGGGCATATTATCAATAGAAAAAACAAATAATGAAGATTTAAAAAAAGGAGGCAATATTTTTATGAATAAAATTAAAGGATTATCACGAACAACCGGAATAAATGTTGGTAATAAATTAAATATTCTAAGCAGTCAAGAAAGTGAACGATTTGAAGATTACCCATTAAATTCTAATAAATTTTACAATTTATGTTTATTATCCTCTGCAATGTTATTATGCAAATCTCCAGAAAAATTAAAAAAAAATTATACTAAAAGTTTAGCAAACAAAGGTTTCGAATTAGCAAATTTTTTGCGAAATTTTAACAAAATTACTAAATTAGATAATATGAAAAATACACTTGATAAAGTTTTTGATATTGATTATAATAACCCTAATATTGAACTATTTATAAAAGAAGATAGTGGTGTTCATAATTTATTAACATATAAATTCTTAGTATCTCTTTTTATGAGTTTTAAAGAATTTTACAATTATATTCCAAATTTAAACCCTAAAGATAGCATTGAAGTTAATAATCTTGAAAAATTTGTTGAAGAAGTAAATGAAAATAAATAAAGAATATAAAAATATTTTTATTATTTAATAATGAAAATATTTATTTTGTATATTTTATATTACGATATTTTGTATTATTTTTTGCACAGATTGCTTCATACGAAGTATTTTTATTATAATATTCATAAAATACATCATAAAAAATTTAACATAAAATATTATGATTATTATACTATTCATATATTAGAGTTACCTTTAACAAGCGTAGGTTTATTATTAGCTATTTATTTATATAAATTGTATATTTATCAATTACTATTTTCAATTATTTTTATAAATATACGAGGAATTATGATGCACGATAAAAGATGTATTTTTTTAGTAGGAGAACATCATTTGACACATCATAAATATTTAAAATGTAACTATGGTGAATATTGGTTGGATTATATTTTTGGAACACAGTATAAAAAATATTAGTAATTTTATTTTATATTTTTACTTTAAGTTCAATATAATTCGTTAAGTAAATAATTAATTTATATAATCTTTTTGTAATATATGTCTTATTTAACAGATTTATTTAATCCGTATTTTTTAATGTTTTTAGGAACATTATTACTTGTAGTTGTGAGTGTTGTTTATTATTTTGAAAGTAAAACTCGAGACCAAAATCACAAAATAGCGTCAATGCTGAGTCTTGTTTCTACTTTAGCAGAGGATGTTAATAATGTCAAAATGCAAATAAATTATTTATTGACAAACGCACCTGTAGGTGGAACGAATTATCAACCTTTAGAACAACAAAATAATAATTTTATTTTTAAAGAAGAAAAAAAATTAATTGAAGTATCTGATGATGAAATCACAATTAACGATGAATTCTCAGAAGATGAAGATGAAGATGATATAAATGATTTATCTGATGATGAATTGGATAATAATAAATTATTTGATGAAAAATATAATAATAATGATGTTAAAATATTAAAATTAAATATTGGTAAAGAAACTAATACTAAAAATTGTGATGTGTCTTGTGAAGAAATATGTGATTTAGAAGATTTTGACGAAACCTTATCAGAAACAAACTCATTATCAAGCAAAAATTATAACTTAAGTTCAGGATTCGTAGAAGATGTATTATCACTTCATTATGAAACTAATATAAATGACATTTGTGAAGAAAAAATAGAAAATTCAAAAATGTTTGATAGTAGTTTGAAAACAATAAATATTAACTTAGAAGAAGTTAATTCAGAAACACCTCATGATTATAAGAAACTGCCTTTAAATAAGTTAAGAACTATTGTTTCTGAAAAAGGGTTATCTTTAGATGCTACTAAAATGAAAAAACAAGAAATACTTAAATTACTTGAGGATTAATAAAATAAATAATAAAAGTTAAAAATATTATAATTATAGAATATATAATATGTCAAGTTTAACTTGTTATAGCGATGATAATTCAAAAAAATATGGATGGGAAAATTGTTATTCAGCAAGTAATAATTATAATTTTAATTTTCCAGCAATAATGGCGGATGGAAGAAACTGGAACCAATGGCAGCCTGACGCTGTAATAAATAATAGAATACAAACTAAAGAAGGTATTCAATCTAATTGGGCATACCGTCAATATTTACAGAATAACGGAGTTCAAATTATGAATTATAACAATACGGAAACGTGTTATGAATTAGGTCTTGACCCGCACATAAAATCAAACAAAACACCTTCTGATAATGTTCCATATAAATTTAAAGGTATTTTTGATAAAAGTAAACCTGGGTTTGGATACTGTAATAGTGATTTAAAAACACCATATTTAAGCAGAGAACAACTAAATTCTAGATTGGTTTCACCATATATAAACCCTTCTAGTTATCAAAACAACTTTCCTAATATGTAATATACATTTACTCTATAAATAATATAATAATAAGTTTATATTATTTAATATACAAATGAAAATTTTAAGTATTGATGTAGGTATAAAAAATTTAGCATTTTGTCTTTTTGAAAAATGCACAATCAATGATAATTTTAAGATAAATAAATGGGATATTATTAACATATCTGAAGAAGAAAACGATATTAAATGTATTTTTATTGACAATCAAACATCATGCAAAAATCAAGCTAAATTTAAAAAACACAATAAATGTTATTGTTTAAAACATTCTAAGAAACAAGAATTACATATTCCGAAAATGGAACAAAAAATGACATTTATAAATAAACAAAAAATTCAAAAACTGTATGAAATAGCAGATAATTATAATATTAAATATGAAAAAAAAACAAAAAAAATAGATTTATTAAAATTAATAAACAATTATATTAATATAAATTACTTTGAACCAATTGAGAGTAAAAAAGCAAAAGATGTTGATTTGTTCAATATAGGTTTACACATTAAAATAAAATTTAATAAATTATTTGAGAATGAAGAAAAAATAGATTATGTTATTATTGAAAATCAAATTAGCCCAATTGCTACAAAAATGAAAACAATACAGGGAATGCTTGTTCAATATTTTATTATGTCTAATATAACTGTTGAACACATAGAATTTATTTCAGCATCAAATAAACTAAAAGATTGCGAAGCAAAAGATAAAATCAAATACAGTGATAGAAAGAAACTTGGTATATCAAAATGTTTAGAAATGATAACAAATGATTTTAGATTTACAGAACATGTGAATTATTTTAATCAACATAAAAAAAAGGACGATTTATCAGATTCATTTTTGCAAGGCATTTGGTTTATAAATAATAAAATTATATCCCCTTAATTATTTAATTATTTAACTAATAATTATAATTTGACAATTTATTATATTAAATATTTTATTATTTTTATTTGAATATTTTTATATAATTTATGATTCGTAATACTTAAAATTAAATGTTCTATTTAATAAATAAATATAATGTCTGATATAATGGAACTTACCGAACTTGAATTGAATGACGACGTATTTGGTGATAATATGAAATCTACAAACTTTGGCGGAGGTTTAGAGTTGCTAATGAATGATAAAATTAAGGATACAAAAAAACTAACAAGTGATATAGATTTAGATGATCTAAACAATTTAGAAAATGAACTAAATGATTTAGTTGAAGAGACACCTTATAGCAGTTTTAAACCTAAATCAGATTTATTTAGTAAACCAAGTGTCTCTTTTGATGATGGCCAAAATGTTAAACTTAATTCAGTTAATTATGGGAATAATTCTTTAGGACAATCTACCTCACAAACTGAAACTGACACAAAAACATGGGATGGTTATGGTAAGATGAACAGTATGTCATCAAATCCTGACAAACCAATACCAATTGAACCAAAAATTTCTAAGGATGAAATGTTAAGAGAAAAGTTTAAATATTTAAGAAAGCTTGAAGCCTTAGAAAAAAAAGGAGTAGAGCTATCAAAAAAATACAGTATGGATGCTCCTCTACAAGAAATGATGGGTGAATATGAAACTATCATGGAAGAAAAATCAAAACAAAACTCCGTTAAATTTCAAGGTAATATGTTAATGGCTGTTATAAATGGGTTTGAATTTTTAAATAGTAAATTTGATCCATTTGATATTAAATTAGATGGATGGAGTGAACAACTACAAGAAAATATTAACGATTATGATGAGATTTTTGGTGAATTACACGAAAAATATAAAAGTAAAGCATCTATGGCGCCTGAATTGAAATTACTTTTTCAACTAGGCGGAAGTGCTATGATGGTTCATATGACTAATACTATGTTTAAAAGCGCTATGCCAGGTATGGATGATATTTTAAAACAAAACCCAGACTTAATGCGTTCATTCCAGTCAGCAGCAGTTAATACAATGGCAGGTTCAAATCCAGGATTTTCTGGATTTATGAGCGGAATGATGAATGATTCTAGTAGAGGTCCGCCACCTCCAATGGCTACTCAAGGACCTAATTCAGAACCTCCACCAATGAACAGACCAGGAAATAATAATTTTTCAAGACCTGATTTAAATATGAGCCGTAGTAATTTTGTTGATGATGGAATTAATCTTAGAGATAAATTTGAAAGACCTGATTTTCAAGATAGAACAAGTAGAAGACAGCCACAAAGGCCAGAAATGAATGGTCCTAGTGATATTTCTGATATTCTTTCTGGTTTAAAAACTAAGAATATTAATATTCAAGAACCGCTACAATCAGAAAAAATAAATGATAGTAGTACAATAAGTATAAGCGATCTTAAGGATTTGCAAACATCAGGTAATATGCCAAAAAGAAGTGGTCGACGTAATAAGTCATCTAGCAACATAGTATCATTAGATATTTAGTAAATATTTTTATTCAACAGTAACCACTTTTGCTAAATTTTTAGGTGTATCTGGGTTAATTCCCTTATTAATAGATAAATAATAAGCTAATAATTGTAGTGGTATAATTCCTAATAATGAACCATACGTTTTATTTTCTGGTATAAGAATAATTTCACAATTTAACTCATTGTAAATAGAATTATCGTTAGTAATAAATATAATCGGCGATTTTCGTGAAGACACTTCATGATAACAATTTAACGATTTATCACGATAATGGTTGTCTAAATTTAAAATGATTACTGGAAATTTTTCGTCAAGCAATGCGAATGGTCCGTGTTTTAATGAACTAGACGAATAACCTTCTGAATGTATATAGGATATCTCTTTAATTTTTAACGAACCCTCTTTAGCAATGTATTCGTCGCTACCATTTCCTAAAATAAACATATTATTTTCCACAATTTTTTTGGATAAATTTTTAACTTGTTCTTTACAATTGTTTAAAGTATTTGTTATATCGTTTGATAAGTTTTGAAGATCTTCAATTATTTTAATTCTCTTTATATTCTTAATTCCTTGTAAATTTGAAAACCATAATGAAGCTAACGATAAACATACTACTTGACTTGTAAACGATTTTGTAGATGCAACACCAACTTCTCTTCCAGCATTACAATAAATTCCACAATCTACATCTCGTGATATTAAAGAATCAACAACATTTATTATTCCAATTGTTATTATATTTTTATTTTTTGCGATTTCTATACAATTATGCAAATCTTTTGTTTCTCCTGATTGGGATACTAGTATAAAAACCGTATTGCCATATTTTGGTATATCAAAATAATTAAATTGTGCTCCGTCAAATACCTGAACTGTATTAAAATTACAAATTTTCTTAAAAAAATACATACCATATAAACACGCAAAATAGGATGTCCCGCAACCTAATAATATAATATTTTGTGTTTTTTTAAAAATATCTGCATATTTTTCTAATCCTCCTAACTTTATTTCTGAATTACTTTTAATTCTTCCTCCATTATTTATAGAAGTCATAACAACGCTTGGTTGTTCGTATATTTCTTTTAATGTCCAATGCTTATATGGAAAAGAAGTTAATGAATAATTTAACATTTCTAATTCTTTTTTTATATATGTATTTTTTGTAGTAACCAATATATTATCTTCGGTTTTCTCTATTGTCGCGATGTCATTATTATTTAGTGTTATATAATTGTTGACCCTATTACAAAAGCCAATTTGTTCTGAAGAAATAATAACGCTATTTTCATTTTGTCCAATTAATAATGGAGAACCATTTCTAACACAAAATAATTTGTTTGGTTCATACAAACTTTGAATTAATAACCCATATGTTCCTCTCATGTCATAAATTGATTTTTTTATAGCATCAATCATATTATTATTATAATTGTAATCAATAAGATTTGCTATTACTTCTGTATCAGTCTGTGAATAAAATGTATAACCACATTTTATTAATTGTTGTTTTAATTCATTATAGTTTTCTATTATTCCATTGTGAACTATTGAAAAATTTTTATTATTTGATAAATGAGGATGTGCATTTGTATCATTTTTAATTCCATGTGTAGCCCATCTATTATGACCAATTCCAATTTTAATAACATCATTTTTTATTAAATTTAATTTTTCAAGTTTTTCTAATGCATTTTCATTAACTGTAGAAGAATATTTATAAACTTCTATTTTATCATTTGAAATAATAGAAAGCCCGGATGAATCATACCCTCTATTTTGCAATTGTTTTAATCCAGAAATTATTAATTCATATACATTTTCATTATTATTATTAGTTAAAACAACACCAAAAATTCCACACATACTTAGTATTAAATATAATAAATATATAATTATTGGGTATTTTAACGCTAATTATGTATGTAAATGTAAACTTAATAGAGATTACATTTACAAATTAAATAAGTTAATTTAATATTAAAAATAATAGAATACTAAATTAATAATGAAAAATAAACAACGAACAACAAATCAAAATACTAATATTTCTATGACAAGTTGTCATAAAGGAGGAATTAAAATTAGGGATACAGGTAACGAAAACGCAACCAACCCTTTTGCGAATTTAAATCCATTTAGAAATAATGATGAAGAGAGAAATATTCCAGTTTTATACGATAACAACTTATATTCAAATATTGATTTAAATATTGAAAATTATTCAAGAGAAGATTTATTTAAACTTTTTGGAATTAAAAATATGTGCATAAGTGAAGATGTTATGAAATTTTGTAAAAAAACTGTTTTAAAAACACACCCTGATAAATCACGGTTAGATGAAAAATATTTTATTTTTTTTTCAAAAGCATATAAAAAGTTGCAAGGAATTTATGAATTTCAAAATAAAACTATTAAAAAAAACTCGGATACAAATGAATATTTTAATTCAAGTGATAATAATATTTTAGACAAAGTATTTGATACAAATAAAGAGCTAAAAGATCCAAAAAATTTTAATAAATGGTTTAACAATCAATTCGATAACCATAAATTAGAAGATCCAAATGAAACCGGATATGGAAGCTGGCTCAAATCTGATGAAGATATTTATTATTGTCCAAATGTGTCAAAATCTAATATGGCTTCTGAAATTGAAAAAAGAAAAAAACAAGTTCAAACGCTAACATCATATACAGGTGTAAGCGACCAATGTTCGTCATCTTTTGGAGGTTCAACATTAATGGCATATGATAACAACTTTACTTCGAATACACTATTCAGCAACGATGGAATAGGATATACTGATTTACGGCAAGCTTATATAGAATCTGTTATACCAGTTACTGACGAAGACTATAAAAAAACACAACAGTTCAAAAACATTGAAGAATATAAACGCCATAGAGATTCTATTTCTACAACACCTTTAAATGCGGAAGAATCTATGTTCAAGTTATTCAATGAAAATAAACAAAAAGATGAAGAATCTGCCGCCTTAGCATTTTACTATGCTCAACAATCCGAGAAAGTTAAAAAAAATTCCGATAATTTTTGGTCTGGATTAAAGCAGTTGTCAAACTAATAAAATATATAGGTTATCTAAATAATCGATATTAGGAATGTTAAAATAAATATTTGCCTTTAAGATTATTTGTAAAATGTGTTCTTATTTTTTATAAACTTTAATATATAATTAAATGACTGTAAAATTTGAAAATGGGTTATTTATTTTTAGACGAGATTTAAGATTAGTTGATAACAATGGGCTTAATTTATTAAATTCAATATGCAATAATCTATATTTAATTTTTATTTTTACTCCAGAACAGATCGGTTCTGGCAACAAATATAAATCTGACAATTCTGTTCAATTTATGATTGAAAGTCTAGAAAACTTGTCATCCCAAATAAGGAAAAAAGGAGGGATTTTGTACACATTTTATGGATATAATAATAAAGTTATAGAAGATTGCATTCGTGCATTTAATGTTGACGTTGTCTGTTTTAATTTGGACATTACACCTTATTCAAAAGAGAGAGATGAACAAATAATAAAATTATGTAAACATTTAAATATTTATTTTGTTTATGATTATGATTATTATTTGCATCAACCAGGAAGTATTGTAAATGGTAGCGGTGAACCATATCAAAAATTTACACCATATTATGAAACTTGTTTAAAAATTAAAGTGATGCCGCCAGCAGAACAAAAAAAAATACATTACGCTACTTATAAAGGAGTTGTTCCAAATAAAATTTCATTAGAACAAGCTATGAATAAATTCACAAATATAAATCCAAATGTTTTAGTGCACGGAGGAAGAAATGAAGCCCTAAAAGTATTAAAAAAAGCGTTGAAAACCCAAACTAATTATATTAAAAATCATAATGACCTAGATAAACCTACTACACATTTAAGTGCTTATATTAAATTTGGTTGTCTTTCAGTTAGGGAAGTATATCATGCGTTTAAAAAAAATGAAGCTTTCATTAGACAGCTATTTTGGCGTGAATTTTATGCTAACATTTTATATTCATTCCCTTATGTTTTAGGACACTCTATGAAGCAAAAGTATAATAATATAAGTTGGCATCATAATAGTAATTGGTTTAAAAAATGGTGCGTCGGAAAAACAGGGTTTCCTATTGTTGATGCAGGAATGATACAATTAAACACTACTGGATATATGCACAACAGAGCTCGTTTAATTGCAGCATCATTTTTAATTAAAACATTGTTAATAGATTGGAGAGAAGGGGAAAAATATTTTGCCCGAAAATTAGTTGATTATGATCCTGCGAGTAATAATGGGAATTATCAATGGGTAGCTGGAACTGGCGCAGATAGTCAGCAATATATGCGCATATTTAATCCTTGGCTTCAAGCAAAAGAACATGACCCAGAATGTAAATACATAAAGCAATGGGTTTTAGAATTAAAAGATATACCTATCAAAGATATTTTAAATTGGGATACAGAATGCGAAAAATATAAAAATATAATGTATCCAAAACCTATTTGTAATTATGAAGAACAAAAAGTTAAAGTGTTAAAAATGTATAAAGATGCCTTGTATTAAATTATATATTTATTTGTTTATCGTTTAATTAATTCATTTATTATTTATTTGTATAATAAATGGATTTAGAAGTTGATTTATTTATAAAAGATGATTTTAAATTCTCACGTTTAAAAAAAAATCAGTATACAATTGAATTTACTATTGAAAATAATAATATTAATGTATCTAAAATAATAGATTTTAATTTAATTCAACTTATTTATGAATTAAATCCAGATATTTATGAAAATGTTAATATACAAAAATTAAATGATAATGAAATTATAGCAACTCTTTTATTGAAACACTTTTTCGAAGACTTAGGATTATCACAAAAATTTTTGTTTATTCATTTGAAAAAAAATATTGAAGACAAAAATATTATATTTAAATCTACCACAATAAAAAATAATAAGCCTAAAGGAATTCCAGAAGAAGCAGAATTAATAATTATAAAAGAATTAATAAATAGTTTTTATACAATTACGCCCCATAAAGTTAAAATGATTAATAATATTATATTTGACCCATTAATGAATATTCCAATTTTAACAGAAAAAATGATAGGTACAATTTTACATAAAATGTTTAAACGTGTAAAACAATTTATAGAAAATATAATAATATAATAAAATGACAAAAATAATAAAAGAGATTTGTTTAATATTTATTGTGTTTTATTTTATTGCTTCAGAATTATATAATAAAATGACAAAAATAATAAAAGAGATTTGTTTTATATTTAATGTATTTTTTATTATTGCTTCAGAATTGATAATGTATAATATATTTAAAGATTATTCTAAATTTATTGACCAAATTACACGTCGCCTTGCTTCAAGTAATATGTTATATGTAAAAATATTCCAGGCATTTTCTTTAAATAACAATTTAATTGATTGTACAATTAATGACAGATTATTACAATTCACAGACAATGTTCCATGGAGTTATAATGATTTTGATTTATCAGATATTATTGAAATTATTGATAAATATAATCTTTATTTAAAATTTGGTTACGAAATTCCTATTAATTCTGGTATGATTTCACTTGTATTTAAGGTATATGAAAAAGAAACAAATAAACCAATGATTATTAAAATAAAAAGGAAAAATATAGATATTACTATTAATGATGGAATTGAAAAACTTAAAACATTTATGTACATTTTATCATTTATTCCTTTAATTCACAAATATCAACTTTCCGAAATAGTAAACAAAAATATTGAAATTATTAAAAACCAAACAAATTTTTTAGAAGAAGTTGAAAATATGAATAAAATGAAAGATAATTGCAAAAATTTAAAATATATAAAAATTCCTTTAGCAAATAAAGCAGTAACTAAAGTCTACCCAAATATTATTTTGATGGAATGCATTGATGGAATTAAAATTAAACAAATTAAGCAAGAAGATTATGAAGGTTTTGCAAAACAAATTTTAAAATTCGGATTTGTTACAACAATTATTCATGGATTAGTGCATGGCGATTTACACGGAGGTAATATATTATTCATTAAAGATAATAATGATAATAAATATCCATATAAAATTGGAGTTATTGATTTTGGTATTATATATAAAATAGAACCAAAATATAAAGATCTATTATTTGATATACTAACACAATTTTTTTATACACCTTCGAGAGAAACAGCTATAAAACTGTTGAATTCAGGAATTATAGACCCTCCTGGCATTCTTGAAAAAATATCTAAAGCACATTATGAAAGTATAATTAAAATAACATCTGAAATTATTGAGGAAACAATTAATAACTCTAAAAAGGCAAACCAAGCGCAAATATATAAATTTATATCAAATCTTAAGGATTATTTAAATAATTCTGAAATTGCTGACATTGGAATACGCCCAAGCAATAATTTTATAAAATCCCAATTAGTACTTGCTATGGCTCACGGTACAACATTAACTCTTTGTAATGACGATTTTATTAGTTTAGCGGATAAAGTAATTAATGAATTATTTCATACAAATATGATGATAGAATAAAAATATAACTAAGTAATTGTGTATATTAATGAATTTGAATAATTCAGATTTCCTGGATAACTTTGTTTAACTGATGGGCTAAAATTATTATTATATATATTAACAACAATAACACTGTAATTACCTGCAACAGCTTTTATTGGAACTACAAAAGAAATAGTAAATGAGTTGTAAAATATTATAGGTAAATTAGTATATGAACCAAAATTTACATATGTTGTTCCATAACACGGAGGCAAAAAATTAGACCCATTAATATAAACAAGGGAATATTTACTTTCGCTACTTGATGATACAAATAATGTATTTATTTTTGGTCCAAAATTAGGATAAAATCCGTTAGATAATTGACAATTTACATAATTAACATTATTGGTTGAATTAATAATTGTATTCGGTTCTGTTGCTCTGGGATTTTGATAACTTGAATCTCGGGTACAAGCCATTATACTATTAATTTATTTTAATTATTATATATTTACAAATAATTAAAATTTATTTAAGAACATATTACATATTTTCGCTAGCGGTCTTTTTACCGTGGCAATTTCTACATAACGCTATTAAATTTTGGACATCATTTCCACCTCCATATTCTAAACGTAGTTTATGATCAATTTCGAATGTATGGTCTAATTGAGATTTGCAGTGCCCACATTTCCAATCTTGACTTGAGGCAACATATTTCTTTTTTGTTTCACTTACAGAACGTTTTATACCATTTTTACCAGAATTTATTATTCTCTCCTCACTATTAAAACCATGACCTAATTGAGAAGGATTTATTCCACTAAAAGATTCCATAAAACATTGGTTATCTGTTTCATTTTTAGACGTAAAATCTATTAGTGGACTTAACATATCCATTGATGTTTTGTCAATTGGCATAAACTTAACTACATTGTTCGCATATAATAACATCTTTTTTCCTTGTTCTGGATTTCTTTTTAATAATATATATATACCTACTCCAAGTAAAGCATAAAAAATCATTTTGTAATATTTTTTAAATGACATTAACATTTTTGTATATTTGCCATCAGTATACGCATTATATATAAAAAAAGCTGTTAATCCTAATACAAATATTTCCAATCTCATTTATATATATTATTAAAAAACTTATAGAACATGCTAAATAGTTTGAGATACATTATTAGATGATAACGATGGTATATTTGTGCTTAAAGCTATAACATAAAAAGTATATGTTCCAGAAGATAAATTGCTAATAGTTATATTTGTTGTTGTATATGGAACTGTATTAATTAACACGCTATCCTGATGAATATGATAGCTTGAAATAGGAAGACAACTATTATTATTTACTTCAGACCACGAAAGCGTTATGCTAGTATTAGTATAACTATCTATTTTTAATGTAGGTGCTATTGGTCTAATAGCGCTAATAAATCCTTTATATCCTTGTGGAAATTTATTTGTGCTATTATTCATAAAATATCTTTGTCTTGGAAACCAAGTTTGTATATTTGGATACCAACATAAATCAATGGCACGACCTGGAACATCTGAAAAATATGTTGGATAACATAATGGATTTGGGGGGTCTTTTTTAATAATTTCACCTGTACACGGATTCGCATAAGTTCCGCATATTAAATTTCCTCCATCTTGTATTGAATTATTAGAACAATAAAACGGATTAGATATCATATATTGATATGGTCCAGAAATGTTATTAGGTTTTCCCACTAATTGATTCGGAAATGTAAATGTATCATAATTAACACGCAACAATCCTGTTGTGTTAGGATTAGTATATGTTTGACTTTGGGTTGCAAATACATTAGTTCTATTTTGTCCTAAACCTTTAGCTAATTGTGTGTACTTTTGTTTTTTTGTTAGTTGAGAACTATTTATTTTATACTGTAAAATATTACCTTTATATATTAACCTTTCATCATAAATAGTTTTAGCAGGAGAAGCCAATTTTTTTGTTAATGTACCTGAAGGGAAACCATAGATGCAGTTATTTTGAACTCGTGATAATACTCTTTGAAGATTATAATTATAAGTTGACATTTATTATTATAACATAGTTTATATTTAAATTTTATAATAATTAAATATTCTTAAAAGGATAGTTTCCGAAATTATCATAAGGGTTATATGTATCTCCCGCACCATAGAAGAACCACCTTAATGATAAGTAATCACGGTATTTATCATTGACACCAGTTGAACCAATTAATTTAGTATTAGGACCATTTTCAGCGATTGATTGTATAGCGGCTGTTCCTAAAGAATAATTATAATACCATAAGTTGGAAATGTAACCATCAAAACCTCCATTCATAGCTACATAGACATCGCCATAATTTTGTTTAGGTACACCTACTAAATTAATACTTCTTGAAATTGTTCCATTAACATATACATCAAATGTAGTATTTTTACATCTAATGATAACATTTACCCATTTATTTATTGGTATATTAGGAATTGTGATTTCCTCGTTAATAACGTTAAATGTATTCATCATAACCACGAGAGTATTAGTATTTGGAGCAATATATAATCCAGGAGCATTATTTGGATATATTAATCCATTTTCTTGTATGTTACTATTTCCTTTACTAAAAATATGTTTATAACTTTCCGTATTTCTGGAAGTTAAGTTGTTTATTAATATCCATACAGACCAAGTAAATTCAATTCCGTCAGTTGCATTATTTGACCTATAAATAGTTTTAGAACCACTTTCATTTGGGTCTTGTTTATAAATAAGCATTTGAGAAGCATTAACCATTCCATCCATAAGATGTGGGGATTTATTGTTTTCTAAAAAATAAGTCATAATAACAATTCCTATACGTAATACCATTATAAATATAAAAATTACTAGCAATAAAAATGCTACTTTTGATATAAAATTATTTGTATCTAAAAACGTTTTATTTCCATAATTATCATTTTTTGATGTAAATAAATTGAATATTCCGTTTTCACTCATTATATATTAAATAAATAAGAAAAATAAACAGATTGTTTAATTAAAATAATTGTTTAATTAAAATGATATATCTCCTTTAGATACACCATTTTCTTCTAAAGATATTTTAACACCATAATCATTTAAAAATGACATTAAACCAAAACCAGATCCCCCGTATCCTTGTGTATAAATATCCCATGCTTCTTGAGGATTAATAGAATTAGGAAAATATTGAAATTTAGAGGTAAATCCATCAAAACCTCCTAATGGAGTAACATAAATATTAGAATTATTATTTACACTAGCAACACCAGGCAATAAACAAGTTCTAACTAATTTACCATTAATATAAATGTCCATTGACCTTCCATAAACACTAACTGCTAAATTAACCCATTTTTGAATAGGAATATTAGATACATTGCATGTATGAATAATAGTATTTCCACCAGCTGTTGTAGGTTGTTCATCAGCACCAGGAAAACATCCTAAAGTAACATTAATATTATTTTCAACAGCACCTAAAATAACAGCAGGACAAGGGTCTACACCGTTTATGCCACTAATAGAACCCTTGTTGGGGAGACTATTTGAACCCATTCTTCCAAAAATTACCTTATCTTCTCCATAACGATAATTCCAATCATTAATATAAAACCATACTGAATAAGCAAAATTGCTAGAAGGCACACCTGTTCCGTTTGTAGACAATGATGACGCACTAATAACGCTTGTTGTTTTTCCGTCCTGAAGACTTAAAAGTGTATATGGATCCGAAGCCGCATATCTTATTATAAAAAAGACAAGAACAATTAACATTATTATAAACATTAATGATACTAAAGAAGTACTGCCTTGATTATAAGGAGAAACGAAAAAATATCGTAATAACATTAATACAAGAACAACTACTATTATTATACTAAATATACTTAAATAATTCATTATATATTATAGACTTAGAATTTTCTATTTTTATTTATTTAATTAAATAAATAAAATACTTATATCTGTAAAACTCAAATGTATACTTCTAATTTAATATTGTTTCGTTTGAATCATTAAGAACCGGCGGTGATTTATGTTTTACCATATTATACAAATAATAAATATTTGTAGCAGTTAATATATTTCTAAAATAAACGACATTACATATTCCTCCTTTAATACCGTTTTTTTGTCCAATAGTTAAATTTTCTATTGTATGATACGGCACAACTTCAATAACAGATTTAACCAATTCACCATTTAAAAACACATCAATCACGCCTCCACTATAATTTATTATTACATTATTCCATTTCTGCAAAAGCATATTATTTTTTTCATAAATAATTCTGTTATCATTTTCATCAAAATCAATAAGTTTACTATTATTGTATTTATTCAAATTTTTTTGTTTCATTGTTATCATTAATGTATTAGTAGCTCCATTATATAAAACATTCGGTGTATCCCCAAAATTTAATAATGATGTATAATTTTTATAAGATGAATTTGTATTTGGTGGCATCGCATCTATAAAAATCCAAAATGAAATCGCATACGTATAATCATTTTTATCACTTCCGTTTAATTCCAAATAGTTTCCTAATAAATATTGCGTATCTGTGTAAACAGGTTTATTTACTAATTGTTTACCTCCTTGAATATTCATTTTATTAATTGCATCTGGTGTTTTATATGAAGCAAATATTAGTAAAATAGTTAATATAAAAATAATTAATGAACTTGATGAAGTTGAATTATATTGACCTAATATAATTTTTCCAATTTTATCAAATCCACTGCTAAATAACTGTAATGGCATAAAAAGATTATTTTTATTTAAATTACCAGTCTGATTTTGTATATTTATTATTTTATATATAAATCCTAGAATTATTATGACAATAATTAAATTTAAAACAAATTTTACAATGCTTAAATTTCCAGACAATTTTTGAATATTATACATAACCCAAATAATAATTAAACTTGAAATAACAATACTGAATAATGCTACTAATGAACGTTTAAATATTTTAATTTTATCATTAGCGATTATGTTATTTGTCATTTCCGGAAATTGAATAACACCAATAATAATAGACCAAAATATGCATATTAACAATAAAACAATAATGGACGCACCAGCTGTATATGCATCATTAAAAAACCCACCAGGATATTTTGAAATTACTATAGAAACAACTACAATAAATATCAAAAACGCAACGCTGTAATAAGATATCATACCCATTAATTTTTCAAAAATGCTAGTTTTTGTACCATTATTAATATCTACAACTTTGTCTTGAACTGTTAAAACAATTATCAAATATAAAAAAGCAAATAATAAAGCAAACATTGATATTAGGGTTGAATATGTATATTTGTGTTGAGATTGAACAATATTATTGTAAAAAATAAAAATAGAAATTAAACAAAATAATAATATAATTGATTTAATTCTTTCATAATTAATATTAAAATTTTCATTATAATTTTGTGTTGTACTTTTATAAAATATGAATGCGCCAATAAATAATATAATTGGAACTATAATATTAGAATAATTGTTAATTATATCTTGTGAAATTGACGAAAAAAACAAAATAAAAAATACAGTATAAATAATTGCATATATTACGTTAATTTGCTCAAATAGTTTTTTTACTTCTTTAAAATTCGGTAATAAAATAATGCAAAATGTAGATATTAATAAAGTACAAAATAAACCAAAAAATACATTATCATTTTTTTCTTGTTGCGAAAGGTATAATTTTTTTTGAAATGGATTTTTTACCTTAAATAAAAAACAAAATAAAACAATTATTAAAAATATAATTACCATTATAATTGGATAAAACACGCTTGGCTTTTTAATTTCTAGTAAAACATTTTTATTTATATTATTATTTATATTATTCATATATTATAACACAATATTATTTAGTTTATAATTACACACCGTAAATTACTAAAATATTTTGTTATTTTTAAGCTCTTAAATTAGGATTAATACATAATTCTTGGCTTGGAAAAATGTCTCCAGACATACATTGGTCATTTACTCCAACCTTTGTACAACTTCTATAACCTCTATCTTCACCAATATAACACCATCCAGATTTACCAAATGAATTAATTGAACTATTAGCTTCGTTCGCGTGATAATCATTAACGTTATCTTGTTGAGAGTTATTAATTAATGAGTTCAATCCATCTTCTTCATGATGTGAATCATCGTGAGGAGGAAATATAGTTTGAGTTTGATTTCTAGTTGGTGCTACTATATTTTGAACAGAATTTAACCCGTATTTACTGCGGTCGCTGTTCCACTTACAACAGCTTTTGCACCTTCAGCTGATATATTAACTACTTGACCAGATATATGAGCAGTTTTTCCAAATATTTTTTCCAATAATGGAGAGAAAAAATTAGTAATATCTTGAGTTCCTTTAGCTAAATAAATAAAAATATTAAAACCTAGAAATGCTAAAATTAAAATTATAATTATCCAAGTCGTGACATTTATATTTTTAAAACTATCAAAAAACCCTGAACTATTATCAGATGTTGAATAAATACTATCTGATGGATTACTTGTTTGAAATGGCGGACTTGTTGAATTTTCCATTATAATAAAAATATATATATTATTTTAATTATAAATGCATAAGTTTATTTGAATGTTAACAAATATAAAAATTGGTTTAAATCACCTAAAATTGTATCACGAATATTATATAAATCAGTATTTGCCATTTGCTTCATTGCTTTGTTATTATTTAAACTAACTAAATAAGTTTTAAAACTTTGAACCTTTTCCTTTAATGCTTCAGAAGAATTTAAATCTAAGAGTTTAATATTTTTGTGACTCATTAAATTAGTCCTATATCCTGACTTTCCTAAAAGTACTTCAATAAAGCTATCAATATTCTCATTTAATTTTGTATACAAATCATCTGTTGCCTTATGCGTAGAATAACTATTAGTTTTCCAATGGAACAACTTAACCATTAAAAGTATTTCTAAAAATACAACTGTAATTTCTTTTTGAAAAGTACTTAAAGAATTATTATTAGATAATACTTTACGCGTTTTATTTAATTTTCCACCTTTTTTTTTATTTGTTCTTATCATATATATTATATTAATATTATATATTAATGAATTTGTGTAAATACAAAAATGCTTTAGGTGTACCTAACAATGGAATACATTCATATCGTTTATTAAATATAGCAATAGTTGATGTAATATTGACTATAATTGGTTCTTGGTTCATTTCTGTATTTTTCAAAATTTCTTTAATACGTTCATTAATTTTTTTATTTTTATTAGGAATTATTTTACACAGAATTTTTTGTGTAAGAACTACAATTGATAAATTACTTTTTAACTAATTTATATACGTGGAATAAAACTTTCACCAAAGGTGTTCATTGTTTCTAGCTTTTCAATTGTTTTTTCAAGATTAATTGATTTTACATCTTTAAATAAATAATCTGTTCCAGGATTTTCTTCATTTTTCTTAATTTGTTTATAAATTAAATCTATCTTATTAAGGATATTTCTGACTATTTCTTGTTGCGACTCTCTAATTATGGTTTCATTACTTTTAAAATTTTCGCATAATAACGATATCGCAAAATAAAGGATATTTCTTCTTTTTTTTTGACAACCTGATACATATCTTAATGTAAACAATGATAAAAGAGCATCCATTGTTTTTTTTACAATTTTTGAACGCTTTTGGGATTCTAATAAAAATAAATCCCAAATAATCCAAATAATATCCTTCTGAAATTTTGTGTCAACTTTTGAAAAATTTCTTCTCTCACAAAATATTTTTTCCTTTTTATTTTTACAAATTAATTCAAACTCCATTATCCATTCAATCCAATAACACGCATCCATAATATTTTTTGAATCTTCTGAAATATTATACGCAAATTCATTAACTGATGGAAATAATTCTTTCGGGTCTTCATCTAAAAATATACTTTGAGCGTATTTATTGCTAGTAGCTTTAAATTTATCTCTTAAATGTGTCATATCAAAATCGTCTTTTTTTATTTTAATAGTATCAAAACTATGTTTACGTTGGGCATCACATAAAACACACATTACTTCACAAAATAAACTTCTAACTTTTTTGTTGTTCCGCATTCTTAATTCATTATCTAAGTATCCATTTTGCACTATTTCCTTAAAGTATTTTATTCTAAATTCAAGATAAATTGCTATTTTAATATTACCTAAATGAACATGTTTTGTATAAAAATACAAAATTAACTCCCACAGATCACTATAATGTCCTGAACATATTAATTCAGCACTCCAATAACACGCGTGTTCTATTTTTGAATTTATTAAACTATTTAGTAATTCTTTCTTTACATCTGTTTTTTTAAATTTTGAAAATGTTATTCCTTTAAAATCACTGGCACTTCTTATATCATTAATTTCTATTTCACACATATATTTAAAAATCACACAAAAAAAATAATAACAATACATATAGATGAAAACATTAAAAACAATAACTAATTTTTATAATAAATTATCTAATTTTGGAAAAATATTAGTTTTTATTTCATTACTTTTAATATCAATTGTATTTTTTAAATCAATGCTTCCAATTAAGGAAGGTATGGTTATTAATGATAAGATTTTATATAAAGAAGGCGATGAAGTATATGATAATTTTTATGTTAGCATTTATGATTATTTAGTTTACAGTGGAATTAAAAATGATTATGAAATTGGTAAGATTATAAATAGTACTACACCTTCTGAAACAAGTATAATAGCTGATATTGGTTGTGGAACTGGTCATCATGTTTCAAAATTGATGGAAAATAATTTAAATGTTATCGGAATTGATAAATCAACTGAAATGATAAACAAATCTAAAGAAGATAACCCAAATGGAAATTTTATAGTAGGAGATGCTCTTGATAATAATTTGTTAAAAATGAATTCAGTTACACATATTCTTTGCTTATACTTTACTATTTATTATTTTAAAGATAAAAGACTATTTTTTGATAATTGTATGGATTGGTTAATGCCTGGTGGATATTTGATAGTTCATCTTGTTGATAGAGAATCGTTTGATCCTATATTACCTCCAGGTAATCCATTATATATAGTTTCTCCACAGAAATACGCTAAAGAAAGAATTACAAACACAAAAATAACATTTAATGATTTTGTTTATTCATCTAATTTTAATTTAGATAAGGAAAACAATTTAGCTACATTTGATGAAAAATTTAAATTTAATGACGGTAAAGTTCGCAAACAAAAACAAAAATTATATATGGAAGATACATCTTTAATTGTAAATTCTGCTCAAGATTGCGGTTTTATTCTTCAGGGAAAAATTGATTTAGTTAAGTGTGCTTATGAATATCAATATTTATATATTTTTGTCAAGCCGTCTTAAATTTTTATATAATGTTCAAATGAGTAAAATAAAAAATGGGTTAATGATATGTTAGATTATATTTCTTACATATCATTTTTTGGTATACTTATAATATGTATAATTTATATTTATATAAAATGTAAATTTGGATTTTGGGTGTACCAGCCTGTATTTCATATATATGATATAATTTACATGTTAAAAACACCTGGAATTATAAATGATTATCTACCTGAAAAAAATAAATATACCAATTTTAAAAATATAGAAACACTTGTATTTACAGAAATTACGCCATTACAAATTCAAAGATTCGTAAATTTAATTAAAACAAATTATCTTCAAAATAAAGATAATGTATTTATTCCTCAAGATAAAAATATAGTTCCTTATTTATCTAATAATAATGATAAATCATTCATATCTTTTTACAATAAAGAAAATATTATGTTAGACGTTAAAACAGGCACCACTATAACCGACACAAAAATAATTGGTGCTATAACATCAAGACCTTTATACGTAGTTATAAACAATTCAGATAAAAATGCGAATTTTCGTGCTTATTATGCTGATTACTTATGTGTTGATAATTTATATAGAAAAAAAGGAATAGCTCAACAATTAATACAAACGCATCATTATAATCAAAGACATATTAATAAAAATATTGTTATTTCCCTATTTAAGAGAGAAGATGAACTAACTGGAATTGTTCCGTTATGTGTTTATACGACATATGGCTTTCCAGTTGATAAATGGACAAAACCTAATGAACTTTTTGATGAATATAAGCTAATTGAAATTAATGAACAAAATTTTCATTTTTTATTTAATTATATAAAAATAACTAGCAAAAAGTTTGATATTGTAATTAATTCAGAAATTTCAAACATTATTGAACTTATTAAAACCAAAAATATATTTATTTATGCTATAATTCAAAATGATAATATCATTTGTTCATATTTTTTTAGAAAATCGTGTGTTCAAATTGAAAAAGGAAAGGAGGTACTAAGTTGTTTTTGCACTATATCTAATACAACTGATAATATTTTTATACAAGGTTTTAAAATAAGTTTTTGGAAAATTTCTTATGAAAATTATTTTGGATTTTTAGCAATAGAAGATATTTCAGATAATTTTATTATAATTAATAACTTAAAACAAAAAACAATCCCAATAATAATGAGTCCAACTGCATATTTTTTTTATAATTTTGCTTATCCTACTTTTAAATCTAATAAGGTACTCATTGTTAATTAATTTTAATTAGAATTATTTAATTTGTTGAAAAATCTTTGCAATATTTACCTAACTCAATTTATTTTTTCTTTGTTCCTTACTTAAATTTTACATATATTTTATTATTTTATTATTATCTTACATATTTACCAACCCTAACAAATGTATCTGCAATAAAAATAATAAAAATTCCTAAAAAAGAATAAAGCACAACTTCTTCAGTTACGTTATTTGTTCTATCGTCTTGGCGATCTTCAAGAAGAGTAATCATATAATTTAACTTTTGCAACAATACATCATTATTAGATGGTTCGGGTATACTATAATTTGTTGTAGTATGAGGATTATTTACATAATTTTTTTGGGGATTATAACCAGGTATAACTTTTTTATAGTACTCCTCATTCGTTTTATTGTCACCATAATTGCGGTAATCATTTAAATCTAAGGTGTCAGTACCTTCATAATTTGGTTGCGGAGATCTTCCTAATGTTCTAAATATTAAATCATTATTAGAATTCATTGTCATCATATTTTCTTGATTTTGTTTTTTTGGAATAGTTTTTTGAACACCTGCTGATTCTGCTTTTGGTGGAGGGTTAAATTCATATTTATCATCATCATCACTATCTAAATTATTATGAATCTTTTCCAAAACAGAATTTACTTTATTTGTATCAAAATTCTCTTTATTGTACATTTTTTGTGTTCTTCTATGCGCGTGTCTTTTTTTATTCATTATATTATTGTCTGTATTATTATCTGTATTATCATCAAATGGAGCGGCGAACATTGCTAAAGACATTACCTTATTAAAAATTTAGATAATAATTTGTAAAACAGTCTGAAAATTATATTTATATAAAATATTTATATAATACTATTTATATAATGGTGTTTATGGGTGTAAGCAAAAATAATATAGGGGTTTTTTCTATTTTATTTTTAATTGTTTTATTAAGCCAATTTAAATTATTTAATTTATTATTTGAAACTGCTTTAGGAAGATTTATTCTTATAGCATTTATTATAACAATAAGCTATGCAAATAAAAATTTAGGTATTATTTCAGTATTATTTGTAATAATTATGTTCAATAAAAATAATTTTTCAACTATGGAAGGGTTAACTTCAAATAATTCCCTTAATAATAAAGAATTTAAAGAAGAATCAAAAAATATAAAAGAAGAACCAAAAAATATAAAAGAAGAACCAAAAAATATAAAAGAAGAACTAAAAAATGTACGTGTAAATAGAAGTGAAACAATTGGAGGAAGAGAAGGCTTTAATATAATTGAACGTGAAGGTTCAATTTTACGAGGAAAACGTTCAAATGAAATTCCTGTTTTTTATAATGACCGTTCACAATCAGATAATATTGAACCAACAGATAAATCATCATTTAGCAATCCATATACTTTTTTTGAAAATTCATAAAATATTATTTTATATTTTATTAAACTATCCAATTTATTGATGGTTTATGCCAAAAATTATGATAATATATTTCTCCATCGCTTAGTAATGCTGCTGAATAACTGAAAGAACTAGCTGACATAACTAAAATGTCAGCATATACAAGCTCTGTAAAAGTATTAAATAAATCTTTATTTATATGAAATATACATCGTAATTAATATATGAATTAAAGTCACATTCTTTTCCTTGCGAATATATATGAAAAATTGGTTTTTTATTTGAATTTTTATATTTTTCCCGAATTTTATTTATAATGTCTATATAATATGAATCAGGCGTATCTGTACCCTCTATCCTATTATCATAACAATTGGGTCTTCTAATATGAACAGCAACATTTATGTTATTAATATAATTATCATAATAATTTTTTTTATTATTTCTAAAAATTAATTTTAAATTTGTCATAGATTGGGAACTAATATAATAATCAATATTTTCCTCAAATCTACCTATAATACTACCAAAAACAATCTGTTCAATAGGTTTATTATTCTTAATAAAATAATAATCTTTAACATTCATTAATTCTTCAACTTTAGATAAAAAATTAGGGTCTTTATCGTAATTATGTTCCATACATACTATAGGGGTATGCACATAATTATCACCGGCTGTTTCAATAATAACTATTGATTGTATAATTGTTTGAAATTGTGCTCCAAAGCCATCACCTCTAATTGGAAAAGTATAATTCATAACATTATATTAGATATTTATTTAATACATTTTACACATAAATGCCAACCTAAATTATTTTCAATATATTTAAATAAATATTCTGGCATACAATTAAAATATTCTTTTTTTTCATAAATATATTTTTTATATTCTTCTATTTTGTAAGGAAAAATATGAGTTTGTTTTATTTGTATATTATTAAAATCTTTTAATAAATTATAAATTTCTTCGTTAGTATATACATTTGCTATAGGAACATTATTTTGTGCTTCATATTGTTCTAACCCTTCTGTAATTTCAAAATATTTTAATGATTTTTTAGCATACATCATTAATTTAAATTCTCCTCCAGGTTTTAAAGCTTTCCAACAATTTTTAATAGCAATTTCTGGATTAGGTGTATGGTGTAATACACCAAAACTATAGACTAAATCATATTTATTCAATTCATCATATTCTTCAATATTTGCTTGAAAAACATTACCATTCAAACCAAAAACATCTAATCTTTTTTTAGCAATATTTATGGATTTATCAGATAAATCTACACCAGTATATATTGCTCCGTTTTCTATGAATGTTTGAGCAGCTGTTCCGATTCCACAACCAACTTCTAAAACATGTTTATTATTATATTTATTAAATTCAGCAAATTCTAAAATATGTGGTTCAACTAAATATTTTCTTTTTGTTACTTCTTCAAAATATTCCTTTGTACATATTTCTTTATTTGAATGCTTAATGTTGCAAGGACGTTCATTCCAAAAACTGTATACCTTTTTTATTAATTCATCATATGTCTCATCTTTTATTATTATTTGGTTGCTTGTGTATGGTTTATCAAATTCTTGCGACATTTCATATTTAAATAATGTTCCAAACTCCTTTTTAACTTCATTAATAATTTCTTTGTTATCTTTTATAATTACATCTTTACCTTTTAATTTAATATATTTTGCTATTTTTAATTTTGGCGATTCTTCAATTAACGGAATTTTGGTATTTTCTTTGTAACAAACATTTTCGAATAAATAAACGTCTTTATTTTCTTTTAACATTTGATTAGCTTGAAATATTATATGTTCTTCATTGTATTTAGTAGTAGAATCTAATAAACTACTATTTATTTCATTTTGATCCATTAATTGTTTTAATGCTTTTGTATCTCTTGGAAAACAAGGTCCTCCATAAGAATAACCTGGTCTAAAATATTTATTACCTATTCTACTATCGCTACCAATAGCATTTAAAACTATCTGTTTATTTGCATTTAGATTGTCGCATAAATCAGAAATCATATTTGCATAACTAAGTTTTGTTGTAATAAAACCATTTAATGAAATTTTTACTATTTCGGCTTCAATTGGTTTCATAAAACAAAATGTAGGATTTTTTTTAGACATCTTTAAATAAATTTGTGTTAATAATGTTTCAATAATTGGATTTATTGTTCCAACTAAAATAATATCTGGATTTTCAAAACCAGATATAATATCACCTTGTGCTACAAATTCTGGATTGTAACTTAAATAACAATTTTCAGTATCAGAAATTAATTGCAAACCAATGTCATCTATATATTTTGGCATTATAGTACATCCAATAATTATATTTTTATTTTTTAATCGTAAATTATTCATTTTTACTAATACATTTGACAATATATTATGATCATAAAACTTTTCTCCACCAGAATTAGGTGTTTGAACTATGATAAATATTAAATCTGAAAAATGAACACCTTCTTCAAATGATGTTGTTGCTTTAAAATTAACACAATTTTGTAATAATTCATTATACCCTGGTTCTGAAAAAGTTATAGTTTTATTATTGAGATTTTTTACATAATCTTCAAAAATATCAACACCTAATACATTATAACCGTTTTTTTCCAATAATAAAGCAAAGCCTAAACCCAACTTTCCGATTCCTATTACTGTAATATTCATTATTGAATAATAATAATGAATATTTTTAAATTGTTGTTAGATATTAATATTAAAATTTAATTAAAATTTAATTAAAATTTATTTAATTAAATTGACAACCAAACGTCTAATTTAACATTAATAATATATATCGTTTATTTTTTAAAATAATTATTCTATTTATATATATATGAAATATTTTTATTTTGATTCTAAGGAATATCCAATTGAGGTCACGAATGAAACACTACAAATAACTCCATTTACATTTCAAGAAAACGGTACCTTATGGGAGCAACTATCATTAGCACAGTTTTTTAATAATATTGATAACAATGGGAAATATAATATTATTGATATAGGAGCTCAAAGTGGTTTATATTCTTTATTTGCTAAATATTTACCTTTATCTACATTTTATTCTTTTGAACCATTCCCAGATACATTTAAATTATTAAATGATAATTTAAAACTTAATAATATTAATAATGTAAATACTTACAATTTAGCAATTTCAGATAAAAAGGAAGTTTGTAAAATGAATACATCAATTGGTCATAACGGATTTCATACATTAGGTAGCAATCCTTTAAGATTTAGGGATATTAAACAAATTGATGTAAATACTACTACACTTGATGATTTTTTTAATGATATTCCTATTGATTATATTAAAATAGATACTGAAGGTTATGAATATTATATATTAAAGGGTGGGCGCAAAGTTATTGAAAAATATAAACCAATTATTCAAATGGAATGGAACATTATAAATATGAGACAGTGCAACGTTACAGAGGAAATGATTAATGATTTAATTAAAGAAATAAATTATTCAATAATTTCTTCTGTTGAAGAAGAAATTGTAATTGGTCCAAATCCTTATAAAATAATATAATTATAATTGGTTTATATATATTTTATCCTTTAAATATAAAAAATTTTTATTTATAAATGTTGGATCACTCGTATTCGGGTGGTTTATTCTAATAAAATCTTGTGTAATTAAATATTTTTCCATATTTTCACAAGTATTATGGAGACAACCGTCATATTGTCTATTTTCTGGTTCTGCCGTTATATAAACAACACGTTCTTTTAAATAATTACCTGCTCCTTTAATTATATCGAAATCAGAACCTTGAGCATCAATTTTAATATAATCTATATATTCAAATCTATCAAATGGAAATAAGTCGAAAAAATGTTTTAAAGAATAAACAGGCACTAAATGTTGAGTTTTAAATGTTCCTAGATTATTGTCTATTGGTTTATATAAGCTGGAACACCCAATGTCGTTTTGGGTTTCATAAAATATCATTTGACACGGATTATCAATATTTGATGATAATGCTATTGGAAATATAAAAAACCTATTATTTATATATTCATTTTGAATAGGTTTTCCATGGTTAGGAACTCTTTTAATAATATTTTTTGATAAAATATTAAAAACCGAATTTGGGTTTGGTTCAAATCCAATAACTAATAAATTATCTTCATTTTCAAGCCAACTTTGGGAAATTGGTGCGCTATATGATAACCCAATGTCTAATTTAACATTAGTAATATTTTCGTTTATTTTTAATATTTTAAAATATTCATCCATTATATATTATATATTGTATAATAATTATTTTATTTCAATCTAACGATTGATTCACATAAAAAAGGAATTTATCAATTTTTTATTTTTTATAGAAAGTTTGTCTCATTTTCTTTTTGGTATGTGTAATTGTCATGATTTAGGTCCTGGCTAAAACTAAACTAAAGTAAAACCAAAGATAGACTAAACTTAGATAAAATAATATTCTTTAAGCAATTCCAGGAAGAATTTGGCTCAATATAATATTATTAGAATCTTTGTAATTCTCTGGATAAACAGTTGTCATCTGCGGAAAATAACTAAGATGAGAGATATCAGTTTAATTTTAGGCTTTTCGCCCATAAGTAAATATATATGACAATAATTAGTTCAAATTAATATAATATTATCAAATTAATATTATATTATATGATTTTTCAAGCGTTTAATAATAAAGAATCAGTTAATTTAAATTTAGCACGAATAAAACATTTTAAATCTTTAAATTTAAATTTAAACAATAAAAATGTGTTAGAAACAGGATGTGGTGGAATAGGTAATATAACACAATGTTTATTAAGTTTAAATGCTAACGTAACTTTAAATGATTCTAGAATAGAAAATATAAATTTTTTATTAAAAACAATAAATAAAGAAATACCATATAATAATTGGGACCTTAATGAAATCTTACCTGATGATAAAATATTTGATATTATTTTTTGTTATGGTACATTATATCATTTAACAAAACCTGATATTGCTATAAAAAATTTATCAAAAATATGTAAAGAATATTTAATAATTTCTACGGTGACAAATGGAACAAATGATGATACTATTAATATATTATTTGAACACAACTCACCAACTCAAGGACATTATGGTTATGGTTGTCGACCAGGACGACAATTTGTATATAATGAATTATCTAAAAATTTTAAATATGTTTATATGTTAAAAACACAACCAAATCACGAAGATTTCCCTTTAAGTTTTCCATCAGCACATCATGCTAGTAGAAATATTTTTATTGGGTCTCATATTTTATTAAATAATAATTTATTGGTTGATTATATGCCAAATACTTACACAACAATATAATATTTACCTAAATCAAATTTTGTATTTGTAAAATATTGTAAATTTTCCATATATTTTGAATAAGGTATAACTCTAAAATCAAAGCTTATACGAGTTTTATCTGTATCATTTATTTTATTATAATGTAATTTCTGATTAAATATTTCCATCAAAATTTCATCTGTATTTAATTTTAAATTTAAATATTTATCATAACTTAGATTTGAATTAATTGTAGGTTCATAATATATACTATTAGTATCATACATTTTTGTAATAGGTATAATAAAATTTATCTCTTCGCAATGATGTCCAAAATCAGAATCTTTATGCAATCCTACTATATTTTTAGGATCATCAATTTTTAAACCTATTGCAGTTAAATTTGGAAAACTAAGCCTTAAATTGGGTGTTTTTTGTATTACTAATTTTTCTTCATTAGAAAATAAAGGTTTTATATATATTTTAATAAATTCATAATAATTATTTAAAAATTCATTATTAGTGTCATTATCAATAAAAGAATGAAATTTATTTATAAAAATAGAATTTCTATCATTAATACCTAATTGTTGTATTTTTGAAAAAAACATTTTATCACATTCTTTTAAATTATTTAAAACTAAATGTAAATTACTTAAATCATTATTAAAATAAAATTCGTCATTAATCCATTTTTTCATTATTTTTATAAAAGTATTATCAAATTTAATAATCATAATACTATAATATATATATTATTATAGTTATAAACTAAATTATTAAATTACCCTTATAAATTATAATTTTATGTCATTAAAATTCAATCTACCAAAATCATTTTTAAATACTTTATTAATTTCGTCAAAATTATCTTCCATTTTATCTATCTTTTTATTTACCTCAAATTTATAACAATTATGTCTCGCATTTGTATACCCTATTATGTTTAAAAACCAATCTAACGGAGGGTTAATTATATATTCTAAATTAGTTCTTATGAATTTGGGTATTATACTGGCATAAATATTATAAAAAATATCAATTAATGATGATATAACATAAATTATAATGCAATTAGGCAATGATATAATTTTATTTATTATTTCTTTTAATATCTCAAATATAAATGTAAATATACTTCCAATTCCTTCAAATAAAATAACAATAGGATTAATCAACCCTTTATATAAAATATCACCAAATTGTGTAAAAAAACTTTTAATTTTTTTAACTACTAAATTTTCAACTTCTTTTAAAAAATTGGCAAGTTTATTATCTATTTCGTTAGTTATTTTATTTGTAGCATTTTTTACAGTATTTAATCCTCCATTAATATCATCTTTTATGTCTGATATATCTTTTGGTATTTTTTTAGCAATATCTGAAACCTCTTCTAATCCGTTTACCATTTCATCTAAACCAGGAATAGTAAGCCCTTCTTTATATTTTTGTGGATAATTTATCAGTAAATTAATAACTATTATACCTAATAAAATAAATATATATATATTGTATTTATATAACTTAAATAATTTCATTATTATATAAATGTTTTATATAATAATTTTTTAATTAAATTTCAACTTATTTTCAAATGTTTGTGGTATTTGTTGCAATGTATTTCCTATAACATTTATTTCATGTCTAAATTGTGAGCTTGTTTTTTTCAAATAATTAACACCATCTTTTATAATATTAAATGAACCAAATACTTTTTTAAACAAATTTATTATATCATTAATTATTTTAGTTATATTTGCTAATTCTAACGCTTCTTCAGCTAGACGTTGTGCTTCTTTAGCTGCTTTTTCAGCTGCACGTTGTACTTCTTTAGCTGCTTCTTCAGCTGCACGTTGTGCTTTTTTAGCTGCTTCTTCAGCTGCACGTTGTGCTTCTTTAGCTGCTTCTTCAGCTACGCGTTGTGTCTCTTCAGCTACACGTTGTGCTTTTTTAGCTGCTTCTTCAGCTGCACGTTGTGTATCTTTAGCTGCTTGATTTGCTACATCTTGCGTTTTATCGACAACAACATTTACTCCTTTTGAAATTGATGATGTAGTTTTTGACACACCTTTTGAAATTGATGATGTCATTTTTTTAAAACTAAAAGGTTCATATACGCTAGACATTTTAAATATACTAAAAATGCTTACTGATAATAATAATATAAATAATAATTTTATATAAAATATTCTATTTATTTTTTTATTTATTAATTTCATTATTATAATAATATATTATTTTAATATAATGACCTCTAACAAATCAAATAAATCCACATCAAACATTGATGAACATGTTAATAAATATGGAGGACAAACTAGTATTTTTACACCTTTATTTAATAGTATTTCATATTTGAATCATCATGTAATGTATTTAAATAATAGCAAGTTTTTTGCTGGTGTAATTATGATACTTCTTAATATTGGTTCTAAATTCATCACAATTCAATTTAGCAAATCAACTGAGGAATATATGAAATGGTTTGTTAGCAAACAATTATTAGTATTCGCAATGGCGTGGATGGGTACTCGTGACATTTATACCTCACTTGGTCTGACTGCAGTATTTACTATTTTATCTGAATACTTATTTAATGAGGAAAGCCACTTATGCATTGTTCCACCAAAATACCGAATTCTCCATACATTAATTGATACAAATAATGATCAAGTTGTTAGCGATAATGAATTATCCGCAGCAATTGCTGTTCTAGAAAAAGCAAAAAAGGAAAAAAGAATAATTGCACAAAAGGAAGCATTTTCAAAATTTGATTTTCATAAAATATAATTTTATTATTTTATATATTAGTAATTATATTTTGACTATTCATATCATTATTGTCCATAATTGTTTCTAATGATTTAACATTATTCTCCATAATTGTTTCTATTGATTTAACATTATTTTCTGTTAAAGACATTGTTAAGTAAGCAATTAAATCAAGAATTACTTTTATTTTTTCTTTTGACCATTGATTATTTAACGCATCAACTAACTCTTTTGAATAAAAGTTTGTTAAAGTATCTTTTAAAAAAATTGTATCATTATATTTTTGTTCAATATGATTTATTATTATTATGTAATAATAATTTAAACAAAGACTAACAATAGATGAATTCTTATATGTTTCTATTAATTTTTTTATACCATTTTGCGCACACGAAAACAATTCTTTTAGTCTAGGCATTTTTATAATACTTTCTTTTGATAAAAATGTTATGCATGCTAATTGAATAGGATTATAAAGAAACTGTAAATCTGTTTTATTTGATTTATTATAAATTCTACATAAGGCTTGAAAAGGACCTGGTTCTTGTAAATATATTACATTATTTTTAATTAATATTTTAGTTCCTACCGGTTTATTTCCAATAATTGCGAGTTTAATTATAACAGACAACGGGTCTAATATAAATAATTTTATATTTACATTTGTATTGTTTTCTAGTAAATTTATTGAGTTCATTAATAAATAATATTATAAAAAATGTTTAAATTATTATCACTTTATTTTATAATGATTTTTATATTTTCTTTTCATAATAACGTATTAGTAATTACTCAAGAAAAGTAATATTTACTGGAGGCCAAACTATTTATTATATAAAACAACCTAAAATGTTATTGAAAGAATATAACAAATCAATTTAATTAATTTTTGTTCACATATTTTCATTGTCAAATTTTGTAAAATATATTCTCTTGGTTTGTATTTTTCTAATTTTGATATAAAAATATTATTTCTTATAAATATTAAACATTGCTAATGCAATAAATATATATGGCAATAAAACAAGACCCCACGAAATTAATTTAAGACCTCTATCGCATAAAAATGATAAAAGGAATGTCCAAATAAACGCAAATAATAATTGAACTATTACGGCAAAAATTGAAACTCCATTAAACAACGTAAAAACAGAGCTAATTACAGTAATTACAAAGTATAATTTAGCTGGTGTACACAAACTACTAAAATCCTTCATTATATAATATTAATATATTTTTATTTATAGCTAAATATCATAAAAATAATATATTACAAAAAGTATCATTAATATTATTCCTATATATATAACTTTCTCTCTATTTTTATAATATTGAAAATTTTTTTCACCTTCCGTTTTATATTCATCATAATATTTTACAAAAAATTCATTTAAAGTTATTGTTGGCTTTTCTAATTTTTCATTAATTTTATTATGAATGAAATGAGTCCAACGAATAAAAGAATCTCTATTATCCAAATAGGGAGTTATTGGGTATTTATCAATTAATATACTAAATTCAGTTGAAAATTCCTCAACTGGAAGAAATAATGGTAAATTAATAATAAACTCGTAATACTTTTTTTTAGTTAATGCGTTGGGGTGATTAGGATAAGTCATAGCTAAAGTATGTAAAAAAAACCAATAATGAGGCCCCCATACCTTCGGGTCTAAATATGAATTTGGCATTAATATTTATCGCTATTACCTTTTTATATTTTAAACGTCAAAAATTTAATTAAATTATGAAATAATATTTAAAATTAACATTACATTTAACAATAAGTATGAATAAAAATCAAAATGCATGTAATAATTGTGGAAAAAATGGACATTCATTTTATCAATGCAAATTGCCAATAACAAGCTACGGAATAATTGTTTTTAGATATACTCAAGATAAAAGACAATTCCTCATGATAAGACGCAAAGATAGCTTTGGATACATTGACTTTATTAGAGGTAAGTATTCGCCATACAATATTTATCATATTCAGAATATCGTAAATGAAATGTCAATAATAGAAAAGGAAAAAATTTTATCAATGCCATTTATTTCTTTATGGAATGAAATGTGGGGTAATTCAAGCAATTATATATATAAAAATGAAGAACTATCATCATATAAAAAAATGGATATAATTATAAATGGCGTAACTGTTAATAATGAAACTATAAATTTAACAAATATTATAAATAAAAGCACAACAAACTGGTTAGAAACTGAGTGGGAGTTTCCAAAAGGTAGAAAAAATTATAAAGAAAAAGATTTAGACTGCGCATTGAGAGAATTTGAAGAAGAAACCGGTATATCTTCTTCTAAAATTAAAATTATTGAAAACATATTACCGTTTGAAGAAATATTTATAGGAACTAACTATAAATCATATAAACACAAATATTTTTTAGCATACATGAATGAAACAGAGGAGTATCTAAATAATTTTCAAATATCAGAAGTAAGCAAATTAGAATGGAAAACAATTGATGAATGTTTACAATCTATAAGGCCATATAATTTAGAAAAAAAACAATTAATTACAAATATTAATAAAGTATTACACGAATATAGATTATATTCATAATATATAGTATTATGGCAGAACCAACAAAAAAGAGGAAACCATTAATAATAAAATCGTCAGAATCAACAGAATCGTCAGAACCTTCAGTATCAAGTGTAGAAACAAAGAATTCTGTATCAGAACCAGCATTATTATTAGAAAACAATAAAAAAGATACATTAAAATCATCCTCATTATCAACTGTAGCAGATTCAAGTAAAACTTTATCATCATTTTCTTCATACACAAGTGAGTTAGATGGTTCAAAAGAAATGCTTGAAAATGAATATAAAGCTATTAATTGTAAAGATGAAAATTTTTATTCAAAAGAATGCAATAAATTCTTGTTAAAAAAAGAGCTTATTGAAAGAGAAAATTTGTCTGAACATCCAAAAAATTACGAATACTTATATCCTAATCTTAACGATACAGAGTTTAATATTAAAATTGCAAATAAAAAGGAATTTAATGATACCAAATATGATGGAACTATTCATGATAGTATTAAAGAACAAGCTGATATTTTAGCAAAAGCAGATTATGAATTGCAACCACAACAAGTATTTGTAAAAAATTTTATGTCATTTCAAACCCCGTATAGTAGTTTACTTTTATATCATGGTTTAGGTTCAGGCAAAACATGCAGTGCTATAGGTGTTTGCGAAGAAATGAGAGATTACATGAAACAACTGGGAATAACCAAAAGAATTATAATAGTTGCTTCTGAAAACGTTCAAGATAATTTTAAATTACAATTGTTCGATGAAAGAAAACTAAAACTAATTGATGGAATATGGAATATTAAAGCTTGCACTGGAAATAAATTACTTAAGGAAATTAATCCAACAAATATGAAAGGAATGTCTAGAGAGAAAGTTATTAGTCTAATTAAAAATTTAATTAATACATATTATATATTTCTTGGATATGTTCAATTTGCTAACTATATAATTAAAGTGATGAATTATGAAGAAGAATTACAAAAACAAAGTTTAAAAAAAAATAATGCAATTAATAAAAAAACAACTGGTGAAAAATCCAAAATCCAAATATTAAAAGATGTAAAAATTGTTCTAAATAGTAGAATTATAAAAAAACTTAGGAATGAATTTGATAATAGATTAATTGTTATTGATGAGGTTCATAATATTCGTAAAACTGATGACAATGAGAATAAAAAGGTTGCTATAAATCTTGAAATACTTGTTAAATCCGCACAAAATATGAGATTTTTATTTCTCTCTGCTACACCAATGTATAATAGTTATAAAGAAATTATATGGCTCTTAAATTTAATGAATACAAATGATAAAAGAGGACGTATTGAAGTTAAAGATATTTTTGATAAATATGGAAATTTCAAAAAAAATGGGGTTGAACTTTTAATAAGAAAATCTACAGGTTATATTTCATTTGTTCGTGGTGAAAATCCATATATTTTCCCTTATAGAATTTATCCTAACGAATTCGCAAAAGAAAATACTTTTCCTGCTATTAAATATCCATCTTATCAAATGAATTTAAAAAAAATTAAACAACCAGATAAAACTCGTATTTTAAGTTTATATTTAACAAAAATTGGCGGATGCAAAAATTGTGGTAAATGCCAGTATTGCGCTTATAAATACATTATTTATAATTTAAGAAACAAAAGCTTTAAAACCACAACAAAAACTGGACTTATAAGAAATATGCCTGATTTCGAAAATATGGAATCATTCGGTTATACATTGCTTCAAACTCCAATAGAAGCTTTAATTATTTCTTATCCTATGTCTGGTTTAAAAAATATATTAGATGATATGCCTGTAGAAAAAATGTCTGAAGAGTTGTCCCCAAGCTTTTCAGAATATACACAAGAGGAAAACGAAGATGCTGATGAATCTCCAGGACCTCTTGAAGAATCAACCGAATCAGAAGAACCAATATATTTACCTAAAACAAAAAATTCAAGAAAATTTATTATTGAGGATACAGATAGTGAAACTATTAATGATAAAGAATTAATAATAGGTGGTTCAGATGGGTTATTTGAACCACGACAACTAACAGGCAAAGCAGGTTTAGAGAGAATGATGAATTTTGTAGATGAAAAAACCCCCCCAATAAAAGGCGAATTTGAATATAAAAAAACTACATTAGATAAGTATGGTAGAATATTTTCTCGTGAACTAATTGGGACTTATAGTTCGAAAATAAAAACAGTTATAGATAATATTTTTAATAATGAAACAGGTAAAGTATCAGAAGGCATAATATTAATATATTCACAATACCTAGACAGTGGTTTAATTCCTATGGCACTCGCATTGGAAGAATTAGGATTTACAAGATACGGTCAACAAGGGATAAAACCATTGTTTAAAAATAAACCAACTGATATTGTCGATGTTAGAACAATGAAAAAACCAGAAGATAAAAAAAAATTTATGCCTGCACGTTATTCTATGATTACTGGTGAATCCAGATTGTCGCCAAATAATGATTTTGAAGTAAAGGGATTAACAGGTGAAGATAATTTATATGGTAATAAAATTAAAGTTGTATTAATATCAAAAGCCGGTTCAGAAGGTATTGATTTAAAATATATTAGACAAGTACATATTTTGGACCCTTGGTATAATATGAATCGGGTTGAACAAATTATAGGTCGTGCTGTGCGTAATTTTTCACATAAAGATTTACCATTTGAAAAAAGAAATGTTGAAATTTTTATGTATGGAACAATTCTTGAAAATAATCAAGAAGAAGCAGCTGATTTATATGTATATCGTGTTGCTGAGTACAAATCAATCCAAATTGGTAAAGTTTCAAGAGTTTTAAAAGAAACCGCAGTGGATTGTATTATTAATCATGAACAAACTAATTTTACACAACAAAAAATGGCTTCAAATGTTAAAGAAGTAATTATTCAAGAGTTATCTAATGGAATGATTTTGGAAAATTTTAATATTGGCGATTTGCCATTTTCACCTGCGTGTGATTATATGGCACAATGTGATTATACGTGCAGACCAAACGCTATAATAGATCCTGATAATTTAAATGAAGATACATACAATGAAAATTATATTATTATTAATTCAGATAAAATTTTACAGCGAATACGAATGCTTATGAAAGAAAGTTTCTTTTACAAGAAAGATGTATTACTTAAATCAATAAGAACTCCTAAGGAATATCCTTATATTCAAATATATTCTTGCTTAACACAATTAATAGAAGATGAGAATGAATTTATTTTAGATAAGTATGGCAGAAATGGGAGATTAATAAATATTGGGGAATATTATTTATTTCAACCTATAGAATTAAGAGATAATAATGCATCTATTTTTGATAGATCTGTACCTATTGATTATAAACATAATATGATCAATTTTGAAATTAAACAAGATATAGTTAAACACGTAATAGACAAAAGAAATCTTAATAAATTTATTATTGATGAAGAAACGGAGGGTTTAAAAGGCAAAAAAATTATTGATGAAATGAAGGAAAACTTTAATATTAGTCGTGAATTTTCTAAAAAAATAAAGGTTCCTAGAGGCGATGATAACTGGTATAAACATTGTGGAATTGTTATGAAAAAAATATCTATAGATTACCCAGGAATAAAAGAACACCTTATTAATTATCTTGTATCACATATGATAGAGGTACTTTTATTTGAAGATAAATTAGAAGTTATGAACTACTTATATTCATTAGATAATATAAAATCTGGAACTTTTGAATGGTTCGCAAAGGAATACTTTTATATTAATAGCATTACAACAAATAATTTTATAGTATTTTTTATGTATAAATTAAATAAAAGAATGTTAATGATATTAAATGAAAATAATAAATGGATTGAAGCAGATCCAGAGGAACAAAGAGAAATAGCAACAACAAAATCAATAAAAGATTATTTAACAATGAATAATGGCGATTATAATAATATAATTGGATTTATTGGATATGAAAAGAAAAATCGGTATTTAGTTTTTAAAACAAAAGACATACTTTCAAAACGTGATACAGGCGCTAGATGTGATGAATCTGGCAAAGTAAAAACACTTCAAAAATTGAATGAAATTATAGGCGAAATAAAATATACTAATGAAAATACAAAGATAATAAAGGACGTAAATGGGGATATTATTAGTGAGGCTGTAGGCAGTGTAGAGTTATGTATTATTCAAGAATTTATTTTACGTTTCTTTAATACTATTAAGAGAGAAAATAAAAAATGGTTTTTAACACCAGAAATGGCAATATGGCACAAACTTTACACAGTTTTTGTTTAAAAAACAACTAAATAAAATTGATATTAAATATACATAAAAGATTGTATATATAATATATAATGGAAGGCGCAACTAAACAAATCCAACAAAAAAAAAGGAGAGAAAATAAAGTTCAATCTGTCTACTCCAGATGTTTAATTACTAGAAAAGTTATTTTGCCTATTACAACAATTGGTAATAATTTAAAAGAAAATATTGAAGAAAATATAAAACATAATTATGAAGGAACTTGTGTTGTAGAAGGATACGTTAAATATAATTCATCCAAAATTATTTCATATTCTAGCGGAATTATTCAACGCGGCAATAATGTTTTATTTGAAGTAGTTTTTGAGTGCGATATTTGCTTTCCAGTTGAAGGGATGATAATATCTTGTGTTGCTAAAAATATTACAAAAGCTGGAATACGTGCTGAAAGCAGCAATGACATTCCATCGCCTGTTGTTATATTTATAGCAAAAGGTCATCATTATTCAGTCTCGCATTTTTCAGAAATTAAAGAAGGCGACACAATTAATGTAAGAGTTATTGGTCAAAGATTTGAACTAAATGACAAATATATTTCAATTATTGGTGAACTTATTAAAGAAAAAGAAATTTATCCAAAAAAAAATAAAATAAAAATAGTAATTGAAGATTAATATATTTAGTATTAATTTAAAAAGATTTTAATTTATCTATTAAATGAAAGCCATTGTTTCCACTAACGATAATAATACTTTTTCGGTAAGTGAACTTAATTATATACGTGAAAAAATTGAAACCATGAATAAATTTAATCAAGTCGAAATTTTAAGAATTATGAAAACACACAAAGACGTAATTTTAAATGAAAATAAATATGGCATCCATATAAATCTATCAGAATTAAGTGAAGAAATTATAAATGAACTTAATATTTATATTAAATATGTTAACGAACAAGAAATAACTTTGAATAGTGTTGAAAAACAAAAAGAGGATTATAAAAATATGTATTTTTTTAACGATATTAAAGATAACCAAATAAATAATAAATAAATATGTTATCATATAATGATGTATTAAATCAATTACAATATTATATTTTAGATACAAAAAATATACAAAAAATAATAAGACAGAATAATCAAATTATTCAAAAACCTAATCAAAATATTCAAAAACCTAATCCAATTATTCAAAAACCTAATCCAATTATTCAAAAACCTAAATTATTTATTCCTAATGAGCAAGACAGTCTGTTTTGGTGTTTTTATATTATGATAAATGGAATTGATACATATGAAATGTTGACAAATAAAAACACCTTAATAGCTAAGCAATTAAAAATTAATTTAGTATCAAATATAAGACAAAATAAAAATATTATTAAAATGTACAAATTTGATACTATAACAAATATAGAAAGCAACTTAGCTTATGATAACAATATAAATCCTAAAACATTGTTGTCGCTATGTGCTATTGAAAATATTAATGTAATTTATGTAAATAAAAAACATATTTTGAATTATTATTAAATGATTCAAATACAATTTATGTTATTCATGAACTAAAATCCCAAAACAAATATTATAATAAATATGGGTTTGAATTAGCTACAGAAGAAATCCTTAATAATATTAGAACTACTTTATATAAACTTGATATTATTGATAAACCAATAAAATCTTTAACATCATATAAAATAAACGACTTAATTAATATATGCCTTAAATTATCAATTGAAACAATTAATAAAGATACAGGAAAAAACAAGTCTAAAAATGATTTATATGAATCAATTATTAAATATTTTTAAATTAAAAAATTGAACTGTAATTTAAAAATATGTCTTATTATATATAATATGAGTTCTATTACAAAAAATATATCTTCTAATTTAGAAGGTGAACGCGAACGTGAAATAATTGACTATGGTGATGCTAATTTAAATAAAATATTTAAAAATCAAGAACAAGAAATAAAGAATAAAATTTTGAAATATCCTACAAAAGATATTCAAATAGAAATTTTAAAAAATTTATCAAATCCTGAATTAATGCAATTTTGGAATAGTCTAACTGAAAAACAAAAAAATCAGTTAAATTCATTAAGCATTCGTGATAAATTTATTACTTTAAAAAGATTAAAGCAACGATTAATCGAAAAACAACAAAGTAAAAATCAGAAAATAGTAGAAGATGAACCACTACTAAAGGAAGCTCCTAAAGAAATATTTGAAAATGAAGAATTTGAAGAACAAATAGTAATTGAACAAAAAAATATTAGTCAAACACAATATCAAAAACGGTTAGATAATTTAGTAAAAACATATTATAATATTGAGCCATATAGTTATAATTCTAATTTAAACTACGAATTAGAAGTTAGATTTGGAACGAAAGGAATAAAAACATTAACACGAAATGATTATGAAAATGTTATAAGAAAAATAAAGTCTAATGGGTTTAAACTTATTGGTGATAGTACCGGACAATATTATTTACGCGTAAACTGTGAATTTCTTGATAATATAACTGGAAAATTTAAAATGTCTGATGTAAGAACAGAAATTAGAGGATTACATACTATCCAAGAATTGTGTAAAAGTAACGATATTAAAAAATTATATGCTTCAAATTCTGCGTCAATTGATTTTATTCATAAAAAAATAGGCGTTATAAATAAAGAAAGAATATATCCTATTGATTTCGATGAATTTAATTTTAGAGTATCATTACAAACAGAAGAAAAGGTAAAAAGAAATATTCAGAATTTCGTTATTGAAAATTGGAAAAAATCAAAAAAAGAATTCCGTTTTATAAATCGCGTATCTTTTGAACATCCAGATCATCCATTTATAGTTGATATTAGTATAACAAAGTTCGGTAATAAAGGACCAGATAGATATGGACGTGAAAATAGAGGACAAATTATTCGCGTTTATACTCTTGAAGAATCTAATGTTTTTAATAATCAAGAAATGTATGAAATTGAAATTGAACTTAATAATAATAAGATCGGACCAACAACAAAATTTAACACACCACAAATTATAGTTTCATCTTTAAGAAAAGTTATTAAATATATATTATGCGGACTTCAAGGAACTAACTATCCTATTTCAAATCCAGAACAAAATCAAGTTATTAATTCTTATATGAAAATGATTTGGAAAGATGATTATGACCCAAAAAAATATATATCAAGTAAAAATTTTATTGGTCCAAACTCAATTACTTTGCAACTTAAAAATATCGCATCTATTGACAACGACAATACATCGAATGAAGCAAATGTAAGAACAAATTATGTTGTTACAGATAAGGCAGACGGTGATCGTCATTTAATGTTAATATCTGATGAAGGCAAAATTTATCTTATTAATACGAATATGGATGTAATATTTACTGGTGCGAAAACAATGAATAAAGAATGTTTCAATTCATTACTTGATGGTGAATTAATTATGCATGATAAAAATGGTAATTATATAAATTTATATGCGGCATTTGATGTTTATTATGTTAAAAAACAAGATGTAAGATCATTCTCATTTATGTTATTAGAAAATGAAAAAAATGTAAATAATTCAAGATATAAATTATTAAAGTATATTCAGCATAATTTAAAACCAGTATCTATAATTGATATCGGAAAAATAGAAAATTCTGTTAAAAAAATAAACAATAATAATGATCTAATGTCACCAATAAGGTTTGTTTCAAAAGAATTCTTTCCGAATAATAATAAGCAAACTATATTTGAAGGTTGTAATGCAATTTTACAAAAAGAACGTGAAGGAAGATTTGAATATACAACAGATGGATTAATATTTACCCACTCGTTTAATGGAGTTGGTTCAACTGAAATTGGTAAAGCTGGTCCAAAAACAAAAATTACTTGGGAAAATTCTTTTAAATGGAAACCACCACAATATAATACTATCGATTTCTTAATTACAACTCTTAAAGCCGCTAATGGTGATGATGTTATTAAATCATATTATGAAGATGGTGTTAATAATGGCGCAACAGTACAATATAACGAATATAAAATTATTGAATTAAGATGCGGATTTAAAGAATCTAAAGATGGGTTTATAAATCCTTGTCAAGATATAATTGATGACAAAATACCTGAATTTACTCAACGATACGAAGATAGACAAGATGACGATTATCTTCCTAAAAGATTTTATCCTACAGAACCTTATGACGTAAACGCTGGTTTATGTAATATAATGTTAAGATTAGATGGCTCTGGAGGAAAAAAAATGTTTTCAGAAGAAAATGAAGTATTTGAAGATAATACAATTGTTGAATTTAGATATGATTTAGATAAAGAAAATGGATGGAAATGGATACCATTAAGAGTAAGACACGATAAAACATCTAAACTTAGACGTGGAGAAAAAGAATATGGTAATTCATATAAAGTATGCAACGAAAACTGGAAATCAATACATCCAACAGGAAGAATTACAGAATACATGTTGTCTACTGGATTAAATATTCCTAGTTTTTATGTTAGTGAAGATGTATATTATAATACGCCATCTGGACAAATAAAAACAACTGCAATGAAAAATTTTCATAACTTATATGTTAAAAAAAAACTAATAGTTGGTACATCTAAACAAGGTGATATATTAATAGATTTTGCTTGCGGTAAAGCTGGCGACCTTCCTAAATGGGTTGCTGCAAAATTATCATTTGTATTCGGAATTGACATATCAAAAGACAATTTGGAAAATCGTTTGGATGGAGCTTGTGCTAGGTTCTTGAAAATGAAAAAATCTAATAAACACGTTCCGTATGCTTTATTTGTAAATGGAAATAGCGCATTTAATATTAAAGACGGAAGTGCTATGTTAAACGACAAAGCTAAACAAATCACTAATGCTATATTTTCACAAGGTTCTAAAGAATCTGATATAATTGGAAAAGGCGTATCTAGACAATATGGTAAAGGTGTTGACGGGTTTAATGTATCGTCTTGTCAATTTGCTATTCATTACTTTTTTGAAAACCCTGATACATTAAAAGGATTTATGAAAAATATTGTAGAATGTACAAAACATAATGGTTATTTTATTGGTACGTGTTATGACGGAAATTTAGTATTTAATGAACTTAAAAAAACAAAAACAGGTGATTCAATTAAAATTGTGGAAGATGGCAAAAAAATATGGGAAATTACAAAAGCTTATAGTTCGGAAACATTTGATGACAATTCAAGTTCAATTGGATATAGAATTGATGTATATCAAGAATCGATTAATCAAACAATATCAGAATATTTAGTAAATTTTGACTACTTAAATCGGGTAATGTATGCGTTTGGGTTTGAAATAGTTTCATACGAAGAAGCACGTGATATGGGATTTTCAAATGGGTCTGGATTATTTAGTGAATTATTCTTAAATATGTTAGATGAAATTTCTAAAAATAAATTTAAGGCTAATGATTATGAAAAAGCACAATTGATGACTACTCTTGAAAAGAAAATTTCGTTTTTGAACAGATATTTTATTTATAAAAAAATAAGAATAGTAAATACAGAAAATATTGAACTTGAGCTTAGTGAATATACTGTAAACGAAACGTTAGTAAATAATAAGGAAACACAACACGCTCGACGTATTGCTACAGAAGAGATTACTAAAATTAAACCTAAGGTAAGAAAATTGGGAAAAAAAATATTTCTAGTAGCAGCAAGCGAGGCAATTGACGAACAACCTGTTATTGAAGAGAAAGTAATTGAAATTATACCCGAAAAACCTAAATATGATAAACCCAAAGAGAAAAAACCTAAAGATGATAAACCCAAAGAGAAAAAACCCAAAGATGATAAACCCAAAGAGAAAAAACCTAAAGATGATAAACCCAAAGAGAAAAAACCCAAAGATGATAAACCCAAAGATGATAAACCCAAAGAGAAAAAAACTAAAGATGATAAACCCAAAGAGAAAAAACCCAAAGATGATAAACCAAAGGAAAATAAACCTAAAAAAATATTAATTATTGAAAGTGATGATGATGAGAATTAATAATTACGTTAACAACTTAAATAAATTCTATAATGTTAATATAATATTATCAAATGAGTTATTATATATTACCAAAAATAAATAATCTAATTAATGTAGCGCCTACAGTGTGTGAAAATAATAAATTAAACCCCTATATATCACTAAGTCTTTTAAATTATTACAATGAAATAAATGAACAAATTAAACATATTTGTTTATCTATGGTTGACTTATCATATAATGAGTATAATGAACTTATTAAAATAGTAAATCCATATGAATACATATTTTCTAAGGTTCCAGGATCAAAATTTTCTGTTAGCAAACTTAAATCAAAAACAAATTTATTTTACGATTTTTTAGAAATATCATCAATATTTAATATATTTGACCAATATAATTCACAAAAAATTAAAACATTACATTTAACATTTAATAATATTGATACAATAGAATGTTTTGAAATGATACGCGAAAATTGTAAAGATGAAATAGTATATTATAATGAAATAAATGAAGAAACAATTAAATTAATTAGTGATACAAAATTCCATTTTTTATTTTTTGAAACAAAAGGTGGAAGTTTAAATCAATATATTATTTCTTTAATTGAGATTTTAATGATTATTTTTAAAAATCAATCATACGATGGAAGTTGTGTAATTAAAATAAGCGATATTTTTTATAAACCAATTGTAGATATATTATATATATTGTCATCGTTATATAATAAAACATATATTTTAAAACCTAATACATGCAATGTTACAACATTTGATAAATATATTGTTTGTAAAAATTTTAAAAATCAAGACAAAAATATTAATTTAAAATTTAATTATTTTAAATTGCAATTATTTCTTAAAAATTTAAAAGATAAAAATATAGAATCTATTATAGATTTTGAAATTCCATATTATTTTACAATAAAACTCGATGATATGAATATAATATTTGGGCAACAACAGCTCGAATTTTTAAATTTAATAATAAATATATTAAAAAATAAAAATAAAGAAGACAAATTTGAAATAATGAAAAAATCAAATATTCTAAAATCTATATCTTGGTGTGAAAAATATAAAATTCCTTGCAATAAATTTTTAGAAAAAACTAATATATTTTTACCAATAAATAAAGATATAATTCACTAATTTATAAAAGTAAATTCATATATTATTTGTGCGTCGTATTATATGTATTAGGTGATTGTGAATAATGATTAGAATTAGATACAACACTTGGATAATAACGGTATGGACTAGGTTGAGAAACCGGAACTTGATATTTTGGCAATGATTTATAGTAGCAAAATTTTTTATTTTCATATTTTCCCGATTGTGAAAAGTTCAGAGGCCATGGTGTATTGCAAGGTGCAGATTTCATTTTTAGTAAATTAGAAACGTTAGGTGATGTGCCAGCATATAATTCATTTGCGCTTACTAATTGAGGACCTGTATTATTATAGTTTTGAATTGAAGCTGAATTTGTTGAAATTGTGTCAACATTCAGTTTCAAAATTCTTGTAGAACTATCAACTTCGCCTTGTTTAGCAAATTGATAATTATTAGGTTTATACACAACAAGTTGACAACCAGCAGGATTAGATGGTCCAGATAAAGGCATACCCCAATATGGATTATTAATAAAATCTGTAAATACCTTCAATGCAGGCACTTTTTGCGTATCAGGCAGTCCATTTATCCAATTAAAAAAACCATTTATTGAATTTATTCCAAGTGTATTAAATGTATTAACCTCGTTCTGTGTTAAAATACCATCGTAAACCATCATTTCTAACATTTGTGAAATTAATGCATTTTCAGTAGCATTAAATAATTGAGCGTTTGGTTGACAATTCGCAAGATATGTATTAGTTAATGAAAGCGGACTTCCTGCGGGATTACCTTTATTTCCATCTACAGATATATAGTAAGGGTTTGAATTATAAACAGAATTAGTTTGAGTTTTATAAGATAAAAAATTAAAAGCCTTTTGTTCATAAGTTTTACATCTATTTTGAAGATATTGTTTTGTTGTTGTATAATAATTCTTTTTTAAATTTGTGCTGGCATAAATACTTCTACGTTTTGCTTTATATTCTTCATTACAACACCATTTAGGATTTGTTGTATTTGGCTCTGGATTTTCAGTTAAATATGTTTTATTTGGATAGTAATTGGCAACAATTCCAACACCTTCGCACGTTTTACAATTAGTGTTCATTTGTGAAATTCCATTTTCTTCATTTACAGGATTTAATTTAATTATAAAAGCACCAGGTTTATCTTGCATATCATTTAATAAACCAGAGCCTCCAAAACCACCACCAAGAGAAGTACCCTTACTAGATTTAACAAATCTATTAATGTTATAATTAATTAAATCATTTTCATTAATATTTAATGAAATGTTATTATTTGGACTATCTACAATTAAATTTGGAACATCTGTCATAGAATTCGGAGGTATTACTCTACCTTTTCTAAAATGTTTAATAGGTCTTGGTAAACCAAAACCTGTTTGAAATACATTTCCTGGATCATTATTTGTTAGAGGTCTAATATGTCCTGATGCTGTACCAACTGGATTACTATTAACACCGGTTCCTTTCCATGAAACATATTGTTTATTATAATATGTACTTTTATGATTATATCCTGAAGAAGGCATTGAATTCATTCCTAATGGGTAAAAGGCTGATGACATTTATATTATTATGAAAGAAAATAAAAAGTAATATTATATTATATTAATGTTAACACTGATAAATATATTAATATTATTTTTTATTATATTAATTAGTTATCAACTACTTTTAGGAAATATTATTGTGGAAGGGTTGGATAATAACACTACATATCAAGCTTATAATATGAGCGATCCTCTTATTTTAGCACAACAAAACGCCGGAAATATTGAATACATTAAACAAAGACTCGATTCAATTCAGAATATGTATCAACAAGTTCAAGATTTAAGTGGAAATTTTCAATCATTGCAGGAACAAGTTAATAGTTTAGTTTTAGCTCAAAATGAATATGCCACACAAATAACAGGAGGAACTGCACCAGAAATTACAGGTCTTGATATTTAAAAATATACATGTGTAAAACTTCTGGTCCAGCTTTTATTGTATATTTAATTTCAAACTCTCTATCTCGAAGAAAAAGACTTTCTTTATCTTTATCTGGTGTATAAGTAGTATTTTTTAATGCTTCCAAGCAGACTTTGAAGAATCAAAATCAAAAGTACTAAAAGCTTTTTCAAAAGGACGTATTGTTCTTTTCATACTAAAGTTAACAAACAAAAATATATTTAATTTAGTATCTTCATAATTTATACCTTTCTAATAAATATATTTATATAATTTATTAGAAATGACAAATATATTTAAAGATGTTTTAACTAATTCCAAAGGGGTTGAAAATAGTTTGCTTGGTCCGCCATATCCATATTATAAAAATATTAAAACACCTAGTCAGCTTGGTATGAGCGATAAAGGTTCTATTCAACAAATGTCCGCAGATATAAATGGATTAATTGAATATGTTAAATTATTAGTATCAGGAAATAGCAAAGCATCATCAACCGGAAGACCTTTAGGAAATAAATTTTTCTTAAAAACAGGTGCTAAATGTGTAGCTGTTGATAATTGTTCTAACCTAGAGGATATATCAACATGTAATCAGGTTGATAGATATATTTATTTTAATAATATTCCTATTGGTAATATACCATTTATATCAAGCGGACTAGATGTTAATTTTTCAGAATTTAAAGGATTAATTCCAGGTGCTATGGGAAATTTAAATGTATTAAATCCTTTCGCAATTATGAAAGCATTTATGTCAGGTGCTACGCCCTCTTGTCAAAATTTAACTATGGAAACAATAGATATCAATAATAATAAATCTAGTGAAACTCATTATGTTACTCTTACAGACATTCAAGATATGGACCCCTGCTTATTTTCTAATAAAACTAATCCTATTACCAAAAAAAAATGCAGCGAAACATTTCAAACAGGGGTAGGAAAAAACGCAACTCCAGTTATGTCAAATGACCCAATTGACCAAATTTATTTTGCAAGTTTAGCTATGATAAGCATATATATATTATATAGATGTATGGAAAAATCACATTAACTATTATCTACATTTATTTATCTATAACAATTTATAAAAGTCTGTAATATTATGAGTTAATTATTTCATAATATACTACAATAATAAGTTTTATTAATTAATTTAAAATTATAAATTAATACCATTGAAGTTATGTACAATTAAAAAGTATAAAAAGTGCAGTAACGTGACTCTAAAATATTAAATATTTTTACTCAAGACTTTTTTTATCTTTTGAAAATTGGACAAAAATAAATGTCCAAAAATGAAAAGTGAAAATACTTTATGCCAAAAACGTGTTTTGACTGCATAACGAAATTTTATGGTCTCATCACTGAAAAAATATTTTTCAATTTGTGATGATAATTTTTTTATTATTATTTTAAAAAAGAGTTTAGAAATTTTCTTTATATAATAAATAGCAACCAATGGCAATATTTTTAGGACATTTTGGGACAAATAAATTTTGCTGTATAATTTGTGATTATTATACGTGTCATAAAGGTCATTATGATAGACATTTGAATACCAATAAACATAAAAATCAACAAATAGCAACCGATTTAGGACAATCGGGACAAATTAGCAAAGATATTTTGTTATGTAATTGTGGTAAACAATATAAAGATAAATCTGGATTATGGAGACACAAAAAAAAATGCACATTTCAAGAAACAGAATTAAAAAGTACGAATGAACCAACTGACAAAGAACTCATTATGACATTAATCAAAAGCAATAATGAACTAGTTAAAGAAAATAGTGAATTTAAAAATATGGTGGTAGCACAACAAAACGCAATGATGGAACAACAAACCGTCATGTTAAAAGTAATAGAAAACGGAACACATAATACTACTAATAATATTTCAAATAAAACATTTAATTTACAATTTTTTTTAAATGAAACTTGCAAAGATGCAATGAATATTATGGATTTTGTTGATTCAATACAATTGCAGTTAAGCGATTTAGAGAATGTTGGAAAATTAGGTTATGTAGAAGGAATATCTAATATAATTACTAAAAACCTAAAGGCTCTTGATATATCTCAAAGACCTCTTCATTGCGCAGATAAAAAGAGGGAAGTATTATATGTAAAGGATGAAGATAAATGGGAAAAAGAAGATGAAAGTAAAAACAAAATAAGAAAAGCAATAAAAAGGGTAGCATCAAAGAATCAAAGATTAATT
>Ga0187845_1000042_pt1 | contig 63922 bp, 50 predicted proteins | sample SpaLakP09_SKY_68_FD_134515 | JGI IMG/M metagenome (GOLD analysis project Ga0187845, IMG submission 134515) | Oligotrophic lake water microbial communities from Sparkling Lake, Wisconsin, USA - SP09_SKY_68 | ecosystem: Environmental > Aquatic > Freshwater > Lake | place: USA: Sparkling Lake... | reverse complement strand
TCGGGCGGCATGCGCAAGCGCGTCAGCCTGGCCCAGACCCTGGTGCTGGACCCCGACATCATCCTGATGGACGAGCCGTTCTCGGCCTTGGACATCCAGACCCGCCAGCTGATGGAGAACGAGGTGCTGGCCTTGTGGAGCGCCAAGAAGAAGGCGGTGCTGTTCATCACCCACGACCTCGATGAGGCCATTGCGATGAGCGACCGCGTCGTCTGCCTCAGCGCCGGCCCGGGTTCGCGGCCGATCGGCGAGTTCGCCATCGACCTGCCGCGCCCGCGCGACGTGGCCGAGGTGCGCGTCATGCCGCGCTTCGTCGAGCTGCACCAGGCCATCTGGTCAGTGCTGCGCGATGAGGTCTTGAAGGGCTACCAGCAGCAGCTGGCCGCTTAGGACGCACGCATATGTGGAACTACATAAAACCCCGCCAGAGCAATCTGCTCGCCTGGCAGGTCGGCCTGCTGGTCGCCATCTTCGTGTTCTGGCATGTGGCCACCAAGCCGGGCCTGATCCCGCCCATCGTGTTCGAGAACGATCAGCAGGCGGCCTTCTTCTTCGGCGAGCCGCTGAAGATCTTCGGCCGCGTCTGGGCCTGGTTCGTCACCAATGCCGACATCTACCAGCACCTCTGGGTGACGCTGCTGGAGACGGTGCTGGCCTTCGGCATCGGCACCGGCCTGGGCCTGGGCTGCGGCCTGTGGCTGGCGCTGAGCCCGATGGCCGCCGCCATCTGCGACCCCTACATCAAGGCGCTGAACAGCATGCCCCGAGTGATCCTGGCGCCGATCTTCGCCGTCTGGTTCGGCCTGGGCATTGCCAGCAAGGTGGCGCTGGGCGTGACCCTGGTGTTCTTCATCGTCTTCTTCAATGTCTATCAGGGCGTCAAGGAAGTCAGCCCGGTGGTGCTGGCCAATGCACGGATGCTCGGCGCCTCGCAGAAGCAACTGCTGCGCCATGTCTATCTGCCCAGCGCCACCAGCTGGGTGTTCAGCTCGCTGCACACCAGCGTCGGCCTCGCCTTCGTCGGCGCGGTGGTCGGCGAATACCTGGGCTCGTCGCGCGGCGTCGGCTATCTGATCCTGCAGGCCGAAGGGGCCTTCGACATCAACACGGTGATGGCCGGCATCCTGGTGCTGACGGTGTTCGCCCTGGCGCTGGACGCCGGTGTCGGCAAGCTGGAGAAGCGTCTGATGAAGTGGCAGCCGAAGTCGGGCGAAACTGAAAAGCTTTGAGGCAGCTCGCAGGGTGTTGAAAAGCGTAGCGAGGACGGCCAGATGCTAGGCGTGCGGCGCACAGGAGCCGGAACGTACTTCCTGTACGTGAGGACTCCGAGCACCGCGCAACGACGCAGATGGCCGCCGCAGTAGCTTTGCAACACCCTGCTAGACCCAGGGCTGCAACACCGACTCCTGCGCCACATGCAGGCTGCCATCCAGCACCAGGCAGGCATGCTCGTAGCCCTGCTGCTCGATCTCGTCGAAACGCTTCCACTGCAGCATGCCGACGCGGTCCAGTGGCGGGTTCATATAGATATCGGTCAGCTTGCGCGCCTGGCGCTGGCGTGAGGTGCTGTACAGAATCGTCACGTTCATCAAGTAGGTGGCCAGCGAGGGCAGGCGGTAGCGGCGCTTGGCGCGGGGGCGCAGCCGGTCGCGCAGCAGCGCCCAGGTGCCGGGCATGTCGGCATGGTCCATGCGGCGCAGGCGCTTGAAGCTCAGATCGACACCGATGACCTTGCCGACGCCGCGCAGGCCGCGCATCACATCAACGGGGAAGTTGTTGAAGGTGCCGCCATCGCAGAGCAGATCACCTTCATGGATCAGCGGCGGCAGCGCACCGGGGATGGCGACGCTGGCCAGCATCGCGTCGAGCAGCGGGCCGCGCTTAAGCACCTGCTCGCTGGCCTGCGAGTAGTTGGTGGCCACGCAGTAGTAGCCCTTCCACAGGTCTTCGATCTGGGCGTCGGCGCCGCCGAGTTCCGCCAGCGCCTGGCCGACGATGCGGCGCAGCCGCCGACCCTTGATCAGGGACAGCATCGGGATCAGATTGAAGTCGCCGGTCGGGCTGCCGGCGAAGGCCTTGCGCACGGCGGCAGTGACGGTCGCAACCGGTTGGTCCAGCGCCACCAGGGTGGCCATCACCGAGCCTATGCTGGTGCCGCCGACCACATCGATCTCGATGCCCCGCTCCTGCAGCGCGCGATACACGCCGATATGCGCCAGCCCGCGGGCACCGCCGCCGGCGAACACCAGGCCGACGGCGGTGCGGCTGATCAGCCGCGCCAGCCGGGCCAGGTCGCGCTCCAGCGCCGGCCGGATGTGCACCGGATCGGCCAGCGGGCGGTGCTTCAGCCAGGCCTTGGTGCCGGCGGGCATGTGCAGCTCGGCCGGGTGCAGCAGCACCAGCATCTGCGAAGCCTCGCTGGCCTGGCCGTATGGCGGGTGACGCACCAGGCACTCCTTCTCGATCGCATGCAGGCGCACCGGCTGCTCGGCATTGGCCAGCAGCAGCAGCTCGTCGCAATGGCGGCTGCAGCGAGAGGTCCAGGGCGTGGGCGTGGTGTCACCGAGCAACAGCACGAAGTCATGTGCCGCCTCGATCGCATCGAGCTGCATCGCAATGCGGCGGTTCGCGTCGGCATCGCCGGCCGGCCGTTCGGTGATGCCGGGCTCACCCAGCTCGGCATCTAGCCGCGCGCGGTCGAGCACCGCCACCCGGCCCTGCCGCCGCAGCTGACTGGCCAGCGCCTCGGCAAATGCGGCCAACTCGACGCCTTCGGTGATAGGCAACAGCCCGATCGTGACCGGCCGGTCATTGGTCGTCGGCGCACTCTCGGTCTGCAGGCGGCGGATGATCTGCCGCGTGAGCGCGATCGAGACCTGGGCGCTGATCGAAAGCAGGCGCTTGAACTCGGCCTTGGACAGGCGCACCAGCACCGAGTCGCGGATCGCCACCAGGGTGGCCGAGCGCGGCTCGTCAGTGTACAGGCTCATCTCGCCAACCACCTGGCCCCGTCACCTCGCGCACCATGCGCTGGCGGCCATCCTCGTCGGCAATATAGGTGCGCAAGCGGCCGCTGACGGTGATGTACATCGCGTCGCCAGGCTCGCCCTGGCGCATCAGGGTCTCACCACCGGCCAGTTCCACCCACTGCAGATGCTCCAGCAGCAGCGCCATCGCGCCGGGCTCCAGCTCGCCCAGAAAGGTGCGCAGGTGCTGCTGGAGCAGGGCGTCGAGGTAGTGCGGACGGCTGTCAGATACCTGTTCCATGAGCCCGATTTGTTGTCAGGGTCGCGACCACGCCGCGTCCGGGACTACTGTAACCGAGCGTATGCTGATGAAGCGCCCCTGGCGTCGCACGAGCAGGCCATGCCGAGGGAACAGAAACTCTGCCCATCCGTCGCAAAACTCACTACTCGCACCCGGCACATGACCCACGAATGCGACTTTCTCGTCGTCGGCGCCGGCATGGCCGGCGCCTCGGCCGCGGCGCACCTGGCCCTCGAAGGCAGGGTGATACTGCTCGAGGCCGAGGACCAGCCCGGCTACCATGTACTTTGCCCGGGCCGACCAGCTGGCGGCCCTGCATCGCTTGCGCGACAGCCCGGACGTCGCCGCCGCCACCGAGCTGCTGACGGCCGAGCAGGCCCAGGCACTGGCACCGGTGTTCGCGCCCGGCTATCTGGCCGGTGCGGCGATCGAGCGCGGCTCGGCCGACATCGATGTGCATGGCCTGCACCAGGGCTTTCTGCGCCAGCTGCGGGCACGGGGCGGGGCGCTGCAGCTGAAGGCCGGCGTGCAGGGCATGGCGCGGCGGGACGGTCGCTGGGTGGTGACAACGCCGGCCGGCGAGTTCAGCGCACCGGTGGTCGTGAATGCCGCCGGGGCCTGGGCCGATCAGATCGCACAGCTGGCCGGCGCACGGCCCGTGGGCCTCAAGCCGAAGCGCCGCACCGCCCTGCTGATCGAGGTGCCCGAGGGACTGGACGCCCACGCCTGGCCGGCGGCCGTCGACATCGACGAGCAGTTCTACTTCAAGCCCGACGCCGGCCTGCTGCTGCTGTCGCCGGCCGACGAACACGACAGCCCGCCCTGCGACGCCCAGCCCGAGGAGCTGGACGTGGCCGAGGCGGTGGACCGCTTCGAGCAGGCCAGCGGCCGCAGCGTGCGCCGCGTCAAGCACCGCTGGGCGGGCCTGCGCGTGTTCGCCGCCGATCGCACCCCGGTGATCGGTTTCGACCCCAAGGTCGACAGCTTGTTCTGGCTGGCCGGGCCCGGTGGCTATGGCATACAGACCGCGCCGGCCCTGGGCCGGGTGACTGCCGCGCTGGCCCGGGGCCGCGAGCTGCCGGCCGATGTGGCGGCCGTGGGCGTGACGGCGGCGGCCCTGTCGCTCCGTCGGCCGGGCTTGACTCTGGAGTGACTACAGGGATTTCAATCGGTGCCAGAAAGGTTGCACCCGCCGATGTCCCAAGCTTCACACTCTCACGATCACGCGCATGACCATTGCTGCCATGGCGCGCCTGCCGCTGCGCCAATGGCCTTGCCCGACCTCCCGGCCGGCACCCGGTTCAGCCTGCTGCGCATCGCCGCGATGGACTGCCCGACCGAAGAGGCCTTGCTGCGCAAGACCTTGACGCCGATGCCCGGCGTGCGGGCGCTGGACTTCGATCTGATGGCGCGCACCCTGCGCGTCGCCCACGATCTGGCCGATACGAAACCCTTGCTGGATGCGGTGGCCCGCGTCGGCATGCAGGCCGAGTTGCTGCAGCCCGGCACTTCGGCGCAGGCGATCGAGACCGGCCCCAGCGTGCCCGTCGCGCTGCGTTGGCGCATCGCCGCCGCCGGCCTGCTGGCCATTTCCAACGAAGCCATCGCTTACATCAGCGGCAATGAGACCAGCTTGCCGGTCGCCCTGCCGGCGCTCGGTGCCGTCGCTCTGGCCGGTCTGCCGACCCTGCGCAAGGGTTGGATTGCGCTGCGCAGCCTGACGCTGAACATCCATCTGCTGATGAGCCTGGCCGTGCTGGGTGCGCTGGCCCTGGGCCAGTGGCCCGAGGCAGCGATGGTGATCTGGCTGTTCGCCGTGGCCGAGATGCTGGAGGCTCTGAGCCTGGACCGCGCACGCAACGCGATCCGCAGCCTGGTCGCGCTGGCGCCCGCCCAAGCAATGACTTTGCAGGCCGATGGCCTGTGGGTGGAGCATGCCGTGGCTCAATTGAACATTGGCGCACGGCTGCGTGTGCGACCTGGCGAGGCCGTCGCACTGGATGGCCGGGTCGTCGCCGGCGCCTCCAGCGTCAACGAGGCCAGCATCACCGGCGAGAGCCTGCCGGTGCCCAAGACGGTGGGCGACGTGGTGCTGGCCGGCACCGTCAATCAGCAGGGCCTGCTGGAAGTGGAGGTCACCGCCACGCAACAGAACAGTCTGCTGGCCCGCATCGCCCAGTCGGTACAGCAGGCCCAGGGCCAGCGAGCGCCCAGTCAGCGCTTTGTCGACCGCTTCGCGGCCATCTACACGCCGGTCGTGGTCGTCTTCGCCCTGCTGCTGGCCGTCGTACCACCGCTGCTGCTGGGCCAACCGTTCGCCGACTGGGTGTACCGCGCGCTGGTCATGCTGGTCATCGCCTGCCCCTGCGCGCTGGTGATCTCGACGCCCGTCACCGTCGTCAGCGGCCTGGCCGCGGCGGCCAAGCGCGGCATGCTGATCAAGGGCGGGCTGTATCTGGAGCAAGGCCGGCAGATCAAGACCCTGGCGCTGGACAAGACCGGTACCTTGACCGAAGGCAAGCCCAGGCTGATCGATCTGCTGCCGCTGGGTAATGTGGCCGGTGCGGATGTGCTGCACCTGGCCGCCAGCCTCGACGCGCTGTCCAGCCATCCGGTCGCTGCCGCAATCGTCGGCGCACACAACGAGCGCGCGCCGCAGCAGGCGCTGGCCGCGGTCACTGATTTCGAAGCCTTGCCCGGCCGCGGCGTACGTGGCCGCATCGAGGGCGAGCTGCTGCAGCTGGGCAATCACCGCCTGCTGGAAGAGCTGGGCCTGTGCACGCCGGCCATCGAGCAGCAGCTGCAGGACCTGGAGGCCCAGGGCAAGACGGTGATGATTCTGAGCCGCGAGCAACAGAGCTTAGGCCTGCTGGCGGTGGCCGATACCCTGCGCCCGCACAGCCGCGAAGCGGTCGCCCAGCTGCATGCACTGGGCATCAGGACGGTGATGCTCAGCGGTGACAACCAGCGCACGGTCGACGCCGTCGCAGCCCAGCTGGGCCTGGACGATGCCCGTGGCCAGCTGCTGCCCGATGACAAGCTGCGGGCCATCGCCGGATTCTCCGCACAAGGCGTGGTGGCGATGGTCGGTGACGGCGTCAATGACGCTCCGGCCCTGGCCCGCGCCGACATCGGCATCGCCATGGGCGCGGCCGGCAGCGCCACCGCGCTGGAAACAGCCGATGTGGCGCTGATGCAGGACGATCTGCGCAAGCTGCCCGAGTTCATCGTGCTCTCCAGGCGCACCGCGGCGGTGCTGCGGCAGAACCTGGTGCTGGCACTGGGCCTGAAGGCGGTGGTGTTCGTGTTGAGCCTGATGGGTCTGGCAACACTGTGGATGGCGGTATTCGCCGATGCCGGCGCCAGCGTGCTGGTGGTGCTGAATGGCCTTCGGCTGTTGCGTACGGCACGAGTCTGAGGGCGGCAGGCGGCAGGCCATCGGTTACGCTCAGCGACTGACTTCCAGCGATTCGCCATGACCTACTGCGTTGCCATGCGGCTTGATGAAGGCCTGTTGTTTGCCTCCGATTCGCGCACCAATGCCGGGGTGGACCATATCGCCACCTTCCGCAAGATGACGGTGCTCGAGCTGCCCGGCGAGCGGCTGATCGTGCTGCTCAACTCGGGCAATCTGGCCACCACGCAAAGCGTCATCAGCCTGCTGCGCCAGCGCTTGCAAGGCGAGGACGAGCATCTGATGAATGTGCCCACGCTGTATGACGCCGCCGAGCTGGTGGGCCGCACGATCAAGGAGGTGCTGGTCCGCGACGCCGAGCCGACCCTGGGCCAGGGTGTCGATTTCGGCGGCCACTTCCTCGTCGGCGGGCAGATCCAGGGCGAGCATTGCCGGCTGTTCCATGTCTATGCCGAGGGCAACTTCATCGAAGCGTCGAAGGACACGCCCTACTTCCAGATCGGTGAATCGAAGTATGGCAAACCCATCATCGACCGCGTCGTCCAGCACGACACCTCGCTGGCCGAGGCCGCCAAGTGCACCCTGATCTCGTTCGACTCGACGATACGCAGCAATCTGTCGGTGGGCCTGCCCATCGACATCCTGCTCTACCGTGCCGGCAGCTTCGCCGCCGCCCGGCCGCAACGCATCACCGGCGACGACCCCTACTTCAACAAGCTGCGCCGCGGCTGGGGCGAGGGCCTGCGCAAGGTGTTTGCCAGGCTGCCCGAGGCCACCTGGTTCGAGCAGGGCTGATTCAGGCAGCGATCAGGCTGCAGAACCGAGCCAGATCCACATTGCCGCCGCTGAGCAGCACGCCGATGCGCTGGCCGCGCAACTGCTCCTTCATCTGGCGGGCCGCAGCAAAGCCCAGGCACCCGGTGGGCTCGACGATCAGCTTCATGCGGGCGGCGAGAAAACCCATGCCGGCCACCAGCTCCTCGTCGGTGGCCGTCAGCACGTCATCGACATCGCGGCGGATGATGGCAAAAGTGTGCTGGCCCAGGTGCTGGGTCTGGGCGCCATCGGCAATCGTCTGCGGCGTGGCGATGTGCACGATGGCACCGGAACGGAACGACTGCTGGCCGTCATTGCCCGTCGCAGGCTCGACGCCATAGACCTTGCATCCGGGCGCAATCGCACGGGCCGACAGGGCCGAGCCCGAGAGCAGGCCACCGCCGCCCAGCGGTGCGAACAAGGCGTCGAGGGGGCCGACCTCCTCGAGCAACTCCTTGGCCGCCGTGCCCTGGCCGGCGATGACGTCCGGGTGGTCGTACGGCGGGATCAGGGTCATGCCATGCTGCTCGGCCAAGGTGCGGCCGATCTGCTCCCGATCCTCGGTGTAGCGGTCGTAGCTCACCACCTGGCCGCCATAGCCCCGGGTGGCGGCCACCTTCATCGTCGGCGCATCGTGCGGCATGATGATGGTGGCCGGCATGCCCAGCAGGCGGGCCGACAGCGCAATCGCCTGCGCATGGTTGCCGGACGAAAACGCCACCACGCCGCCCCTGCGCTGCGCCTCGCTGAAGCGCGACAGCGCATTGAACGCACCGCGAAACTTGAACGCCCCCATGCGCTGGAGGTTCTCGCACTTGAAGAACACCTCGGCACCCAGCTCCTCATTGACGGTGCGCGAGGTCAGCACCGGGGTGCGATGGGCATGACCGTCAATCCGCTGCGCCGCGGCCAGGACATCGTCGAAGGTGGGGGTCGTATGGTTCATGGTTGGGCGGGATATGAGTTCGCTGCCATTTTGCATGGCCACCTGCACAGGCAACTCCAAACCGTCTGGTACAACAGCAGCCGGCAGCATTCGACGCAGAGCAAGGTCAACCGGCCTTCCCCCGTCGAGATACCCGGAGCCCACGATGGACGACATCCACATCCTCATCATCCCCGGCAGCGTGCGCGGCGAATCGCTCAACGCGACCTTGGCCGCATACACCTCTCGACAGGCCCATGTGCTGGGCCTGAAGACGACGCTGATGGACCTGCGCAGGCTCAAACTACCGATTTATGACGGTGACCTCGAGGCAACGGCCGGCGTACCCAAGGAGGCCTATCAGCTGCAGCAGGCCATTGCCGGCTGCGATGCGGTGCTGCTCGTCACGCCCGAGTACAACGGATTTCCGACGCCGCTGGTCATCAATGCCTTCGACTGGCTGTCCCGCATCACCGCCACCGAGTCGCAGGCGGCCGGACTGTCGACCACGGCCAACAAGCCGGTGGCCCTGATGTCGGCCTCGCCCGGGCCGGGCGGCGCGCTGCGTTCGATGAACTTCATGCGTCAGTATCTGCAGATGGCCTTCCAGATGCTGGTGGTGCCCCAACAGTTCGCGCTGGGCCGCGCCCATGAGGCCTTCGACGAGGCGGGGGAACTCAAGGATGCGCGCTCTGCGCAGTCGGTGAAGACGGTATTGGCCGCGGTGGCCGCGCTGGCGGGCGCGCTGCGTGCCGCCCGTTCAGGCGAACAGCGCTAGGAGTGCAGATGAACACACAGAACTTTGTGGTCCGCAAAGACCGGCTCGCAACCGCCGAGGTGCGCTCTCAGCCCGCCACGCCCCTGGCCGAAGGCCAGCTACGCGTGACCATAGACAGCTTCGCGCTGACCTCGAACAACATCACCTACGCCGCCTTCGGCGAGGCGATGAACTACTGGCGCTTCTTTCCGGTCATCGGTGTCGATGGCACCGCTGATGCAGTCTGGGGCTGCATACCGGTGTGGGGCTTCGGCACGGTGGCCGAATCGCGCCATCCGGAGATTGGCGCCGGCGAGCGTCTCTACGGCTATTTCCCGATGGCCTCCAGCGTCGACCTGACCCCCGGCCGTGTCTCGCCGCTGTCCTTCAGCGACAGCGCACCGCACCGCGCGGAGCTGCATGGGGTCTACAACCAGTACACCTGCTGCAGCGCCGACCCCTTCTACACCGCCGAGTCCGAGGACCTGCAGTCGCTGCTGCGGCCGCTGTTCACCACCTCCTGGCTGATCGACGACTTCCTGGCCGACAACGACTACTTCGGCGCCGCCGCCGATCCGCAACGGCGGCCGCTGATGCTGCTCTCCAGCGCGTCCAGCAAGACGGCCTATGGCACGGCGTTCCAGATGGCCAAGCGCAGCGGCATCGAGGTCGTCGGTCTGACCTCGGCGCGTAACGTCGCCTTCTGTGAAAGCCTGGGCTGCTACGGCCGCGTGCTGACGTACCAGCAACTCGACGAGATCGCCGCGGACGCTCCCGCTGTGTATGCGGATTTCGCCGGAAACGCGGCCTTGCGCAAGGCCTTGCATGCCCACTGCAAGCGCCTGGCCTACAGCAGTTCGATTGGCGGCACACACGTGGCCGAGCTCGGTGGCGGCCGCGACCTGGCCGGCCCGAAGCCGGTGCTGTTCTTTGCGCCGGCCCAGATCAAGAAGCGCAGCGGCGAGTGGGGGCCGCAACAGCTGGGGCAGCGGCTGGTGGAGGCCTGGCAGCAATTCCTGGCCACCGTCGGTGACCGCCAGCAACCCTGGTTGCGGGTTCAGCAGCACCACGGCGAGGCCGCGGTTGCGGCGGCCTATCTGAACGTCCTGGCCGGCCAGGGTGACCCGCGCACCGGGCACATCATGTCACTGTGATGGCGGGCTGAAGGCGGCTACGCCATCAGTCGCGGCATATTGCCCATGGCCGGCATGATGTTGCCGCGCAGCCGGGCCAGGATGGCCTGCCTGTCGGCATCCGCCTCGGACCGCGCGACATCGGCCACCATCGCCGCGAAGGCATCGAGCCGGGAGGCGCGCATCCACTGGCGCAGGGCCTTGTCCTGCGACCAGTGGTACTGGTTCATCATGCTCACCTGCATGGCGCGGGCATAGCCCGCCAGGTGTTTCGGGAAGGGCACCGGCGTGCACAGCTGGTTCTTGCCCGCGTCATCGGCCCCGTGCACCTCGACATAGGCGGTCAGCGCCGCGCTCAGCACCACCAGCGGGGCGCGCAGCAGCTGGACGACGATGCGCTCCCCCTGGAATACCGGCTCGTTGGGCCTCATCTGGATGGCCGAGGCGGTGCAATCGATGAACAGAGTGCCTGGGGCGACTGCCACCCGGCCCCGCTCCAGCAACATGGCGTCCGGTTCCAGCGACAGCACCCGCCCCAGCCGTGTCACCCGGGTGATGCGGCGCAGCAGCTCCACCTCGCCGGTGGACAGGGTGGCGTAGTGGAACATCGTCGGTGTCTGCGCCGGGTCGATGCGCAGCATCTGCCCCTTGGCTTCGAGCCGCAGGAACAGGTCGTCGACGGACGTCGCCTCGGCAAAGGCCGCCAATTTGTCGGCCTCGCCGCCGATGCTGTCGCCGAAGAACTCCAGCCCGGGCTGCGTATGCAAGCGGTTTTGCACCCAGGAGTCGCGCGGAACGACCCATTCAATGGCCTCGGGCAGGGCCCCGTTGCGCAGCAGCCAGATGGCGGCGTCCATGGCGGTCTTGCCTGCGCCCAGAACACAGAACTGCTGCGGCGTTGACGCAGCCGATCGCTGCCGCCAGAGCTGGGGCAAGGCATTCGGCGGCACCAGGCGCACGCCATCGGCAATGCTGAAGTTCGGTGTGTGGGTGGCGGGAATGGCCGGCGACATGAAGGTGGCATCCACGGTCTTCCGTCGCACCGCCACCCCGGTCTGCGCCCCCGACAGCAGGCTGACGATGCGCCCGTCTCCCAGGTACTCGCTCATCGGATGAAAGCTGACGCGGCCGCTGGGCAGGAAGCGCTGGCGCATCACCCGATCGAAATAGGCGCTGACCTCGGCGCCGCTGGCCAGTTCGTACATGCCGGCGTTGGGGCCGTGGTCGTCCTTGCGACGACTGCCCAGCTCGGTCGAATTGACGCCGTAGTAGGCCGAGGGCTGGTGCAGGCCGACGAAGGCGTAGGCATCGTTCCAGTGCCCGCCGGGGGCCGCGCGGCGGTCCACCAGGGTGATGTGCGCGTCGCTCTCGTCAAGCAGGGTATCGGCGAAGGCCATGCCGACCGCGCCGCTGCCAATGATCAGATAGTCTGTCTCCATCGCCGCTTGCCTCCCTGGGTTGGCGCCAAGTCTAGGGCCATGCCAGCAATGCCCGCAAGCGCTGATGGGCAGCATCGCCGGAGTCCGGCGGCACGCTCTGCCGGGCGCTCAGGTAGCGGCAGCTGAAGACGTCCAGGTAGGCCTCCAGCGTCTGCGCCGCGAGCAGGTCCCCGGCCATGGCCAGGCACAGGGCGGCGACCTCCGAGGTGCAGAAGTGGTGCTCGTGGGTGGAGCGGCGCAGGCGGTAACGGGACAGTTGGTCGGGCCGCAGGCTCAGCACCGGAAGCGCGTTCAGATACGGACTTTTGCGGAAGATCTTGCGCGCCTCGGACCAGGTGCCATCCAGCAGGACGAAGAGCGGCCGCCGCTGTAGCGCTGGGCCCGCATCGGCCGGCGCCGGCAGCAACTCGGTCACGACCCGCTCGGGCGCGGCGAACTCCCCCGGAAACACCAGGTATGGCTGCCACTGCGGATCTGCGAGCAAGTCCAGCAGGGCCGGGTCGACCGCCATGCGCGACCAGCTGAATGCCACCGTGTCGGGCACGACATCGGCAATCAACCATCCGGTGTTGCTGGGCTTGAGCGGCTCGAATTCGGCCATGATCAGGCACAGGGCTGCGCGCGTCGCCACCACCGGCCGCAGGGCGCACATGCAGTGGCTGGGGGGCAGGCGGCATGCAGGGCAACGGGGCTTGCGAGGACCGCCACGGTCAAGATAGGGCCGGTGTCCGCTGTGTGCCAGACAGGCGGCGCGCAACCGCGAAACCGCGTGCGGTTCGCCCGGCCCGCTCACCGACTCCCGCTTCGCAGAGGCTTCAGCAAATCGCTCAAGCCGTTATGGTCAATTTCGTGCATCAGGGCCAGCAGCCGCCCGACTTCGCCCTTGGGGAAGCCCTCCCGGGCAAACCAGTTCAGGTAATTGCCCGGCAGGTCCGCCAATAGCTTGCCCTGGTGTTTTCCGAACGGCATGGTCATGGTGACCAGTTTTTGTAGGTCTTCTGGGTTCATTTTTCTTCTGGCAGTTCTCAGGAGGGTGGCAGATCTCGGGTCGGCCGTTCGTATTGAATCCAACTCTGCCGGGCGCCGCAAGGACCTGCAGCCTCCTGGGAAAATACCACCCGGTTGCGCCCAGCGCCTATGGCCTGTTGGAGCAACGCGTCGACCGCCGCGATCAGGTCCAGAATCACCAGCGAGGCCACGCAGATCGGGATGAAGGCCGGCAGCTGCGCCAGTGGCGTGCGCGCAAAGGGCAGCGCAGCCAGAAAGAAGACGGCGGACACCAGCACCGTCAGGAGCGCAAACCTCCGCTCCCGCGGGCCCGCAGATGCTGTGGACAGAGGGCCTTACGAAGCCAGCGCCACGCTGCCAGACATAGGCCGGTCGCGGTATGACGACCCCGTCCCTGGCGCTTTTCTTCTTTGCCGGCATTGATGGCACAAGCCCGGATGGGCAGGGGCGCCAGTTTTCACAGGCGACCGGCCCGGGAAAGTTCGCTACATTGGCCGCCACTTCGGCACCTTGTTCTGCTTCCCATGAGCCTGCGCTATCACACCGTCCCCGTCACCGCCTTCCAGCAAAACTGCTCCATCGTCTGGTGCGACGAGACGCTGGAAGCGGCCGTCATCGACCCCGGCGGCGACCTGCCGCGCATCCTCCAGGCAGTCCAAGACCGGGGCTTGACGCTCAAGCAGATCCTGCTCACCCATGCCCACATCGACCATGCCGGTGGCACGGGCACCCTGGCGCGCGAACTCGGGCTGCCCATCATCGGACCGCACGAGGCCGACCAGTTCTGGATCACCGGCCTACCGCAGCAAAGCCGGATGTTCGGCTTCCCGCCGGCCGAGATGTTCACGCCGACGAGATGGTTGAATGACGGTGACAGCATGCGCGTGGGCCGCTGCTCGCTGCAGGTGCGCCACTGCCCCGGCCACACGCCTGGCCATGTGGTGTTCCACTCGATCGAGGCCAGGCGCTGTTTCGTCGGCGACGTGCTGTTTGCCGGCGGCATCGGCCGCACCGACTTCCCGCAGGGCAACTTCGAGACCCTGATCGCCAGCATCACCCAGCGCCTGTGGCCCATGGGCGACGACACCGTCTTCATCCCGGGCCACGGTCCGGAAAGCAGCTTCGGTGCCGAGCGGCGCAGCAACCCCTACGTCGGTGGCACTTGAGTGCGCTCGACGCGGCAGGTGAATTTCGCACAAACATTGCGGCGCATATTCACCGCTGTGCGCCGGCCTGAACTCCTAGGCTTGCTCCTGTAGCGCGGGGATTTCCGCCCTCGGCATTTCACAGGAGTAGCACCATGTTCGACACACTGGACAAGCCCCGGGCCGCTCGGCAGTCAGACACGCCCGAGCTCGGAGAACCGTCCTATCGCGGCCCAGAACGCCGGGCCAGCAGTGGCCTGCGCAACGAGCCCTGGCTGACCCTGATGCTGGACGAGATCGACTACGGCATGCTGGTGCTGAGCCCCGACGGCCACCTGCTGCATGCCAACCACACGGCCCGCGCCGAGATGGGCCCCTGCCACCCGCTGCAACTGCTGGGCACCGAACTGCGTGCCAGGCACAGTGCCGATGTGGCACCGCTGCGCGAAGCGATGCAGGGCGCCGCCGAGCGCAAGCTGCGCCGCCTGCTGACCCTGGGTCCGGCCTCGCAGGGCCTCAGCGTGGCCGTGGTACCGCTGGCGGCCCGGGGCGACGAGGCCGTGACGATACTGATGGTATTCGGCAAACAGCGCGTCTGCCAGGAGCTCTCGACCCACTGGTTCGCACGCCAGCACGGCCTGACCCCCACCGAAACCCAGGTGCTGCAGGGCCTGTGCCAGGGCCGCCTGCCCGGCGAGGTGGCCAGCCAGCACAGCGTGGCCCTGTCAACCGTGCGCTCGCAGATCAGCAGCATCCGCGCCAAGACCGGCGCATTGAATATCCGCGACCTGGTGCAGAAGGTGGCCTCGCTGCCGCCGTTGGTGAGTGCCTTGCGGGTGGGGATGCACTGAGGCGCGTGCGTTCCAGTCAGTTGGGGTCAGAGCGTGGGGCTGCGCTGCGCGCAGGTCCCAAGGTCTGACCCGCAAGGCCCTCAGTTGGGGTCAGAGCGTGCGGCTGCGCTGCGCGCAGGTCCCAAGGTCTGACCCGCAAGGCCCTTAGGCTGCCACCTCGAAGCGCTGCTCCGGCTTCTGAGCCCGCTCGAACAGCGGCTGCACCTTGGCCAGATTGGCCTCGATGTCGCGGATGCGGGTCGGTCCGGCCGGGTGCGTGGACAGCCATTGCGGCGGCGCGCCCTTGGACTGGGCGCCCATCTTCTGCCACAGGGTCACGCCGGCGCCGGGGTTGTAGCCGGCGCGGGCGGCCAGCTCCATGCCGACCAGATCGGCTTCGGATTCGTCTTCGCGGCTGAAGGTCAGGGTCAGCAACTGGCCGCCCATGTTCAGCAGCGCGTCGCCGGTATTGCCCAGGCCCAGCAGGCTGGACAGCACATTGGCGCCGATGCGGGTGGCCGCCGTCTTGCCCATGCGTTCGCGGGCATGCTCGCGCAGTGCGTGGGCCACCTCATGGCCCATGATCATCGCCACCTCGTCGTCACTGAGCTTGAGCTGGGCCAGGATGCCGTAGTAGAACGCGATCTTGCCGCCGGGCATGCAGAAGGCGTTGAGCTGCTTGTCCCCGATCAGATTGACCTCCCGGCGCCATTGCCTGGCGCGCTCGTTCCAGGGCAGAGCCACCGGGATGATGCGTTTGGCGATCTCGCGCAGCCGCACCAGTTGCGGATGCTTGTCGGGCGCCAGGCCGCGCTGCTGCGCTGCCTGCTGCATCATCTGCCGGTACTGCTGGGCGGCGGCCTGCTCCACCTGCTCGGCCGGCACCAGCTTGGCGAACTTGGAGGTGCCGCCCACCTCGACGCCCTCGCGGGCCAGCGCCGGCAGCGCGGCCGCTGCCCCGCCGGCCAGCAGCAGGCCGGTGAACAGGCGGCGCGAATGCCGGGCGCAGCTGCAACTTTGCACATGGGGCAATTCAAGATTGCCGTGAGGGTCGAAGTCGGGTGTCATGTGCATGGGGCGTCAGAGCGCAGGGGTGGCGGTCGGTTCCGTATTTTGGGCCAGACCATCAATCATCAAGTGCGGTGGCACCCGCGGGCACCTCCAGCGCGCGCACGCTGTCACGCAGCAGCCACAGCATCACCAGGGCCGGCAGGGCAACGACGGTCGAGGTGATGAAGAAACTGGGCCAGCCGATCGACTCGGCCAGCACGCCGGCCAGGGGCCCGACCCAGACCCGGCCCACCGAGGCAAAGGCCGACAGCAGCGCGAACTGGGTGGCGGTGAAGCGCTGGTTGCACAGGCTCATCAGCAGGGCCACGAAGGCCGCCGTGCCCATGCCGCCGGAGATGTTCTCGGCCGCGATCACCATCAGCAGGCCGCCATCGACCGGTGTGGCCTGCGCCAGCTTGACGAAGCCCCAGTCGAAGGCCGGCACGGTCAGGCCGCCCATCGCACCCTGGCCGTTCACCGCCAGCCACCAGAAGCCGAGATTGCTGAGCATCTGCAGCACGCCGAACAGCAGCAACGAGCGCCACAGCCCCAGGCGCAGCATCAGCAGGCCGCCGAGCAGCGCGCCGCCTATCGTCAGCCACAGGCCAATGACCTTGTTGACGACGCCGATCTCGGCCGTGCCATAGGCCATGGACTTGATCAGAAAGGGCGTCATCAGCGAGCCGGCAAAGGCGTCGCCGAGCTTGTAGAGCACGATCAGCGCCAGGAAGGCACCCGCGCCGGGCATCGAGAAGTAGCTGCGCAGCCCACCCAGCAGGGTCTCGAAGCGGGCCCGGCGTGCCGCCCAGGCGGCCAGCGGCAGGGTGAAGCCTATGCCCAGCATCAGCGCGAGCAGCTCCACCCAGCGGCCCTGCAGCGTGGCCGGCAGGCTGGTCTGCTGCAGCAGCGGGCCGAGCAGGGCCTGGGCAATGCTCAGGCCGAACAGGTCGCTGAGCTTGTAGCCCACCACCACCGCCAGCAGCACGGCCAGAAAGCCCAGGATGTCGTTGCGCGCCACACTGTTGGGCGGGGGCACGGTCTTGAGCCGGGGCAGGCACAGCGCCGAGACCACCGCCGCGCCGGCCATCAGCGCGGCCATCAGGCGATAGACCTCGGGCCAGGTCCAGCCGCCGCCCTGGGTCGGGTCGACCCAGATGAAGGCCACGCCGCCGGAGACGATCATCGCCAGCCGGTAACCGAGCACATTCAGCGACGAACCCATGCCCCGCTCGTGCGGGGCCAGCAGCTCGGTGCGGTACGCGTCGATGACCACATCCTGCGAGGCCGAGATAAAGGCCACCAGCACCGCCAGCAACGCAAAGGCGCGCGTCGCCTGCGAGGGCGAGGTGGCGGCCAGCAGCAGCAGGGCGCCGGCCATCAGCAGCTGCGTCAGCACCAGCCAGCCGCGCCGCCGGCCCAGCCAGGGCAGGTCAAAGCGGTCCATCAGCGGCGCCCACAGGAACTTGAAGGTGTAGGGCAGGCCGACCAGGCTCAGAAAGCCTATCGTCGCCACATCGATGCCCTCGACGCTGAGCCAGGCCTGCATCGCCTGCCCCGTCAGCGCCAGCGGCAGGCCGGAGGCAAAGCCCAGCACGATGACGACGGCCAGCCGGTGCAGCGCGGCCAGGCGCTGGGTGAGGGACAGGGGCAGAGGGGCAGGCACGGGGAGCTGGGGCATGGCGCGATTCTAGGAGTACCCCGTGAGAACGGTGCCAGGCCAAAACACCGACAATGTCCGCATGACTGCGCCCGGATCTGCCCCTCCCCTTCCCGCCGATGCCGCGGCCGCCTTCAGCGCCGGCGAGTTCCGCGCCGCCCTGGGCATGTTCGCCACCGGCGTGACCATCGTCACCGCACGTGGAGCCGACGGCAGCCTGGTCGGCCTGACCGCCAATTCGTTCAACTCGGTCTCGCTGACGCCCCCGCTGGTGCTGTGGAGCCTGGCCCAGCGGGCCGGCTCGATGCCGGTGTTCAGCCGCGGTTCGCACTACGCGATCAACATCCTGGCCGCGGACCAGAAAGACCTGGCCCAGCGCTTCGCGATGCGCGACATCGACCGCTTCGCCGGCGTCGCCTGGCGCGAAGGTGCAGGCGGCGCGCCGGTGCTGGAGGGCGCCGCGGCGGTGTTCGAATGCGCCAACCGCAGCCAGTACCAGGAAGGCGACCATGTGATCTTCGTCGGCGAGGTCGAGCGCTGCAGCTGGGCCGCCAATGCCCAGCCGCTGATCTTTCACGGCGGACGCTATTACACCGAGTTGCCGCTCTAGCTAGAACCGGTAACTCGCCTCGACACTGCAGCTGCGCGGCGCCATCGGCAGATCATTCGGGATACGCCCCGGCGCAAGGCTGGGTTCGCGGATGTCGGCATCCAACGCGTTACGCATCCGGGCGGCCAGGGTCCAGGCCGTGCCCGGCAGGGCCAGGCGCAGGCTGAGGTCCAGGGCCGTGTAGTCGGCCACCGGCGGGCGGGCATCGCCGACAGGCCGGGCGCGGCCGGCCACATGGTTGACCTGGGCGCCCAGGCGCCAGGCGCTGCTCAGGCGCCAGTCGGCCAGCAGGTAGCCATGATGGTGTGGCGCATAGCCGGCATCGACGGCGGTCGCGTCATCGCGCGAGCGCTGATAGCTGTAGCTGGCCTGCAGGCGCAACGCCTCGACCGGCTCCCAGCTGCCGCTGAGCTCGAGGCCCTTGCCGCGCTGATCGCCGGTGTTGTTGTAGGTCGTGCCGGTGCCGGCCAGAGCATTGGGCGTGGCGCGGATGATGTCGCCCATCTTGTAGCCGAACACCGACAGCGCCAGCTACGCCGCACGGTTGGGCTGCCAGATCAACACCGCCTCGGTGGTGCGCTGGGTCTCGGGCTGGATGTCGGGGTTACCGCGCGACACCGGGTTGTTGATGCTGTATTGCTCGTTGAAGGTGGGCGCACGGAAGGCCCGCCCATGCAGGAACTTGAGGCTGAGGTTGTAGGCCGCCTCCCAGACCAGGGCGATGCGTGGGTTGACGGTGCTGCCGAAGTCGGAGAAGCGGTCGGCGCGCAAGCCCAGGGTCAGCGCCCAGTCGGGCGAGACCTGCCAGTCGTCCTGCACGTAGGCGTAGGCAACGCGGCGGCGCTGCGGCCGCATGAAGGGATCGATGCTGGTGTGGTCGGTGATCCCGGGCAGCGGGATCGGCAGGCCATTGGGCGCAAAACCAAAGTTCTTCAACTCGCGCGTGCGGTAGAGGTCCAGGTCCTCCAGACCCAGGCCGATGCGCATTTGGTGGCCCTTGAAGCCGGCATAGCTCAGATAGCCATGCCAGCGCCACTGCCGCTCCCAGGTCTCCGGGGCACCGAACATGCCCATCGGGAACACCCCGGTCGGGAAGCGAACGCCGGCCGGAAAAATCTGCAGCGGCCGCGGATAGGTCACCGCATAGTGCATCGCGCTGAGGGTGAAGCCCGCACCGAGCTCCGGGGCCAGCTGGGCCGCGCTCCATGACAGGTCGCTGACCAGACGCTCGGTGCGATACAGGCCGGTCGGATCTAGCGCCAGCGACACCCCGGCCGCAGCCCCCAGTTCGCGCTGCTTGTAGTTCAAACGCAGGCGCCATGTGGCCAGCGCCAGGTCAAGATTCGCGTCAACGCTTTCGTTGCCCTGGTTCATGCGGCCGGGAGCCAGGCTGGCAGCCGAGCCGAAGGTGCGGTCGTTGAAGCTCTGCGCATCGGCCTCAAGGCGCGAGCCCGGGCCGTCACTGCTGTAGCGGCGCAGAAAAGCCGCCAGCTGCACCGGCCCCCAGCTGCCACCGTGCTGGACCCAGGCCTCGCGGCTACCAAACGAGCCCAACCGCAGACCGGCCTCGGTGCCAGCGATGTCTTGCGCAGTCTTGGTGATGATGTTGACTACACCGGCATAGGCGTCGGCGCCGTACAAGGCCGAGCCCGGGCTCAGCATCACCTCGATGCGGGCGATATGTTGCACCGGCAGGCCGCCCCAGCCGTTGCCGCGGTTGCCGACGAACAAGGTCGTCATCGGCACGCCGTTCTGCAGCACCAGGGTCTGCGGGTTGTAGGCGCTGTAGATGCCACGCACCAGATACAGCGTCGGGTAGCTGCCGCTGCTGCGGCCAACATGCAGGCCGGGCACACGCTCCAGCACCTCGTCGAGGTCATGGGCGCCCATGGCCAGGATGTCTTGCGCGGTGATCACGGTCGCTACAGCGGGGGCGCGCAGCAGGGTCTGCGCGGTGCCACTGGCGATGCTCAGCGTGGCCTGGTCGCCATAGACCTCGGCCAGCTCCTGCTCTTCGCTGCCCTGGGCTGCCGCCATGGCGCGCCACGACAGGCTCAACACCGCGAACCATCTCAGCCTCTGCATGGCGTTCTTCCTTCGCAACGGTCGCTGGCCGGGGCTCATCTTGCTACGCACCGGGAGGGCTGTCCAGCAGCGTCGCGGCCTCGCCGGACTGACCCGGTTGCGGAGCTTGTGGTGCCTGGCGCGGCAGACTGATCAGCACGCGCGTGCCGGCACCCGGCTCGCTATCCACCTGCACCCGCCCGCCGAGCAGCCCGGTCACCAGGCTGTGCACGATCTGCATGCCCAGGCCCGAGCCGCCCTGACCCAGCTTGGTGGTGAAGAAGGCCTCGAACACGCGCAGGCGCACTGCCTCGTCCATGCCCTCGCCGTCGTCGCTGCAGATGATCTGTATGCGGTCCTCACCCAGTGCATGACACTGCACTTTCACCCGCCCCTGATCTCGGCCGGCAAAGCCATGCAGCAGGGCGTTCTGAACGACATTGCTGATGACCTGGCCCAGCGGGCCGGGATAGCTGTCCATCCGCAGAGCGGGCTCCAGCTCGACCGCCAGCTGATAAGGCGAATGACGGAACATCGGCTGCAGCGTGGCCAGCAACTCGCCAATGACCTCGTGCGCAAGAAAGCGGCGCCGCATGTCAGTGGTCTGGTCCAGAGCCAACTGCTTGAAGCCGCGGATGATCTCGGCAGCACGCCGCACATTGCTCATCACCAGTGTGTTGCCCTCGATGGTCTTGCTCAGCATGCGGTCGAACTCGGACTTGCGCAATTGACCGGCATGCATGGCCTTAGACAGCTGGGTCTGCTCGGCCTGCAACGTCGAGGCAGCCATCAGCGCGTTGCCCAGCGGCGTGTTCAGTTCATGGGCCACGCCGGCCACCAGTCGACCCAGCGAGGCCAGCTTCTCGGCCTCGATCAGCTGCCGCTGGGTGTCACGCAAGGTGTCCAGCGCCTGCTGCAGCTCGCGGTTGGCACTGCTCAGCGAGCGCGTGCGCTCCTCCACTCTCTCCTCCAGGGTCAGCGCATGGCGGGCCAGCTCCTCGTTCTTCTGCTGCAGCTCCTGCTCGCGCAGCTCCAGCGCCTGCATCATGCCGTTGAAGACATGGGCCATATTGGCAATGTCGCGCGGCCCCTCGACCTGGGCACGCAGGCCCAAGCGTCCCTCGCCGGCATGAGCCATCACGGCGGCCAGCTCGCCCAGCGGCCGGGTCAGCCGGCGCGCCAGCTGCCGTAAGGCCCAAAGCAGCAGGGCCGACAGCGCCAGTCCGACGCCGAAGTTGATCGCCACCAGCCGGCCGACCAGATGCACCAGCGCGGCCTTGCCCTGAGTGACGCGGACAAAACCGAGCAGTTCGGCCTGCGCCGCCGGGGCCTCGAACGGCGAGGCCTCGCCCGGGTGCATGCGCACCGGCGCGACAAAGGTCCAGGCCGCACCGGTCTCCGCCTCCAGATAGGGTTCCAGGGCAGCTGCCTGCGGTGGCACGGCCACGGCGGGCGCTGCGCCGCCACGTGCCAGCAAGGCCCGACCATCGGCACGCAGCAGCTCCACCCGCAGCACATCGGGGAACGACAGCGCCCGCTCCACCGGCTCGCGCGCGTTGTCGGCCCCCTCGGTCAGCAGGGCGAGCTGACTTTGCTGGGCCAGGCTGGTGGCCAGGTTCAGGCCCTGACGCACCAGGGTTTCGCGGACCTGCAAGCTGCCCTGCCAGGACGACAGCACGGCCGACACCGCGGCCACCCCCAGCACGCCGGCGGCCACCGCCAGGGTCAGCTGCCGTCGAAAGTTCGCGCCTCGCAGGCGGGCGCTCCAGCGCGCCAGCAGTCGACTCATCGCTCGGGCAGCAGCAGCTCGAAGGCCCGCTGCAGTCGAGGGCTCTGGTCCAGGCCCAGATGGCTGGCGGTACGGGTGTTCAGCGCCGCGTGCACGTCGCGCAGCGGCAGGGCGCTGCGCGGCCCGGCATTGCCGGCCAGACGCGCCAGCGCCGACCCCCCCACTACGGCCCAGCTCGAGATTGTTCGGGTAAAGCGCGAACAGCGCGCCCCGCCGCACATGGCCGAGATTGCTTGAAAACACTGGCACGCCGTGGTTCCAGGACTCCTGCAGCACCAGGGGCAACACCGTCGACTCATCAACCGACAGGGGGTCTTGTGGCAGCCACAGTGCCTGCTGCGGCGAGGCCTGGGCGAAAAACTCCTGATAGTGGCGCAGCGCGGCTTTCAGGTCGCCGACCTCCTGGGCCTGCAGTTCGAGGCCCAGCTGACGCGCGGCTTCCTGGGCGAAGCGCATCAGCCAGGCGCTGTGGCGCGCCGAATAGGCCACGCTGACGCGCTTGACGCCGGGCATCAAGCCCTTCAGACGCTGCAGCAGCAGCAGCGGATCGGGGGCCAGGCTCAGCACGGTGGCATCACGCGCCTCGGCCTCGCTGGGGCTGATCACACCGCCGGCCACGACCTCGATGCGGCGGTCCAGCGCGCTGGCCAGGCGCAGCCCGGCACGGCCCAACGCGATCACCAGTCTGGGTTCGCGCCGCTGCATATCCGCCGCCAGGCCAGCCATGTCGGCCTCGGCCGGCACCGCGACCCTGAGGATACGGGCCTGCAGCCGGTCGTCTATGCCTTCGAGGATCTTGGCAAAGATGGCGCGGAACGGCTCGCCGATCTCGGGATACAACACGGCCAGGGCCTCGGCGCGCACGTTCTGCGCCCGCGCACCGGCCCAGGGGCCGCCGACACCCAGCGCCACTGCCAGGCGCTGCAGGCAGGCACGCCGGCCCTCGCCCGTCGCTGATCCTTGCAATACTGCTGTGTCCACAAGCCTTCCATGAGCCCCGGCTCTGCGCCGGGTGACTGACAGCGCTGGTAGCGCGGCCACCCGGCAAGTCTAACGGGGGCAGCAGCCAGTGACCGCATCAAACTGCCGCTTCCACCGCGACCTGCTGGCGCCGGGCCAGCTGCGAGCACCCGCCATAGCCCCAGGCCGAAGCTGGCAGCTGCTGCACCACCGCATAGCTGGCCGGATGCAGCGGGCCGAGCTGTTCGCCCAGCAGCAGATGCACCGCCCGCAGCCAGGCGGCGATCTGCGCCTCGGTATTGGTGCCGGCCGTGACCTGCACTTCCAGGTGGTAACTGGCCAGCGCCTGCACGGCAAGCGAGCGCCGGGCGACAAACCAGTCCTGCACCAGCACGCGAGTGATGCGCACGGCGGTGAGGTCCGGGTCCTTGGCGAGATGCAGGGCCGTCAGATCGGTCAGCTCCTGGGCCAGGTGCGCGTGATCGGGTTCCCGGCCGGGCGCCGGGCTGAGACTGAGGTGCAGATGGGGCATGAGATTCTCCGTTCAGGTCAGTTCAGAAATAGCGTTGGCGCAGCTCAACCGTCCGCCAGCGCGCCTCGCTGCGGGCTATCCAGGCACTGAGCCAGCGGTCGAGCAAGGCATGCAACGAAATGGAGCGTGGAACAAGGGGCAGCTTCATGGGGCACTCCGGTTTGTGATTCGGTGTGTCCATGGTATGTTTGCAAAATCGCACAAACAACTGCACAAACTGCACTTGAAGTTTGCAACTTTGCACACGGAGGCCCCGCACGGCACAGGCATGCCCGACTGGGACGACCTGCGCTATGCCCTGGCAATTGCCGACCACGGCTCCTTGAACGCCGCGGCCCAGGCGCTGGGCGTGCGCCACACGACCGTGCTGCGGCGGCTGAATGCGCTGGAGCAGGGCCTGGGCACGCGCCTGTTCGAGCGCCTGCGCCAGGGTTATCAGCCGACCGAGGCCGGTGCGCTGATGGCGCAACAGGCGCGGGAGATGCAGCAGGCCATAGTCGAAATGCAGCGGCGCATCGTCGGCCGCGACCTCGAGCTGCAAGGCGTGCTGCGGTTGACCACTGCCTTCGTTGCCACCCTGCACCTGCTGCCCGAAGCGCTGGCGGCGTTCCGGCGCACGCATCCAGGCATCACGGTCGAGGTCAGCGAGAACTCAGCCCTGGTCGATATGTCGCGCCGCGACGCAGATGTCGCGCTGCGCATGAGCCGCCTGGTGCCAGAGCATCTGGTCGGGCGCAACCTCGGCGATCTGCGCATGCGTGTGTACGCCCGGCGTGGCTCGACCACCCTGCCGCAGCGCATCACGCCACTGCCCGAGCTGTGCCGCGACCACCCCTGGATCGGCTTTGACGGCGAGCGCCGCACGCGTTTCTTCGACCGCTGGATGCTGGATCATGTGCCGCCCGCGCAAGTGGTGATGCGCCTGGACCTGCTGCGCCCGGCCGTGGCCATGGCCCGCACCGGCCTGGCGCTGGCGCTGCTGCCGACGGTGATCGAGGATAGCGAGCCCGAGCTGGTGGCGGTATCCGAAGTGCTGCCCGATGTCAGCACGCCGGTCTGGCTGCTCACCCATCCGGACCTGCGCCACACTGGCCGTGTGCGGGCCTTCATGCAGGAGGTGGGCGCGGCGCTGGAGCAGCGGCTGAAGGACGCGCCTTGAAATGCGCGCCGGCCGCCCAAGATGCGGATGTCTGCGCCAAGGAACCGCCATGCTGATCACCTGCCCCCACTGCCAAGCCAAGAACCGCGTGCCCGACGAGCGTGCGCAGCAGGACCCGGTCTGCGGACGCTGCGGCCTCGAACTGCTGGACGGCAAACCCATCACCCTGAGCGACGCCAGCTTCGATGCCGTGGTCAAGGGCAGCGAGCTGCCGGTGCTGGTGGACTTCTGGGCCCCCTGGTGCGGCCCCTGCCGGCAGATGGCGCCGCAATTCGAGCAGGCCGCCGCCCAGCTCAAGGGCCAGGCCCTGCTGGTCAAGGTCAACAGCGACGAGAACCCGCAGCTGGCGCAGCGCTTCGGCATACGCAGCATCCCGACGCTGGTCAAGATTCGTCAGGGGGTCGAACAGCAACGGGTCTCGGGCGTGCTGCCGGCCGCGCAGATCGTGGGCTTGACTCGCGGCTAGATCAACGGCCGATGCTGCGCCCGACCGGCAGGGCCTGCGGCCAGGCCTGCAGTTGCTGCCAGCGCCAGCGCAGCAGGCCCAGCCAGACCGGCAACGCCAGGGGCAGGGCCAGCCAGCGCGGCCAGGCCAAACCATCAAGCACCACCGCCAGGCTGATGGCCAGCGCAATGCCGCCGCCGATCAGGGCCACGTACCAGAGCTCGCGCGGCAGGCCGCGCCGCGACCAATCGGCCCACAGTGTGACCGACAGCAACAGGCCCACGGCCACCAACAGCGCCGCATTCTCCAGCGCCCGCGGGCCGAGCAGGAGCTGCAGCAAGATCAGCGTCATCAACAGCGCGACAAGGACATGCCACAACTGGCGCCGCGCCAATGCCCGGTTCAGCGCGGCGCCGCGCGGCATGCCCGGCAGCAGCATCAGCAGTGCCTGCTCGCGCCGCGACTGATGTAGCGCAGCCGGCAGGCCCAGCAGCGGGCTGAAGCAGGCACTCATCACGCCAACGGTCATGCCGGCCACGCCCTTGCTGCGGATCAGCTCCCAGGTGACCGGCGTCCACATCAGCACGCCGACCAGCAGCAGCGCGGCCAGTGCCAGCACCAGCAGCACGGCACCGAGGTGGGCGGCCCAGTGCGAGTTGCCGTAGAGCACCAGTTCGGCGCGAGCCAACACGCTGCGCGGCTGCGGCCGGGCACGGGCTAGCAGCCAGGCGCACCACAGCCCATACAACCAGTTGAAGGCGCTGCCCACACCACCCGCGCCCGGGGTCTCGGCCACGCTCCAGCGGGTCGAGCGGGGCCTGCGACGCCACTCGGCCGCGCGGGCCTGCGCACGCCGATGCCCCGTACCGCCGGCCAGCACGATGCGGCTGAGCAGCCAGGGCAGAAGCAGCAGCCCGCAGGCGGCCAGGATCAGCGGTTGTTCGGCATACCAGCGGCGCATGGCAACACTGAGCAGGCCCCAGACCACGCCGTCAGACCACCACCAGGCGGTGGACGGCACGATCCACAACCACCACAAGGTGTGGGGCCAGCGCACGCTGACGCCGATCATCAGCAGGCAGCCCCCGGCCGCCAGCGACCAGACCAAGGAATCGCCCAGAGCCGCGCCCACCAGCAAGCCGCAGGCCGGCGCCAGCGCCAGCATCAGCACCGCGGCACAAGCGCGCAGATGCTGCAGATGGCCGGGCACCAGGCGCGCCGCATGGGGATGGTTCTGCTGCACCAGGCTGATCAGCAGGGCCAGGCCCAGCATCTGCAGATAGACCACCGCGATCAGCAACCCCAGCTGGGTGGCGGCATGGGCACCCTTGAAATAGGCCAGCAGGGCCACAGGCAACAGCCAGCCGGCCGCCACCAGCAGCGGCCAGACCCGACGCGAGGTGCTGCAGGCCGACCACCAGGGGCCCAGCAGGATCTGCGCCTGGGGAATTGCCGCCAGTGCGCGCATCAGCTCAACTCCATGAACAGGTCTTCCAGGTTCAGCGGCTGCAGCAACGCCACCGCCGGCACGCCTCGCGCAAAGCGCAGCAGCCACTGCTCGCGCCCCGGCGCCAGCGGCTGGCGGCGCAGCAGTTGCGCGCCATGGGCGGCCTGCAGGGCCTGCAGCTCGGCCGGGCTGCCGATGGCGATGCGCACCTGGTCCAGCAACTCCTCCAGCGGTGCCTGGCAGGCGATGCTGCCTTCCTTCAGAAAGGCAACATTGAAGGCCACCCGCTCGAGATCGGACAGGATGTGGGTGGAGAACACCACCGTCGTGCCTCTATCGAGCACACGCTCGACCAGTTCGCGCAGAAAATCGCGCCGACCCGCGGGGTCAAGACTTGCCACCGGCTCGTCCAGCACCAGCAGGTCGGGCTCGTGGGCCAGCGCGCGGATGATGGACAGGCGCTGTTGCTGGCCGCCCGAGAGCTTGCTGATGAGCCGGTCGCGCGGCACCTCCCATCGCGACATCAGGCCCTCGACCTTGGCCTCGTTCCAGCGCGGATAGAAGCTGCGGAAGTAGGCCAGCAGCTGGCCGGCGGTAAAGCCTTCGAACAGGTCGGATTGCTGCGGCACGTAGCCGACGCGTGCCCGCAACTCATCGTCCAGTTGCGTCACCGACCGGCCGAACAACCGCACCTCGCCGGCATCGGGTTCGCGCAGGCCCAGCAGGCACTCCAGCAAGGTGGTCTTGCCGGCGCCGTTGCGGCCCAGCAGGCCGACCACCTGGCCCGGCTGCAGCACCCAGTCCAGCCCGCTGAGCACGGCTTGCCCGCCATAGCGCAGGCTCAGGCCGCTCAGCGCCACCGAGGCCTCGGGTGCCAGCGCCGCGGCACCCGCGGGCAAGCCAGCTTCGGCGGCAATGGAAAAGGTGGTGCTGTTCATGATTTGGGCTCCCCAGCATGAAGAATCTCGTTGAACAAGGCCAGCGCCTGCGCCGCAGACAGCTCCAGCTCCCGCGCCTCCTGGGCGGCACGCTCCAGGCTGGGCCGCAGCAGCTCGGCCCGGTCCAGCGGTGCCTGCGCGCGCCGATGCTGCGCCGCCACCCGCATTGCCAGGCCGCGGCGGCGCTCCAGCAGGCCTTCAGCCTCCAGCAGCCCATAGGCCTTGGAGATGGTCATCGGGTGCACCACCAGCCCCTGAGCCAGTTCGCGCACCGACGGAATCTCGTCGCCAGCCCTCAGCTGCCCGCTGGCCACCAGCCGCCGCACCAGCTCCACCAACTGGCGATAGATCGGTTCGGTGGAGCCGGTGTTGATGTGAAAGAGGTCAAGAGCAGACAAGGGAGCATGGATTAATATGGTGTACCAATACAGTAGTACACACACGTACCCTTTGTCAACAGGTGTGCAGTTCCGCCGACATCCGTTGTCGAAACCCATTCAACTCTGAACTTGGTTCCTCCCTACGTACAGGGTGCTGACGGAGGCTGCTCCCATGTGGCAGCTCGACCTGAGCAGCTACCTGATGTAGATGGCGCACCTCATCACCCCCTTTCTCGCGCCGGTCAAGCTATGGGCGCTTCTGATGCGTCGGCGCGCGACCATGATCGTCATGCAGTTGAAAAAGCGACATCGCGCCCGCAGCACCGCCAAAAAAATCGACTTGAAAGGCAACGATCCCGCACGTCACCTGCCTGACTTAGCGTGCACCGAGTGGCTTTCGCCGTGCATACGCTTCGGCAAACGCCACGAACCAGTCCACGCAGTCGGCGTTGGCCATCGCGTCGCGCTTGAGCACCGCATCGGCGCTGGCACCCAGCAGCAGCTTCTTCACCGGCAACTCCATCTTCTTGCCCGACAGGGTGCGCGGAATCGCCGCCACCTGGACGATCTCGTTCGGCACATGGCGGGCCGACAGCCCTTGCTTGATCGCCTCGCGCAGCCGCCGGGTCAGCGCATCGTCCAGGACCAGGCCCTCGCGCAGCACGACGAACAGCGGCATATAGCTGTCGCGGCCGAGATACTCGAGATCGACGACCAGGCTGTCGATCACCTCGGGCAGCGCCTCGACGGCGCGGTAGAGCTCGGCCGTACCCATGCGTATGCCATGGCGGTTGATGGTCGCATCAGACCGGCCGTAGATGATGGCCCCGCCCTCGGGCGTGATCTTCAGCCAGTCGCCGTGGCGCCAGATGCCCTCGCCCTGCGCGCCGCGGTACATGTCGAAATAGCTTTCCAGGTAGCGTGCATTGCCGGGGTCATTCCAGAACATCAAGGGCATCGACGGCATCGCCCGGGTGCAGACCAGCTCGCCGACCTCGTCGATCAAGACCTGGCCCCTGCCCTGGGCATCGGGTTCGCCGAAAGCCTGCACGGCCGCGCCCAGGCAGCGGCATTGCATCTGGCCGCGGCGCACCGGCAGCGTGGGCACCCCGGCCAGGAAAGCGCCGGCAAAGTCGGTGCCGCCGGCGATGCAGGCGATCCAGATCGGCCGGCCCTCGACCTGGGGCAGGCGGCTCCAGATCCAGTCATAGCACTCGTCGGCCAGCGGCGAACCGGTGGAGCCGACGGCACGCAGCCGAGACAGGTCCGCATGCTGCCTTGGCTGTGCCCCGGCCTTCAGGCAGTTGGCATAGAAGGCCGCGCCGGCGCCGAAGAAGGTGACGCCGGCATGCGCGGCAAAGCGCCACAGCGTGCTCCAGTCGGGTCTGTCGCGGGTGCCACCCGGATTGCCGTCGAACAGGCATATGGTGCTGCCACCCAGCAGGCCGTTGACCTGGCAGTTCCACATGATCCAGCCGGTCGAGCTGTACCAGTGAAAGCGGTCGCCGTCCTCGGCGCTGGCGCCGATATTGTTGTGCAGCGTGCCCATCTTCAGCGCCTCCAGCACCACGCCGCCATGGCTGTGGACGATGGGCTTGGGCAGGCCGGTGGTGCCGCTGGAGTAGACGATCCACAGCGGATGGTCAAAGGGCAGCGGCTCGGGCGCCAGCTCCGCTGTGCCCGGCGAAATCAGGTCCGCGAACGCATGGGCGGCCCGCGCCGGCCCCGCCAGCAGCTGCGCTTCGGCCTGGGCATCCAGGCAGGGCAGCAACACCACATCGCGCACGCTGGGCAGGGCCGCCAGCAACTGCCGCAGCAGCGGCATACGATCGAAACCCTGGCCGCCATAGACGTAGCCATCGACGGTGATCAAGACCTTGGGCTCGATCTGGGCGAAGCGGTCCAGCACGGCCACCGGGCCCATGTCCGGCGAGCAGACCGACCAGATCGCGCCCAGGCTGGCCACGGCCAGAAAGGCAAGCACCGTCGGCGGGATATTGGGCATATAGGCCACCACCCGGTCGCCACGCTGAACACCCAGCCGCCGCAGCGAGGCAGCCAGTGCACCCACCTGGCGCTGCAGCTCGGGCCAGCCCAGCTCGCCCACGGCATGTTGGGCCAGCATCGCCTCATTGGCCCAGACGATGGCCGGATGGCCGGCGGCATGTGCGGCCGGCCCATGGCGCATCACCTGGCTGGCGTAGTTCAGGCTCGCGCCCTCGAACCAGCGCGCGCCGGGCATCTTCTCCTCACACAGCGCGCGCTCAAAGGGCGTAGCGGACTGCAGCTCGAAATAGTCCCAGATGCTGAGCCAAAAGGCGTTGAGCTCGGTAACGGACCATTGCCATAGCGCGTTGTAGTTGTCGAAATGCAGGCCTCGAGTGCGGGCCAGCCAGTCCTGGTAGCGGGTGATATGGGGGGTGGGCTGCGTCATGTCCGCAGCTTCGCGTCCACCGTCACGCGGGTCAAGGCGGGAAGACGCTGTTTGTTCTCTCGCCGGGACAAACCCCGGCACCCTGCGAACCTAGGGGGCCGGCAAACTGGCCTTTTCGCCGCAGCAGTCGTACGCTCGGCCGCTTGACTTGCATGCCGGCCGGTCCGGCGCGAACCAGGAGAAAGCATGAAGAGACTGATGCAACTTGCCCTGCTGGGCGGCTCCTTGCTGGGCAGTACGGCCTGGGGCCTGCCGGTGATCACCACGTTCGAGGCCGCGGGCGCCAATGCGGCGGCCATCACGGCCACCCGTGACGCCTTCCGTGCCGCCATCGGCGGCGGCGGCGTCGCCGGGGCGAATGGTTCGTTCGGCGGGCTGCGGCGCGAGATCAACTGGGATGGCGTGCCCGACGCCCGGTCCGACTCGAACCCCCTGCCAGCCAATTTCTTCAACCTCAACTCGCCGCGCGGCGTCGTCTTCAGCACGCCGGGCACCGGCTTTCTGGTCAGCGCCAATGGCGGCGGGGCCACGCCGGCCCTGTTCGGCTTCGCCAGCGACTTCCAGGCCTTCAGCCCACAGCGGCTGTTCACCGCCGTCAACAGCAACGTCACCGATGTGAACTTCTTCGTCGCCGGCACCGCGCAGGTGGCCACCTCTACGGCCTTCGGCCTGGTCTTTGTCGATGTCGAGGTCGGCGGCCTGACCAAGCTGGAGTTCTTCGACGCCAACAATGCGCTGATCTACTCCCGCGACGCGCTGGTCTCCGGCAACCAGGGCCTGAGCTTTCTCGGCGCCACGGTCAGCGGCGGGTCCATCAGCCGGGTGCGCATCACCTCGGGCCTGAATACGATCGTTGCCAATGGCCTGCTCGGCAATCCGAATGACGATGTGGTGGTGATGGACGACTTTCTGTATGCCGAGCCGTTGGCGGCCGTGCCGGAGCCGGCCAGTGCGCTGCTGGCCGCGGCCGGACTGGCCTTGGTCGGCGGCCTGGCCCGGCGGCGTCAGATCAGGTCGACATAGCGCCAGTAGTCCCGCGCAAACGGGTGCCGCATGAAGCCGCGCACGCGTGGCTGGCACAGATCGGTGTTGATCGTGTGCAGGTGCGGGATGTAGGGCATATAGGCCAGCAGCAGCTTGTTGGCCTGCTGCATCAGGGCCAGGCGCTCGGGCCCGTCGGGCAGGCGGCGCTGGCGATCGTAGAGCTTGTCGAAGGCGGCGAGCTTGAAACGGGCATCGTTGGACTGCTCGGCATTGGGCCCATAGCCCATGCCGAGGAAGAAGTCGCCGTCGGGCGTGCCGGCGGTCCAGGTGAAGCCCCACATCATCAGCTTGCCGGCCAGTGCGCGCTTGATCAGCTCGCCGAAGCTGCCGTCTTCGAACTGCATGCGCAGGCCCACCGCGTCCATGCTCTTCTTCCACAGCTCATTGATCTGGCGCTGGCGCTGGCTGCTGGTGGCGGCCATGCGCAGTATCAGCGGGCTGCCGTCGGGGTTCTCGCGGTAGCCGTCGCTATCCCGGTCGGCGTAGCCGTAGAGGTCCAGCAGCGCATTGGCCCGGGCCGGATCGCTGCCGCTGAGCTCGGTCTTCAGCGCCGGGTCATAGCCATAGGTGTGCGGCACCTGCAGCGACTGCGCGGCCACCGCCCGGCCCTGGTAGACGCGCTGCGCCTCGGTCGGGGCGTCGTAGGCCAAGCCAATAGCGCGGCGCAGCGCCACCTTCTCTGGCGCGTAGCCGCCGACCTGCGGGTCGTCGAAATTGAAGTAGCTGTGCTTGACCTCGGCCCCCACCTGGCTGCGCGCCTGCACACCGCGCTGGGCCAGATAGGGCGCCAGCTTCGCCCCGGGCATGGCCAGCGTGGCGAATTCGGAGGGCAGCAGCAACTGGTCGAACTCGCCGCCCAGAAAGGCCAGCCAGCGCGGCTGGCTCTCGATGATGATGCTGATCTCGACGCGATCGACCAAGGGCAGCCGGCGCCCGCGCAGATGGGCGGCCATCGCCTCGGCCTGGGCATCGCCGGGCGGCGCCAGGCTGTCGAAGATCTGCTCGCGAAAGCCCGGGTTGCGCTCCAGGATGATGCTGGAGCCGCGCCGCCAAGCCTTCAGCCGGAACGGCCCGGTGCCGACCGGATGGGCCATCAGCTCGTCGCCATAGGCCTCGACCACCTCGCGTGCCACCGCGCCGCTATAGCCTGGCGCGGCGAAGACATGGACGAAGCGCGGGTCGGGCTCGGCCAGATTGACCTCGAAGCGGTAGCGGTCGAGCACGCGCAGGCCGGCCACCGGCTCGTCGTAGGGAAAGGGCTGCTTGCTCTTCTGCACCCGGCGGCGCAGCTCGGACAAGCCCAGCAGCTTGGCGTTCTCGAACTGGTACAGGTGCTCGGTGCGCACCTGGGGGTCGTAGTAGCGCTTGATGCTGTAGACGTAGTCGGCCGCCACCAGCTCGCGCCTTTTTCCAAGTTCATTGCCCTTGAACGCCGGATCGTCGGCAAAGAACATGCCCGGCCGCACGGTGAACACCAGGCGCTTGAAGTCGCTTGACAGCTCGGGCAGGGCCGCCGCCGTCAAGGGCCGCAGCAGGGCCGGCCGGGCCAGGCAGTCATAGGTCAGCAGTGACTCGAAGATGTGCGCGTTGATGACCACCGAGGCCTGGTCCGAGACCAGCGGTGGATCGAAGCCGACCTCACCGGTGTTGAAGGCCACGCGCAGGGTTTTCAGGCCCGGCTCTGCGGCCGCAGCGGTCAGTCCCGGGGCCACGCTCAGGGCGCCGGCCTGGGCCAGCAGGGTACGGCGCCGCATCGTCAAATCAGCCCTGCGGCTTGTCGCGGCCGGCCGGGGCCTGCACGTCGATGAAGCGCCAGAATCCGTTCATGAACGGGTGGGGCTTGAGCCCGGTCAGCCATGGCTGGGTCAGGCTCAGGCCGATGCGGTGCACATGGGCCTTGATCGGCATATAGGCCACCAGCAGGCGGTTGGCCTCCCTGATCAGCACGGCGCGCTCAGGGCCATCGGGCAATGCGCGCATCTTCTCGATCAGGCGGTCGTACTCGGGCAGCGCGAAGCGCACGAGGTTGTCCTCGCCCTTGGCCGGGCCATAGGCCATCACCAGGGACTCCTCGGCATCGGGCCGGGTCGAGGTATTGCCCAGATTCCACATCATCAGCTGGCCGGCGCGGGCCTGCTTGAGCTGCTCGGGCCATTGGCTGATGTTGAAGTTGATGCGCAGGCCCACCGCATCCATGTACTTCTTCCACTGCTCGCTGAACTGACGCGAGCTGCTATCGGGCTGGGTGTACTGCTGCAGCACCAGGGGCGAGCCGTCGGGCAGGTCACGCCAGCCGTCGCCGTCCTTGTCCACATAGCCATACATGTCCAGCAACGCCTTTGCCTTGGCTGGGTTGTACTCGATCATCTCGGACTTGAAGTCGGCCGCGTAGCCGAAGGTCTCCGGTGGCGCCAGGCCCTGGGCCGGCACGGCCAGCTGCTTGCGCAGACGGCGTATCTCCTCGTCGGTGTCATAGGCCAGCGAGATCGCGCGGCGCAGCGCCACCTTCTCGGGGCTGTAGCCGCCAACCACCGGGTCTTCCATATTGAAGATGGTGAACACCAGGTCGGCGCGAAGTGCCTTGTGCAGATGCATGCCGCGCTTGGCCAGATTGGGCGCCAGCTTGCCGCCCGGTGCGGCCAGATTGGCATAGTCGTAGGGCACAGCGACGAGGTCGAAGTCTCCGGCCTGGAAGGCCAGCCACAGAGGTTGCGACTCGCTGATGATGGAGATTTCGACCCGGTCCAGCAGCGGCAGGCGCTTGCCTTTGAGCTTGAGCGCGATCGCCTGAGCTTCGGCATCGCCGGCCGCCGGCTGCTCGTCGTAATAGAGCTCGCGGAAGTTCGGGTTGCGCTCCAGCACCATCTGCGACGAACGCCGCCACTTGGCCAGGTAGAAGGGGCCGGTGCCGACCGGATGGGCCATGATGGTGTCGGCATAGGCCTCGACCACCTCGCGCGCCACCGCACCGGCGACACCGCTGTGCGCCAGGTAGTGCTCGAAGCGCGGGCTGGGCCGATCAAGCTGGATGCGCAGCGTGTAGCGGTCCAGCACCTGCAGGCCGGTCACTGGCGTGTCGTACTCGAATGGTTGGCTGGATTTGGTGGCCCGCTGGCGCAACTCGTCCATGCCGCTGATCCTCTCGCCCTGCAGGGCCGCGTAGCGCGGGCTCTTCCAGCGTGGATCGAAATGGCGCTTCAGCGAGTAGGCATAGTCGGCCGCCACCAGTTCCCGCTTCTGCCCCTTGAACGCCGCATCGTCAGAAAACAGAATGCCCGGCTTCACACGCAGCGTGAAGGTCTTGAAGTCGGCGCTGACCTCGGGCATGGCCTGCAGGGTCTGTGGCTTGAGCCGTATCGGCCGACTCAGATAGTCATAGGTCAGCGGCGACTCGAAGATGTTCGAGACCACGGTGGCCGAGTACAGGTCCGAAATCTGCGCCGGATCGAAACCGGTTTCGGCGATCGGGAAGGCATAGCGCAGCACCCTGGGCTCGGCGGCGAGGGCGCCCACCGAGACGGCGGCCAGCAGCGGCAGCAGCAAGGCGGCCAGGACCAGGCGCGGGCGGATCGTCGCGAACATGGGCACCTCTCGTGCTTATTGCTTGGGCTGGGCCGCGGTATCGATGTCGACAAAGCGCCAGAAATCGCGCATGAAGATATTGCGCTGATAGCCCTTCACCCAGGGATGGGCCATGTCGGTGAAGGTGCGGTGGGCATGAACCTTGTAGGGCATATAGGCCACCATCAGCTTCTTCGCGTCGGTCATCGCCTGCAGGCGCTCGGGGCCATCGGGCAAGGCACGCTGCTGCTCATAGAGCTTGTTGAAGGCCGGCAGATCGAAGCGGGCATGGTTGGCCTGGCCTTTGTTGGGGCCATAGCCCAGGGCCAGGAAGGTGTCGCCGTCGGGCGCGCCGGCGCTCCAGCCCACACCCCACATCATCAGCTTGCCGGCGCGCGAGGACTTGAGGTTCTCGGGCCATTTGGCGGTCTTGAACTCGATCTTGATCCGGATCGCGTCCATGTTCTTGCGCCACAGCTCGTTAGACTGGCGCGAGACCTGATCGGGCTGGGTGTAGTAGGTCAGCAGCAGCGGCGAGCCATCGGGCAGGTCGCGCCAGCCGTCGCCGTCCTTGTCGACATAGCCGAAGGTGTCGAGCAGGGCACGGGCGCGCTCCAGGTCGTAGTCGCTCATCTCCGACTTGAAACCGGGCTCGTAGCCCCAGGCGCCGGGGCTGATCACCGACTGGCCGGGAATTGCCTGGCCGCGGCGCAGGATGCGGATCTCCTTGTCCAGGTCGATGGCCAGCGAGATCGCGCGGCGCAGCGCCACCTTGTCGGGCGTGTAGCCGCCCACCACCGGGTTCTCCATGCCGAAGTAGGACACCGACACATCGGCGCGCGGGTAACGCACCATCTGTATGCCCTGCTTGGCCAGATTCGGCGCCAGCTTGTTGTTCGGGATGGCGATGGTGGCGAACTCGGCGGGCAGCTGGTCCAGCATATCGCCCTGCTTGTTCAGAAAGCTCAGCCAGCGCGGCTGGGCCTCTTCGATGATGGAGATCTCGACCCGATCCAGCATCGGCAGCTTGCGGCCCTTCAGCTGGGCGACCTGGGCCTTGATGGCGGCCGGCGCGTCATCGGGCACCTGCTCGTCATAGAACTCGTCGCGGTAGTTGGGGTTCTTCTCGAGCACGATGCGCGAGCTGCGGCGCCAGTCGGCCAGCACCCAAGCCCCGGTGCCCACCGGGTGGGCCATGATCTTATCGCCATACATCTCGACCACCTCGCGCGCCACCGCGCCGGTGAAGGAGCCGTCGGCAAAGTTGTAGAGGAAGCGCGGCGTGGGCTCGCCCAAGCGGATCTGGAAGGTGTAGCGGTCGATCAGCTTCAGGCCCTCGACCTCGCGGTCGTAGTCGAACGGTTTCTTGGCCGCCATCAGCTCCTTGCGCAGCTCGGACAGGCCAAGGATCTTGGCGCTCTCCAGGATGTAGAGGTTGCCGCTCTTCCACTGCGGGTCGTAGTGGCGCTTCAGCGCGTAGATGTAATCGGCCGCCACCAGTTCGCGCTTCTTGCCCTTGAAGGCCGGATCGTCCGAGAAGTAGATGCCGGGCTTGATCTTGAAGGTGAAGGTCTTGAAGTCGGCCGAGATTTCGGGCATGGCCGCAGCAGTGGCCGGCTTCATGCGGAAGGGCCGCGCCAGGTATTCAAACTGCAGCGGCGCCTCGAAGATGCCCGAGGCCACGGTGCGCGAGTACAGATCGGTGATCTGGGCCGGATCGAAGCCGGTCTCCGCAATCAGGAAGGCATAGCGCAGGGTCTTTGGCGCCGTGGCCTCACCTTGGGCCGCTGCCGGCAGGCCGCTGGCCAACATCAGGCCGACTATCAGGGCGCTGAGCGCTTTGTTGACACGAGCTCGCATTACTTCTTCATCCTTGTCCTGGGTCGCGCCTTGTGGGCGCTTTCATCCGATGGCGGCTCTTGAGGCCGCCCACCGTCCAAGGCGCGGAGTCTAGTGCCCCCGCGGCCCGCCGCCTACGTCGTGCAAGCCCTTAGGTCATGGCCGAGGGGCATTATTTCGAGCCCATCGTCCCTCATCTAGGGTGTAACCCGTAGCCATTGCGGGCAAACGTGAGTGGGCGCCGCGGGCAACTGGTCTAGACTCGCGCCTGCTTAAATCTTGCCTGCACGGATGCCACAAGCAGCCGGGCTCGCAGTCTTGTCGAAACCACGACGTCCCCTTGGAGACCCGACAGCAATGGCGGCATACCTCATACGGCGCCTGTGGCAAATGATCCCGACCTTGCTCGGCGTCGTGCTGCTGGTGTTCTTTCTCTTCAAATATTTCGGCGGCGATCCCGCTGAAATTCTCGGCGGCCTGAACGCTTCGCCGGAGCAGATCCAGTCGATACGCGAGCAGCTTGGCCTGAACAAGCCGGTCTGGGAGCAGCTCTGGATCTTCATCCAGCAGATCGTCACCTTCGACTGGGGCAAGAGCTGGGCCACCAATGAATCGGTGGCCAGCCTGTTCTCCAGCCGCCTGCCGGCGACCTTGACGGTGATGATGCCGATCCTGATCCTCGAGGTGCTGGTGGCGATTCCGCTGGCCCTGGGCGTGGCCTATGTGCGCGGCTCGCTGAGCGTCCGCGTGGTGATGATTCTGACCACGGTGGCCGTGTCGATCTCGCTGCTGGTCTATGTGATCGTCGGCCAGTATGTGTTTGCCTTCCGCCTGGGCTGGTTCCCGGTGCAGGGTTGGACAGACAGCTTCTGGACTAATTTGACGACCTATGCGCCGCTGCCGGTGCTGGTGGCGGTGTTCGTGGCGCTGTCGCCCTACACGCGGCTGTACCGCACCTTCTTTCTCGACGAGATCGGCCAGGACTATGTACGCACCGCCCGCGCCAAGGGCCTGACCGAGAAGACCATCCTGCTGCGCCATGTGCTGCGCAACGCGATGATCCCCATCCTCACCAACGTCGCCGTGGCCCTGCCCGGTGTGTTCGTCCGATCCTTCCTGCTCGAAGTGTTCTTCTCGATTCCGGGCCTGGGCCGCGAGATCCTGCTGGCGGTGAACCGCAGCGACTATCCGGTGATACAGGCCTTCGCGATCTATATCGCCGTGATCACGATGGTGATCAATCTGCTGACCGACGTGATGTACAAGCTTGTTGACCCGCGGGTGGTGCTGAAATGAGCGCAGTTCTTAGCTCCAAACCCCAGGCGCCCGAGAACGGCTCGCAGCGTTCCGAAGGCGTCTGGCACGCGGCCTGGCGCCGCATGCGCGCCGACAAGGTGGGCATGTTCAGCATGGCCATCGTTGGCGCCTTCATCCTGCTGATGCTGCTGGCCGGCACCGGCCTGGTGGCCGCCGACTGGACCCGGGAAGTAGCCGTGCCGAATGCGCAGCCGACCTTCATGGGTCCGACACCGAAGGACGCCACCGGCACCATTGCCGTGCCGACGGGCCCGAATGTCGACCTGACCGACATCGACCCGCTGGCCCCGCGCTACAAGGAATGGGCCGAGCGCGCCGCCAAGTTCAAGACCACCGACAGCGTCAAGGCCGACACCCTGCCCTTCGGCGCCGACCGTCTGGGCCGCGATGTGCTGGCCAAGGCCGTCAAGGGCGCCGAGGTCTCCATCCTGGTGGGCCTGCTGGCCGCACTGCTGGCCACGCTGATCGGCACCGTGCTGGGTGCCATCAGCGGCTTCTTCGGCGGCAAGATCGGCGACCTGCTGGAGTGGGTCTACAACGTCTTCACCGCCATCCCCGGCATCCTCTTGATCTTCGCCTTCGCGGTGATCTTCGGCCGCGGCGTGATGTCGGTCGCGCTGATCCTGGGCCTGGCCGGCTGGACCGGCATCTACCGGCTGATACGTGGCGAGTTCCTGAAGCACTCGGTGCGCGACTATGTGCGCTCGGCCGAGGCGATTGGCGCCAGCCAGATGTCGCGCATGTTCAAGCACATCCTGCCGAATGTGTCGCATGTGGCCCTGGTGCAGCTGTCGCTGCATGTGGTGGGCTTCATCAAGTCGGAAGTGATCCTGTCCTATCTGGGTCTGGGCGTCGGCGTGGACCAGGTGTCCTGGGGCACGATGCTGGCCGAGGCGCAGTCCGAATTGATCCTGGGCCACTGGTGGCAGCTGGTCGCCGTGACCGCCTTCATGGCGGTGTTCGTGACGGCCTTCTCGCTGTTCACCGATGCGCTGCGTGATGCGCTGGATCCGAAGTTGCGTGGTTTGGAATGATTTGCGGGACAGACCGTCTTCAGACTGTGGGGTCGGACCTTGCCGTATTCGGCAAGCTCTGACCTCACCTGACCGTCGGCGAACTCTGTCCCCAACTGGCCAGAACGAGCTCCGTAGCCCGGATGAAATCCGGGGCCCCGGATTTCATCCGGGCTACAAATGCTGATTGGAACGACTATGTTGTTGAGTATCAAAGACCTGCGGGTCCAGTTCCGCATGGGCAAGAACGACGGCGTGCAAACCTATGCACAGGCCGTTGGCAGAGGCGATGTCGGCGTCAGCTTCGACATTCCGGAGAACGGTACCGTCGCCCTGGTCGGCGAGTCGGGTTCGGGCAAGAGCGTCACCGCCATGTCCATACTTAACCTGCTGCCGACCAATGCCGAACGGCTGGGCTCCATCAACTTCCAGGGCCGCGACCTGCTGAAAACCTCGCTGGCCGAGCTGCAGGCGCTGCGCGGCAAGGAAATCGCCTGCGTGTTCCAGGACCCGATGACCTCGCTGAACCCGGTCTTCACCGTCGGCGACCAGATCGTCGAGACCCTGGTGCGCCACCTGGGCATGAACCGCCGCGAGGCGCTGGCCAAGGCCGAGAGCCTGTTCGCCGAGGTCGGCCTGCCCGAACCGAAGCGCCGGCTGAAGGCCTATCCGCACGAGTTGTCGGGCGGCCAGCAGCAGCGGGTGATGATCGCCATGGCCCTGGCCTGCGAGCCCAAGCTGCTGATCGCCGACGAGCCGACCACGGCCCTGGACGTGACCATCCAGCGCCAGATCATGGAGCTGCTGGCCAAGCTGAAGGACAAGCACCGCATGAGCATGCTCTTCATCAGCCACGACCTGGGCGTGGTCGGCGAGATTGCCGACCATGTGGTGGTGATGCGCAGCGGCACCGTGCGCGAGCAGGGCGCGGTGAAGGATATCTTCAACCACCCGCAGGACAGCTACACGCGCGCTTTGCTGGCCTGCCGCCCGACGCTGGACAACACCGCCGCGCGGCTGATGGTGATCGACGACCACATCGCCGTGCAGCAGGGCGGCGCCACGGCCGCAGCGGTGCAGGGCAAGGCCAAGGATGCGAATGCGCCGGTGCTGGTCGAGGCCACCGCCCTGACCAAGAGCTTCTGGCTGAAGAGCGGCGTGTTCGGCCGCAGGGAATTCAAGGCCGTTGGCCGCGAGGGCCGGGGCGTCAGCTTCCAGCTGCGGCGCGGCCACACGCTGGGCGTGGTCGGCGAGTCCGGCTCGGGCAAGACGACCATGGGCCTGGCCCTGCTGCGCCTGCACGAGCCCAATGGCGGCGCGGCCGGCGGCCAGGTGGTGTTCCACGGCGCCGAGGGTTCGCACGACCTGATGAAACTCAGCAAGGCGGCCTGGCTGCCAATGCGCCGGCGCATCCAGATCGTGTTCCAGAACCCCTATGCCTCGTTGAACCCGCGCTTCACCGTCGGCCAGACACTGATCGAGCCGATGCAGATCCACAACATCGGCGCCAACGACGCCGAGCGCGAGCAGCGCGCCCGCGCACTGCTGGTCAAGGTCGGTCTCGATGCCTCGGCGATGCACAAGTACCCGCACGAGTTCTCGGGCGGCCAGCGCCAGCGCGTGGCCATTGCCCGCTGCCTGACCCTGGACCCCGAGGTGCTGGTGCTGGACGAGGCGGTGTCGGCGCTGGACGTGTCGGTGCAGGCCCAGGTGCTGAACCTGCTGAAAGACCTGCAGGACGAGCTCGGCCTGGCCTATATCTTCATCAGCCACGACCTGGCCGTGGTGCGCTTCATGGCCGACGAGGTGCTGGTGATGAAGGACGGCGAAGTGGTCGAACAGGCCAGCGCCGAGGAGATCCTGGCCCATCCGAAGCAGGACTACACCCGCCGGCTGCTGGGCGCGATCCCGCGCGGCTATCAGGAGGCCCCCGCGGCCTGACCGGGCAAATGTCACGCTTTGCCAGAAGAGGCGGCCTTGGCCGCCTTTTTTGCGTTCTATTCATCGCTTTGTCATCGACCCACAGGTCAAGAATCGACTTTGCACGTCGATAACAGCTGACCTGCGCTGCGGCCCTGCCCGGCGCTTCCATCCCTACCCTCGATTTGATCGGACGACAAACCATGAAGACCTTGATGCACTGGATATTGGCGAGCGTTGCCGCTCTGGGCCTGACCACCACCGCCCTGGCCCAGGAGCATGGCAGCAAGGAAGAGGCCAAGGCCATGGTCGATGCAGCCGTCGAGCATGTGAAGAAGGTCGGCGGCGAGCAGGCCATGAAGGACTTCACCACCGACAAGGCCAAGTGGGCCAAAAAGGACCTGTACGTGTTCGCCTATGACATGAAGGGCCTGTGCCTGGCTCATGGCGCCAACGAGAAGCTGGTCGGCAAGGACATGGGCCAGGTCAAGGACTCGAACGGCAAGCCCATCATTGTCGAGATGATCAAGCTCACCAGCGCCGGCAAGGACGGTTGGGTCGACTATGACTGGGCTCACCCTGTCAGCAAGAAGATCGAACCCAAGTCCTCGTATGTGCGCAAGATCGCCAGCCCGGACGGCTTCGCCGGCGTGGGCATCTACCGCTGAGCCGCAGCACGCCATGAGCAATCTGCTTCGCAACGCCCCGGTGGGCGTTAAGGTGTCCTTGGCGCCGCTGTTCGCCATCCTCTGCCTTGCCCTGGTGGCCTTGTTGTCCTATTTGGGCAACCGCAGCCTGACCGGCGAGCTGAAGGCGGTGGGCGGCGAGGGTGTCGAACGCGTATTGAATGCCCAGGCCTTGAGCGAGCAGTTGCAGGGGCTGCAGATCCAGCTGATGACCAGCCTGACCTGGGAAGCGATCGGTCAGAACCCGGCCAAGATCAAGGCCCTCGATGACAGCCTGGTGAAGGAGCTCGATGCCTTCGCCAAGTCGGTCAATGCCAGCGCCGATGACACCGCGCTGGAGCCGGCGCAGCGCGAGATTCTGAAGCGCTTCGCCAAGTCCTACGCCAGCTATGTCAAAGCCGCCAAGGACACGCTGGACATCAAGAGTGCCGGCGTGGCCACCGCGGCCAGCTTCGTCACCACGATGGACACCGCCTACAAGGACTGCATGGAGGCGGTGCGCAGCTTCGTTGCCGGGGAGCGCAAGCGAACCGAGGCGACCGTGGACGAGGCCAGCGCGATGGCCTCGCGTCAGACCACCATCATGCTTGTGTCCTTCCTCGTGGCCCTGACCTTGGCCATCGGACTGACCGTGTTTTGCGTGCGCGCCATCAACTCACCGCTGAGCGAGGCTTCGCGCATTGCCGCGGCCGTCGCCCAGGGTGATCTGCGGCCGCAGCAGGTCGATGCCTCGACCGATGCCACCGGCCGCGTCCTTACCGCCTTGCAGGACGTGGCCAGCGGCCTGAGTGGCATCGTCGGCAACGTGCGTCACACGGCCGAGGAGATCAGCACTGCCTCCAACGAGATCGCCAGCGCCAACAGCGATCTGTCCTCGCGCACCGAGAGCACGGCTTCGGCGCTGGAGGAAACTGCCGCCTCGATCGAGCAGCTGTCGGCCACGATCAAGCAGAGCGCCGAGAACGCCCGTGAGGCCAATCGCCTGGCCCGCGATGCCTCCAGCGTGGCCGCCGAGGGTGGCAGCGTGGTGGCCGATGTGGTCACCACCATGGGTGCGATCAATGCCCAGGCCAAGAAGATCGGCGAAATCATTGGCACCATCGACAGCATCGCCTTCCAGACCAATATCCTGGCGCTGAATGCGGCGGTTGAAGCCGCACGTGCCGGCGAGCATGGCCGCGGCTTCAGCGTCGTGGCCCAGGAGGTGCGCACGCTGGCCCAGCGCAGCGCCGGCGCGGCCAAGGAGATTCGCACGCTGATCAGTTCCTCGGTCGAGCAGATCGACTCAGGCGTTGGCAAGGTCCAGCAGGCCGGCCAGACCATGGGCCGCATCGAACAGGCGATCTCTCGCGTGACGCAGACGGTGGACGACATCGCCCGCGCCACCGAGGAGCAGGCCCATGGCATCGCCCAGGTCAACGAGGCTGTGGCGGAGATGGACCGATCGACGCAGCAGAACGCCGCCATGGTCGAGGAGGCGGCCGCGGCCACCGATTCGATGAAGATGCAGGCGGCCAATCTGGTGCAATTGCTGACGCGCTTCCAGATCCGCTAGGCGGTGCTCGTGCGCCGTGCAGAAAAAGGGGCTGAGGCCCCTTTTTTCATGTCGCGCTTGCCACTTCGCACGATCGTGCTAAATTACACCCCATGGAAGCCAAGACCCAACGCAGCGAGCTCACCCAGCAGGCCATCGTCGATGCCGCGCTGGTGATGGCCTGCGACGAAGGGCTGGAGAGTCTCAGTATCGGCGAGCTGGCCAAGCGCCTCAATCTGTCCAAGAGCGGTGTGTTTTCGCGCATCGGCTCGCGCGAAACGCTGCAATGCGCGGTGCTCGACGAGTTCAACCGACGTTTTGTGGCCGATGTGATGGCGCCGGCCCTGCAGCAGCCGCGGGGGCTGCCCCGACTGGACAAGATGGTGCAGTGCCTGTTTCGCCGCGCCGTCGATGCCGAGACCTATGGCACCTGCCTGTACTGCTCGGGCGCCTTCGAGCTGGACGATGTCGAAGGCCCGCTGCGCGAGTTGCTGCTGGACAATCTGCAGCGCTGGCGCCAGGCGCTGCTGCGTACCGTGCAGCAGGCCATTGCTGAAGGGCATCTGCCCACCGACACCGACGCCGAACAGCTGGCCTATGAGCTGGACGGCCTGTTCGTGGCACTGATGCGCGAGGCGCGCTTCATGCGCAATCCGCAGGCGCTGGAGCGCTCGCTTCAGGCCTACCGCCGCCTGATCGGCACCGGCCCGGCCTGACCGATCTCACCCAGGAGTACCTCGATGCCCGTCTTGCTCGAACCAATTTCGCACGGTCGTGCGCAATTTCTTCAAGCATTTTGCTGCATCGCACAAAAGTTGGCACGACTCTTGAATGGTCTGGATACCCACTGACGCTCAAGGAGCACTTCCATGGCCCCAATTTTCTTCATCTTCCTGGGTTTCTCCGCGCTGGCCCTGCCGGTGCTGGCCCTGGGCCACCTCACCCGCCTGCTGACCGGCGTGCCCGACAGCAATGACGACTTTGTATTGGACTGACCATGCCTGCCACCCCCGCGAATCCAAGCACCCTGTTCTATGGCGCCAACCTGCTGACGCGGGCCCTGGCGGGCCTGCTGCGAGCCAGCCAGGCGCTGGGCACCAACGCCGCCAGCAGCGCGGCGCTGAAGCTGTTCTTCACGCCGCTGCCGAGCAAGTGGGCGGCGCGGCGGCGCCCGGTGCCCGCCGTCTGGCGCGCCAGCCATTGGCTGTTCGAGGGGGTATCGCTGACCGCCTGGCAGCGCGAACCCGGATCCATCGAGGGGCGCCCTACCGTGTTGTTGGTGCATGGCTGGGCCGGCGACGCACAACAAATGCGCCCGCTGGCGGATGCGCTTTGGTGTGCCGGCCTCAATCCCGTGATGCTGGACCTGCCCGCCCACGGCCGCAGCCGGGGCTGGAGCAGTACCCTGCCCCAGTTCGGCCGCGCCCTGCATGCCGCGACCGCCCGCCTCGGGCCTCTGCATGGCGTGGTCGCGCATTCACTGGGCGCGGTGGCGGCCATGCACGCGGCCGCACAGGGCTGGCCGGTGCAGCGCCTGGTGCTGCTGGCCCCCTCTTCAGGCCCAAGCCAGGTGCTGCAATGGTTCGCCCAGGCCTTCGGCTTGAAGCCGGCCACCTTGCAGCACATGGTGCGTAAGATCGAAGCCCGCGAGGGCGTGCCCCTGCACCAGTTCGAGCCCGGCTGGCTGGCCCAGCGCCTGAGCCAGCCGACGCTGATACTGCATGATGACCAGGATCGCGCCGCACCGCTTGCCAACTCAAGACTGATTGCCCGCAGCCTGCCGCAGGCGCAGTTGCAGATCACCCACGGCCTCGGGCATCGCCGTCTGCTGGCCGATCCGCAGGTGGCCGCGGCGGTGCTGGCCCATCTGCACCCCGCCTACCCCGGGTAAGCGCATAGTCGAATCAGCCGCTGCTCCTGAGACAATCTGCACAAATCGATCCGCGTCACTGGCTCAAGTCACGCCGCAAGGGCGTCGATAGAAACTGATGCAAAGGGTCTGGGTGCGTGCTTTGGGGTGGACAAAGGGTTCGAGCTTGAGCGATTCGCTGTGCTTACAACGCCATCTGCGGAGCATCGTCATCCTCGGTTCGGCATGCCTGGTGGCCTGCAGCCCTGCCCCCGCCACCCCCTCCACCGGCCAGTTTGCGACCGGCTCGCCCGAGCTGGAGCAGTTGGAGCGTACCGGCTCTGCCGATCCCGTCGCGGCGGCCGAGAAAGCCAAGTCCCTGTACGCCGGCAGCCCGCCCGGCAGCCTCAACGCCCTGGAGATCCTCAGCCTGCAAGGCTCTCTGCTGGCCGAGGCACGCGATGGTGCGGCACTGGCAACTGTGGTCGCCACGCTGGAGAACTGGCCCAATCCGCAGCTGTCCGAGGCCGCCCGGGCGACTGCCCGCTACGTGCGCGCCCGCCAGCTGTCTGCGGCCAACAATCTGCGCGAGGCCGAGGTGCAGCTGGATGGCATTGACAAGCAGCTGCTGAGCAACGCCCCGCCACCGCTGCGCCTGCGCTTTCTGCGCGCGCTGGGCCGGCTCAAGGATGGCTCGGGGCGCATCGAGGACGCGATCTCGCTGCAGCTGCAGGCGCTCGCGCTGGCCGAGCTCAGCGGCCGACGTTGGCTGCAGGCGCTGTGTCGCGGTGAGCTGGCCCAGGCCTATCTGCATGCCCAGCAGCCCGACCGCGCGCTGACGATGGTGGATGAAGCCACGCGGCTGGCCGAGCTCGACCGCGACCCGATCACCCTGCTGCGCGTCTACACCCTGCGCGGCATTGTCTATGCGCAGCTCGACAAGCCCGAGGAATCGCTGCGTTCCGCCGAGGCGGCCATTCGCTATGCCCGCGAGGCCAATTCGCCACGTGACCTGGCGCTGAGTCTGGCCAATCTGGCCGACAACTATCTGCGCAAGTCCGACTTTGCGAAGGCACTGTCGCTGTCGGAAGAGGCGCTGCCGCTGACCCGACAAGCCAAGGACCGCACCGGCGAACTGGTGGCCCTGACCAATATCGGCCTGGCCAAGATCTCGCTGGGACGGATCGCCGAAGGCAAGCGCTTCGTCGAACAGGCCATGGTGATGGACAAGCAGGGGGGCGGCGTCAGCTCGGTCGGTGACACCCTGAACGAGCTGGGCATCTACCTGGAGCGTGCCGGTGATGTCGCCGGCGCAATCGACGCCTATCACGCCTATCGGCAGATCTCCGACGAGGACCTGCAGCAGGAGGACCGCAAGGCGATTCTGGAAGCACAGGAGCGCTTCGACAGCGAGCGTCGCGCCAAGGAAATCGAGCTGCTGAACCGCGACAACGGAATTGCCGGCGAGCAGCTGCGCCGCGGCAGTCTGCAGATGCGGCTGTGGGCCATCCTGGCCGGTTGCTTTGTCGTCTTCGGCATCCTGCTCGTCCTGCTCTACCAGCGGGTGCGCAAAACCAATGCGGCGCTGGCCACCAGCAACGAGCAGCTGAAGATACAGAGCGAGATCGACCCGCTCACCGGCCTGGCCAACCGCCGGCACTTCCAGCTCGCCATCAAACGTCTGGCCGACGACGGGAAGTTGTGCGGCACGGTGTTCCTGATCGACATCGACCATTTCAAGCGCATCAATGATCGCTTCGGCCATGCCGCCGGCGATGCGGTGCTGGTGGACGTCTCGCGCCGTCTGCGCGAGGCCGTGCGTGCCGACGACCTGGTGGTGCGCTGGGGCGGCGAGGAGTTCCTGATCGTCGTCGAATCGCGCAGCGCCGAGACGGTGCACGCGCTGGCCCAGCGCCTGCTGGACATGATTGGCAAGCCACCGGTCAGCTACGCCGGTTTGGCCGTCACCGTCACGGCGTCCATCGGCTTCGCCAGCTTCCCCATCGCCCCCCATGACCTGGCAGTCAACTGGGAGCGCGCGATCAATCTGGTCGACACCGTGATGTACATGGCCAAGGCCCATGGTCGCAACCGGGCCTATGGCATCGACCAGCTCGAAGTGCAGGACGAGTCGGCGCTCGATGAATTGGCTCAGGGCATGGACGCTGCCTGGCGCGAAGGCCGGGTCACCCTGAGCGCGCTGCAGGGCCCGCAGATCGAGGCCCAGACATGATGCACCGCTGGCAGGCCCTGCTGATCCGGGCTGTCTGGCTGGTAGCCCTGCTGCCGCAGCAGACGGCCCACGCCGATGCCAATCTGGAGGCCAGGCTCGATCGCCTGGTGCTCTTGGGCAATGATCAACCGGAAATCGCGCTGGTCCAGCTGCAGGCCTTGCGCCGCGAGCTCGACCGCGCGCCGCACACCCAGCGCCTGGCTCTGTACGCCCAGGCGCAGATCGAAGCTTCGCGCGGCAGCGGTGCAGCCAAGGCCCGAGCCCTGGCCGACCAGTTGCGCGCCCAGTCCTCAGAAGCCCGGCTGTCAGGGCTGGCCGCCTGGGCAGACCTGGTCGGAGCGATGGTCGCCGAGACCGCGGGGCAGATCGACACCGCCGGCGGACTGTCGGAGCGCGCGCTGACGGTGCTGGAGCCACAATGCGGAGGCACAGGGGCGTTGCCCGAGGCCTGCGACTACCGATCGGTCTGGCGCGCCCTGCGCATGTCGGAACGCTTCCGCGACAGCACCGGCGCGCGCGCCCTGTCCGATGCGCTGCTGTCGCGCTCGCTCACGCTGGCCGAGCGTGCCAAGGATGACTTCCGACTGCTCCAGTCGCTGGGTGCACAGGCGGTTGCTTTGCTGCGCCAGCGTGAAAATGCCTCAGCCGAGCACCTGATGGTGCGTGCCCAGGCGCTGGCCGGCGACGAACCCCTCGCGCTGGCCCACGTCAGGGTGGCGCAGGCGCTGATGAACGATATCAAGGGTCAGGCCGAGGCCAGCCTGCGCGCCCGCCTGGACGCGGTGGGCCTGGCGGAGAAAGCCGGGGCCGTGCGGTTCGGGGCGATGCAGCGTGTCAACGCAAGCGACAACTACCTCAAGCTGCACCGGCCGGCCGAGGCGCTGAACGAAGCCCGGCGGGCGCTGCCGGTGGTGCAGGAATTCCAGGACCAGCGCGTTGAACGGACCTTGCGTCTGAACATGGCCATGTCCTACACGGCCTTGGGCCAGATCGCCTCGGCCTTGGCCGAGATGCACAAGGGCCGCTCGCTGGGTGACCCCGGCAAGGCGGTGGATCGGCAGGCGCTGGAGCTGCGCGAGCTCGGTGAAGCGATGGCGCGGGCCGGGCAGCACAAGCAGGCATTGGCGCTGTACCACGAAGAACGTGCCCTCAGCGCCAAGGCGCATGAAGCCCTGCGCGCCAGCGCCATGCAGGAGTTGGGCATCAAGTACGACAGCCAGCGCAAGGCCGCCGACCTGGACCTGCTGCAGCGCGACCATCTGCTGCAGGCCGAGGCGCTGGCCAACTATCAGCTCGCTCGCCAGGCCTGGATGGCGGTGGCGCTGCTGATGGCCTTGTCTCTGGTGCTGGCGGTGATCATGGTCAAGCGCGTGCGCGAAGCCAACCGGCGCCTGGCCGCCAGCCATGCGCTGTTGCGTGCGCAAAGCGAGCGCGACCCGCTCACCGATCTGGCCAACCGCCGCCACTTCATGGCGGTGATGGAGCAGCAGGCGGCCGTGCACTTCGAGGGCGCGCTGCTGATGGTGGACATCGACCACTTCAAGCATGTCAATGACCGCCACGGCCATGCCGCCGGCGACGTGGTGATCTGCGAGGTTGCCAGGCGCCTCAATGAGGCGGTGCGCACCGAAGACCTCGTGGTGCGCTGGGGCGGCGAGGAGTTTCTCATCTTCGCCCCCGCCGTGCCCGCCGACCAGTTGGAACTGCTCGCCGAGCGCGTGCTGTTCAAGATCTGCGACGCGCCGGTCAAACTGGACACCGGCCCGCTGGACATCAGTGTTTCGATCGGCTTCGCCCGCTTTCCCTTGCCCCCGCACCAGGTGCCACTGCGCTGGGAGCAGGCGGTCAATCTGGTGGACATGGCGCTCTACACAGCCAAGAGCCAGGGCCGCAACCGCGCCATCGGCATCAGCAGCGTCCATGTGCATGAGGCCGCCAAGCTGCAGACCATCGAGTCCGACTTCGAGCAGGCGCGCCAGCAAGGCCTGGTCGAGCTGCAGCAGATCGTCGGGCCGGTGCGCAGCACCTTGAGCACTGGGTGGGCAATCTAATGCGTTGCGGGTCGGACCTTGCCGTACTCGGCAAGCTCTGAGCCCGGACAGCGACAGTCCTTAGGACTGTTGCTGCCTGGTGAAGGCCAGGACGCCTACGAGCGGCCTGGCGGGCTCCAACTGACTAGGTCGCGGCGGCCATACCCCGGCAGAACGCCTCCTCGAAGACCGAGTAACCGGCCAGGTCCGCATGGGCAAAGCGCAGCCGGCCCCTCAGCGCCGACAGCGCCTGCAGCGCCGCATCGGTGTGGAGACCGGGCACCGGGATGCTCATCGCGTGGCCATAACGCATCAAGTCAACTCGCTCGGTCTTGGTCGCCAGATCCGGATGGACAGCGAGCAGATCGGTCAGAACCCGATCGGTCCAGACGGACCAGGGATCGTTCAACAGCGCGCCGCGCTGCGAGGCGGACAACGCGTGATAGGCGGTCAGCACCGTTGGCCCGGCCTGCGTGCGCAGGTCCTGATGCGAGGCATCGACATAGCCCAGCGCGGTGGCGCTGCCTCCATAGGCCACATTGTCCCAGGCCGGAGCAGCGCCGATGCGCTGCAGCAGCGGCTCGCGCAAGCGAAGATTGGCCACCAGCCAGGGCGCATAACGCATTTTCTCGGCGGCCGAATTCAGCGCCGGCAGCGTTGAGCGCAGCAGGCGCGCGGCGATGAAAAGCGGCAGCGCGAATACCACCGTCTGCGCCGCCCATTGCTCGACGCGTTGCGTACCCTCATTCCAGGCCAGCACCTCGACCTGGTGCCGCTGCTCATCCACCTGCAGCACCGTCATGCCGGTGCGCAGGCGCTCACGCTGCGGCGCGGCCAGGCGCTCGGCCAGCCAGGCATTGCCTTGAGCCCAAGTCAGCACCGGCTCGGACTCTGAATCGTCGCCGGGCGGGTGAAAACCGTGGCGGCTGGCGAAGTAGTGCAGGCCGGCCCAGGCCGACACCGTGTCAGCGCCGGCGCCGTAGTCGTCGCGGCAGCAATAGTCCAGGTACCAGCGCAGCTTGGCGTCAACCAGGCCCTCGCGCTGCAGCCATTGTGCGAAGGTGATCACATCCAGCCGCGCCAGCCCGGCCGAGCCGCGCGCGCGCAGGCTGGGCATGGCAAAGCTCAGCTCGCTGCGCACCTGCTCGACCAGACGGGCAAAGCGCCGGTACTGCTCGAGCGTGGCCGCATCGCCCTCGACCGGCGGCAGCAGGCCCTCGACCCAGGCGCCCTGGTAGAACAACCGCTCCTGCGGGCTGTGGCAAAGATGGCGCTCGTCATAGACGCGGCGGCCGAACTCCAGGCTTGACAGGCCCAGCTCCTCCAGCAGCTCGACCACCTCGGGCGCCTGCTCGCCGGGCAGCGGCAGGTAGTGCGCGCCCAGCGGGCAGCGCAGGCCGCCCATCTGGTGACCGCGGGAGTTGCCGCCGGCCTGGTCTTCCAGCTCCAGCAGATGCACATCGCCGACGCCGGCCCGGGTGAAGCCGCGCGCGGCGGCAAGGCCTGACACTCCGGCACCGAGTATCAGGACCTGGGTACCGTGCCGGGCCTGCGGCGCCGGCAGCGCGCCGGACTTCAGCTCGCGCAACCGGTGGCCGCGTGCCTGCGAAGCGCCGATCCACTCGCCCTGCAGCGCTGCGGCATCCGGGCGGCAGCCCAGCAGACCGGCCGCCGTGCCCAGCAGCAGGCCCCGCCGGACTGGATTCAATGCACCTTCCCCCACTCTTCCTCGAAGGTGTGGACCAGCACCTGGCTGGACAGCCGGTTCGCCTCCGCCGGCACCCGCTCCATATCGGGCGGAAAGTCGAACAACGACGGCAGACCGCCCAGGGTGACAAAACGCAGGCCCTCGGGCAGGGCCGCCGGCTGGTGCCAGGGCCGGTGACTGGCCAGTATGAAGCCCCACTCGCCGAAGCTGGGCACATGGGCGTGATAGGGCGTGGCGCTCAGTCCCACCGTCTCTATGGTCGTCGCCACGGTCCAGAAGCTGCGGCGCGCCACCAACGGCGAGGTGGTCTGCACCACCGCATAGCCATCGGCCGACAGGTGCTGGTCGATCAGCTGGTAGAAGCTGGTGGTGTAGAGCTTGCCCAGCGAGAAGTTGGTCGGGTCCGGGAAGTCGATGACGATCACGTCAAAGCTCTTCTGGTGCTGCTCCAGCCAGGTGAAGGCGTCGTCGTTGACGACACGGACCTTGGGCGAGCGCAGCGCGTCGTGGTTCAGCGTGCGCAGCAGCGGCTGCTCGGAAAACAGCCGCGTCATGCGCGGGTCCAGCTCGACCAGGGTGACCTGCTCGACGCTCGGGTACTTGAGGATCTCGCGGACCGCCAGGCCGTCGCCACCGCCCAGCACCAGCACCTGGCGCGGCGCACCGTGGGCGGCCATCGCCGGGTGCACCAGAGCCTCGTGATAGCGATATTCGTCGCGCGAGTGGAACTGCAGATTGCCGTTCAGGAACAGGCGCACGCCGGCCGGGCCGCTGGTGACGACGATGCGCTGGTAGTCGCTGCTCTGGCGCAGGATGATGTTCTCGCCATAGAAGCGGTCCTCGGCCCAGGTGGTCAGCCGATCGGCCCAGACCAGACCCACACCGAGCACCGCCGCCGCCGCCGCGCAGGCCACGGCATGGCTGCTGAAGCGCCGCAGCTCTCCGCGGAACAGCCACAGCGCCCACACCGCCACCGCCACATTGAGCAGGCCGAACAGCAGGCCGGTGCGTATCAGCCCAAGCTGCGGCACCAGCAGCAGCGGAAAGGCCAGGGCCACCACCAGCGCGCCCAGATAGTCGAAGGTCAGCACCTGCGAGACCAGATGCTTGAGTGCATAGCGCTCGCGGAAATGACGCTTCAGTATGCGCATCACCAGCGGAATCTCGAGCCCCACCAAGGCACCGACCAGCAGCACAAGCCCATACAGCAGCGCCCGGAAGGCGCCCGTTGCCGCGCTGGGCAGGAGGCTGTGCGCGGCAAACAGCGCCGCCGGCATCAGCCCACCGATCACGCCCACCAGCAGCTCGATGCGCAGGAACTGCGCCACCAGCTGCCGCTCGACAAAGCGCGACAGCCACGAGCCAATGCCCATCGCGAACAGATAGGTGCCGATGACGGTGGAGAACTGCAGCACCGAGTCGCCCAGCAGATAGCTGGCCAGCGCGCCGGCCGCCAGCTCGTAGATCAGCCCGCAGGCGGCGATGACGAAGACGCTGGCGAGCAGCAGCACCTCGGGCAGCGAGGCGCCCCCCGGGCTGGCGGGTGCCTCAGCCTCCACCGGCGGCGCCAGGGCCTCCTCAGCCATGTATGGCGGCCGCCACGATCTGCCCGATCGAGATGCACATCGCGCCGACGACGATGGCCAGGGCGACGTTCTTGTGGTGGACGATTTCGTCCCAGAGTTTGTAGGGGGTCAGCTTGTCGATGATGATGAAGCTGATCCAGAACACCAGCACGCCGATAAGGGCATAGAGGATGGAGCCCAGCACGATGCCGGGTTTGAGCCATTCAAAGCCTTCCATGGTCGTCTCCTTGAAAAAACGCTTGGGTTGAAGGGTTCATTTGTGGCCGCCGCCACCGCTGCTGAAGCCGCCGTAGGCGCCGCCGCTGGTGCCCGTTCTGCCACCACGCTGGCACTGCTTGTATTCGGCGCTGTCGGCGCCATAGGTGCTGCGGTAGGCGTCGCAGTCGTCGCTGCCGCAGCGGGTGACGGCGATGATGACGATGACGAGCAGGCCGAAGATCAGCAAGGGCTTGAGCAGGCCGCCGGCCGAGCCGAGCACGTCGCCGAGATCGCCCAGGCCGGTCGGCGCGGCATCGCGCTGCAACGCGGCCAGCCGGTCGTCGGGCAGCTTGAAGGCGCGGGCAATGGTGGCGGCCTCAAGCGTCTCGCCGGCCGACCAGGTGACCTCGTTGCCGGTCTCCTCGCGGTTGAGCTGCTTGCGTGCGGCGCTGCCCTGGCCCTGATAGTCGGTGTTGAGGCTGCGCTGGTCGCGCGTCACGCGCCAGTAGAACTCGCCCAGCACATAGGTCACCTTGGCCGGGTAGCTGTAGCGCTTCTGATAGCTGTCGCCCTCGAACTGCAGGCGCTCACCGCGGCCGCTGGGCGTGCCGGTCAGTGGCCGCACCCAGGACCAGCCGTCCTCGGCATCGACCAGAAAGGCAAAGCCGGCACGCTGGTTGTAGAGCAGGTATTCGCGCCAGAAGGTTTGCTCGTCGCCATCGTCCGGCACATCACAGCGCTCCATATAGCCGACGACCTGCCAGGTCAGCGGGCCCAGCTTGCCGAGCGTCAGCACGCCGCTTGCACCCAGCGGCAGCAGCGGCTCCAGCGTGTTGGCGGCCTGGGCATAGTGCTTCAGATCGGCGCCGACGCCTTGCGACAGATCGACCACCGCATGGCATTGCTGGCAGACGATGGACTGCGTGCTGTCCAGCGTGATCTGCAGCGACGTGCCGCAACTGGGGCACTCGGCCGAGCGGCCCTTCAGCGTCTTCTCCGTGGCCTCGGCCAGGCCGGTCATCGCCAGTTCGGACAGGGCCACCGCCCGGCCCACGCTCCAGGCCGGCCGCGCCGGATCGGCATAGTCCAGCGTGCCGACCTCGGCGCGCTCGTTGCGCAGATCGGCCACGACGAACTCGCCGCCCTGATTCGGCGCATGCGGCAACTCGCCCTGGGCGGCCAGCAACTTGGCGCGGGTGACCGAGGCCACATCCCAGGCAAGACCCGCTACCAGGCGGCGCACGCCCACGCTCAGCTCCTCGGCGGTCGGCACCTCGCCACTGAGCGGCGCCTCGAAGCTCAGGACATAGGCGCCGTTGTCCTCTGACAACCAGGCCGACTTCTGCACACCGCCGCTGTCGAACAGCGCATGCCACTCGTTCCAGGTGCCGTCGGCATAGCTGTATTGCTGACGCCCGACCAGCGTGAACGCAGCGCCCTGGTAGCGACCCGAGGCGCCCAGTTGCAAGGGCGTGTGGTCGTCGAACAGCTCGGCGCTCTGGCCGATGCGACGCAGTGCATCGCCCTCGCGCAGCAGCGTGCTGCGGCAGAAGCAGCAGACGGCGCTGGCCGAGGCGGCCGAGCGGAAGTCCACCGGCGCCCCGCAATTGGGGCAAGCGGCGCGGTAGCTGCGTTGCGGAGACGGTTCGGTGGCCAAACGCCAAGCCTCAGACGAGTTTCTTCAACAACTCCGCCTTTTTGGACGAAAACTCTTCCTCGGTCAGGATGCCCTTGCTCTTCAGATCGGCCAGCTTCTCCAGCGTGGCCATCACCTCGTCCGGGCGCAGGCTGGCCGGCGCCGCGGCCGCAGCGGCAGGCGCGCCCTGCAAGCCCTGGTTCAGCTGCTGGGCCATCACCTGGCCCAGGGCAACACCTGCCCCCAGGCCCATCGCGTCGCCAACCACGCCGCCCTGGCCCGCGCCTTCAGCGAACTTGGGCAGCGACTGCGCGGTCTGGTACTGCATGAACTTGCCCATGTCGTTGCCGACCATGCCCATGCCTATCTTCTGGTCGAGAATCTTCTGCAACTCCTCGGGCAGCGAGACGCTTTGCATCGTCACCGCGTCCAGGCGCAGGCCCAGCTTGGCAAAGTCGGCCTGGGTGGCCTCCAGCAGCTGCTTGGCAAACTCGACCTGGTTGGCGGCCAGGTCCAGGAAGGGGATGCCGCTGCCCGCCACCGCATCGCTGATGTGCTGCAGCATCAGGCCGCGCAGCTGGCCTTCGAGGTCGGCCACCGTGTAGGTGTCGCGGGTGCCCGAGATCTGGGTATGGAACAGCTTCGCATCGACGATGCTATAGGCATAGTTGCCGAAGGCGCGCAGCCGCACGGCACCGAAATCCTTGTCGCGTATCGTCACCGGCTGGGTCGTGCCCCAGCGCTGGTCGATCTGCTGGCGGGTGCTGACGAAGTAGACATCGCTCTTGAACGGTGACTCGAACAGCTTGTCCCAATTCTTCAGATAGGTCAGCACCGGCAGGGTCTGGGTGGTCAGCTTGTGCATGCCGGGGCCGAACACATCGGCGACCTTGCCCTCGTTGACGAACACCGCCAGCTGGGACTCGCGCACCGTCAGTGATGCGCCATACTGGATTTCGCGATCGGCGACGGGAAAGCGCCAGGCCAGCACACCGTCGCCAGCCTCCGTCCATTCGATGATGTCGATGAACTGTTTCTTGATGAAATCCATCAGTCCCATGATCCACTCCCTGAACCGACCCGGATATTCGGGTGCGGCCAATAATACGCGCGCGTAAAACTTGCGGGTCGGACCTTGTCGTATTTCGACAAGCTCTGACCCCAACTGACTGAACTCTGTATGAACACCTCGCCTGATTCGCTGCCCTCGACCCGGCCATTGCGCATTGCCGTGACCGGCGCCGGCCCCGTCGGCCTGGCCCTGGCCCTGCATGCCGCCACTCAGCTGCCCAAGGCCCAGATCAGCGTGTTCGACGCCCGGCCGCTGGAGAAGGACATCTCCGGCGACCCTCGCACCCTGGCCCTGTCTTTGGGCAGCGTGCAACTGCTGCAGCGTCTGGGCGCCTGGCCGGCAGCGCTGGCCCAGCCGATACGCGAGGTGCAGGTCTCGCAGGCACCGCCCACACCGCGCCGCCTGCTGGGCCTTGAGCTGGGTGAACCCGAGGTGCGCATCAGCGCCTTGGAGCAGGCCGTGCCGCAACTGGGCGCCGTGCTCAGCTATGGCCAGCTCCTGGCACCGCTGCAGCAGGCTTGGCTGGCGCTGCAGGCGCAGCAGCCGCAGCGACTCATCAACCGTTTCGGCGAACCGGTGCGGGCGCTCAAATCCTATGCGTCAGGCGTCGAGGTCGATGCCGGCATTGCGGAGTGGTTCGATCTGGCGGTCGTGGCCGAAGGCGGCGTGTTCGCCGAACAGGCGCGCAAGGCGATCACCCACGATTATCAGCAGACCGCCTGGGTCGGCACAGTCACGTTGGCGCCGGCCAGCCCGGAGGGCGTGGCCTACGAGCGCTTCACCCGCCAGGGGCCGCTCGCCCTGCTGCCGCTGAAACCGCTGGACGGCCAGCCGCGCGCGGCCCTGGTCTGGTGCGTCGATGCGCGTGACGATGATGTGGCGGGTCTCGACGACGCCCAGCGCATCACGGTGCTGAACCATCAGCTGCACGCCCGTACCGGCCGCATCATGGGCATCAGTCCGCTGAAATCATTCCCGCTGGGCCTGAATGCCGAGCGCAGTCTGGTGCAGGGCCGTACGGTGCGCATAGGCAACGCGGCGCAGACGCTACATCCGGTGGCCGGCCAGGGCATGAATCTGGGCCTGCGCGATGCCTTTGCGCTGGTGCATGCGCTGAATCGGTCGGATGTTGACGCGGGGTTGAGAAGCGGCGACGTGGACGCGGCACTGAGGCGCGTCGAGTGGCAGCGGGCCCCCGACCGCTGGAGCACCCTGCTGGCCACCGACTTCCTGGCCCGCAGCTTCACCTGGCGCTGGCCGGGCCTGCCGGCGGCGCGGGGCCTGGGGCTGGCGGCGGTGCAGGCGCTGCCGGGGCTCAAGACGGCACTGGCGCGGCAGATGATGTTCGGGCGAAGGTAGGTGGCGGCCCCGGATTGCATCCGGGCTACAGACCTCCGGTAGCCCGGATGCAATCCGGGGGCCTACACACTCAACGGCAGCTCCAGGACGAACGCCGCCCCCTCGCCCGGGCGGCTCTCCACGCCGATCTGCCCCTGCAGCAGCGAGTTGACGATGTTGTAGCTGATGCTCAGGCCCAGGCCGCTGCCGCCCTGCCCCAGCCGGGTGGTGAAGAAGGGCTCGAACACCCGCTTCAGATGCTCGGCGGCAATGCCGCGGCCGTCATCGGCAAAGCGCAGGCGCACGCGACCGGGCGCGAGGGCATCGGCCGTCAGGCGCATTTCGCCGGGCACGCCCTCGGCAAAACCGTGGAGCAGGCTGTTGTCGATCAGATTGCTCAGCACCTGGCACAGCGGGCCGGGATAGCTGTCCAGTTCCACATCGGGCGGTACATCCACGGTCAGGCTGTGTCCGTCCTGGCGAATCCGGCTGGCCAGTGACTTGGCCACGTCCTGACAGATCTGCATCAGGCCGAAGCGGCGGCGCCGCTCGCTGGTCTGGTCCACCGCCACCTGCTTGAAGCTGCTGACCAGGCTGGCGGCACTGCCCAGTCCGCGCATGATCAGTTCGAAGCCCTCGGGTGCCTCGCTGACGAAAGCTTGCAGGTCTGCACGCCTCAGCTGGGCACCCTCGGCCTTGCCCACCAGCTGCTGGGTCTTGTCGCGCAGGCTGCTGGCAATCAACAGGCCGTTGCCGATCGGTGTGTTCAGCTCATGGGCCACGCCGGCCACCAGGGCGCCCAGCGCGGCGAGCTTCTCCTTGTCCACCAGTTTGTCGCGGGCCTGATGCAATTGCGCATAGGCCTGTGCGTTATCCAGTGCGATGGCGGCATAGGGCACAGGGTCCGACAGACCTGACGCTCGCGCTCGCCATAGGCCTGCTCCTGCGGCGCCTGCAGGGCCATCACACCCAGCAGGCGATCACCGACCAGCATCGGTGCCAGCAGGCGGCGGCCCGCATCCAGCAGCAGCTCGCGGCGCTCGCGGGCGCAGCGGGCGGCAGGCTCAACGGCGTCGTCCAACGCCACGCGCACCGCAGCGGCAGCCCGGCCGGCCTCGATATGGAAGGCGACACGCAGATGCCGGCCATCGACATCGGGCAGATAGATGGCAAAGGCATGGGCATCGAGCAGGCCGTGGATGTGGCGGGCCAGCGTCTGCACCACGTCGGCACCGTCCAGGTGGGCGGTGATCTCCTGACCTACCGCACTCAGCCGCTCCAGCGTGGCACTGCTCTGCTGCAGCACGGCGGCGCGCCGGGCCTCGGCCACCGCGAGCGCACGGTGGTGCTTCAGCTTGACCTGGGCGCGCTCGGTCTGATGGCGTATCTCCATCGCCGTGGCCTGCTTGCTGGTGTTGCGGCCGTGCAGGCTCTGCATCACCGCAACGGCCTTCATCGCCAATTCGTAGGCGCGCTGGTGCTGGCCCAGCCGGGCATGCTCCCGCGCAGCGGCCTGCGGCATCTCCGGCGTGAGGCTCAGGCCGGCCTGCCGCTCTGCCAGGGCCAGCGCCTCGTTCAGGTAGAGCAAGGCCAGGCTGGGGATGGACGGGTCGGCGGGCTGCGGCAGAGACTGCCCCGCATGCAGATCGGCGAGGATGCCAAGGGCGGTGACCTGGCGGGGCACGTCGCTCGCCTGCCGGGCCAGGTCCAGGCTGAGGCGGGCCAGGCTCAGCGCCTCCTCGGGCCGGCCCGGCAAGGCCAGCAGCCAGCAGGCGTCGGCGCTGCCGGCGGCATCTTGAGCCGCGGCAAAGCCCTGCTGAGCCGCCCAGGCCAGATCGCGTGCCTGATCGGGCCGAGCCCCCAGCCAGGCCGACTCGGCTCGCACCAGGCCCAGGCGGGCGATCAGCAACGGGTCGGTCGCAGCGGGCGACCCGGGCAGCCCGGACTCGACCTCATCGCACAGGGTCAACGCCCGACGCATATCGCGCTGACGCAGCTGCCAGGCCAGACGCACCAGGGCGTTGACACGCTCGCGCCCGCGCAGACCCGTCACGGCCGCCGACAGGGAGGCCACGACATCGTCGGGCACAAAAATCTCAACGGCTTCGTTCATGCCCTTGTTCTGGGTACAGGTTCGGGGCCGGGTACAAGCCCGCCCGGGGTGATCAGCCTGGTGGGCCTTGGCTCGCCGGGGGCTCGGTGTTCTCCGTGCAGCCACACGGACCCCCCCATATCGGGTGCGCCGACGTTATGGCCTGGGCGCGCCATCCTGACGCCATGACCGCTAAAGACGCGCCTCGATGCCTCCCGCCGAACAATCGTCAAAACAGTTTAAGTCCGGCGCTATTTCTGTCAATTTTTTCCAATTCCCCTCATTCACTGGAGAAAAAGGGGCTGGCTGCAGGCCTGCCAAGCCATCAAAACCTGGCGTTTACCCTATACGCCGTTCGTCACAGGCTCGTCACGGGCGTCATGGTTTACTCGGTAAAGCGCGGAGGCGCGAACCGCTATAACGGCCAGATTCGTGCCATTTTTCACAAGCGACACGCACGATTCGCCAGGTGCTCCAGCACCGAAAGCCATCCGCCGACCCGGGCTCGCTGCCCGGGTCAAACCAAGCCATTCAACAACCGGTCCCGTCAATGAAGCTTAAACCCCTTGTCTCCCTTCTCGCGGCTGCATTTGCGGCACCCGCGGCCTTGGCTTCTGCCAATGGCCTGGTCATCAGCCAGGTCTATGGCGGCGGCGGCCACAGCGGCGCCACCTACAAGAACGACTTCATCGAGGTCTTCAACGGCGGAGCCGCTCCGGTCAGCGTCGGTGGCTGGTCGGTGCAGTACGCAGGTGCCACAGGCACCAGCTGGCAAGTCACCAATCTGCCCTCCGTGACCGTGCAACCCGGCCGCTACCTGCTGGTGCAGCAGGCTGCCGGGACTGGCGGCACGACCGATCTGCCCACACCCGATGTGACCGGCACGATCGCCATGGGCGGCACTGGAGGCAAGATTGCCCTGGTTTCGAGCACCACCGCCCTGAGCGGTGCCAACCCCAGCGGCGGCACGCTTGTTGACCTGGTCGGCGCTGGCCCCAGCGCCACCGGCTTCGAGACGACCCCTACTGCCGCTATCAGCAACTCCACGGCCGCCATTCGCAAGGCAGCCGGCTGTACCGACACCAACGTCAACAGCGCCGACTTCGACATTGCAGCCCCCACGCCGCGTAATTCTTCAGCGCCGGCAAACGTTTGCGGCGGCGCGGCCGCTCCGATCGTGCCGGAGTGCCCTGACGGTTCGTCCGCCTTCGGCAAGCCCGGTCTGGTGACGGTCACGGCCAAGGATGCCGACAGCATCGTCACCGGTGCCACCAAGGTGGGCACCTGGCCGGCCGGCTTCAGCCTGGACGAGGTCACGCCCGCAACCGCCGACGGCGGCTCGGCCACGGCCAGGATCTCGGTGGCCAGCGATGTCGCCATCGCCAGCTACACGATGGACCTGCTGTGGTCCAACAACGAAGCACAGAACGCCAGCTGCAGCATCAAGATCGCCGTGAGCGGAGCCACGCCGATCTACACGATCCAGGGCAGCGGCAGCCAGAGCCCGCTGAAGGACCAGACCGTCAGCACCGGCGGCGTGGTCACCAAGCTGATGAGCAATGGCTTCTACCTGCAGGACCCCAACGGGGACGGTAATCCGGCCACGTCGGACGGCATCTTCGTCTTCACCAGCACTGCGCCCACGGTGACGGTCGGCCAGATGATCTCGCTCACGGCCAAGGTGGCGGAGTTCAACACCGGCGCCAGCGCCCAATCCGCCGCCAATCCGGTCACCCAGCTGACCACCGTCAGCGGCCTCTCGGTGCAAAGCTCGGGCCACGCGATCACTCCGACCGAGGTCGACCTGACCCAGCTCGGCGCCGAAGGCCTGGAGCCCTACGAGGGCATGCTGGTCAAGCTGACCGGCCCGCTGATGGTGCAGCAGAACTTCTTCCTGGGCCGCTATGGCCAGCTGACCGTCTCGGGCGGCGAGCGCCTGATGTCGCCCACCAATGTGCTGCGCCCCGGCGTTGATGCACAGGCCCTGCTGGCGCAGAACCTGCGCCGCACGGTGATTCTTGACGACGGCAGCTCGGCGCAGAACGTCAACCCGACGCCCTACATCGGCGCCGACAACACGGTGCGCGCCGGCGACACCACCGACACCATCGTCGGCGTGGTGGACTACGGCCTGGCCACGTCCAGCACCGCGGGCGCCACGATGTATCGCATCCAGCCGGTCACCACGCCGGTGTTTGCCCGCAGCAATCCGCGCACCGCAGCCCCGGTTTCGCCCGGCGGCAATGTGCGCGTGGCCGGCGCCAATGTGCTGAACTACTTCACCACCTTCACCAATGGCCAGAACGTACTGGGCCAGAGCGGCCAGGGCTGCACGCTGGGTGCCAGCACCTCGGCCAGCAACTGCCGCGGCGCCAGCAACCTCGCCGAGTACGTGCGCCAGCGCGACAAGATCGTGGCCAATCTGCGCGCCCTCAACGCCGACGTGATCGGGCTGATGGAGGTTCAGAACAACGGCAACGCCGCCACCCTGACCCTGGTCGAGGCACTGAACACGGCCATCGGCGGCACGGTCTATGCAGCCGCCCCGCTGCCGGCGAACACCGGCACCGACGCGATCCGAGTCTCGCTGATCTACAAACCCGCCACACTGGGCCTGATCGGCGGCTCGACGCTGTCCGACCCGCATCCCATCAACAACCGCCCGACCTTTGCCCAGGGCTTTGTGGCTGCCAACGGCGAGCGCTTCGCCGTGGTGGTGAACCATCTGAAGTCCAAGGGCAGCTGCCCCAGCGCTGGCGATCCGGACGCCGACCAGGGCGATCTGCAAGGCTGCTTCAACGCCACCCGCGTGGAGCAGGCCCAGCAGCTGCGCAACTTCGTGACCCAGGTGCAGGCCGCGGCCGGCACCCCGGACGTGATACTGCTCGGCGACTTCAACGCCCTGGCCCAGGAAGACCCGATCCACACGCTGACCCAAGACGGCTTTGTCATCGACCAGCTCGGCCGCTTCGACCCGACCGCCTACTCCTATGTCTTCGATGGCATGGCCGGGCGCCTGGACCATGCGCTGGCCACCCCGTCGATCACACCGAAGATCGTCGGCGCCAACAACTGGCACATCAATGCCGACGAGCCGACCATCATCGACTACAACCTGGAGTTCAAGCAGCCCGCCTGCCCGGCCTGCGGCCCGGACTACTACACCGCCACCGCCTATCGCTCATCGGACCATGACCCGGTCATCCTCGGGCTGAACCTGGTCAAGTCGGTGACGGGCACGGGTGGCCGCGATGTGATCGTCGGCACGGACGGCGACGATGTGATCGAAGGCGGCGCCGGTGCTGACACGCTGACCGGCAAGGGCGGCCGCAATCAGTTCGTCTACAGCAGCGCAGTCGATGGCGGCGACACCATCACCGACTTCAAGCCGGGTACCGACCTGCTGGTGCTGACCAAGCTGCTGCAGAACGTGGGCATCGTCAGCGCCGACCCGCTGGGCCAGGGTTTCGTCACTTGCAGCGCCGGTCCGCTGGGCGCCGTCATCGGCGTCGACACCGACGGCAGTGCTGGCGCCTTGAGGAGCCGCGCCATGGTCACCCTCAAGGGTGTCAGCTGCGCCGCGCTGAATTCCAGCAGCTTCAAGTTCTAAACCATTCACATCTCAAGGACTACCAACATGATTCGCAACACCCTGCTGGCGCTGGCCGCCACCCTTGCCCTGGGCTCTGCCCAGGCCGCCACCTTCAGCTTCACCGGTGCCACCGAAAGCGGCCCGCTGACCGGCCAGAGCTTCAGCGGCAGCTTCAGCTACGACGAGTCCCTGATTGCCGCCAGCGGCTTCCAGAACCTGGAACTGGGCCAGCTGCAGCTGAACATCTTCGGCCTAAGCATCACCAAGAGCGACACCGTCGCGCAGCAGGCCTTTGCGGACTTCTACGACGGCCAATTCCTCGGCTTGAGCTTTGACTACGCAGGCGGCCAGCACACGGTCGGCATGGCATCTGGCCCAAGCGCCTTCGCTGATGCCTATCTCAGCTACTCGACAGCGGCCGGTGGCGGCTTCGGCAGCTACACCCTGACCACAGCCGTGCCCGAGCCTGAAAGCTACGCGCTGATGCTGGCCGGTCTGGCGGCCATGGGTTTCATGGTCCGCCGCAAGAAGGCCTGAGCAAGCGGCAAGCCCCGGCTTCGGTCGGGGCACAAACAAAACGGGGGCAGCGTGTGAGCGCTGCCCCCGTTGCCTTGTCAGCTCAAACTCAGCTGTTCTTCAGCGCTGGCAGCGTCGTGGCCGTGCCGGGCGTCAGCAACCCGACCTGTGAATAGGTCATCAGCTTCTCGCGCGTGTCGACGATGTCGAGGTTGCGCATCGTCAGCTGGCCGATGCGGTCCTGCGGCGTGAAGCTCGACGCGCCGCTTTCCATCGTCAGCCGCTCGGGGTGGTAGGTCAAATTGGCCGAGCGGGTGTCGAGCAGCGAATAGTCGTTGCCGCGGCGCAGTTCGATCGTAACCTCGCCGGTGACGGCACGTGCCACCCAGCGCTGGGCGGCTTCACGCAGCATGATGGCCTGCGGGTCGAACCAGCGGCCCTGATACAGCAGCCGGCCCAGCTTGCGGCCGTTGTCGCGGTACTGCTCGATGGTGTCTTCGTTGTGGATGCCGGTGATCAGGCGCTCGTAGGCGATGAACAGCAGGGCCAGGCCCGGGGCCTCGTAGATGCCGCGGCTCTTGGCCTCGATGATGCGGTTCTCGATCTGGTCGCTCATGCCCAGGCCGTGGCGGCCGCCGATGCGGTTGGCCTCCATCAGCAGGTCCACCGTGCTGGCGAAGGTCTGGCCGTTCAGCGCCACCGGCATGCCCTCTTCGAAGCGCACCGTGACCTCTTCGTGCTTGATCGTCACATCCTCGCGCCAGAAGGCCACGCCCATGATGGGATTGACGATCTTCATGCCGCTGCTCAGGTGCTCCAGGTCCTTGGCCTCGTGGGTGGCGCCCAGCATGTTCGAGTCGGTCGAGTAGGCCTTCTCGGCCGACATCTTGTAGCCGAAGCCGGCCGCCGTCATGAAGGCCGACATCTCGGCGCGACCGCCCAGCTCGTCGATGAAGAG